>Ga0123333_10004008_pt1 | contig 14021 bp, 7 predicted proteins | sample BioC12SIPDNA_3_FD_89957 | JGI IMG/M metagenome (GOLD analysis project Ga0123333, IMG submission 89957) | Anaerobic biogas reactor microbial communites from Washington, USA - Biogas_R2_B C12 SIP DNA | ecosystem: Engineered > Bioreactor > Anaerobic > Unclassified | place: Washington, USA... | reverse complement strand
TTCGGAGGTGCTTTCTCATCCGTACTCGGCACGATCGGCTTCTCGTCTGGTTGTTGCATCATGCGCACGCCGTCATACCACTCCACCTCCCGCGTCTCTTTATCCCAGCGCCGGGTGCGGACCTTCAGCTTGTGATTTATGTCGTGGCAATTCGTGCACGTCTGGTCGTCTTCCAATTCACCCGCGAAGAGCTTCTCGTGTGATTCGTCGCCGTCCAGCAGGTCCCGCTTTGCATGGCATTGGGTGCAGAACTTGGCAACGTTCGCGGTCGCGAAGATCACGTCGGGGGGCACCAGGCTGTCTTCGTCCTGGCTGTGCTTGTCCGACCGGCCATGGCAGGTTTCACACCCGACCCCTTCCGGTTCATGGATCGTAACCAGCTTCTCGCCGTCGTAGTTCGCGTGGCACACGTAGCAGAAGGTGTTGTCGGCTTCTTCCCGCGGATCGATCTCTTTCCACTTGGCGATATTCTTCTGCCACTGTTCAAGCAGTTCGCGATCCGGGTCTTGGGCCGGTGCCGCCGGCGTTTCTGGCTTAGCTGGCTTGGCTGGCTTGGCCGACTCGGGCTGTGCGGCGGGCGCTGCTGCTGGAGGATCGTCGCCACGTAGCGGCCCGGCCAGAGCGATGACTGCTGCCAACAGACCCGTGCACGCAACCAACGCGGCGACCCGCACCCGGCGGGGAGTGAAACATCGTTCTCGCATGAGATTCCCTTACGTATACCAGGACGTGTGACGGGGTGTGTGGCAGCACCGGCGAGCAACCGGTACCTACACTGCACTACACGTATACTGCACTACACGTATTCCCATTCTTTCAGCCACAGGTAGTCGGCGGGCAGGCGATCGCGGACTTCCTGGGAGATCAGCTCCACGTCGGCCTGTTCTGCATCGTTCAGCGTCCGTGGTTCGTGGATGGCGGCCACGACGTTGTCGACCTGATGCTCGCTGATCAGACCCGGAATGGGCGCGGTGATGGCGGGATTGCCGAGGATTTTGCGGATGGCGAGCCGCGCGCGGCGATCGTCTTCCTCCACATGCGGGCTGTCGGGCGATCCGTCGCCGACAAACAGCGAGTTGCTGGCGAACGGCTTGATTGCCAGGACGCCCACGTCGTGCTTGCGCAGCGTATCGAGCAAGCTGTTCTTGGCCGCCTGCTTCGAGATGACGGAGTAGGGCATGCAGAGCATCTCCAGTTCATCCGAATAGGTTTCGATCAGCTTACGGGCCCACCTGGCGTCGTGCGTCGAGAAACCGGTATGCCGGCACAGCCCCTTCTTCTTGGCGATGCGCAGCGCGTCGATCATCGCGTCCACATCGGCCTGGCTGTGGTCGCTGCCGCGTTCGTACGCCATGAGCCGCCACACGTCGGCATACTCCATGCCACAGCGCTTCAGGCCCGCTTCAAACAGCTCCACCAGCCGCGACGCGGTGCAGTTGGGCGGTTCCCGCAGTTCGCTGGCCGGATGCGAATAGCACAGATACATCGCGTCGAGCCGCCCGCGGAGCACGCGGCAGTATGTCTCGGGCTCGGCATTGCCCGCGAAGTCAATGCAGTTGATCCCGGCGGAGATGCAGCGGTCGATCACTTCACTGCGGTTCTTCATGAACGCCGCCAGATCCTCCTGCTTGTCGGGACCCTCGTAGGGATTGATCTCGGACGCCGTGCCGAGCACCTTGTCAACCCGTTTCCAGTGGCCACCCAGACTGACCGCCGATACCCACAGTCCGGTCTTGCCCAGCCGGCGGTATTCCATCTTCTCGTTGTAGCTGCGGGTGTTCTTCACTTCGTCCGGGATCGTGTCCATCCCCAGGCTGCTGGTCGCCTGCCAGTTGACCGACGCGGCGGTCGCTGCCACCATACTCGTCTTGACAAAACCCCGCCGTGTAACGCGCGCATCCACCATCGAGTCTCTCCCTCGCTGCAAAATGCATAATGCCTGACTTCGGGAACCACCGAGCTGCGGCACCGAGCTGCGGCACCGAGCTGCGGCCCGTGCACTGGCCCTTTGTTATTATGGGTTATTATTATGGGCCGTCGCTGCCGGTACGGTCAAGGAAGCCGGCCGGTAAATCGTGGGTGTCAAGGGGGACGCAGGTTGCCGCCCGCAATGCCCGCAATGCAGGGAGAGGCGCCGACAGCGGCCCTCGGCGGCGGACCGGCCGTGTCGGGCCCGGAAAGCCACACCGCGCCGGACTCCTTCCGCTCTCTCCTTCCCTCTGGCTCCGTGCTATGATGACGGCTGGCAGCTCTTCGAACGTTGGATCCCCGGGAACGGAGCAATGATGACGTATCGCATCGTCTGGTTGGCGGTTCTGGCATTCGTCTGGTCAGGGACGGCCGTGGCACAGGATACCATCCGCGACTCCGTAGTCAAAATTCACTCCCAGCAGAGAATTCCCGATTTCGTGCGTCCCTGGATGAAGAGCAACCCGCGTGACATCTCGGGTTCGGGGGCCATCATTGAAGGCAAGCGGATTCTCACCAACGCCCACGTCGTCCTCTATGCGAGCCGCGTGCTGGTCCAGCCCGCTCAGTCGACCGAGCGGATTCCCGCCACGGTCGAGGCCATTGCACCGGGCATGGACCTGGCCATCCTGAAGCTCAACGACGAGGCGATTTTCGACCAACGCCCGCCACTCCCCCTCGATGACGAACTCCCCAAGATCAAGAACACCGTCAACACATACGGCTATCCTGAAGGGGGCGATCAGCTCTCGGTGACGGAAGGCATCATCTCGCGCGTCGAATATGTCTCGTACGCGGAGTCCGAGACCGGCATGCGAATCCAGGTGGATGCTCCGGTGAATCGGGGCAACAGCGGCGGCCCTGCCATCGCCAACGGCAAGATCGTTGGACTGGTGTTCAGCATGATTCCGAGCGCGAACAACATTGGCTATCTGATTCCCGCGGACGAGATCCGAATGTTTCTCGACGACGTGGCGGACGGCACGTACCGGGGCAAGCCCAAACTGTTCGACGACATGCAGACGGTGGAGAACAAGGCGCTGCGCGACAGACTGGGCCTGGATGCCAATACCGGTGGCCTGATGATCACGCGCCCTGTGTGTCCCGACGAATCGTATCCGTTGAAGGAATGGGATGTGATCACCCACATTGGAGATCAGGCGATTGACAATCAGGGGAATATATCGGTCGGCAACGAGCTGCATCTGTCATTCCGGTACCTGATTCCCAAGCTGGTCAAGGACGGCCAGATCGATCTGACGATCTGGCGCAGCGGCCAGTCGATGGCAGTCCAGGTCCCGGTGAAGTACTCCAGAGAGCTGCTGATCCCTCACCTGTCGGGCAGCTACCCGTCGTACTTCATCTGCGGCCCGCTGGTATTCACCCCGGCATCCCAGGAGCTCGTCGCCGGACTCCGCGGCCAGGCGCAGGCCAGTGCCTTGCTGGGCATGCGTCAGAATCCGCTGCTCAGCCGCTGGTTCGACCGGGTGAGTTTTCCGGATGAACAGCTGGTGGTGCTCGGCCCCCAATCGATCCCCAGTCCGCTGTTGGAAGGTTACGACAACCAGATCTTTGCCGTCGTGACCCACGTGGACGACGTGGAGATCAAGAACTTGGCGCACCTGGTGGAGACGGTCCGGAAGGCGGCCGGCAAGTTCATTACGTTCAAGCTGGGCGGCGCCTACGAGACCATGGTATTCGACCGGCAGGAACTGCTGGATGCGACGCAGGAGATCCTTGAAGACGAATCGATCCGTTTCCAGGCCTCCGACGACCTGCTGAAAATCTGGGAGAGCGGAGAATAGACGGCAGAAACAGCAGAGTGGGTGTGGAGATCAACAGCCACAATGGACGAAGACGATCCGGTGACGCGGTGGATTGAGGGCCTCAAGGCGGGTGATGAAGCGGCTGTGGCCGATCTTTGGAACCGCTACTTTGAACGTCTGGTAAGCCTCGCGCGGCAGAAGTTGGGGAGCGCGCCTCGGCGGGTGGCTGACGAAGAGGACGTGGCGTTGAGCGTCTTTCGATGCCTGTGCAACGGTGCCCAGCATGGCCGTCTGGCGGAGATGACGGATCGCGGCGACCTGTGGCGCGTGCTGGTTACGATGACGACGCGCAAGGCGATCGATCAGCAGCGGCGGCTCTCCGGCAAAAAACGGGGCGCGGGGCGGGTGCGGGGCGAGTCGGTGTTCGCGCGCCCGTCCGGCGAAGAAGGAACGCCGGGCATTCAGCAGTTTGGTGATGGCCTGCCGACGCCCGCCATGCTGACGATGATCGAGGAAGAGGGACAGCGTCTGCTTGCCGCGCTGGAGGACCCGCAGCTGCGGCAGGTCGCTCTCTGGAAGTTCGAAAGTTACACCAACAACGAGATCGCTGCGAAGCTCCAGCTGACCACGCGCAGTGTGGAACGCAAGCTGCAGCGCATCCGGGAAATCTGGTCCCAGGTACTCGACTCATGACGGCGGACCGCGGGCATGATTCATCCGTGCGGCTTCCGCTCGCGGATGTCACGCTGATCGATCAGATCTGCGACCGTTTTGAAGACGCCTGGCGGAACGGCCGGCAGCCGCGGCTCGGCGACTATCTGGAGGCGGTGGAGGAGCCGCTCAAATCGCACCTGTTCGAGGAGCTGCTGCTGTCCGATCTCACCTTCCGCACGCGCGACGAGACGACAGTGGATGCCGGCGACTACCTGTCGCGATTCCCCGAACGCGGCGATCAGATCCGGCGGGTGATCGAGCGTTTCTGGTGCGACGGCTCTGTCCGGGGCGACACGGTGGGGGTAACGGCGGCGGACCGGCCGGCGGTACGGGCCGAGTGGGCCGAGTTGGCGACGTTCCAGCAGTGCGGCAAGTACGAACTGCAGGGGGAGATTGCGCGGGGCGGGATGGGGATTGTATTCCAGGCGCGCGACACGCAGCTGCAGCGCCGCGTGGCGTTGAAGATGATCCTGGACCGCCATCTCGCTTCTCAGGAGGCGGTGCAGCGTTTCTACGCCGAGGCCGAAATGGCCGCCAGTCTCAACCATCCCGGCATCGTACCCATCTATGATGCCGGCTCGCACGCCGGACACCTTTATTACGCGATGGGATATGTCGAAGGCCCGACGCTGGCCGCCGAACTGCGCCGACGCCGGTTCGGCATGGAGGAGGCGGCCCAACTGGTCCGGGACCTGGCCCGCGCGGTCGACTATGCGCATCAGCATGGCGTTGTGCACCGCGACCTCAAGCCCGGCAATATCCTGCTGACCCACAACGGCACGCCGCAGATCACCGATTTCGGCCTGGCCACGCGCACCGACCGCAGCGAGCCGATCACGATTGCCGGCCAGATCCTCGGCACCCCCGGGTACATGGCTCCGGAACAGGCCACCGGCCATGTTGGGCAGTCGGGCCCGGCCGTGGACATCTACGCCTTGGGCGCCGTCCTCTACCACATGATCACCGGCCATCCTCCGTTCCGCACGGCCCTGGAGGCGCTGGTGTGCGTGCTGGAACAGGACCCGGTGCCGCCGCGGGTCCTGAACCGCGCCGTTCCGCGCGATCTGAACGTGATCTGCATGAAGTGCCTCAACAAGGCGCCGGCGGACCGCTACCGATCAGCCAGCGCACTGGCGGACGACCTGCAACGGTTCCTGGACGGGGACATGATCCATGCGAAGCCGCTGAGCCTGAGACGGCGCGCGCTGCGCTGGGCCCGGCACCGCCCCCGCCTGGCGGCCGTCCTGGTCACCATGATCGCGTTCTATCTCTATCACCTGGCCTGCCTGGCCAGCGGCAGTCCGGAATCGGGAGGAGTCTTTCACGCGCAGACAACGCTCACGGTCGCCCTGGTGTGTGCGTATGGCTGGATCTTCCAGACCCTGATGATGCGTCCCCGCGCGCGGCCGTCGCTGTTGTACTGGTGGAAGACGACCGACATCGTGGTGCTGACCCTGTTTCTCGCGCTGGCGGCCGACGGCGCGGCCAGTCCGCTGGTCGTCATCTATCTGTGCATGGCGGCCAGTGCTGGATTGTCGTTCGACCGGCACATGGTCTGGCTGGTGACCGCGGCGTGCGTGGTGTCCTACGCGCTGGTCGTGGCCACCACAGGCTGGCTTCATCCGGACGTGCCGAACCCGCCAGTCCGCCACACCATTCCGGTGGCCATCAGTATCGTTGCCATCGGGTTGGTGCAATACTATGTACTGCGGTGCTGCCGCGTGGCACTGACCCCGTATCGCAGTTGTGAGTGATGCAGGACAGCGACCGATGACCGACGCTCCGGAAATCCGCCAGCAACTTGACCGACTCAGCGTCAAGGACGCGAACTACGCGATCGCGTTCGTCGACTTGCTTCTGGATGCGGCCCGAGCGGTCCGAGCGAGCGACGTGCATCTCCAGCCCACCCGCGACGGGCTCGACGTGCGCTGGCGGCTCGACGGCGTGCTGCAGCAGATCGGCGTGTTTCCCCGCGGCGATGCGGCCGATGTAGTGTCCCGCCTCAAGGTACTGGCCCAGCTGTTGACCTACCACAGCGATCGGCCGCAGGAGGGGCGGATCCGCGACAAGCCGGGCGACATCGAGATGCGTCTGAGCACGTTTCCCACCCTGCACGGCGAACGGGCGGTCATCCGGCTGTTCGCCAGCCAGCAGCGGTTCCAGTACCTGGAGAATCTGGGCTTTCCGCCCGAGATCGATGCGACCCTCCGCCGGTTGCTGCGCGAAACATCCGGCGCGCTGATCATCTCCGGGCCGGCGGGGAGCGGCAAGACCACGACCGCCTATGCGTGTCTGCGCGAGCTGGTGCGCACTGCGGAGGGGGGCAAGTCGGTCGTGTCTCTGGAAGACCCGATCGAAGTGGCGGTCGACGGTGTTGCGCAGGCACAGGTGAATCCGCCGGCCGGGCTCAACCTCGCCACGGGCCTGCGGTCGCTTCTGCGGCAGGACCCCGAGGCGATTCTGGTGGGGGAGATCCGCGACCGCGAAGCTGCCGAGACGGTGTTCCAGGCGGCGCTCACCGGGCACGTCGTAGTGACCACGTTCCATGCCGGCAGCGCCGCGGTGGCGATCAGCCGGCTGAGTGATATGGGGATCGAGCCGTACCTGCTGCGCAGCGGCACCCTGGCCATTCTGAACCAGCGTCTGGTCAGGCGGCTGTGCCCCTGCGCCCGCCCCATCACCGATCCCGATCAGCTGCTCGGTCTGCCGGAGACTGGCGCCCGGCAGGCCGTCGGGTGTGACACCTGCCGCCGCACCGGATACGTGGGCCGCCTGGTGCTGGCCGAGTTGCTGGTGACCGATCAAAGCGAACTGGGACGCGCGATCCTTTCGCGCCGGGAGTCCAGCCATCTGGAACAGCTGGCGATTCGCAACGGCATGGTCCCCGTGTGGCAGCGCGCGCTCGACACCGTGCGGGCCGGCCTGACCAGCCCGAGCGAAGTCCGCCGCACGTTCGGGTTCGGCCCCTATTCAGTGCGGGCAGCAGAATGACGCCAAGTCATCCCCCAGCATTCGTCATTCGTCATTCGTCATTCGTCATTCGTCATTCCTTCGTGCTTGGGTATCTCGTCATCCGTCATTCCTTCGTGCTTGGGTATCTCGTCATTCGTCATTATTTCACGCGATACTTCGCCCGATCCCGGCCGACACGAACAGCAGGCGGGCGCAGATCTGCCGTGGCGGCAGGCGGTAGATGGCGGCGACGGCCCGCCGATAGGCCGCCAGCTGCGGCCGGTAGAATTCCACGAGTCGGTCCAGTTGGGTGGGGTCATCGCGCGCGACCGAGTCGGTCTTGTAGTCGACGATGTCCGCGGCCACGAGCTGGTCGCCGTGATAGAGCAGCACGAGTCGGTCGATGATTCCGGACAGCAGGCGTCCTTCGTCGCGCACGGCAAACCGCCGCTCATTGCAGGCAACCGGCTTTAGCGGTGTGCCGGCACCGGCTGCGGTCAGGGCTTGCCGCAGGTCGGGGTCGTCGGGGGATTCATAAAACGCGCGTTGCAGCACCGCGCTGACCGCCGGCATCTGGAGCATGTCCTGGAACGCCGCGAGTTGCTGGTCGACGTCCAGTCCGGGGGCGGGCGTGGAGCGTGCCGCGTGCTGGAGCTGGAGCGGGTCGGGGGCACCGTCATCCAGCCAGTCGACCTGCTCGAACAGCGCGTGGATGAGCGTGCCGCGGGCGGCGGCGACGGAGCTGGCCAGGTTCAGGACCCGTGCGGCTTGGACACGTGCCCCGCCTTCCAGTTCAGATGGCGATGTTACCGCCAGTCGCGAGTCTGACGGCATGGGTGCGAGTTTCACGCGTGGCACAGCTTGGACCTGCGGAGCGTCCCGCCCGGCGGCCGGACGCCGTGTGATCTTCTCGTACCAGCACGGATCTCCGTGGCAGCAGGCGACAGTGTCGCCCGCCAAAGGTTGGCCGTCGGTCAGTGCAGCGCGTACCAGGCCGGCCGCGGACTTGGGCAGCTTCTTCTCGCTTCGGGACGATGGATTCACGATCAGATACAGGCTGTAGACGGCTCGGGTCACCGCGACATACAGCACGCACAGGGCTTCTTCCACCGATTGCCGCGTGGCTTCGGCAAACAGCTTCTGGAGCGAGTCCGGCAGCAGCTGCTGGATGCTCTCTCGGCGATGCAGGCACACGCAGTTGATCGGCTCCGTGGGGGACGGCTGGCCCACGACAAACGGATCTGGCTGGCCCGACAGGGGCGCGTCCAGGTCGGGCAGCACCACGATATCGAACTGCAGGCCTTTGGCCTGATGCACGGTCATGGCGCGCACGTCGGCGGCCGTCGGATCGGCCACGCGTTCGAGCTCGACGTACTGCAGGAAGTCCACGGTGCGGAGTGTAGCCAGGGGCTCGTAGCCAAAGGCCACTTCCACAAGCTGCTGGAGGCGGCTGGCGTCGCGCAGATCGCAGCTCGGCTCGAGCGCCCCCGCCCAACGCTGGATCGCCCGGCCGTAGCCGGCGTGGAGCAGTTGTCCGCGAACGCTGCTCGCCAATGCCCAGGTGTGGGTATCGTCGGTGTGGTCGTGGTAGTTGAGGTGTGTGGCGAGCGGCGATTGGGCCACGTGGAACCGCGCAATCGAGTCGCCGGGGTGATCGGCCAGGCGCAGCAGCGACAGCACGACCTGCACGGCGGGAGAGTCGGTGAGCGGATTGCCTCCTTCTTCACTGGCCGGGACGTTGCGTCGCCGCAGTTCATAGATCAGCTGCTTGACCGTTGCATTGCGGCGCGTCAGCACACCGATGCTGCAGCCTGGCGCCGCGGCGACCAGTTGCTTGATCCGATCGGCGGCGTAGGTCAGCTTCACATTGTCGGCCCTGTCTCCGTCCGCAGCGTCCGGCGCGGTACGGAGTTCCACGTAGCCGGGGAATTCGTGGCAGGCGGTCGTGTGATGGGGAAACCGTTTGCACCATGCCGCCACCGGATCCGCGAACCGTTCGAGGTTCCCGTGGCGTGTCATCTGGTTGAAGAGCCGATTGACGATGTCGATCACCGGCTGCGAGGAGCGATAGCTCTCGGTGAGCAGCTGCTGCGTCAGGTGGGGCAATTCGCGCGGCAGTGCCTCGAAGATTTCGGACCTGCCGCCGCGCCAGGCGTAGATTGCCTGCTTGGCATCACCCACGCAGAAGAACGAAGGCGGGACGGCGCCGGGCGACCGCGGGCCATCGCCAGCGTCAGTTGCTGCCGCTGTCACGTCTTGGGCCAGCGGCCGCAGCACCTGCCACTGTGCGAGCGACGTATCCTGGAACTCGTCGAGCAGCAGGTGTGTGATGGGGGTATCCAGCCGGAAACACTGGCGGTCAATGCTCCCCAGGCGGTCGTGCGCGGCCAGTGCGCGTGTGATGTCCTCGAACCTCAGCGCGCCGGTCTGGCGTTTGAGTTGCGCGTAGATGCTGTGGAACTTGTCCAGCAGTGCGTAGGTCGCTTCCATCTGTCGCGCCATCTGGTCCAGCAGGATAGCGCGGGCCTGGTTCAGCAGTCGCTGATAGACCTGCACGTTCTCGGACGGGATCGGCTTGCGGTAGAACGTCGTGTCGCCGGCGAGGATTTTGGCGGCCAGGCCGCGGCTGATGAACAGCTCCCAGTCGCCGGTTTCGGCGGCCGACAGATCCTTGTCCCGGGCGTCCTCCGCCCGGCTGTCCTCCGCCCGGCCATCCTTTGCCCGGTTGTTCTCTGGCAGCGGCGCGTCGCGCAGTTCCTGGATCAGCGCGGCCAGCGTCTTGTCGCGCAGGGGGCGGGGTTGGGGGATCTGGTGCCACGCTTCTGCATCGGTCGCCATGTACAGGTCATACAGCTTGTCGACCGTATCGCGCACCAGTTCACTCACCGACCGCTGCGCCGTACCCTTGGCCATCAGCTGCACCAGTCGCTGTACTTCCCGCGTGGAGTCGCCCTGCAAGGTCCGTTGAATCGCTTCGCTGCGGAGGTACTGCTCCTGCAGCTCGTCGACGATCTGCCAACCGGGAGGCAGGCCCAGCTCCAGGCTGAAACTGCCGGCCAGCTGCGCGAAGAAGGCGTCCAGCGTGCTCACGCGCAGGCGATGCAGTTGGCGAAGCATCTGCCACAGCATCTCCTGGCAGCGCGTGGCGGACAGCTCCGCTGCCGGCAGCCAGCGCCCCAGTTCCCGGCGTTTGTCTGCATCCAGCGCCGCCTCCGCCAGCCGCACCATGACGCGGTCCAGGATCTCTCCCGCAGCCTTGCGTGTGAAGGTCGTGGCCAGGATCTGGTCGGGCATCACGCCGCGCTGCAGCAACCCCAGGTAGCGGTTCGACAGCTGGAACGTCTTGCCCGTACCGGCCGAGGCACTGATCAGGACATGCGTCGCACTGTTCACGTGATGGCCTCCCGCCGGCCGCCGTCCTCCAGGTTACGGCGAAAGGCCTGATCCTGGCAGATCGCTGCGTACTCGGTCAGTATCTCGGGGGTCCCGGCTGCCGGCGGCCAGAACTCCTGGTTGTAGATCGACAGCGCCACCTCCCTGGCCCGCTCATGAGCAGATGACACCATTTTGTCATCCCATTCCGCCAGCAGCAGGCCGGTTTTGGCCACGTCCCTGGGCAACACGATGTAGCCCAGTTGCAGCGGCTGTTCGATGTCCAGTGTCTGTGCGAGCATAAGGTACAGCGGGAGCTGCAGGTCCACCCACTCGTTCGACTTGAAGTGCGTCTCCTGCGGCGTCCGGGGCGTATCGCCGGTCTTGTAATCGAGGATCGCCCACTGGTCGTCGCGCTGGTCGATGCGGTCGATCCGGCCGTACAACGTCATGCTGGTCCCTGTGCCCAGGTTCAACCGGGCGGGCGGCTTGCCGCCAGGCGTCTCCACATGCGCGATCCGCCACCCGTCCCTGGTCCGTTCCGCCTGCCACACGGCGAACGCATCCAGGCGTGCCCGTGCCTGGGCCAGCTGCACAGCCACCGCCGGCAATTGTTCGGCGCCATAGTTCTCCGCCACATACCGATCGAGCGTCTCGTGGAGGAAGCGTCGGATCCGATCGGGGTCGGTCTCATCCCGGATCGATTCGTTCTCCAGTTGTTTGAGCACCTCGTGCAACAGCGTGCCGAACGTGTCGGGGCCCAGCTCTTCGGCCGCGTCATCCATCGACGCGAGCTTCAACACGTGGCGCAGATAGAACCGGTAGGGACACGCCAGATACGAGCGGAAGGCCGTGACGCTGATCGCGCTGATCGGCTGCCCAAGTGGCACCGGGCGCCGCACCACGAACCCCGAGCGGCCGGCAGTGCCCGCTGCCGGCACGGCGCTGCGGGGCGGGCTCCCCGCCTCCGCCCGGAAGAATGCTAATGCCCGGCGGGCCATCGTGTCCGGGTCGGTGGCGAAGGCCAGCCGGCTGGGCGCCAGCGGGTCGCCGGCGGCTGTCTGCCGGGTGGCGATCAACGTCAGGTTCTGGCGCGACGCCAGCAGTACACTCAAAGCATAGGCGTCGCGCGCATAACGGCGGCGGTTATCCAGCAGTTCGAGTTGTTGCCGCAATGTGTTTGGAAGAAACAGATCGGAATTGACCGACGTCGGCACGCAGCCTTCGTTGAACGACGTGGCAATCAGCGCGGGAGCCATGTCCAGCGGGAGTTCCAGCCAGCCGAGGAGCTCCAACTGGCCCGGCACATGCGCGGACGGAAGCTGCGTGTCCGCCACCTGCTTCAGCAGCTGCTCGATCGCCTGTGCAGCGGAAACCGTGGGGGCGAACTGCGGGGGAATCTGCTGGAATTCGCCCAGCGCCGCGCGCACGGCTTCGAGCGATTTGAGCGTGTAATAGCTGTCCGGTTCGTCGGGGGTCAGCACACTGTCGCCATAGAAGGCCAGCAACAGTTGGACGATGCCCGGCGCCCACTCGGCCAGCGAACGCGGCGCGCGCTGGACCGGCCGCACAACCGCCTCGATGTGCGCGCCGATCCGCCGCAGCGTCGCGTACTCCTGGGGGTCACCCGCCCACTGGCCGATCCGCGCCGGCAGGTGCCGATGGTAGTAATCGTCCAGCTGCGACAGCCAGTCCCCGGTCGCTCCGTGGGAGGCCAGCGCGGCAGTGACATCGGGATGCCGCACCAGCGCTGCCAGGTCGGTGAAGCGGCCCCGCTGCACGAGGTTGCCCAGCGCCTCCAGCAGCCGGTACGGGGCGGTCTCGCGGACAGTCTTGCCCACCATCCACCGCGCGGGAAGCTGTGCCTGTTCCAGACGACGCATCAGGTGCGGTATCAGTTGCTCGTCCAGCACTCCCACCACGATCTCGTCAGCGCGATAGCGCCCGTCGTAGCCCGCAATCACGCTGACCACCGCGTCCGCCTGCTCGGCCGGTCCCTGTACGATCCGCATCTGACCCGCCTGCAGATCGATGCGGGCGTCCTGCCAGGCGTCGGGGATCAGGCATCCGTGTTCGTCAAACCGGTCGGCCAGTACGGCAGGTGCGTGCACGAACGCCGTGACCCGATCCGCCACTTGCTCGAGCATCTGACGCATGGCGACGTTCATGTCGGTCGTGGCCACCAGCAAAATGTCCTTGTCCGTACGGCATTCCCGGTGCTTGATCGCAAACAGGCGAGCGGTCTGCAGATCCCACAACCCCAGTTCGTCCAGAAGGGCCAGGTAGCGTTCCTGTACGGTGCTCAGGAAGAGCCAGCGGGGAGACTCGTGGAAGCCGCTCAACGCCTGCCCGCGCCGCGCCACCGCCGCGAAATTCAAGGCGTCCGCCGCCAGCTCACGATGCTGCCGCTGCAGCAGCCCGCCGAGTTCCATCCAGTTGGCGTGGTCGTCCGCGCTGGGGAGCTGCGGAATGAATGGTCGGCACGCGTCCGGGCCAATGTCCTTGAGCGCCTGCACCCACGCCAGTTGCTGGACCAGATCGGTGGCGAACGGGCGTTTGGATTCGTACAGCAGTTCGGGAAGCTGCCCGACTGTGCGCAGGTGTGGCGGCACCAGGACCAGGTCGTGCTGCTCCGCCTGCTCTACCAGCAGTTCCAGCAGACGGCGCCCGGCGCGCGCACCGGGAAATATGAGCACCACCTGATCCAGATCCAGCAGGTCACCGCGCTGGTACCGCGCGCGCAAGTGCTCCACCACGGCCGGCAGTGCCGGCTGCCCCCAGTCCATGAACACCCTGGTAATCGGCATCGTCTGTGCGCCTCCCATGCATGCCGTTGCCGCGTCCCGTGCTGCGTCATCCGCCTGTGCAGCTCTGCCGGCCGCGCATCACGGGCGGCTGCGCACGTCATGGCAATACAGGTAGTTGTCATGCCGCACGTAGAGTCGGCCGCCACAGACCACGGGGTAGGCCCAACTGGGCCCTTCCCCCTGCCGCGGGAGCCGAAAGCGGCTGACAACCTCGAACGACTTGGAGTCCGCAGCCACCAGCCCCATCTGCGACTTTTCGCTCAGTGTGTACAGCATGCCATCGGCACATGTAAGCGATCCCTTGCCCACTCCCGGAGCGCTGTACATCGTGCGGCCGGTGGCCCAGTCGAGACAGGCCCAGTCGCGGCCGAACTTCGCGCCGTAGAGATAGCCGTCCCACAACACCACGCCACCATGATGATTGTCCAGTTCCGGGTTGCTC
>Ga0123333_10004000_pt1 | contig 14035 bp, 10 predicted proteins | sample BioC12SIPDNA_3_FD_89957 | JGI IMG/M metagenome (GOLD analysis project Ga0123333, IMG submission 89957) | Anaerobic biogas reactor microbial communites from Washington, USA - Biogas_R2_B C12 SIP DNA | ecosystem: Engineered > Bioreactor > Anaerobic > Unclassified | place: Washington, USA... | reverse complement strand
GATGGCCCGGCGGACTTGTCGGCCGCCTTCGAACGGGTAGCCCAGACTATCCAGCCCTCGGTCGTCAATGTGGAGTCTGTGAAACGCGTCGAGGTTACACAGCGGGCGCCGCGCGAGCTGCGTGAGTTCTTCGGCGGTGACCTGTTTGAGAAGCTCTTTCCCGAGCGCCGCGATACGCAGGAAGGTCTCGGCAGCGGAGTGATCGTCAGCCCCGAGGGCTACATCCTGACCAACGCGCACGTGGTGCAGAACGCCGAGCAGGTGCGCGTGACGCTGCCCACCCCGGATGACCGCGAGTTTGTCGCCGACGTCGTCGGCACCGACCCTTTGACCGACCTGGCTGTCATCAAAATCGCCGCCAACGGTTTGCGCCCCGCAAAGCTGGGTAACTCCGACGCGTTGCGCGTCGGCGAATGGGTGGTCGCGGTGGGAAATCCCTTCGGACTTAAGTCAACCATGACAGCCGGCATCGTCAGCGCCACCGGCCGCTCCAACGTCGGCGTCGCCAGCTACGAAGATCTCATTCAGACCGACGCCGCTATCAATCCCGGCAACTCGGGCGGCCCGCTGGTGAACCTGCGTGGGGAAGTGGTCGGAATTACCACCGCCATCTTCAGCCGTAGCGGCGGCTACATGGGTATCGGCTTCGCCATCCCCTCCAACATGGTTGAAAAGATCATGCCGCAGCTAATTGCCGAAGGCCGCGTGGTTCGCGGCTCGCTGGGCGTTGCGATTCAGAACCTCAACCCCGGCCTGGCCCGCACCTTCGGCTACGATAGCACCAGCGGCGTGCTGGTCTCCGACGTTACTCCAAACTCGCCGGCCGAAAAAGCCGGCCTGCAGCGCGGCGACATCGTGGTCAGCTACCGCGGGCAGCCGACGGCCAAGAGCGCCGACCTGCGCGGCATGGTGGCCGACACCAAGCCCGGGACGCGCGTACCGCTGGAAGTCTTTCGCAACGGCAAGCCGATGTCGCTGGAAGTAACGGTGAGCGAGTTGGCCGAAAAGGTCCAGAAGGCCAAGCACGAGGAAAGGACGCCCCCCGCCGGCAGCCAGACCAAGATGGGGATCACCATACACGACCTGACGTCGGAGCTGATACGAGAGCTGCGCCTCGAGCCCGAGCAGCGCGGCGTGGTAGTCACCAAGGTGGAGCCCTTGAGCCCGGCGGATCGCGCCGGTCTGAGCGTCGGTGACGTGATTACGGTGGTTGGGGACCGTCCGGTGAAGAATATCGATGATTTCAAGGAGGCGATGAGCGGGCAGGACCTGAGCCGGGGCGTCCGGCTGGAGATCGTCTCGAGCACGCGGCGCGAAGGCCCGCTACGACGCTATGCCTTCGTTCAGACTGACTAGCGCCCAACTCGGCGGTGGCGGCCAGGCGTGCTCGCCGCCGCACGGTTGCGGGCACGGCCCGGTTGCGTATAGTCCGCTTCTGGATACCCCTGGCATGGATAACAAGATGCTGCGGCCGATTGTAAAGAGGGCTCGCCGTTCGGACCGCCTGCTGCAAGTGCTGAGCGAGTACGAACGCTTTGTGATCGTCACGCACGACTGTCCCGATCCGGACGCCATCGCCTCGGCCTGCGCTTTGGCGCCGTTGCTGGAATACCGCCTGAAGCGCCCGGCGCGCATCGTGGCCGGCGGGGCGGTGATGCGCGGCGAGAATCTGCGCATGCTGGAGCTGCTGAAGCTGCCGATTGATTTCGTGGACGAGCTCGACGTGAGCGATCCGCGCGTGGCGGTCATTCTGGTTGACTCGGTGCCGACTGCCGTGAACCACCTGTTGGCCAATTCCGGGGTCGAACCGGTGGCGGTCATCGACCACCATCGGCCGCAGGGGCGGCCGTACCGGGTGCGTTTTCGCGACATTCGCCCAAATCTGGCGGCGACGGCCACTATCGTGACGCTGTACCTGCGCGAGCAGAACCTGCCGCCGACGCCGCTGGTCGCGACTGCGTTGTTGTACGGCATTCGCACGGATGCGGTCGGACTGCCGCGCATGTCAGTCGTCGATCAGCGGGCGGCCGTCTGGCTGATGCGGTTCGCGGACTTTTCCAAGCTGGGCGAAATAGAGAACGCCCCGCTCTCGCGCGAGTACTTCTCCGATCTGCTGCTGGCGATGAAGAACACGTTTGTCTATGACGATGCGGCACTGTGTTTTCTGCCGCGCGCCGCCGGTCCGGAGATCGTGGGCGAGGTCGCGGATCTGCTGATTCGCTGCCGCGACGTCAACCGCCTCATGTGTGCCGCGGTCTTGGGCGGCGACGTGCTTTTCTCAGTGCGCACCACCGCGGCGGGCGGGGACGCGACCGAGCTCATGCGCAAAGCCATCGAAGGTGTGGGCTACGGCGGCGGTCACCGGCGGCGGGCGGGCGGCAAGTTGACTGTGGCAGCCCGGTCCGGCCGCATCAGCGAAGATCTGCAGACCGAACTGCGCACCCGCTGGCTGAAAGCCTGCGGCATCGATTCACAGCGCGGCACGCGGTTGGTGACACGGCGAGAGATTCTCGAGGACCTGTGAAAACAGATGGCGAATGCCGAATGATAAATGACACAAGACAAAGCAGAACACGTGGTGCCGGTCATCTTGTCTTTGTCATTGTGCAGAATTGTGCATGTTTCACGCTGCATTCTGCATTAGAATGACGTGGACTTCGCGCGGGCCGTGCACGCCGGTTACCAATATGCCCTCGATATCGGCCGTCTTGCTGGGACCGGTGATCAGATTGACGTTGGCCGGAAGCTGCGAGCCGGCACTGGTCAGGGCCAGGCAGTCGTACAAGTCTGGCAGAATCTTAGCGGCGCTGAGCAGCGCGATGTGCAAGGGCGGAATCAGTGAGCCGCCGCGTGCCAGACCCGGGCCCGACTGACAGACCAGTGTGCCGGTTTCGGCCACTGCGTACGTGACGCCAGTGATTCCGGCGTCCACGCTGAAGAGCGTCTCATCACTGGTATCCGACTTGACGGTTATCCCGGCGAGCGCGAGCTCTGCCGTCAACTGCTCGATCTCAGGGCCGGCAACGCCGCAGTCGTTCGGCGCGCCGGAGCCGCCGAGACAGGCATTCTGCTCGATGTAAACCGTTTTCGCCCCGCATTCGGCAAGGATCTCGCGCACGCGCGCGATCGAGTCGCTCTCGCCGACGCGGTGCACTTTCAAGCCGGCACTGGTGGCTGCTGCCACGAAGCGGGAGATCAAATCCGCATTCGCGCCCACCTGTCGCACGTCAGCTTCAAGCGTGGGTAGTTCCGTTCGTGGCTTCAGGGCCGAGCGGCGCCGCAGGCCGTCGAAGAAGGCGGTCAGCCTCTTTTCGCTGTTGACTTCCGGCATGGGCCCGAGCGCGTCAGGATTGCTCACGCAGCTCCTCCTGCCAGAGTTGGCGAAAACTGCGCGGCGCCGGGCGCAGCAGGTCGCGTCCGGCCGTCCAGCTTGCTAACGGGCCAACGCCGCCTGTCGTCCATCCCGAACCATCGTCTGAAAGCATGGCTTGCAGAATGCGCTGTGCCGCGCGATAAGCCCGCTCGGAACGCATCGCGCACAGCCAGCCGAAAAAGCCGAGCTTCTTGAGGCGGCCTTGTGAAGCGCGGCCGGCGGCGCGCATCCTGACCAGCAGTTCCGGCAAGTCGATGTTCACCGGACATGCCACGCGGCACGCCCCACACAGGCTCGAGGCCCGCGGCAAGTCGTGATGGTCGCCGCGCCGGTCCAGCAGTGGCGTCACGAGGCTGCCGATCGGCCCCGGATAGACGCTGTGGTACGCATGCCCGCCAATGTTGCGGTATACCGGGCACGCATTGAGACACGCGCCACAACGCAGGCAGCGCAGCACCTCGGCAAACGGTCCGGCCAGAATCTCCGACCGGCCATTGTCCAGCAGCACCAGGTGGAACTCGGACGGCCCGTCCGCATCCGTGGCCCGGCGCGGGCCGCTGATCAGCGAGGTGTACGAGCCCATCGGTTGGCCAGTGCTGGAGCGCGCCAGCAACTTCAGGAACACCGCCAGGTCGCTCAGTCGCGGTATGACCTTCTCAATGCCCATGAGAGCCACCTGGACGCGCGGGCGCGTGGTGCTCATGCGGCCGTTGCCTTCGTTCGTACAAATGCAGATGGTGCCGGTCTCGGCCACGCCGAAGTTCACGCCGCTAATGCCCAAGTCGCAGCGGCGAAACACGTCGCGCAGGTACTTGCGGGCGATCATGGTGAGCGCGGCCGGGTCTTCGGTGTACTGGCAGCCCAGTTCGCGGGCCATGGCAGTGGCAATCTGGCGGCGGTCCTTGTGGATAATGGGCGTGACGATGTGACTGGGGCGGTCGCGGTCGAGCTGCACGATGAATTCGCCCAGGTCGGTTTCGAAGACCCGCACGCCGGCCGCCTCCAGCGCCGAATTCAGCCCGACTTCCTCGGTCGTCATGCTCTTGACCTTGACGGCCAGCTTCAGGCCGCGACTGCGGGCCAGTTCGCAGATGAGCTGACGCGCTTCGGCCGCATCCTTGGCGAAGTGTACTTGCCCGCCGTTGCGGCGTACGTTGGCGGTGAATTGCTCGAGGTATTCGGGCAGGCGTTCGAGCGTGTGCTGCTTTATTTGTCCCGCCAGTTCGCGCAGACGCTCGGGATTTCGCAGCATCCGCATGCCGGCGGCGCGCGCACCGACCTTGTGCCAGGTGGCGTGGTGTACTGCGGCCGCCACGCGCCGGTCGGCGATTGCCGCGGTTACCCGTTTGCGAAAGGCGCGCGAACTCACGGCCGGTCCTTCATCAGGCCGAGCGAGTCGGCCACGCATTCGGCGATATGCTTGAACCGCAGCGGCAGGCCGCGCCGCCGCGCTCCGCCGGCCATCTGCAGCGTGCAGCCGCCTTCGTTGCAGATTACGAGCCGGGCGCCGGTGGCCGCCAATAAGTCGAGCTTGTCGTTCAGCATTGCCGTGCTGATCTCGGGGTAATCGACGGCGAACATGCCGCCGAAGCCGCAGCAGCAGTCCACGTGCTGCGGCAGGCGCAGATTCACCTGCCCGTCGCGCGTCAGCCAGCGCTGCAAATCCTCCGCGCCGTATATGCCGCGCGCGTGACAGGGATAGTGAAAGGTGACCGGCTCGTCGAAGCGCAGCAGACCGGCGATATCCACGTTCAGCCGGTCGACCAGGAAGGTGGCGAACTCGTGCGCGCGTTCGGCCAGCCGTTCCGCGCGGCTGCGCCAGGCCGGCTCGTCCGCCAGAAGGGGGGCGAAGTGCTGCTTCACCATTGCGACGCAGGAGGCCGACGGGCTGACGATGGTTTCGTAGGGTTCAAAGATTTCGATCATGCGCCGCGCCAGCACGCGGGCCTCATCGTGAAACCCGCTGTTGTAAGCCGGCTGGCCGCAGCAGGTCTGGCCGGCGGGGAATTGCACGCGGCAGCCGAAGTGCCGCAGGACGCGCACGACCGCCTCCCCGGCGCGTGGGAAGAACGAGTCGGTCAGGCAGGTGATGAACAGTGCTACGTCCAAAGCCGCTCCGTCATTCGCACAGGCATTTTAATCGCCGCGACCGTGGCCCGCACGGTCAGCGGGCAGCGCACCGACGCGCGACCCACACGAGGCCTGTCACGGCGTTGGGTGCTGCGGCGTCAGGTGTCACCAGGTTGGGTGCCATGCCCAAGCCCGCGACAGCGGGGCGCGGCATGCCGCCGCCGGTCGCGCATGCCTTCGCCAAACAGCCGGCATCTGGGGGTCGTTAACCAGGGGCATGTCCGCGCTTGCAGCGTGGGCCTGGTAACGGGGCGACGGCGCAGCGGCGTCTGGCCCGTACGGCTGGACGCGCGGGTAGGCCCGCGATTCAATTGGCAGTCGCCAGTGGCAGGACGCGGAGAGTCGTTTGTGCTGGCGACCTTGAGCTGCGCGGCTCACACTGAGGTCGTCGTATGGACACGGGCAGAGGTTCAGCGCCTATGGTAGACTTGTTTCGCCCGGCAGCGGTCAGCGTTAGACGAAAGGCGAGACGAGTGGCTGAAATGAATATCGTGCCCCCGGAACTCCAGCGGTCGGTGTCGCCCGTGACGCGCAAGCAAATCATAAAGGTTAGGTGTTGTGGCGAGCTTGGCGCTGGTGCCTGTGCTTGTGCTGACCATGTGCCGGGCTTCGGCGCCCGTGCCGTCCACTACGCCATTGGCAGTGCTGCTCACGAAGGCCAAAGCAGACCAGACCAACAGCGACCGTCGCAACCGGATTCAAGGCGTAAGTCTGGACATTGTGGGCGAGAAGTGCGTTGATCGGCTGTTCCCGGTGGCCTATGCCGAGGAGCAGATCGCAATCCGGGGCTCGTCGGTGGTGCCGGAACTGATCGAAGTTCTCGAGCAGACAAGTGACTTCGAGTTGGCGGGAATTGTTTGCGGGATTTTGGCGTATAGCGATAATCCAAAGGTACTGAGCTGCCTATGCACCGCGCAACGAAGTGGAAAGTTGAGGCCCGGAGCCCCTCCACTTTTGGTCAACGCGTACCTGCCGACAGCCCCATCCTCCGACGAAAGCCCGGAGAGCCTGTGCCGCGAAGGGAACGCGGACTACGGGACATTAGTGCTGGGGTGCTTTGACCGCGTGTTCAATCCAGAAGTGTGCGGCGCGCGGGGGATCTTCCCGGGCATCGTGGACGCACGCGTCTTGAGGTGGTTCAATCGCCTATACGACCGGGACTTCGACGAATGGCTCGCGCAGGTCGCACCAGATGCACTGGCATTCCGCGAGGCCTCGCTCGAGAAGGGCTGGGACCCTGTTAGAATGCAGCGGCTGGCGGCAGATTTGTACCTGGGCGAACCCGACGGCGCGATCGCGAAGGTGTATGCCTCACAGGCCGACCAGGTGGCCTGCCGCAGGTTGCTGCAAGCTGCGTTTGACAGGAACTCGCCGCTGCCCCCGCGCCAGGTCGCCGGATGGGAGGATCGGTTGCACGACTGGTATCGGGCTAACCGCCATAGGTTCGTATATGACTATGCCAAACACCGCTTTGTGGTCGACGACGGCCACAGTGCGCTGCCATGAGCAGGGCGCGAGAGAAGGGCAGGGCCAAGCCTGACGCGTGCGCGAACACGATTCACCTGGCAATCGCCAGTGGCAGGATGCGGAGAGTCCGACGGTGCGGACGACATATGCCTCGAACGAATTGAACCAGTACACGTATGCGCTGCGCGAGGACGGGCCCTGGGGTGTGCCTGCATTCTTTCTCGCGGAGTGAGGGAATTATCGATTGAGAAGATCGCGGGCAAGATCAAGATGGGCTGCCCTCTTTTGGGCCGGCTTCGGCTGCACCGCCACGATTCTGTTGCTATTGGATCCTCTGGCCCGTCTGGCCTATTGGCAACTGGGGAACCGTATGTATGTGTACGCGCCGCTTCTTGCTTGGGCGATTTTCGTGAGCTTGCTGCTGTTACTAACAGGCGGCTTCGGCTGGTCTCTCACCGTGGTGTTGCAGCGACGCAAACGGTGGCGACGCATCGAGCCAAGATGTCCGAAGTGCGGTTACCTGCTCTACGGTCTGCCGGAGCCGCGCTGCCCCGAGTGTGGGCGCGACTTCGATCCGAGGATTGTTGGTAGGCGATAATTGTTGTCGTCCCGGAAAAGGCAGTACACTTAGGGGCTGGACCTGGCCGGGCAGATCGCGGTAGCGCCGGCCGCCCCTGGGCCGACGTGGCGACGTCGAGCACGGGGGTGGATAACTTGGACCTTGTCCTGCGGGCAGGCCATCTAGGAGGCAGGGTGCCCGATCCAACTGTTTTTTTTTCTTCTGCGCGGCGCTGTTGATCGTCTTACTGTCGGTACTTGGTCTCTTCGTTTGCGCTGTGCGCATCACAACCCGCGGCGGTGGGTTCAAGAGGTCGCATCGACCTTCCAAGTGGGCCGATGTGTGCCTACTTGGCAGTTGCGCGACTGTTGCGGTGGTGACGGGTCTCTACCCACTTGGATACTTGGCCGATCGGCTACAGTGGGGTGACTGGACGCTTGCATTGGTGCCTGTGATACTTCTCGCCGTGCTCATCAGCGCTCTCACCGCGCTGGTTGGCGGGTTAATGTGGGCGGCGACTGCACTGGGGCGTCGTCGTAACAGGGGACGGAGCCGTGAAGCGCGCTGTCCACACTGCGGCTACCTGCTGTACGGATTACCGCAACCCCGCTGCCCCGAGTGTGGTCGCGACTTCGATCCGAGGACTGTTGGTGGGCGATGACTTTGACCGACTAGGGGGCGGGCGGCGACTGCGCTCAGCGGCGGGCCAGAAGACGCGACGCGCAGGGGCGGCTGGCCGTACGGCTGGACGCGCGAGTACGCCTATGATCCAATTGGCAAGCGCCAGTGCAGGACGCGGAGAGTCCAACCACCCGGTTGAGGTGTTTCTGTGCAGAAAAAGGATGAGCAGGTCGGGCGCCGGGCGTGCGTAAAGGGGCTTACCCATTGTGTGGCGGCGGCACTGGCGTTCGGCTGGGGCGCGGCGGCGGTGCATGCCTCCTCGCTGCGGCTGCTCGGCGAGCTGCATGGACCGTTGGACGCGCAAATCCCCAAGTATGCCTGGGTGCTTGACGCGCGGGTTTGCGCCGGAGGCTCGCGGGTCGGCGTGGTGTGGACGCGCGGCCTTGACAGCAAGTGGTTGTCGTGGGACGAGGCGGCGCGCGTCTGGCGCGTGGAGGGCAGCAACGAAGTCCTGCCGTCGGGTGCCCCCAGCAAAGACCCGGACGGCAAGTTGCTGTCGGACCACTCGTATCCGGATTGGGCTGACGTTTTCCCACCCGGACGTTTTGCCGGGTTCGCGGTCTTGAGCCTTGAGGAGTGGAGTTCACAGGGCTGCACCCCGAACTTGGCGCGGGAAGTTCCAGTTGGATGGCGAACCTTCTTCAATATCTATGCTACGTGGACCACAAGTGGTGTGCTGTCTTGGGCCTACGTGAACGGGAGAGTGATGCTATCGGGGTATGCTTTTCGACGCGCATCGGCTCGAAAGCCCACGGGTTGTCACAAGAGCTGATACTCATGTGGCTCGTGCGGCTACACTGGGAGCGGGTCTGGAGTTCTTCTGGAAGGAGTACTATTTTCCGAAGGGTGAACTCCCCACCTTTCTCGGCGGGCACCAGAGGCGGCGAATCAAGCACATGCATCTGGGTTCGAACGGGGCTGTCAGCCCGGTACGGACAGTCTACGAAGCGCGCGGCGATGTGGATGGTGCCTGGGATTTTGTGGCTGTGCCCCGCTCAATGGGACAGGGGTGCGACCTGGTCATGCTGCTTAAGACAGCCAGCATGCGCGACAAGCTGGCGCATGTCGCCGATGTACTTTCGGCGTCGCCACCGCCCCCGTTCAGTATTGCAGCCTGCACCGAGCCGATGTCACACATGACATTCTGCGCGGGTCGGGCTGGAAGCGCACTGGAGGTGCTGTGGTCGGAAGACCGCAATGCGCAGCAGGAGACGCGGCTAGTTGAAAGGCGCCTAAGCGGCGCGAAGTGGTCTGCGCCGAACCTGCTGGCATCGTGGCCCCTGGATGAGCTGGGGCCGGAACTGGGCCTGACATGCTGCGCGGTCCCGGATCAGAAGGAGATGCTGGTGGCGCTGTGGAGTGCACCGGAGGACAATCGCCTGACCTACGCGATTCGGCAGACGGACGGTCAGTGGACCGGCGTGAGAACATGTGATTTGTTGATCGGCGGGAGTAATTGGCTGGTTCCGTGCGGCGACAAGCTGGTTCTGGTCACGAGGATGCGCGGGAACCAGTTTTGGGCGTTTCTGCGGGTGATGGATGACTAGCCGGGTTGATTGTGCTCGTAAACCAGGGCTTGCCAAACTGATGCTGGCAGGTGCAGGCGCGAGCCTGGGTGGGGCCGTGCATTTCGATTGGTTTTATGGGCAGTTGGGCCGCGAGGGGCCAATGTTTCGGCTGCACGTGTGGCTCGGGGACTGGCTGATGGCATTGCTGGCGGGGACCGATTACGGAAGTGCCCTGCCTTGGATAAGCGCTGGTGTCGTATTGTGCTGTGGTTTCTGCCCGGTACCATCATAACGGTCGTCCTCTTCGCCGCCCTCACGAGGCTTCTTTCGGGGGGCGATAATAGCGCTAACGAAACGCGCTGCCGAAAGTGCGGGCATATTTTGCGTGGCCTGACTGAGCCGCGCTGCCCGGAGTGCGGTGAACGTATTTGACCAGGTAGGCAGCGCGACGCGCGGCGGCGGCTCGCCGTACGGCTGGACGCGCGGGTAGGCCTATGATCCAATTGGCAATCGCCAGTGGCAGGACCCGGAGAGTTCCACCGTGCGGACGAGCCGAGCGAATTGAACCAGTACACGTACGCGCTGCGCGACATGCCGGGCTACTGGACGGCTGTCTAACATGTCTGTGAGCTGCTCCATGAAAAAGCTCGCCTACTCAAGTGTTGTGGTCGTGGTGGGGCTCCTCCTGGCGATATGCTGCCTGGACCCCGGCAAGGCCCACATTCAGTTTACGTGCCTTAAGGCATGGCGGCGGGACACAGCGAAAGCAAGAGCCGTGTCCGAGGGGCTGGCAATGCGTCCCGCCGGCGTCCGTCTGGCGCTCGCCGATATGGATGTATTTGGCGGCACAACGCGCGGGTGGAGCTCGTGGATACTGAAGCACGCCGATGACGGCGAGTTTGCTGAGAAGGGCCTCTGGGGCATTGCTGATTCGCGCTCGCAACGGGCCTCACGGCGTATTGAGGCGCTCTGGATCCTGTGGGAGAGAACGGGAGACAAGAAGGCGCTGGTGCGCATCTTCGATTTGGTGAAGCAGCCCGGTGGAGCAGCCGTATCCCTTGGACGTGAACGTTTGGGAAGGCTCTTTCAGGAGCAGGTGATTAGCCAGACCATAAGCGTTCCGGCGTCACAGCCAATAGGCATGGGGGAAGAACAGTTCGAGCGGATGTTGAGTGCGCTGCCTCAGACCGCAGGTGAGCGGTATGCGCCCCCTTGTATTGCCCGCTTGTCCTGCGATTCACGGCGAGCCGCCAACAAGCCACCGTCCCCCCGCACGATCGCGCGAGAGATCGGGTTCAGTCTGCCGGAAGGGGCGCTGAATCTTAGATATTTCGAACGAACCATGTTCACGCTGACATGGGTCGTGAGCGCGGATCTGCCTCCAGGCACGGTTGGCAGTGTGTTTGAAAAAACCAGCGCGCTTCCCAGGCTCGAAGCGTTGACGCACGATGAAAAGGTGTGCGATTACATGCAGAGCGTTGGCCGAACGGTGCCCTGATGGGACATGGTAGACTCGCCAGACGTCGTGTATGGTCACTCAGAGGGTCGCCGGACGCGCGGGGGAAAGCAGTACGATTATTGGATTGACATAGCGCTCACGCGAATGCATGGGAACATGTCGCGGCTATATGTCGTATACATTGAAGAACCAACCTGTGGCGCTGGCTTCCAGCCGTAGGGCAGGACACATGGGGTTTCGATTTGGATGGGCAGAACGGCGCGGTAGCGTCGGCCGCCCCTGGCCGACGTGGGGACGACGTCGACCACGGGGGGCGGCGCTACAGGCGGCCAGCCGGATGTCGGCGCAGCAGTCTCCCGGATTTCAAATGCGGGAAAGTGGCTTCACGTCCGCGGCTGTAGCGTGAATTCGGTGATTTCGGGGCGGCAGTTGAAACGTATGCGGTGCAGGTAGCCCAGGCCGCGGTTGACGTAGAGGCGCTGCTCGTCGAGGTGGAACAGGCCGGCGTCGTATTGCCGGTTCTTGACTGGAAGCAGTGGAGCGCCGAGCAGCGGGATGCGCACCTGGCCGCCGTGAGTGTGGCCGCTGAGCACCCAGTCGCAGGGCAGGTGCCGCAGGTCCTCGATTGCGTCGGGGTTGTGGCAGAGAGCGATGCAAGGCAACTGCGGGTCAACGGTGGTGAAAGCGGCAGGGGGGTTGTAGTTGTCGGACCAGTAGTCGTCGAGGCCGACGAGCTGCACGCGGGCGTTGCCGCGGGTGACGATGTGGCATTGATTACGCAGGACCTGCACGCCGTTGGCGTCAAGAATGTCGAAAATCTGGTTGGCGATGCGCTGGGCGCGTGGGTCGGGCTGGCGTGCGGGCTGGAAGCGGTTGTAGTCGTGGTTGCCGAGGACCGCGAAGACGCCGTGCTTGGCGCGGAGCGGTTTGACGAGGGCCGCCAGGTCCTCCATGCGCCTGGGATCGCCGCGCGTTACCAGGTCGCCGGTGATGACGAGCAGGTCAGGAGCAAGGCTGTTGCAGAAGTCTATCTGTTTTCTCAGGTACGAAATCGTCCTGCCGGTTGAGACGTGGAGATCGGAGATTTGTACCAGTTTCAAGCCGGCCAGTTCGGGGTCGAGGCGTGGCAGGTCCATCGGCAGGCGGGTGAGCACCGGCCAGAAGGGTTCGATTCGCAGGGCGTAGATGCCGCCCGCGGTCAGCGTTCCCAGGCCCGCGAGGCCGCCGGCCAGCAGACGGCGGCGCGTGATGCGTTCTGTGAGCTGTTTACTGCTGTCTGACAACGACGGCATCTCCGGCTATTTCAGCTCGTAGGTTAGGTTCGCTGGAAGCGCGAATCAACGGGTTGATGCCGCTTTCAAGCAGTTTGACGCGGGCACGGGGTGATAAAGTGATAGAGTGATAAAGGGTTTACGGATCGTCCCTTATCACCCTATCACCTTATCACCTTATCACTTGTGGACTAAGTCCTCGGTACTGCTTGGAGCTTGGGCTACTGGTGGCGGGATGCCTGCGCTGCAGTGCTGTGCGGTGGTCGGTTCGAGGCATATCAGTTGATCGCGGCCCTGTTTTTTGGCCAGGTACATGGCCTGGTCGGCCGCTTCGATCAAGCGCGCCGCGTCCCAGCCCGGCTCCCATTGGGCTACGCCGAGGCTGGCGCGAATGGGTAGCGGCACGCCGCGGTAGCAGGCCGCGTCGCCGCGGATGGACTCCAGGATGCGCCGCGCGACCTGCCGCCCGCCCTCGTACGCCGTGGCCGGCAGCAATATGGCGTATTCGTCACCCCCGACGCGCGCGGCCGAATCAAACTGCCGCAGCACCGAACTGATGCGCCGCGCGACGTGCCGCAGTACGCAGTCGCCGGCCGGGTGGCCCTCGCGGTCGTTGACGGCTTTCAAGCCGTCCAGGTCCGCCGCGATCAGCGAGACCGGAATGCTGAAGCGCTCGCTACGGCGAATTTCCTTCTCCAGCGCTTCGCGCAGCCAGCGTTGGTTGTAAAGCCCGGTCAACACGTCGACGCGGGCTTCGAAATGGGCACGCTCGTACTCGCGCGCATAACGCAACGAGCGGGCCAGAAAGTCGAAAATCGGCTCCAGCGGCCCCGAGTACTGTGCACCGCCCGCCCGCCGGCCACTGAGATTCAGCAATCCCCAGAGCCGGCCGTCGCACATCAGCGGTGCGATCAGGCAGGCTCCGTCCGAGTAATGGGAGCGGCGCGGCGCGTGCAGCGAGCGCGCTCGCCATTCTTTTATCGCGTTGCTGGTCCGCAACAGCCGCCCCGAGCGGGCCACGTCGGCCATGAGGCGTTGGCGGTCGCTGCCCAGGCTGATGGCGGCGTCGATGGGACGAGCGTGGGTGGTCTCCGTCAGTGAGAGAACGCCCGTCTCAGGATCGTGCAGGTACAGCGAGGCCGCGGCGTAGCCCAGCCGCTCCGGCAGTCGCGTGACGCACAGCCGACACAGCTCGCGCAGGCCGATCTGGTGAAACTCGCACATCCAGGCCGGAAGCGTTGGGGCGGGTCGGGGAACCCGCAATCTCTGCCGTGCAACCGCGCGCCACAGCCGTTGCGCGACGTCCGGCAGGCAGGGTTTGCGCACCAGGAGTGCACGGCCGCTGCACGGAATCAGCCCCGCGTTCTCGGCCGGAGGCGCGGTAAGGAAGCAAACCGCGGCTTTTTCAGCCTCCTCGGCGGCGCGGGGGCAATCCAAGTCCAGCCACAGTTCCCCGCAGTGCGCGGCCGCAGTCTTCGGTGCGTCGTCCGGTCCGAAGCACGTGAGACGCAGTCCGGGCGGGCGCTGGCGGCGCACAATGCCGCGCAGCTCGTTGTCGGCGCTGACGAGCACCACGTCGCTGGCGGG
>Ga0123333_10003998_pt1 | contig 14037 bp, 11 predicted proteins | sample BioC12SIPDNA_3_FD_89957 | JGI IMG/M metagenome (GOLD analysis project Ga0123333, IMG submission 89957) | Anaerobic biogas reactor microbial communites from Washington, USA - Biogas_R2_B C12 SIP DNA | ecosystem: Engineered > Bioreactor > Anaerobic > Unclassified | place: Washington, USA... | reverse complement strand
TCTCGCTGGACCTGGCGCTCGGCATCGGCGGCGTTCCGCGCGGCCGCGTGACCGAGATTTACGGACCTGAGTCGTCGGGCAAGACGACGATTTGCCAGCACATCATCGCCGAGGCACAGAAGATGGGCGGCATCGCCGCCTTCATCGATGTCGAGCATGCGCTCGACCCGGACTATGCACGACGGTGCGGCGTCAACGTTGACGAGCTCTATATCTCGCAGCCGGACACGGGCGAGCAGGCCCTGGAAATCGCAGAGGCCTTGATCCGCTCGGGCGCAGTGGATGTCGTCGTGATCGACTCGGTCGCGGCACTCGTGCCGCGTGCAGAAATCGAAGGGGAGATGGGCGACAGCCATGTCGGCTTGCAGGCCCGTCTGATGTCGCAGGCGTTGCGCAAGCTGGTCGGCGTGATCAAGACCAGCAACACGGCGCTGATCTTCACCAACCAGATGCGTCAGAAGATCGGCATCATGTTCGGCAACCCGGAGACAACCCCTGGCGGGCTGGCGCTGAAGTTCTACGCCAGCGTTCGGCTCGATGTACGGCGTATCGAGGGCATCAAGACCGGTGGCAGCACCGTGGGCAACAGAACACGTGTGACCGTCAAGAAGAATAAGGTCGCTGCACCGTTCCGCCAGGCCGAGTTCGATATCATGTATAATCGGGGCATCAGCAAGTCGGGTGACTTGTTGGACCTGGGCGCCAACATGGGCATCATCGATAAGCGTGGCGCCTTCTACAATTTCAACGACACTCGCCTCGGCCAGGGCCGCGAAAACGCGAAGGACTTCCTCGAAGAGAATCCTGTCATGGCACAGCAGCTAGAGGATGCGATTCGAGCCAAGGCCTCCCTCGCTCCGGTCAAACCTGTTGGCCCGGACGAGGATGACGGCGAGGCGGAGGAATAGCGGCTGCCCAAGACAGTTGGGGCAATCGCCACGGCAACCTGGCTGGTGACGCAGCAGGTGCCTTGACCATGGTCTATCTTGTTCTTGACACGCCGCGTGGCGGCGTTGGCAACGAAAGCCCTGTGATGGGCTTAGATATTCGACTGTCCGGTCCGAACCCCCGTGCACGTCCGTCCTGCACGAGGTGAGCCTTTCGGCTATTCGGCATTCGTGCTAACGCAGGTGCGCGGTTAGTTCATCACCAGGTGTAATTTGGACAAGAGCCGTGGTCGGGGTCACCCTGCGTGACCTTTGGCCACGGCTTTTTGGTTTGCGATGGCTGGTCACATTTCGGGCCTGCGGTTCCAGAAGCGAACTGCCGAACGCGTCAACGTCTACCTGGACGACCAGTATGCGTTCGCAGTCCCTGCGGTGACCGCGGCGCGACTTCACATCGGGCAGTTCCTGACGGATGCAGAGATCGCCGAGCTACGCGGCGAAGACGCCATCTCGAAGGCTTACGAGCGGGCCATCCGCCTCCTGAGCTTCCGGCCTCGCAGCACGACTGAGGTGCGTCGCTACCTGATCGAGGCGGAAGTGGATGAAGAGGCGGTTGAGGCAACGCTCACCCGCCTGACCGAACAGGGCTACCTGAACGACGACGAGTTCGCCCGTTTCTGGGTCGAAAACCGCCAGCGTTTTCGGCCGAAGGGCGAGCAGGCACTGCGTCAGGAGCTGCGCCGCGCCGGGGTCGACAAGGAAACGATCGACGAAAGCCTGGCTGGCCTGGACTCGAGTGCGGCCGCGTATGCGGCCGGCAAGCCGCGCGCTGAGCGCCTGTCACTGCTGGCAGCGTCAGACCAGACAGCCTTCAGGCGCAAACTCAGCGACTTCTTACTGCGCAGGGGATTTGGCTACGATGTCGTGCAGGAGACGGTCCGTCGCCTGCTGCAGGAGATCAGCGAGCAGTAACCATCATTGATCGGCCGGTAGACCGGTAACAGAATTTGTCGGCGGTTGCGTCATGGCGCCGCCTCTCATTACCCACCCTTGACATTTGAAAGGCAGGAAGCACGATGTTTGCAGGAAGTCCGGGGTTCCGCATTGTTGTGGACCTCCTCATCTTCCTGGCAGCAGGCGTCGCTGGCGGTGTGATCGGTTATCTGATCATGAAATCCCGCCAGTTGCAGGCCCGCAACGAGGCCGAGGCACTCCTCCGGACTGCCGAAGTCGATTCGAAGCGGATCGTGGCCGAGGCTGAGACCAAGGCCAAAATGATTGAACTTGCTGCACAGGAGCAAAAGGTAACGATTCTGGAGGAAGCCGACCAGGAAATCGTCCGCCGCCGGCGCGACATGGATCGAGCGGAGGAACGGCTTCAACGGCGCCAGGAAGTGCTGGAGAGTCGCCTGGAACAGGTCGAGCAACGCGGCCGCAAGCTGGATCAGCGCCAGGCGAAGCTCGATAAGCGCGAGCAGGATTTGACCAACCTGGAAGAGGAGCGCGCGGCCGAGCTGGAGCGCGTTGCGTCGATGACGCAGGAAGACGCGCGCCAGGAACTGCTGTCGGCCGTCGAGATGACGACGCGCCACGACATGGCGCGCAAGATCCGTGAGGTCGAGGCGCAGGCCAACCAGGAGGCCGAGTCGCGGGCTCGTGAGGTGATCACCCGCGTCATGGAACGGGTGGCCTCCGACCATGTATCTGAGACAACCGTCGCCAGCGTGCCGCTGCCGACCGACGAGATGAAGGGCCGCATCATCGGCCGCCAGGGCCGCAACATCCGGGCCATCGAACAGGCCACCGGCGTCGATCTCGTGGTGGACGACACGCCCGAAGCAATCCTGATTTCGTCATTCGATCCCATCCGCCGTGAGGTGGCGCGCATCGCCATCGGGCGGCTGGTGCAAGACGGCCGCATCCACCCCGCCCGCATCGAGAAGGAAGTGGAGAAGGCCCAGGGCGAGGTCGATAAGTCGATCAAGGACGCTGGCGAGCAGGCCGTGATCGAGGTCGGCCTGCAGATGCTGCACCCCGAGATGATCAAGCTGCTCGGCCGGCTGAAGTATCGCACCAGCTACGGCCAGAATCAGCTGTCCCATGCCGTCGAGGCGACGCATATCGCGGCCATGCTGGCCGCTGAGTTGGGCGCAAACGTGCAGATGGCCAAGATGGGCGCGCTGCTTCATGACATCGGTAAGGCCGTCAGCCACGAGGTCGAGGGTGCGCATGCCCAGGTGGGCGCAGATATCGCGAAACGGTACGGCGTGCCCGCGGAAGTGGTCAACATCATCGCATCGCACCACCATGAGGTCGATCAGCTGTCGGTCGAGGCGGCCATCGCCACTACGGCCGACGCCATCAGCGGCTCGCGGCCGGGCGCACGGCGCGAGGCGCTGGAAAGCTACGTCAAGCGCATCCGGACCCTCGAGGACATCGGCAATTCGTTCAGCGGCGTGCAGCAGACGTTCGCCATTCAGGCCGGCCGCGAGGTACGGGTGATCGTCAAGCCCGAGGACGTGGATGATCTGGGTTCCATCCGCCTGGCCAAGGACATCGCCAAGAAGATCGAGGACAACCTGGAATATCCGGGGCAGATCAAGGTGATGGTCGTACGCGAGATGCGCGCGGTGGAAATCGCCAAGTAGGACGACGACAATAACAGGGGCTCCTGATTCAATCCGAGAATCAGGAGCCCTTTTTGATTCCTGCGTGCGCAGGATTCCTGCCGCGCTTCAGTCGCAGTTGGTGATCACGGCCAGCACCATCGGCTTGCGCTTGGTCTCGTCGAAGAAGAAGCGCGTCAGCAGCCCCTGCGTCCGGTCGATGATCGCCTGGCGCTGCCGCACTTTCCCCTCAGACAATGCGCGATAGACGGCATCGGCCGCGCGCTCCATGAGATCGGTCCGCTCGCGCACGAACACAAAGCCGCGCGAAATCAGCTCGGGCTTGCCCGCGATCTCGCCCGTGGCCGCGCGAATCGGCACCACGGCGAGGACGAAGCCATTGTTCCCCAGGGTCTCGCGTTCCGCGATCACCTGCCTGCCCACATCGCCCACACCTGATCCGTGCACGTACACGTCGCCGGCAGGCACGCGTTCCTTCTTCAACTTCGCGCGCTGCGCGCTCAACTCGAGCACCGCGCCGTCCTCCATCAGCAGGATGTTCTCCGTGGGGATGCCCAGCTCGCGTGCCAGCCGCGCGTGCGCGTGCAGGTGGCGCAGCTCGCCATGCACCGGCACGAAGAACTTCGGACGGGTGAGCGAGATCATCAGTTTGAGCTCTTCCTGGCTGGCGTGCCCCGACACATGCACGTCGGCCAGGGGCGGGTAGATGAGCTCCGCGCCGCGCGCGATGAGCTTGTTGATGAGCCGGGCCACGCCCTCCTCGTTGCCCGGGATGGGCGTGGAGGACAGGATGATCGTGTCGCCCCGCTTGACCTCGATCTGCCGGTGCGTGCCGTCAGCCATGCGGGCCAGTGCGGCCTCAGGCTGCCCCTGGCTGCCGGTGGTGACGATGGCGACCCGGTTATCCGGCAACTTGAGCGCCTCGCCCAGGTCGACCAGCACGCCCTCGGGTGCTTCGAGGTGGCCCAGCTCACGTGCGATCTCAGTGGTCTTGACCATCGAATAACCGGCCAGCGCGACCACGCGGTGGTGTCGCACGGCCGCATCGATGACCTGCTGGACGCGGCTCAGGAGCGAGGCAAAGGTAGCCACGATGATGCGGCCCTGAGCCTCTCTGAAGATCTGATCGAACGCGGGCGCGATCACCGACTCGGAGGGCGTATGCCCCGCCCGCTCCGCTCCGGTGGAATCGCTGAGCAAGGCGAGCACGCCCTGCGCGCCCAACTGGCCCAGGCGGGCAAAGCCCGGTCCCGAGCCGCGCACTGGCGTGTACTCGAACTTGAAGTCGCCCGTGTGAATGATCGTCCCCAAAGGCGTCTTGATGGCCAGCCCCACGCCGTCCGGAATGGAGTGGGTGATGGCCAGAAACTCGACCTCGAACGGCCCCACGGTGGTCGTCTGCCCGGCCGCAACCGAATGGAGTACGACCCCGTTCAGCTGCGGGTGCTCCGACAGCTTGGCCCGGATCAATCCGAGCGCCAGCGGGGTCCCGTAGATCGGAGTGCTCGCGGGCAGGACATCGCCCAGCAGGTACGGTAGCCCGCCGATGTGATCCTCGTGGCCGTGGGTGATGATGATGCCGGCCACCTCGGCCGCTCGCTCGCGCAGGTATGTGTAGTAGGGCAGCACCAGGTCAACGCCCAACATGTCAAACTCGGGAAACATGATGCCGGCATCGACCACGAGAATACGTCCCGCGTATTCGAACAGCAGCATGTTCTTGCCGACTTCGCCCAACCCACCCAGGGGAATGATTCTCAGCGTCTCAGCCATCTCAGTAGCTCCTTACAGCACAGCCCGCCATGCGGGGGCTCAAAGACCCTCGTCGGAGATCTTCTCCCAGACGCGACCGAAGGCCAGCTTGCCCTTCTCGAAACTGGCAAGCCGAAGGAACTCATCGGGCGCGTGGTGCCGCTCGTCCTCCAGCGCAAAGGCCAGGGTCACGGTATAGATGCCCAATTCGCGCAGGAAGCTCATCAGCGGTCCGACGCTGCCGCCCATGCGAACGTAGAACGGGGGATTCCCGTACAGGTCGGTCAGCACGCTGCCCACCACCCGGTTTCCCGGGTGATCGACGGGCATGAGATAAGGATAGGCGTAGCCGGGCAGTTGCGTGGTCTGCACCCGGACGCCTGCCGGTGCGACCCGCGCCACGTGCTCGGCGATGAGGTGGTAGATGCGATGCGGTTCCTGGTTGGCGACCAGCCGGCAGGTGATCTTCGCATGGGCCTCTTTGGGAAGCACGGTCTTGACGCCTTCGCCCTGGAATCCGCCCCAGATCCCGTTCAACTCCAGGGTGGGCCGCGCCCAGGCCCGCTCCATAGTCGTGTAGCCGGGCTCACCGAACGCCGCATCCACACCGAGGTCCGCCAGGTAGTGCGCCTCATCGAAGGGGACATCCGATATCTGCCGGCGGTCTTCCTCGGTCAGGTCGACCACATCGTCGTAAAAACCATCGACCGTGACCTTGCCGTCAGGGGAACGCATGCTGTCCAGGATCCGCACGAGCGCGTGGATTGGGTTGGCGATCGCGCCGCCGTAGACGCCCGAATGCAGGTCTGACCTGGCGCCATACACGTCGATCTGGAGCGGAATCAGGCCCTTGAAGCCCACGAGCAGGATGGGCTGGTCCTCCGCGAGTTGGGAGCCGTCCGCGCTGATCGCCAGGTCCGCAGCCAGCAGTGCCTTCTGCTCTGCGATGAAGCCGACGAACTCAGGGCTGCCGATCTCTTCCTGGCCCTCGAAGATGAACTTGAGATTGATGGGCAACTCGCCGCCAGTCTTCAGGAAGGCCTCTGCCACAAGAATGGGAATGAGCATATTGCCCTTGTCGTCGCCCGCGCCGCGCGCGTACACGCGCCCATCGCGCACCTCGGGTTCGAACGGGGGCGAAGTCCACAGCTCCAGCGGATCGGCCGGCTGGACATCGAAATGGCCATAGATCAGGACGGTCGGCTTGCCCCCCGCATGCAGCCAGTCGCCGTAGACGGCCGGGTGGCCGCCGGTGGCCATGACCTGCACATGTTCGATGCCGGCCCGCCGCATCCGCGCTGCAGTCCACTCGGCCGCGGCCTGCACGTCTGCGGCATTTTCCTTCAGCGACGAGATGCTCGGAATGCGAAGGAACGCCACCATATCGGCCAATGCTTCATCCCGGTGTGTCTCCAGGTACTTCTCCCAGGCCTTCATCATCGCTCCCATTCTTTCAATAAGGTCTTACTGCGGCCGATCCAGCTCGACGACCTGCATCGTTGCCAGTCCGGCACGCACCTCGATCCCCGTCAGGCTTGCGACGAAGCTGCCATCCTGGGTGCCGACTTCGACGTCGTAGACCCCGGCAGGCAGTTGGAACGTCGCGGGGTTCGTGCTCTCGTAGCCCGCGAAGCTGTGGCGCTCGCCCGACGGATAGACGACGGCATCGATCGCGGGCGCCGCATCGCCTACGGTTGCCGAGATGGTCAGGGTGCCGAAATCGAACAGCACATCGTGTGAGACGAGCACCTCCGGGCTGATGGCGATCCCTTCGAGCTTCTCGTCGCTGCTGTCCACGCGCACGAGCACGTCGTACTGCCCCGGCGCCAGGACGAACTGCGCATCCGGCCCCAGCCTCTCGTCCACCAACGTCTTCCTGCCGGCCTTGTAGACCGCGACGACCGAATCGCCCGCCAATGCGCCGGCATTGGCAAAGACACGCACCCGCAGGTTCACGCCGGGCGCCAGTTCCGCCGCCTGTTCCGCCACGAGGGACTCGCCCGCCACATCGGCGATATCGACGACCTCCACGGGCGCAGCGACGGCGATGGACGGGCCATCGTAGTCCGCGTAACGGGCCACGATCTCCACCCAGGGCGCCGGCTCGCCATCGGGCCTTCGTGACGCCAGGCTGGCCGCAGCCTGCACCACGCGGCGCGCTGCGTCATCGCCCGTCGTCCAATAGGTGACTGTCTGCGGTGCGAAGTAGGCGGCGACCTGCGCTTCGAGCGCGGCACGCGCCTGTGGGTCGGGCGCCACGGCCGCCACGCCCGCCTTGAGGATGCGCTCGATCGTCTCTGCTGAGAAGACCACCTGCGCCCGCACCGTCCCCGGCAGGTCAGCGGGATCTGGCTCGGACGTCACGGTGCCGGCGCCTTCGGCCTGGCCGTACAGCCGCAGCAGGGTGAAGGGTGATGCCAGTCCGAACGCTGCGTCGAAGCTCACGCCCGGCCAGCGCGTCCAGGCCGTGTCGCTGATGACGCGCGTGTAGCTGTGCGACGAGCCGGTAGCAGGATCGGGCGCGACGATGAGCTCCTCGATTGCGGCGCCCTCACGGCGGCTGGTCTGGGCCCACGAACCCGCGCGGTACTGCCCGCCGATGACGGTTTCCGTGTTCTCCGCCGCCGGATCGTTGCGCAGGACGACCTCGTATCGAAAGGCGGCGGGCAGCGCGAGGAGCGCCACCTCCTCCCCGGTGAGCCGCGGCATCCCGGAGCTGTTGTCCGTCGTCGCCTCGGCCTCGATCGCCGGGACGGCTGCCGTGGGCAGCGGGGGCGGCAGCACAACCTGTGCGGTGCAGGCGGTCGATACGACGAGCAGCAGCAGGATGATCGGAATCCGATGGAAAACAACCCGACTGCTCGACATAAACGCGCCTCCGCTCGTCTCTCGCTGTGTGCCGCCCGGAACAGAACCAGATAATTATACCCCGTTTCATGGCGCCCAGGAAATGGACAGTTGCATCTGGCGCAGGTATGATGGGGCGCACCTGTCCCAGAATGGAAACAGGAATTCCGTGTCAGGAGGGCGCCATGGCCGACCTGGTGACCAGGCAGGGCCTCTACTTCGAGGACTACACGACCGGCGACAGCGTGACGAGCCAGGGACGAACCGTGACCGAGGCGGACATCGTCAGCTTCGCTGCGCTGAGCGGCGACTGGAACGCGATCCACGTCGACGCAGAATACGCGAAGAAGGGCATGTTCGGCGAGCGCATCGCCCACGGCATGCTGGGACTCTCGATTGCCACCGGGCTCGCGGCCCGGCTGGGCTTCATCGATGAGACGATCATCGCGTTCATCGGGATGGAATGGAAGTTCCGCGGTGCGATCAGGATCGGGGACACGATCTCCATCTGCGCGACGGTCGCAGAGAAGAAGGCTGCGCCACGGATGGGCGGGGGGCTGGTGACTTTCACCGTGGAGGTCATCAACCAGCGGGAGGAGCGGGTCCAGAAGGGCACGTGGACCATGCTGGTTAAGATGAAAGGGGCCGCGTAAGCCGCGGCCCCCTGCCTCATCGATGGGTTAGTACGCTTGTCTACTTCACCCAGCCGCGCAGCGCGACCGCATCCGCGACGCGCTTGACCGCGACGAGGTACGCGCCAAGGCGGTTGTGGGTCTTGTGCGACTGCGCCATCTCGTGAACCGCGCGGAACGCCGTGGTCATCTTCTCCTCCAGGCGCGACTGCACTTCCTGCAGCGTCCAGTAGAAGTTATACGCGTTCTGCACCTGTTCGAAGTAGCTGACCGTCACGCCGCCCGCGTTGCACAGGAAGTCCGGGACCACGTACACGCCGTTCTGGAACAGGATCTTGTCCGCCTCCGGCGTGGTGGGTCCGTTGGCCAGCTCGGCCATGATCTTCGCCTTGATGCGGCCCGCGTTCTCGGCCGTGACGACGTTCTCCAGCGCCGCGGGCAGGAGCACCGTCACCGGCAGCTCGAGCAGTTCGTGGTTGGAGATGGCCGTCGCGCCGTCCTCGCTGTAACCCTCGATGATCCGCTTCGGGTGCTTCGCCACGTGTGCGGCGATGGCCGGAATGTTGAGCCCGTTCGGATTCTGGATGCCGCCGGACACGTCGCTGACCGCGACGACCTTCATGCCCATCTCGTGGCCCAGGATCGCGGCCCACGAGCCCACATTGCCGAAGCCCTGGACTGCGATGGGCGCGCCGCGTAGCTCGATCCCCAGCACGTTCGCGGCCTCGCGCACCGTGTACAGGCCGCCACGAGCCGTGGCGTCCCCGCGACCCAGCGAGCCGAACAACGGCACCGGCTTGCCGGTGATCACGCCGGGCACGTGCCGGCCCATGATCGTCTCGTACTCGTCCAGCATCCACGACATGATCTGCGGCGTGGTGTAGACATCGGGCGCGGGCACGTCAATGTCCGCTCCGATGAAGTGCGCCACCCGGCGCATGTAGCCGCGGCTCAGGCGCTCCAGCTCACCCTGCGACAGGCTGCCCGGATCGCAGACCACGCCGCCCTTGCCGCCGCCCAACGGGATGTCCACCACGGAGGTCTTCCAGGTCATCCAGGCCGACAGCGCGCGCACGGTGTCGATGGTCTCGTCAGGATGGAACCGGATGCCGCCCTTGGCCGGGCCGCGTGCATCGTTGTACTGGACCCGGAAGCCCTGGAACGTCTGGTAGGAGCCATCATCCATCCGCACCGGGATGGTGAAGTGCAGCTCCCGCATCGGCTCGCGCAGGAACGCATGCATGGCCGGCGAAAGGCCGAGGATCTTTGCTGCGTCATCCAATTGGTGCTGGGCGATCTCGAACGGATTCATCTTGCTTGACATCAGTCAGTCACTCCTTTGTGTGATATCCGATCAGAACGATGAGTTCTCATCGTGCCTGGTAACCTGCCGTACGAACCAGAGATACGCGACTGCTCGCTATGGTGGGCATCTGATGCTCTTAGATCGCGGTGAGGGCGCAAGGGGACTGCCCGGGTCGCCTTTGTCCTCAGGCAAGGTGATTATAGCATCTGCCCTGTCGAACACAAATCCGGCGACTGACTTCCCGCTGTCAGCGCGGCTGCTGCTCCTGCAGGTATTTCAGCGCCGATGCGGCCAGCAGCGCCGCGCCGATGGGGAGCACATCCTCATCGAAATCGAAGCGCGGGTTGTGATGTGGCGCGGCCAGCCCCAGCGCCGGATTACCCGATCCGAGCAGCAGGTAGCAGGCTGGAACGCGCTGCGCGAACTCCGAGAAATCCTCCGACGTCATTGACGGCGGCTGCCAGACGACGTTGGTGGCGCCGACGATCTGTACTGCCACCTGGCGCGCGATCTCCGCGATGGTGGGGTCATTGATGACCGCGCTACAGGACTCCTCCACGGACAGCTCGTATTGCGCACCCATGCCCGCGGTCACGCCATCCAGCAGCACGCGCAACCGGGTCAGCACGGTCTCGCGCACGGTGGGTGAGAAGGTGCGAATCGTCCCCTGCATCTCCACCGTCTCTGCAATCACATTGAACGCCGTGCCGCCGTGCACCATCCCGATCGTCAGGACCGCGGTCTCCTGGGGATTGACATTGCGGCTGACGATGGTCTGCAGCGCGGAGAGCACCTGGCCGCTGGCCGCGATGGCGTCGACCGCCTCGTGAGGCAGGGCGCCGTGGCCGCCCCGACCATGGATCGTGATGTGCAGGATGTCCGCGGCCGCCATGATGGGGCCGGACTGCACCGCAACGCGGCCCACCGGCATCGTGTTCCAAAGGTGCAGGCCGAAGGCGGCCGCGGGGCGTGGATTGTCGAGCGCACCATCGCGAATCATGGAGCGCGCGCCGTCCATACACTCTTCCGCGGGCTGAAACAGCAGCAGCACCTGGCCCGGCATCTCCGGCGCATGCTGGGCCAACAGGGTCGCGGCGCCCAGGGCCATCGCCACGTGACCGTCGTGGCCGCACGCGTGCATGGCGCCCGGCGCCGTGGAGACATAGGGTGCGTCGCTGATCTCCTGGATCGGCAGCGCATCCATGTCCGCGCGGAGCATGACCGTGGGGCCGGGAAGCCCGCCGCGCAGCAGCCCGGCGACGCCGGTCTGGCCCAGGCCCGTGCGCACCTCGCAGCCCAGCTCTCGCAGGACCTGGGCGACCATGCCTGCAGTCCGGTGCTCGGCGAAACCGAGCTCGGGATGCGCGTGCAGATCGCGGCGCCAGGCCGTCAGCCGTGCGGACAGGCTATCGGCCTCGCGTCGCAGGTCAGACATAGCGATGGCCGCCATGGGTCCTCCTATTCGTCGCGTATACCCCCATAGAACCAGGGTGTGTTGTTGAGCACGAGGGGCTTCTCCTGGCGGCGCACGCCCGCGCCGGTCACCTCGCCCAACATCAGCGCATGATCGCCGGGAGAGGCTGGCTCCGCCACCAGCTTGCATTCGAGCCACGCCAGCGCGTCGGTCATCAGGGGACACTTCCCGATCGTCATGCGGAAGGACGGATCCGATCCCTGGACGGACTCGAGCGGTGCGGTGTAATGCGCAAAGAAGCGCGCGGCAACCTCTGCCTGATCTTCGCCGATGATGTTCAACGCAAACCGGTGTGCCTTGCGCACCGCTTGCGCCAGGTGAGAATTGCGCCGTAACGCAACGACCAACAAGGCTGGCTGGAAAGACACCTGGCTGGCCCAGGTCACAGCCGCCGCGTGCAGGGTGTCGCCTGAAGCGGTGGTCAGGACATAGACACCGTTCGACATCAGGCGCAGCGCCTCCGAGCGGACGTCGCCCGGCTGTGCCTCGGTTGACATGGCTAGCTCCTTATCCGCCATAGTGCCAGACCGTGTCACGGAGCGCCAGGCTGCGGATGCCCGGCGTCTGGACATCGCCGTCCAGCACCGAAACGATGAAGATCGTGTGGTCGCCTGACGAGCCGACCTCTTCGACGACTTCGCACTCCAGCCAGGCAACCGCCTTTTCGAGGATGGGAATATTGCGCTCGGTGAAGCCGTAGCTGTAACCGCCGATCTCCGATGGGCTGACCTGGCCGACCTTGAAGAACGCTCGAGCCAGCTCGGGCTGCTGCTCGCCCACCACGTGCAGGCCGAAGCGCCGCGCGGCCTGGACCGCCTCGCAGATTGCCGTTCCCTTTCGCAGGGCGACGGCGATCAACTTGGGCTTGAACGACACCTGCGTCACCCAACTCACGGTCGCCGCGGCCGGTGCGCCTTCACTACTTGCACACGTTATCACATACAAGCCATAGTTGAACATCCGCAGGATCGACTGGAACTGATCTGTTTCCATCATATTCCTCCTCAAAAATCGCGCCCTACCACAGGCTGCGATCGGCCACGCCGGCCAACGCGTCCCGGATCGGGTCTCGCCACGCCGGTTCGATGTCGGCGCAGGCGCGCAAGAGCCCGTAGCAGCCCACAAGCATCTGGTCTCCGTGCGGCACCGCCAGGTGCAACGGCAGGTCCGTGCCGTGCAGCAGGCTGCGCCGCGGACCTACGACGGCGATGAAGTCCAGCGGCTGTGGCGCGTCATCGAGCACGAGCGCACCGTGCCCATTGTCGGCAAACACCGCGTCGTGGCGAATCGAGCCATCGGCCAGCGCACGCAGCCACAGGGCCAGTTGATCCGGCGTCAGCTCACCGGTGTGATGCTCGAACATGCGCAGCAGCTGGCCTGCGCGGAACTGGAACGCCAGGGTGTGGAAGTTGCCGATGTTGACGACGATGGGGTGGGGCTGCCGCGCGACGATGGGGTCGTCCAGTGCACCGAGCACCGCGGCCGGCGCCGTGTCCATCACCACTGCCGGCCACGGGCCAGCCTCTGCCGCGGTCTCCGCCAGGGCCGCCAGGCGAGTCATGTCGGGGGGCACGTCGGACGACCTGAACGCAAGGGCGCTCAGCCGCTCATCGCGACGCAGGCGGTCTGCCAGGTAGTCCATGCGGAACTGGCGGTCGCTCACGTGAGGCGGCGCGGCGCCGTGGTCGAAGACGGCCAGCGCGAGCGCGTCAGGGCGCAGATCCAACCCGAAGGCAAGAAACGCCTGCCGGATGGCAGCATAGTCCAAGTCGCGGAATTCGACGTGCGCGTGCTGATCCGCGTCCATGAGGGCCGCAGCTTCCGCGTCATCGATCAGCTCGATGCCCAGCTCCCGCTGCACCTTCTCCAGGTCGTCGTTGAACGTGCGGGCCGGCCCCGCGGTGGAGAGCACGGGCAGTCCGGCCCGGCGATGATCCTCTACGGCCCAGGACACCGGGCCGCCGCCCATCAGGCGGCCGGTAATGAGCAGCGAGCGCCGGGCCGCCGTCGCCGCGCGCACCTCCCGGCTGAGCCGCAGCGTGGGCGACGGAACGACCAGTTTGAGGCAGTTCTCAGGCGTCCGCTCACTGTCGAAGAGCAGGATGTCCTGAGTGCCCGTGCCGATGTCGGCGGTGAGAATCTGCATGGGCGAGGATCTCCGTCAGCGATCCCCGCGCGGCGGGATGATGCGCGCCTGGCCATCCGCATGGTACGACGAGCGCACCAGGGGGGCCGACTCGACCCATTTGAAGCCGCGTTGGTAGCCTTCTTCGGCCAGTTCATCGAACTCGTCGGGATGGTAATAGCGCTCGATGGGCAAGTGATCCCTGGTCGGCTGCAGGTATTGGCCGATGGTGATGATGTCCACATCGACCGAGCGCAGGTCATCCAGCACCTCGAGCAGTTCCGCCCACGTCTCGCCCAGCCCCACCATCAGGCCGCTCTTGGTGAGCACGTGCGGGTCCATCTCCTTGGCCATGCGCAGGACGGACAGGCTGCGCTCGTGGCTGGC
>Ga0123333_10003997_pt1 | contig 14042 bp, 9 predicted proteins | sample BioC12SIPDNA_3_FD_89957 | JGI IMG/M metagenome (GOLD analysis project Ga0123333, IMG submission 89957) | Anaerobic biogas reactor microbial communites from Washington, USA - Biogas_R2_B C12 SIP DNA | ecosystem: Engineered > Bioreactor > Anaerobic > Unclassified | place: Washington, USA... | reverse complement strand
TTGCAGGCTTCGGCGGCCATCGGACAGCCCACCTTGATGGCTCTCTACGCCCGAGCCCTCAGCCGGTTCGGCATGCATGCCGGGCAGCTCCTCGTCACACGAGACGATTTTGAGCACCGCTCCCGCTACCTCAATATCCGCAACACCGTCGGCGCGTTGCATCGCCTGCGAGCCGTACCCATCATCAACGAGAACGACACCACCGCCGTCGTCGAGCTTGGCCGGTTTGCCGACAACGATACCATTGCGGCTCTGGTCGCCAATCTCATCAAGGCGGACCTGCTTGTCCTGCTGACCGTCGCCGACGGATTGCTGAATACCGAGGGGCAGCGGATCGACCTGGTCCCGCGGGTGACGCCCGAGGTTCTCAAGCTGGCCCGGGCGGAGAAGTCGGCCCTGGGCAGCGGGGGCATGGGTAGCAAGTTGCGGGCGGTGAGCATGGTGACCGAGGCCGGCGAAACCGTCGTCATCGCCCACGGCAGAGAACGCAATGTCCTCCTGCGATTGCTGGAAGGCGAACGATTGGGGACGATCTTCGCACCCGCCGAGCACAAGATGTCCGCTCGGCAACGCTGGCTGCGTAGCGCCGTTCGGCCTGTGGGGCGGCTGATGCTCGACGACGGCGCCGCCGACGCCGTCCTTCGCAAGAACAAGAGCCTGTTGCCGCGAGGGATCACCGCCGTGACCGGCCGGTTTGAACGCGGGGCCGTCGTCGCCCTGGTCAATCCTGCCGGCCAGACCATCGCCCACGGCGTCGTCAACTATGGCAACGCCGACCTCGATCGCATCAAGGGCCTCAAGTCCGCCGAGATCGCCGCCGCCCTCGGCGCCAAACCCTTCGACGAAGCCGTCCACCGTGACCACCTCGTGGTGATCGCTGGCCAGTAGTATCCGCAATAGGAACCCGGGTAATACCCACGGAGCCTCAAGCGGGCCGCAGGCGTCTTTCGTAGAAAAGAGCGGTTTATGCATTCATCTGTCGCTCGGGTGCCCATGCCGGGCTCGATGAAGCTGAGAGCCGAATGTGTCGCCCTTCTTCACAGGCGGATCTGACAGCCCGCCGCAGACGCTGCCGTTCGCAGGTCGTGTGCCCGACCAAGCCTTGCATCGATGACCTCGCTCGGTCAACCTCTGCGGCAGGGAGCGAATATGGCTGGCTCGGTATGGACTCATGCACCGATCAACGAACGGTTCCGAGTTGGCCTTCGAGGGATTGGTGAATCAGTGGTTTGGCCTCCTCCAACTGAGCCATGTTGCTTAGGGCAAGCTGCAAGTCTCCAACGCCGAAGTGGCCAAGGTTGGATACATCACGAGCGAATGAGGGTGGATTGACCAACCGGCTGTGTTTCAGTTTCAGGCATACCCGGATATCGCCTTTCTGTAGGTGGACGCAGCAGAATATGGCCTTTCCGTGCAAGTAGTTGATTGTCATTTTGGTGTACCGTCGCTGGATGTCTCCGGGTTTCAGAGAAAGGCAAAGTCGGTCGATTGCTCGATAGAGTTCTACAATCTCCCGTGGCTTGCCGGCTGTATGGTGTGATTCGCTATATGGTGACGGTGTTCGCCCTGCTCCGGCTCTCCGCGTAGCCCAGGCTCTTCGAGCGCCTTGGCTTCTCAGCGATAGTCCCTGCTCATTGAGGTTTCGCCGTTGTGTAGGTCCGGACGTGGTGGACTGTGGTGTGGTGGCCCCCTGCGCCCAGATGCGAGCGAGGCTCTCTTTGATGCGGCGCGGGCTCAACCCTCCGTCATCCGAGGCGGAACGCACGAGGTTGAGCAGAACCCGCGGAGCATCGCGCATGATACCGTCGAGTGCCTTGCGAACCTTGCTATCCGTGAAGGTCTGCTCTCCGATGGCATCCAGGGTTCCCTTGGCCATATCCTCCCGGGAAAACCGCCACATCTGACTCGCGATCTGCTCTACGGATAGGCCCTCGTGGTCGCGGGTGTCCAGCGACACCTCAAACATGAGTTTATCCGGCGCTGGGCATTCTTCGACGCTCCGATAGACTTTCCAGACGACCCCATTGGTCAGGATGCACCACACAATCCCGGCATTGGCTGCGTACCCGACAACCTGCGTAATCCCTTTGACATCATTGAGGGGATCGTCGAGGGGCTTCGCCTCGACCAGCAGCACGGGTTTCCCATTGATGAGCAATGCGTAATCCACCGATTTTCCGTCCACGGTGGGGTACTCAAGTTGCACCTCATCAGGATCCCGAACGTCATAACCCAGGGCTTCGAGAAGCGGGTCGATGATGATAGTTCGTGTCGGGGTTTCCTTCAACGATCGTTTCCGCAGACCGTCGAGTTTGGCTCGAATGTCCTCAATCGCACGCACGAGCTTATCCATGGCCTGAATCCTCCAGAGTAATCGCCTGAACCATCCGTCCCCAATCAGCGAGACAAGTCCAGCCACAGGAGCAACAGAACCCCGCAGAGATTGTGGGCGTCCGGGCTTCACCTTGGGCCGAGGACACATTCGCTCTGTATCTTGTCTTATCCTTCGGGCTCTCGGGCTTGACGGATTCTCGCATGATAGGCACAAGATGTCGCATGAGGCGGCTGGCGTCAACAGATCGCGGGAAAAAAGATGGGTGGCCGGCGGTACCTCAAACTAGGCAGAGCTGATTTTGTCCTTTCGTGGCATACATACGGCCAAGCCGAGTTTGTCGGCGGTTCACCCCCGTACACGCGGCTGCGGTTCGCAGAGCAGTGCCACACGGAGACCTAGGTCGCTGTCTCACTAGTTCAGTTATACGTCGTCAGCCGGATGGCCTCGCGGTAGATATCGACGCACTGGCGGGCGGAGTCGCACCACGAGAGCCGGCGGACGTCGAGTCGGCCCTGCTCGCGGAGGGTGGTCTGGAGAGGGCGGTGGCGAAGCACGGCGATGATCTTATTGGCCATCTCGTTCACGTCCCAGAAGTCCACCTTCAGGGCGTGGTTGATGACCTCGGAGACACCCGACTGCTTGCTGATAATCACCGGTACATCGTTGGACATGGCCTCCAGCGGGGCGATGCCGAAGGGCTCGGACACGCTGGGCATGACGTAGAGGTCGGCCATGCGAAAGACACGCTCCACGTCACCACCGCGCAAAAAACCGGTGAAGAGCACCTTGTGCCCGATGCCCATCTCGGCGGCGAGTTGGATGGTGCGCCGGATCATGTCCCCCCAACCCGCCATGATGAACCGGACGTTGTCCATGACCTCGAGAACCTTCTTCGCGGCAGCAAGGAAGTACTCCGGCCCCTTCTGCATGGTGATGCGACCAAGGAAGAGGACAAGCTTCTCGTCCCGGCGGATGGGGGCGATGGTTGACGGCGGCTGCACGCCGTTGAAGTCGATGGCATTGTAGACGACCGCGATCTTCTCCGCGTCCACCCCGTATCGCGCGGTCACGATGTTGCGGGTCAGGTGGCTGACGGTGATGATCTTCTGGGCAAAGTGCATGCCCTGCCGCTCGATGTCGTAGATGCGCTGGTTGACGTGCTCCCCGCTGCGGTCGAACTCGGTCGAGTGCACGTGTATGACCAGCGGTTTGCCACTGAGGATCGAGACGGCAATGCCTGCCCGGTAGGTCATCCAGTCGTGAGCATGGATCACGTCGAACTCTTCATGCTCGGCGATCGCAGTAGCCAGCCGGGCGTAGCGCTCGGTCTGGGCGAACATGTCGCCGTCGTAGTCCGACGCCGTCGCTTCGGGAACAGCCCGGGCGGAGGTCTGGGCCTGGGTTGGGTTTTCGCCCTCGGTCTGGCTTTCGCCGTGATCGACCACGCGCATCTTCGCCGCCCGCTCGCGCATCAACTCCGCGTATTGCTCAGGACTGTGGTAGGGCGACATACCGCCAGCCGCCTCCACCGTGCAGAACTTGACGTGTTCGAGTTCCTCGACCTCGTAGTCCGAAACCAGCCCGGACATTCGCTTGCGCGCCGACTTGGGCGTCAGCAGTTTGACGTGGCTGCTCTCCTGCGATTGGACGGGCTTGGGTAAGACAAACAGAACGTTCGCTCCGATCTGGCTCATCGCTTTGGTCAGACCGTAGCAAGCGGTACCGAGCCCGCCGGAAATGAACGGCGGGAATTCCCAACCCAGCATCAAGACTTTCATGACTGCCTAGACTCCCGCTGGCGTTAATGAAGACCGTTCCATCCGCCTTCCGCTGCTCCTTGCCTCCGGTCGTCGATGCCGCCTGAACACGGCGATTGGCGTTTGCGATTTGGGCTTCTCTTGCGCGAGACAGCCCCGTCGGTGTCCGAGTACCGCAGGTACCCGGCTTCTGGTCGTGAGATCCATCTCCGAAATGAACATATACCGTATTCACGGACCTGTCAAATGATTGAGTGCGTTTTAGGCCTGTGAGTTTGTCGCCGGCGAACCATGAATGCCGGGGTGGGGCATTTACCGGTCGGTGCAGTCCGGTTACGCTGCAGCCAAGACGTGGACAGAAATCCGTCCGCTAGGAGCCAGGCGAATGTCTCGACCCGGAATCTCACGGCGATACCTGCTTCAAAAGGCGGCACTTTGTACTGCCGGGGTTGAATTGGCGACCGGTCCGGCTCGTGCCACGGCTGGACGAATCCTCGGCGCCAATGATCGGATTTCAGTGGGAATGGTTGGCCCAGGCGCTCGCGGATTGCAGCTCATGGACTGGATTCACCGCCTCTCCCGAGCCGAAAACCTTGAACTCACAGGGGTTTGCGACATCTGGAACGAGAGACGGGAATCCGCCGTTGAGATGGTCAAAGCCTGGACAGGGCGGGTGCCTCATGCTTGCCGCACCATGGCCGAGATGTGCGAACGCAAGGATATTGACGTGTTGGTGGTCTCAACGGTTGACTTCCAGCACGCTCCCCTCGCGCGGCAGGCAGTGGAGGCAGGCAAGGACGTTTACGTCGAGAAGCCCTTCGGTTGCGACTTCGAGCAGATCAAACTGGCCCGTGAAGCGATCCGCGCCAGCGACCGTGTTTTTCAGGCCGGAACGCAGCTTCGCTCGAACGGCGTTCCGTGGGCGGCTCACGAGTTCATCGCCAAGGGACGGCTGGGCAAGGTCAGCTTCGTCGAGCTGGTGCAGCCGCTCTTTCATCAGCGATGGCGCATTCCAGGGGCCGAGACCGCTCTGACGGAGAAAGACACAAACTGGAAGGAATTCCTGTGCTACGCGCCGCAGGTGCCTTTCAACGCCCGGCACTATCGCGAGTTCCGTCTCTTCTGGCCCTACTCGACGGGCATCTTCTGCCAGTGGATGAGCCACATCATCGACCTCGTGAACCTCGTGCTGGGCGAGCGGCCTAAGGCTGTTGTCGCGGCAGGGGGAACCTACGTCTGGAACGACGGTCGAACCAATCCCGACACCGCTCATTGTCTGGTCGAGTATCCGAGCGGTTGTTTGATGAGCTACCACATGCGGCTGGGCAACGGGGCCCATGCTCGGCCGCTTACATTCTATGGTACCAACGGGACGCTGGATCTGGACGCGGGGGTAGCCTATGGAGACGGAGGTGGGGGGGAAGTGATCCTGGCGAATCCCGGATCGCTAATCCCGGAGTTGATCGTCGACGCTTCGCGTCGCTTGCCCGACCGGCATCAAGGCGCCACCATTCTTGACGCCGAGCCCGATGGCGACCACATGGTGGATTTCTTCCGCGCCGTGCGAACGCGGTGCCCGACTCGTGCCGGCGTGGATGCCGCCTTCAATCACGCTCTGGCGACGACCATGGCGGGGATGTCCTGGCGCCTTGGCGCACGGATCGAGTATGACCCCATCGCCGACAGCCTCAACGTCGGCGAACCGAGGAAGCGCTGAGTCGGCGTCCGGATGGGGGGGAGGCGGTCAATCCAAGGTGGCGTACGTCTCGGCACTGGCCCGAGGCATTTCCTGTGCGGGCAGCCGGATGCGGAAGGTCGTCCCTTCGCCCGGCGTGCTTTCGACGACCGTGCGGCCGTGGTGTTCGCGAACGATCTTGCGCGCGACGGGCAGGCCCAGACCCGTACCGCCTTGGCCCTTCGTGGATTTGAAGGGCTCGAACATCTCCTCGATGCGGTCCGGCTCGATGCCCGGGCCGTTGTCCTTAATGATCAGGTCCGCGATGCCTTCCTCGCTGTTGAAACGGGTGGCTACGTTGACCACCCCGCTGCCTGGGCTGACCGCGTCGATGGCGTTGCCAATGAGGTTGAACGCGACCTGCGAAATCCCGTCCGGGTCCAGCGGGATGGGAGGGAAGGGCTCCTCAAAATCGCGGAGGAGAGCGACCTCGCGTTCGTCGGCTTTCTTCTGCAGGCCGGCGATGGCATCGGCTACGATTTGATTGAGGACTGTGGGCCTGAGGTTGGGCTCGCGCGTCTTACTGAAGCTGAGCATGTTCATGGTCATTTCCATGATCCGCTCGAGGTTCCGCAGCACGATCTGCCAGCCCTGGTCCACCGTCCCGATGCTCTCCTTCTTGAGGCCCATGTCGACCACGTCGGCGCCCGCTTGCAGGGCCTGCAGAACATTCTTGATGTTGTGGGAGAGATAGGCCACGGTCTCTCCGACCGCCGCCAGCCGGGCTGTCTGCATCTGTTGCTGGACGAGCATGGCGTTCTGAATCGCCAGCCCGGTCATCTGGCCGATTGTCCCCATCAGCCGGAGCTGCTCCTGCGTGTACGTGTGGCTGACGGCCGCGCTGTCGATGTGGATCACGCCCAGCAGCAGGTCACGCACGATGATCGGGGCGCAGATTACCGAGCGCAGACCGAAACTGTGAATGCTATCCTCGACGTCTTCGGTGGTGAACCGGGCATCGGTCATCGCGTTCGTGCAAAGGACGGCCTCGCGATGTTCCACGACGTGCTGCACGATTCGCCGAGAGGTGGAGATCTTCCCCTTCGAGGCTCGCAGGCCTCGGCGATAGCGCACGACCTTGGGGATCAGTTCGGCGCCCTCGGAGTCGTACATGAGAATGAAGCCGTGATCGACCGGCAACTCATCGCGGATCACGTCCATGACCCGCTCGAGGAGTTGCTCGGGGTCCATGATCGCACCGATGGCCGCGGTCAACTCGCTCATGGCTCGCCAAGCTCTGGCGGCCTCGGTGAGCTCGGGCCCGGCAATGATGACCGACTCATCGCTGGGCAGGCTCGAGATGATCGCGGAGTCGACGTTTCCGCTGCTGACGTCGAGATTGACCAAATCGCGCGGCGGGGTCACCCTGCCCAGCAGGTCGATCGACTGATCGCTGGCGTAGACCAGGACGCTCGCCCCGACCCGGATTTGGTCTCCATGTTTGAGCCGCACAGGCCGACGGACACGCATCCCGTTGATGTAGGTGCCGTTGGCGCTGCGGAGATCCTGGAGCACCCACATGCCGTTCTCGGGGTGGATCTCCGCATGTCGGCGGGAAACGGTGCGATCCGTCAAGGGGATCTGGTCGCCCTCGCGGCCGAGGATAGCCGGCTCGTCCAGGGTGCGGAATGTCCGTCCCTTGTCTGGTCCCTGAAGTACAACGAGCGTAGCCACCGCGTCATCCTCAACTGTGTGCCGGAACCCGGCGGCAAACATGGGTGCGACCGCGTTCTCGCCGGGTGCGGCAGGAGCACGTATTCCAGTCGTCCTCGACTGAACGCTGAATCCCGCGAGTGCCCAACCGCTCGCCCTCGCCATGCGGAGCAACGCCAGACACCCGGCGCAGGGTCATCACTGTGCCGTCTCGATGCATTATACCCATTTCCGTGCCAATGGTGACATCCATCGGGGGAGCGGGCGCGCCGGGCACAAATATCGGCCGGTCCAGCCCCCTTCGTTGCGGCAGGAGAGCCCTCGCCCGACGTGGTATTTGGCCGTCGGGCAAGCCCGGATGGGGGTGGTGAGGTGGCCGGCGGTTGGTCTCTGCGTCAAATCGGCTTGATGACCGGTCACCAGTCGCAGTCGTCTCCACAGCCTGAGGTGCTCAGCAGATGGCGGGGGACGTGAAAATCCTGCTCGGAGGCGAGATCAGGAACTGATCGGCTGATGGACTGCTCCATGGCAAGGTAGGCCGGCGGGGGTAAGAGCGATCCACCCAGGGTCCAGGCCAGCAACGTGGGGGAATCCTGCCTGCCGGCGGGCAGCACGGACTCGTGCAGATCAGCGAGCAGGAACCACTGTTTGCGGAGCATGCGGCTGGCGGTCGCGGTCACGTCCATGAGATCATCCGGATCGGCGGTGTGCCGTAATCCCAGCAGATGTCCGACTTCGTGGCTGGCCACGTTAGCCAGCACCTGGGCCATCTCGTCTACCGTGGGATAGAGGACGCTGAAAAGGGCAAAGGTGTCGGTGAACAGAATGGCGGCCTGTTCGGTGTTGGTATTGAACGGGTCGATGTTCTCCGCGAGTCCGAGAAGTCTGGGGTCGTACGTGCCAAAGTAGACAACCGAGCGGTTCTGGGGTGGGATGCCCGTGTCGCTGTCGCGGTAGATCTCGACATCGAGGCCGGCGAAGTGGTCGCGTACCCGGTCGACGATGAGGTCGGCAATGGCCTCGGTCTGGCCCGTGAAACTCGGGTCGATGGCGGCTGCGTCGAAGGCGGGCACGTCGACCGGCTGGCGGCTGGCGATCCGCACGTCTTCAGCGCCCAGGAAGCTCAGGACGATGATTTGTGGCTGATAACCGAGGACACTTGTGCCGCGGGCGATATCGACCTGGACGGTATACGGCCGGGCGAAGGCCGAGGCGGACCGGGTCCCCATCACGATGTACAGGGCAGACACATCCTCGCGAATCACGAGGTCGACTGAGTTGGGGCCGCTGGTCGGGCTCCATGGATCGGTGTACGCCAGCAGGCGATGAGCGCTATCGAGCAAGCCGAGTACTACGTCGGCTCCCCGGCTGGTCTCGATTTCGATTTGGATACGGTCTCCCGCGGCCGCGGAGCCGATGAGGAAGACATCGTTGTCCCAAGGCAGGCCGACACCAATGGCACCGGAGATCTCAAAGCGGTCGACGCCGAGAATGGATTCCGCCTGCTCGAAGATGTCGTTGGGTTCGGTTTCAACGTATCGGGTGTCGCTGGGCAACTCCCGAAGGCCGTCCGTTTCGTCTCGGTCCGAGGCGATCGGAACGGCCGGTGCGCAGCCCCATGTCATCATCGCTGTCCAGAGCCCGGCGGTTGCCATCCGCCCCGCGCGCGAGGAAAGCATCATCGTTCACCCCGTTTCAACGTTTGTCTGGCTGCGGTACGGCGAGCCCGTCAGCGGGCGTGCGAGGGGTCGTGAGCCCCCGCATCGCATGGGCACCCGACCAAGCTTTCGATTCCGTGGGTTGACGGTTATCGGATACTCACGATCGGGCGCATGCTGTGTGCGGGAGAACCGTACGATTCATTCGCTGAAGCGGGCAAACGGAATTGGCGATTGAAGGCCTTCGAAAAAACTGTTTGGCGGGATCAGGGTCCGAGTATAAACTGAGCCCAGGTAGTGACGCGGGTTCTGGGCCGACTCCGCTGGCCAGAAGGTGTGGTTTGAGCGGCGAACCCGTGCGGCACCATCGTCTCGCCGGGTGTCGAGGTTAAGCCGCCCGCTGGGGTCATGGTGGTATGCACGCTGGGGCATGAGATGCTGAGACGAGGGTCGATATGGATATGGACGAGATTCGTAAACTGTTTCCGGTAACGCGGAACTACAACTTCCTGAACCATGCCGCGGTGGCCCCGCTGAGCAAGCCGGCCGCGGAGGCGGTGCGGAAATACGTGCGGGAGGGGCTCGATGAGGCGGGTCTGCACGCGGGCTTCTACCAGCACGCGGAGCATGTGAGGCAAGTGGCGGCGGAGTTCATCAACGCCGGCCCGGACGAGGTCACGTTCGTCAAGAATACGACCGAGGGACTGGGCTGGGTGGCCAACGGTCTGGACTGGACCGCGGGCGACAACGTGGTGACCACCCGAGTCGAGTTCCCCGCCAATATGTACCCCTGGATGGGTCTGGAGGCACGCGGGGTCCAACTGAAGACGGTGGGCGAGGAGGATGGGCGTATTCCGTTGGAGCGGATTGTCGGAGCCATCGACGGTCGAACAAAGGTGGTCACCATCTCCGCGGTGCAATATGCCAGCGGCTTTCGCACGGATTTGGCGGAGTTGGGTCGCATCTGCAAGGAGAAGGGCGTCCTGTTCTGCGTGGACGCGATCCAGATGTTGGGCATGCTGCCGCTGGATGTGCGGGCCATGCAGATCGATTTTCTGTCGGCGGACGGGCACAAGTGGCTGTGTGCCCCGGAAGGCTGCGGCATCTTCTACTGCAACCGTTCGCTGCTGGCTCGCTTGCAGCCGGTGATCGCCGGGTGGATGTGCATGAAAGACGCCCGCGATTACGGCAACTACCTGTTTGAGTATGTGAATACCGCGTGCCGGTTCGACATCGGCAGCTACAACATCGCGGGGATCTACGGCCTCGGTGCGTCGATCGAGATGTTCCGCGACATCGGGATGGACAAGGTCGGGGCCCAGGTGCTGATGCTGACCGATCGGCTGGTGGTGGGACTGAGCGAGAAGGGGTACCGCGTGGTATCCTCGCGGGCGCCGGGCGAGGCTAGCGGGATCGTGACCTTCACCTCCGACCGGCACGACTTGGCCGCCCTGCGTGGTCAGCTCGAATCCGAGCACCGGGTGGTCACTGCATTGCGCGAAGGCCGGCTGCGGGTCAGTCCGCACTTCTACAACACCACGGGCGAAATCGACCAGCTCGTCTCGCTGCTCCCGGGGCACTGACATCTGCACTGCTCGCAGCGGCACACGCGGTGATATAGGGACTGATTGCACGCAGCCGCGAGCGTGCACGCTGTCCGCACTGCTCACAGAGCAGTGCCACGCGTGGAGGTACTCGATGCCGTGCCACGCGTAGAGGTACTCGGGGCAGTGCCACGCGTGGAGGTACTCGGGGCAGTGCCAGTGATGGGGTTGCGTGCGGAAGGAAGGATTGTACACTAGCTGTTCAACTTGACGGCCGCCCGGTGCCGAGTCTGCCGGTGGCCCGGCCCCAGGGTGGAATGTGTGAGGGGAAGGCTACAGGCGAACCTGGAGGATATCCCCATGGCTCAGCCCGTCAGCGAGACGCGCCCCCGGTTCTTCATGGAGTCCGCCTACGATCTACTCTGTGCCCGGCTGTCTTTGTCGCATCGGGAGAGCCAGATCGTTCGCCACCTGTTCGGCAATCACAAGGAATCGCACATTGCCGACGAGTTGGGTATGTCCGCTCACACCCTGCGCACGCACGTCGAGCGGTTGTACCGCAAACTGGGTGTCGCCAACCGCGCTGCACTGGCAATCCATCTGTACGAGTCCTTCCTGACGCTGACCTGCGAGTTGGATACCCCTCTTGATCCTGTCTGCAGTCGCTATGCCGCTGGTACCTGTCCCTTCCGCAACTGACAGTGGTTCCGCCGACTTGCGGGGCTGCCGGCGATTGAGACAATGGGAGATCAGGAGGCGGGCAGAGGTCATGCCACAGGATGCATGGCATCCCTCCTCGCCCTTGTGACGTGCAAGGAAGAACCGCTGTTCTTGAGCGCCCACAAGCAACCTTGTGAAAGAGGGGCGTCGGCATGCGGCGTCGCAACAGGATAAGGCTCGGCGGTTATGCCGGGCCAAACCACCTCGAACGTGTCGGTTCAGGCCTGCCGGAGTCGCTGATGCCGTGGCGGGGCCATGCGATCCGGCCATTGACAAGGAGAAGGACATGCGTGTGACCAGATTGCTCACGTTGGCTGTGTCTGTGGTGTTGTTGGGCGCGAATGCGCTCCTGGCTTTGTCGTTGCCTCCGGACCTGGACTACGAGTGGGACGGCACGATCATCAATCCGGGTAGTCAGAATCCCATCATTGAGTGGCGATGGATTGTACCGGGAGAGGCGCCGGATCCCGTGACGGGCCCCGATGCGCAGAAGTTCTACACATTTCCCAATCTGAAGATCGAGAAGAACGTCAAGAAACTCTACATTCTCGTTACATGGCCGGATATTCAGACGGTGCCACCGCTTCCGGGTGCTTTTGAAGTCGTTGCCGCGGGAAGCACGGTGACATACGATGGCGCAGAAGGCAACATGGGGTTGCTAAACCTCAGTAATCAGTTCCTGCTCAAGTACACTATCGATCCGCAGCCTGAAAACGAGAAAATCAAGATCAACGACTTCAACTGGACCGCCCTGGCGATCGGGACGCGGTGTATTCCGGAGCCGGCCACATTGGGGTTGTTGCTCCTCGGGGCGTGCGTTGCCGGGTATCGGCGGCGTTGATTGCGGACGGCCCGGGTAACAGTGGGTGCGAGTGTTGCGATACGATCAGAGAGGTTGGGGTGCGTCCGGGTTCAGGGGCTCGGTAGAAGGTGACTTCGCGGAAATGCGTACACTGTTACCACTTCGCTCCGTCTTTCCGCGTGCCGCAGATAGATACCTCGATGCCCAGCGCGTTGGCCATGGCGGCTCGGGCAAAGAGGGCCCGGTCGGCGTCGGTGACGTTCTTGGCGTAGACGACGTGGACGTGGTTGGCTTTGTGGCGGGCCATGAACTGGTCGCGGCTGACGCCATAGGTCACCGCGTGCATGATCGGCCATTGGTAGGTCGTGGCTTTGAGGCGGCGTTCGGTCTCCGCCTTGGGCAGCGTGACAACGCCGGCCCGGCCAATATCCATCTTCAATCGGTCATTCTCGACAAAGACGCGCGACCAGACGGTTTCGCCGGGTTTGCTGACGCCCTTGATCGTGCCCCCACCGAGGCGGAAGTACATGGCCGGCTGACGCTCGCTCGACGCCCCTTTCCAGCCGCCGACGAGGTGAGCGGGGGGCACCGAGCCGCTGATCTCGAAAACCCAGACATACTCCTTGACCGTGCCGGAGGCGTCCCAGTCGCCCCAACGTACATCGTGCAGCGTGCATTCGACCGGCTGGCCCATCGCCTTGTGGACGCGGTAGGTCAGGATGTTGTCCAACCCGACGCATTCGTCGACTTCGTTGAAGTGCGGCAAAGGCTCGCCCCTGTAGAGCACGCGTTTGCCGTCGCGGCTCTTGACCGGCGGGCGTTCGCGGTTGTTGAGCATGCCCTCGACAAGGTCACTGGCGGGCAGCAGATCCTTGAGCCCTTGCTGGTACTGAATGCCGATCGTATGGCAGCCAAAGTCATCCGCGATACGCAGCGCGGCGATGTACATCTTGCATTGCAGGAGGACCTGCTCGTCGGTCAGATCGGTCTGGGGGTTGGAGCCGGTGAGGAACTTCATGCCCTTGGCCTCCATCCACTGGCGGACGGCCAGGGCGTCCCCGTCGCTGGTCTGCATGGTTTCGTAGTACAGGGCCGACTGGCTGAGCCTTTCCTTGAATACGCCGGTCGGATGCAGCAGGTGGTCGGGGATGATGGCGTTGAACATGCCCATGCAGCCTTCGTCGAAGATGCCCATGATGGCCTTTTCGCGTCGAAGCTGTGTGGCCAGGGCTTCGCCGAGCTGTCGTTCCGCCGCGGGGATGGAGACCTTCTTGAGCGGCACAACGTGGTCGGTCTTGTGTTTGACGGTGCCGGTCTTGAGCCAAGTGGCGAGCTTGCGGGTGAAATCGTCGTCGGTGAAGTCCTCGCTCCACAGGGTTGAGTACTTGACACCGGCCTTGGTCAGCGAGCCGTTGAGGTTGAGCATGCCCACCAGGCCGGGCCAGGTGCCGGACCAGTTGGCGACGGTGCAGATCGGCCCTTGGTGCGTAGTCAGGCCGGCAAGCACGTGATGCGTGTATTGCCAGACTGCCTCAGCGACGATGAGCGGTGCGTGAGGGTCGATCTTGGCGAAGACGGCCATTCCTTCCTTCTGCGAGCCGATGAAGCCGTGCTTCTCGGTGGGTTTGTAGGGATGGGCACGGACCAACTCGTACCCGGCGGCGGCCACCGCCTGGGTGAGGGCCTTCTCCATATCGCGTTGGGCGGGCCAGCAGTTCTGATTGGCGGACAGACGAAGATCGCCGCTGGCGACGAGCAGAACCTGTTTGGACTTGACCTGAACGGGGCGACTGGTCTCGGGAAGTTGGTAAGCAGACATGGTTGTGCGGTTCCTTATT
>Ga0123333_10003993_pt1 | contig 14047 bp, 10 predicted proteins | sample BioC12SIPDNA_3_FD_89957 | JGI IMG/M metagenome (GOLD analysis project Ga0123333, IMG submission 89957) | Anaerobic biogas reactor microbial communites from Washington, USA - Biogas_R2_B C12 SIP DNA | ecosystem: Engineered > Bioreactor > Anaerobic > Unclassified | place: Washington, USA... | reverse complement strand
GCCCACCGGGATGAGGTCGAATGGCCGACCGGCTTCCAGTAGTCCCCTCCAGACTGGCACAGCATCATCGGACGACACGTAGATCTCAAAGCCGTCCTCACCCGTGTAGCCGGTGCGGGCCACCATCGCCGCTCGACCCAGAACGGTCGTCACCTCGATCCGGTTTCTTGCGAGGCCCGTGAGCTCGAGAGGGGTAAGCGGCTCTAGAATCGACTCTGCGGCCGGACCCTGCAGCGCAAGCATGCCGGTATCTTTCGACTGGTCGGCGAAGTTGACGTCCTGGCCGACGGCTAGGTAGCGTATCCAGCTCAGGTCCTTGTCCGTATTCGCAGCATTCACCACCACCCAGAATCCATCGGGGAGCCGGTAAATGAAGGTATCATCCACCAGCCCACCATCGGCGTAGCACATGGGGGCATAGGCGGCCTCGCCAACCTTGAGGCGACGGACATTCGACGTGACGAGGTGCTGCAGAAAATCGGTGGCGCCTGACCCCGAGACAAACAGCTCACCCATGTGTGAGAGGTCAAAGATCCCGGCGGCCTCTCGCACGCGGTGGTGCTCTGCGACTGGCCCGGGCCCGTAACTCAGCGGCATCTCCCAGCCGCCAAATGATACGAGCTTGGCTCCAAGCCTGATGTGCTCCTCATACAATGGTGTGTGCTTGGCCATAGGCTCCTTCGGATCCGGTTGTGGCAAAGTCCAGCATCTCGAGCAGAGAGGATACCTCCCTGTCCGCCTCCGCCTGAGTCAAGGGTCGGGGATAGTTGTAATGCGCACCGCTCGGCCGCTCGTTGTAGTAGGGTCTATTGCAGTCCGGGCATCCCCGAGTTCGAAACGCTTCGCCGCTCCGTAGGAGTTCGGCCAGCGCGTTTCTCTCCATCGAGAGGCTCCGCAAGGTGCCGCAATCGTCAAATCTCAGCTCCTCTCGCTGGACAAGGCCCTCTCGCAGCAGCCACAGGGCGGCCTGCACACGGCGGTATCGATCCAGCGCCGGAGGCGCGTTCAACTCCATCCTGGTGCCCCGAACGGGCGTAAAGGCAAAGAGCCCAACCGACACCTGCAGGCGAAAGAGCTCGCTGGCGAGGGTGACAAGTTGCTCTTCCGTCTCGCCTAGGCCAGCGATGAGATGCGTGCCGATATGGCTCGGATAGCGATTGGCCGCCTCCTGCAGGCAGGCCCAGGTAGCGGCCCAGGAGCGTTTCTTCACATGCTCGAACAGGGTCGGTGTGACGGCATCCAAGGCCAGCGTTACGCGTTCGGCGCCAGCCGAAAGCAGCTGGGCGATCTCTCCCTGCGTTGAGGCTGCGATGGATACGCAGACGGGCACTGGTGATACTGAGCTGATCGCCTGGACGGCGGAGAGCGCCGAAAGGTGTGCCTCCGGGCCTCCCGTGATCTGCAGGCACACGCGCCGGATCGTGTGGCGCGCGAATCCGTCCGTCACTGCGGCAACCGCCTGCTCGCCCGTGATAGGAGGCCAGATCACGCGGGAGAGCGCATCCTCGCTGGCGCGGCTGGAGCGAGCCTGGGCGCAAAAGGCACAGTCGTTCGCACAGCGATCTCCCAGCATGACATAGGCCGTGGTCGGCGGGACCGCCGTGGGGGCGCGGGTCAGGCCGAGCACCGAGGCCGTCCCGCTGGATAGCCTCCACGTCAGTTCTGAAGGCTCTAGTAGAGCGCGCAACACTCGTCCCCCAGAGTGGTACTCAAACCGGCCTCTTCAACCGCCCGTTCGGCCGCCCGGGTCGGGTTCACGATCGCGTTCACGCCCGCGGCTATGGCGAGGACATCCAGAGTCTGCCGGTAACGGCCGGGCGGGCGCATGCACCCCAAGTATAGGCGCGTATCTGGAAGCAGGCATCGAGCCGTCGCGAGCACCGACGCCACCTGTTCTGGCGATGGAGGCAGACAACTGGCATAGCGCGTGCCGGCAGTCGGTATCAGCACCAGGAAGACGACCCGTTCGGGGGCCAGTGGCAGGAGCGCTCGAATTACCTCGTACTCGCCGCGGATCTGCCCAGCGTGGAGCCCGATGGTGATGTGTGGGACGACAGGAGCGATCTCAGAGAGGGCCTCGAACTGCGCGATGTAGGTCGCCAGTGGGACGTCGAGCCCATAGACCTCTAGGGCGGTCTCGCGATCTCCCACAATGTCGAGTGAGACGGCGGCCACAGGTAGGTCCATGCTGGCCAGCTCCAGTGGGGGCATCAGGCCAACATGAAGGACAAGCCGATGATGCCTGGCAAGCTCGGCGATAGCCTCTCGGTGCGCCGCTAACGGCACCACGCCGCGGCTGTCGCAACCCCCGGAAATGAGATAGCTGCGACTGGAGCGCGAGCTCGGCGCCGTAAGGCTCTCCATGTGCTGGAGGTAATGCCCTCCGCAATGAGCACAGTCGAGCGCGCACGCTGGCCCGGTCACGCTGATGGGAGCCGTAGCATAGGGCCGGACCAGCAAGATCGTATCAGGATGGTGGCTCTTGCGCACGGCCCAGGCCTGCTCCACCGCATCGCGCAGGGCAGGGGCGCTTGGAACCGAACAGATCGTCGAGAGCGTCTGCTGAATCGTCATGGCTAGCGGAGTATAGCACCGGGCAGAGCCGCATGCCAAGCATCCGGCCACTCTGCGCCTGTGGGCTGACGAGCTCTGCCCGGCGTCCTGCCGCCTCAGACGCGGCGAGGGAAATCCTTCCGCGCTCGGCTACCCGTGCCGGGCCCGATCGGCGCGGCGTTGTCGTCGCAATAGGTATACATAACCAACAAGGCCAAGCAGCAGCAACAGCAGAACACCAAAGCCCACATATGACCGGGAGGTGCTGTGCTCGGCGGGCTCGTCGCCGGCCGCCGCAGCATCGAGATGGCGCGCGACCGCGGTCGAGATGAGAGCAGCCACGCGGTCGGGCGTAGAGGGGGCCGCCACCTGGTCCTCGTTGAGGCCTGTCGATGGCTCGCCGGTGGCTCTTGTCTCTACCTGGAGTAACTCGCGTTCGGGTGTGGCTGCCCCCAGAGAGATCGGTGTGAACGTCGGCGGGATCTCCTCTTGAGTGGGAGCAGGGCCCGATGGTGTTTCCATAGTGGCTATTGGGGCGAGAATGGCCGGCGTGCTTGCGGACGCTGGCGTCTCGGCAGTGGCAGGCTCATCAGGCCCTGGATAAGCCTCCCAAGCAGGCGCGGTTGCATCCGGAGCTGGATAGGGATCGAACGAGCCGTCCGGATCCGGTGTTGCTGGTTCAGGGCCGGGGTACGCCTGCTGGGCCCCAGCCTCTCCAGAGCTCAACTCGCCGTTGGCCGCGGCCGCGATCTCATCAAAGGTGATCAGAGCCGGCGGATCTCCGGGGCCCCAACGCCAGGCCTCGACCGATCCGTTCGAGACCCTGTATGTGCTGGCGCCAACGGGCGAGTAGACCCAAACGCCGTCGACGAGGTGCCAGTACGTCCAGCTGTGCGCGGGCGACTCGCAAAAGCACCGCGACGCCGGGCAACCTATCCCCTCTATGGAACAGATGGCCACGCCAAGGCCGGAGCTCTGTGCGACGATATCCAGATCGGACGCCTGCAGGATCCTGTACCCGGTAGGGTTGGCCTCAGCGACGGTCACGATCATCGTGATCGGATCGCCTGTTCCGGTATCGATGACGAGGCCTACCCGCGTACCAGCCTGCGCCGCCGCCTGCGACGGCGAAAACAGCGCCAAGACAATCGTGCTGGCCAAGACGACGAGCCATAGGGCACAGCGCAAGCGTCGGATGTTGCCCATGTCTACGGGGCCTCCACGGCCCGACGATGCCATGCCCGATGTACCCAGCGTGCTGGAATGGGTACCGGTGATCCACCAAGCCACGCCTCGACGGGCACGCGGCTGGTAAGCGTCACCGTCTGGCCGGTGTTCTCTCCGCTCCGGACTCCATCAGGATCCAGCAACGTGATGCGGACCATGCACCAACCGCGATCGACGGGTATATCGGCGGCAAAGACGTCCGCTTCCCTTGCTAGCACCACGGTTTCGCTCCACGTGCTCATGTCCGGGCGCAGCCAGGCTATGGTTGCTGAGGCATCTCCATCGGAATCCCCCACAGCTCCAAGGCGAACTTGCAGGGTGCCATCGCGACCCCAGAAGCGCACCGTACTCGGAAGAAGGATATCGGGATCGGCTCCACGGGGCATAGGGTTGTAGGGGGCAAGGGGGACGGGGGGCGAGAGAAGTGTTCTCTGGTCGAGAGCCGGTATGTACTGCACCGTCGCGAGCAGGCTGTCCTCGGGTCCGCCCCAGGGAGAGTCCCACATCCAGACTGCGGGTCCGTCGGCCTTGCCGTAACGGGCAATGGCGAAGACGGGGGCATATCCTGCTTGTGTGCGCCAGAGGCCAGGCTCTTCGCCGGCCGATCGAAGCCCCTGAAGCGCCATGGCGGTTGCGTTGGCGTTCGACCACCCGCCCTCACTGTCCTGGGTCGATCGCAGATAGCCGAGGGCACCCTGGATTGCCGGGTGGGCCGAGTCGAGCCCGGCGGCGATCAGCGCCTGGATAGCCAGGCCGGTGTTGTCTGGTGTGGTGGTGTTCCATTCGGCCTCGGCCAGGTCGTACTTCCAGCCCCCATCGGCCTGTTGAAGGCTCAGCAGCGTGGTCGCTGCACCGTCCGGCACCGGCTCGCCCAGGGCGTGCAGGCCCAGGATCGCATAGGCCTGATGGTAGGTGTTCGTGATGGTTCCGAAGGCTTGCACGGCGGGATCCCATGCGGCGTCTATGGCGGCTGCGACGGCCGCGTTCATGCTCGCCATCGCAGGCTCCAGTTGCCCGAGCAGAACCGCGACCTTCCCGGCCTGGTCCACCGAGGCCGCGGCATAATCCTGCGCCTGCGCCTCGATCACGTGCATCAATCCGACCCCTGATTTATCGAGCGAGCGCGGATCATAGCCCGAGAACGCCAGGGCTGAGGCGATGTCCACGGCCGCGCTCACGGCAAGATCTGGGCTCACCTGCTCGGCGAGCCAGGCCAGACCGCGTTCTACTCTCAGCGCCGGCGTTAGGTAGAAGGGTACCCCCGATAGGCCTAGGATTCCCTCTGCGGTGCTGTAGGCGCTCGCGAACTCGCCTCCCAGGCTGCCATTGGGGAGCTGGGCCGCGCTCAGCGCCTCGTCCGCGGCCAGAGTGGTTCGGTGCGAGGCGAGCGGCAGTTGATGGCCGCAGGCGAGCATCGCCTGGATGGCCCAGGCCGTGCTATCCACGTTGATCGGCTCAGTATCCCAGGCCGGACGCCATCCTCCGCCCGACAACTGCGTGCTCCAGAGCATGTCGCGCGCACGGGAGATCGCCGGATCGGTGGGTGCGACATGGCCCGTGGACATGAGGGCGACGACGGCCAAGCCCGTGGTGTCGGGATCGCTATCCTGCCAGCCTCCGGATGGTTCCTGCAGGCCGATGAGGTAGCTGGCGGCTGTGGCGGGCACGGGGCGACCGGCCATGGCGAGCCCGAGCATCGCCCAAGCCTGGTTGGAGGCCAGGGCTTCCCCAGTGGTGAATCCCGAGGCTGCAGTTGTGCTGTAGGCGCCTGTCGGGCGCAGCGTCGCCTCCAGTTGCTCTACCAGATCCACTCCTGTCGATGGAGCGGGTCTCAGGTCGGCGCTCGCCAGGGCAGCCAGCGCCAGGCCGGCGTTCCCCGGGAACAGGTGCTCACTATCCTCAAAGGGGCTTTCGTGAGTGTACGTGACGAGTGTGCTCACCAGGTAGTCGAGGGGCGCTAGGCCTGACTCTGGATGCGACAGAACCACCGGATCGATCCCAGCGGTGCCGAGCGCGATGATGGCCCTCGCCGTCGTGGAGGGGTCCGCTCCGCTGCCAAAGGCATCGAGCCCTCCCTCAGGCGTGACCTGCTGTCTGAGATAGTCAACAGTGGCCGCGATTGTGTCGGCATGCGGCCCATCAGCCTGGGCGCGTATTAACGGCGCCCACGCGGCCAAGCAAAGCAGCAACAGGGCGATCGATAGGCAGACGGGCAGCCTGCTGAGCCGCGCCGGCAATGGGCGGGGATTGCGTGCAGCGGGGGGAGGCATCAGAACCCGGTCCGGCTCGGCCTCCGGCAAAGAAAAGGAGGGGCTGGCCAAATGCGAGGCCTTTCCCTCCAGGTTCGGACGCGATGTAAAACGAACTAGACGAACTGGCATGGCGACAGTCACCCTTTCCGCGAAGGTTTGCAGGTCGTTGATCGAGGCGGGTAACCTGGCTCTGGCCCTCAGGCCATTACAGTTGCGGGACAGCGCCGGACTCGAACCGGCTTCCCCCATTGTGCCCCTGGCTTCCGGGCTTCAGGGCACCTCGATCGTTCAGCTTCCTAACCGACTCTGCCATTATAGGCGCCGCGTGCGCCGAGTCAACTCTGCGGGCCGGAATTGGTCCCTCCTCCTTCGCTGGCGGAACCGGTGGGGTCTCCCCGCCGGGGACGGAATTCCTCGTCCTCGCCAAAGATGCAGCGCGCGTCAAAGGCCTTGCGGAGCTGGCCAAAGCATTGGATGAGATCCTGGACGATCACGGCCGTCTCGCCGATGACTGCCATGAAGTTCGTATCCCCGATCCAGCGCGGCACGACATGAAAGTGGAGGTGATCTCGAATCCCTGCGCCGGCGGATGCACCCAGGTTGAGGCCGACATTGTAGCCTTGGGGACTCATCACCTCCCGCAGGACCTCAATGCACATGTTTACTTCCTGGAGCATCTCTATCTGCGTGCACGAAGGAAGGTCAGTGAGCATCGCCACATGCGCGTACGGGATGACCATTAGATGGCCGTTCGTGTACGGGTAGCGGTTCATCATCACGTAAGCATGCTCGCCGCGAAAGAGCACGAGGTTCTGTTCCGAGCCCTCCAGAAGGGGGGCGCCGCAGAACACACAGCCGGAGGGCTTGTCTCCGCGAATGTAGTCGATCCGCCAGGGCGACCAGAGTTGCTTCATGCGGCACCCTCCTTGTCCGATGACCAGATGAGGCCCGTGCGGGTGATGCGATAGGAGCGATACGGAACGCCCAGGGCGTCGATCAACTCCTCTGGCCGGCCCGATCCACGGGAGCCGCACCGCGCGATCGCCTCCAGAACATGCTGGTGCACGCGGGGCTCGGTCTCCAGCGGTAGGTGCTCGGGATGGGCATACGCGAGCGAGGAGAACAACTCCCGGAGGTTGTATTCCTGAAGCCGGCCCTTGCGCTCACGCGTGCGCACAACTTCGGTCTGGCTCTCAAAGGCGGCCAGTGCCCCGCGGATGTCCTCCTCCGATGCCGGGCTCCAAAGCTCGATCGTGTAGCGGGCATCGCTGATGAGGGACTGGAGGACGGGCGCATCCGGGGCGACGGCCTCTACCTCATTGATCTCGAGCCCGCGCGGGCTCTGTGCAAGAAGCAGGGCACGCACTCCGGCCGGGCTGTGCGGCCGGTCCAGCACGATATCCAGCAGTTCGTCGGTCGCGCGGTAGCCTACCGGCAGGGGGGCGGCGAACAGAATGCGCGGGTGAGGATGGTAGCCCTGTGAGTAGGCCAGAGGGATGCGGGCCCGTCGAAGGAGCCGCTCCCAGTGCCTGCCCATGTCCAGCACGGAGGTGTAGCACAGCGGCTCTCCGATGGCATGGTGAACTCGAACACGCAGTGCTGTATCAGCCGTTGCCGTCACGGGCACCCCCAGATCGCGCTCTCGAAGGAGTCACGCTCTGCGCCAAAGGCCACCAGGATGCCGCAGTCGTAGCAGTGTTCGCGACAGTCCGGTGAGAGGGAGCCGGCCAGCGCGCGCTCATACTCGTTCCACAGGAACGCGTCGGATACACCGACGTCGATGGCCTGCCAGGGCAGCACTTCATGCTGCCCACGCTCGCGGTGGAGATACCAGCCTGCGTCCAGGCCCGCGTCCTCGACGGCAGCGTACCAGACCGGCGGGCGGAAACACTCGCTCCATGCGTCGAAACGAGCGCCTTTTCTCCAGGCCCGCTCGATCACCTCTCCAGTCCGCCGGTCGCCCCGACTCAGCAGCGCCTCGAGCCAGGTGGACTCCCAGTCCGAATAGCTCACGTGGATTCTCGCGCTCTGCACCGCCTTCACGATGAGCTGTTGCCGGGCCTCCACCTCTTCCCTCTGGGCCAGGGGCTGCCACTGGAAGGGCGTGTGTGGTTTGGGAACAAAGGTCGCAACCGATGCGCTGATTTCCACGCGCTTACCGCGCACGCGTCGCCCCATGTCACGGACCTCGCGAATCAGCCGCGCAATCTCCTGAGCGTCTTCGTCTGTCTCTGTAGGCAGGCCGAGCATAAAGTAGAGCTTGATCCGGTCCCAGCCGCTCTCGAATGCCGCCTCCGCCGTGCGGAGGAGGTCCTGCTCCGTCACGCACTTGTTGATGACGTCGCGTAGCCGCTGGCTGCCCGCCTCCGGCGCAAAGGTAAAGCCGGTTTTGCGCTGTTGTTTGATCAGCCGGGCGATCTCGACCGAAAATGAGTCTAGCCTCAGCGATGGCAATGAGATGGCGAGCCGGTCTTCCGCGTACCTCTCCACCAGGCTGCGCACGATCTCGCTGATCCCGGAGTGATCGCTGCTGCTCAGTGATACCAGGCCGACCTCGTCGTAGCCCGTGTTTGCGATGATCGCGTCCACATCCTCGAGAACCTCTCCCACCGGGCGCTCGCGGATGGGCCTGTAGATCATGCCGGCCTGGCAGAACCGGCAACCTCGGCTGCAGCCACGCTGTATCTCCACCGCAGCGCGATCGTGGATGGCACTGATGTTCGGCAGGAGCGGCGCGCGAGGCGTGGGGGCCAGCGTGGCCATGATTCGCTTCCGAACTCGTGACGGTGCACCCTGCTCTGGCGAGATCCGGCCAATCTCTCCGGTAGAGGCGTAGCTCACGGTATAGAGCGATGGCACATAGACGCCCGGTATTTGTGCCATGGACTTGAGAAGCCCATGGCGACCTTCGCGGCGCCCGGTGCGCTTCCAAGTCGATACCGCCGCCAGCAGGTCTACCACCAACTCCTCCCCCTCGCCGAGCGCAAACAGGTCGATGAACCTGGCCATTGGTTCGGGGTTGTATGCGCAGCTCCCGCCCGCAATGACAAGGGGCATCGTCTCAGGCCGCTCCGCGGACCGCAGAGGGATTAGCGCGAGATCCAGCATGTTGAGCACGTTGGTGTAGGTGAGCTCAGTCTGAAGGGTGAACCCCAGAACATCGAAGTCGACTAGATGTCGCCGAGTCTCGAGCGAATACAGCGGGAGTCCTGCCTGGCGCAGCGCGCCTTCCATGTCCACCCAGGGTGCGTACACCCGTTCCGCAACCATAGCCTGCTGGCGATTGACGATGTCGTATAGGATCGCCAACCCCAGGTTGGACATGCCAACCTCATAGACGTCTGGATAGGCGAGGGCGATACTGACCTCTACATTCGCCCAGTCCTTGGTGATGGCATTCCATTCACCGCCCACATATCGGCCGGGCTTTTGAACGCGGTTCAGAAGGCTTTCCAGGATCTCGGAGTCTATCGGCACGCTGCTCCTTGGCGCCATGCCTGCATCGCGGCAGGGCCATTGGGATGGGATGGTGAAATGATAAGTCCTCTGCTCAAGATTGGCAAGGAACGCGTCTTCGGAGAGCGGGTGATTCCATGTGCCGCTCTGACCTCAGGATACAGGCATACTGGCTCAGCTCAAAGGCGGGCTGTTCGGCAGTCAGTGCCCGCCGGGAGGCCTTTTCCGGTTTTGACAGTAGCGGCCTTCTGTGTACAATATGGCCCATCGTGAGCCGCATTCGTCTAGTGGCCTAGGACACCGCCCTCTCAAGGCGGAGATCGAGGGTTCGAATCCCTCATGCGGTACCAGAATCCAAAGGACGGTCCCATTATGGGTCCGTCCTTTGCTATTACCGGTCCGCTGCTTGCCCTCCAGTGGGTGGGTTGACAGCCAGAATGGGCTCCGGCTATCCTGACCCCGTCAAGGTGTTCCCAGCCGGTGATGGTAGGAGGATCGTCATGCTCAGTTCTGTACTGGACGCGATGTACGCGCGGCGGAGCATTCGCAAGTTCGCTGAGGGTGCCGTGACCGATGCACAGGTAGAGCTCCTGCTGAAAGCGGCCATGGCCGCACCCTCGGCCGGTAACCGTCAGCCCTGGCACTTTATCGTGGTGCGTGACGAGGAGACGCGTCGCAAGATCGTCGAATCACACCCTCATGCCAGAATGGCCCTGGAGGCCCCTGTGGTCATCATCCCCTGTGGCCAGCCCGACCTCTCCTTCGAGGATCGGCCCGCGTTCTGGATCCAGGACGTCTCGGCGGCGACAGAGAACCTCCTGATGGCTGCCGTGGCCCTGGGCCTTGGTGCTGTCTGGTGCGGCATCTATCCCAATGAGGAACGGGTGGTCGAGGCGCGCGCCATTCTGGGGATTCCTGAGGGGGTGATTCCTCTGTGCTATGTGCCCGTGGGGGTGCCCGGCGAGACCAAGGAGCCTCGAACCCAATACGATGAAGAGCGTGTACACCGGGGGCGCTGGTAGCCGCGGAGGTCGCGGTTCGGCGAGTACGAGACAGAAACGAGAAGGCGCGGGGCGCTTCATCCAGGCACCCCGCGCCGCTTTGTTCCGCTCGCCGGACCTTTGCTAGTTTTCGTCATATCCGGGCAACGGGGGCAACTCCACCGCCCGCACGACGTGAATGTTGGAGAGCTCCAGTATCCTGGGGATCAGGTTGGCCGGCAGCGCCTCGTCCAATCCCAGAATCATGATGGCCTCTCCACCACGGCGCGCGCGCCCCATCTGTGCGAAGGATATGTTGACGCCATTGGAGCCCAGAAGCTGGCCCAGGTTTCCGACGATGCCGGGAACGTCATGATGCACGTCGACGAGCATGTGCCCCTGTGCAACGCAGTCCACGCGTTGGCCATCGAGACCCACAAGGTGGGGCATGCCGTTGATCAGTGCGCCGGAGATGTCGCGGGGCTCGGGGCCATTGACCATGCGGGCCGTAATCTGACTGGTCGGACGATCGGGCCGTGAGAGGGACATCTCTGAAACCTCGAGTCCGGCGCCAGAGGCGATGTGCCGGGCATTCACGATGTTCACGGGCTCCGTCGTGGCCGAGTGCAACAAGCCGGCCAGGAACGCCGAGGTGAGGAGCCTGGTGTCGTATTCGCAGACTTCGCCTTCAAACACCAGCTCGATAGGCCCGGAGATTCGCGTGCGCCACTGGATAAAGAAGCGGCCAAGGCGCTCGGCCAGATCGACGTAGGGCCTCAGGAATCCCGCAGCTTGCGGCGCCACGTACGGGACGTTCACAGGTGAACTGGGGAAGCGCCCCTCCAGGTAATCCACAATTGCCTCGGCCACGTCCAGCGCGACGTTCTCCTGTGCTTCGGCTGTCGAGCCGCCGAGATGCGGGGTGGCGATGAGCCTTCGATCAGCCACGAAATCAGCATCTCTCACGGGCTCCGTCTCAAAGACGTCCAGTGCAGCCCCGGCGAGCCGGCCAGCGGATAGCGCCTCCCGCAGGGCGGCCTCATCGATTAGGCCTCCGCGCGCGACATTGATCAGATACGCTTCCGGCTTGAGAAGGGCGAGCTCGCGAATGCCGATCATGCCGTGCGTTGCCGGGGTGAGCGGCGTGTGGACGGAGATAAAGTCGGCTGTTCTCAAGAGGTCGTCGAGCGACAGCAACTCGACGCCTATCGAGGCAGCGCCGCCGGCCGAGATGAAGGGATCATAGGCTACGACGCGCATCTCCAGGCCCTTGGCCTTGGACGCCACCAGTCGCCCGATCCGGCCGAGTCCGACCAGCCCCAGGACCTTGTTGCGAACCTCTATTCCCTGCAGCGAGCTCTTTTCCCATCTGCCCTCCTTCATCGAGCAGACGGCGGGTATCAGCTGGCGGGCCATGGCCAGGATCAGGGCGATTGTATGCTCCGCCACGGCGTTGCTGTTCCCGCTGGGCGCGTTGACGACCAGAATCCCGAGCCTGGTGGCCGCCTCAACGTCGATGTTGTCGACCCCCGTGCCGGCGCGCCCGACCACACGAAGCCGGGTCCCTGCCTGGAGCAGCGCGTCGTCTACCGTCGTGGCGCTGCGGACGATCAGGGCGTCATACTCGGGCAGGATGTCGCATAACTCTTGATGGGACAGCCTCAGCCTCTGATCTACCTCTGCATGCTCGCGCAGATAGGCCATCCCCGAATCGCCCAGCGTCTCCGTCACCAGTATGCGCATCTTGCCTCCCGGCTCCATGGTGCCTATCTCGGGTCGTCCAGCGGGTTGAACACGAGGCCCGTGAGCAGCTTTGGGTAAAAGTACGTGCTCTTCTGCGGCATGAACAGCCCCGTCGTGGCTGCCCGCCAGACTTGCTCCGTCGTCGTCGGATTGAGTATAAAGGCCAGTTCAGCCCGGCCTTCCCGAACCTCGCGCAGCGCGACGTCCGCATCTGTTGTGTAGGTCACCCCGGCGGAGGCAGCCAGATCCTCCTGGGAGATGCCGAGCAGTGGGCAGAGGATTCTTTCCTGTAGAGCGACCACATCGAGGGCCTCCAGAAGAGACTCTCCCTGGGGTCGGCTCGCGGAGGGCTTGCCGACTCCCGCCTTGAGCTTGAGCATGAAGTTGCCCATATCCCGAGTGTACATGGCCAATGACAGGGTGCTCTCAGCGGCAGATCGCAGGCGCTCTGCGATCTGGGAATGGTCCCAGAGTGGATAGATCTCAAACTGGCTACCGAGGGAGTGCAACAGGGCTTCCTGATCGAGGTTCGACTTATTGACCAGCCGATGCGTCGGCAGGATCACGAGGCCGGGTGCGTCGGCATTGGTGAGGTACATCATCACATAGTCCCAGGCCTGAGAGGCTGTAGCCAAGGGTTGCTGCGAGCGCATCTCCGCCTGGTAAGCGAGCGCCGTCTCGTAACGATGGTGCCCATCGGCGATCACGATGTCGCGCGAAGCGATCTGTGACCGCAACTCCTCCACACTCTCGGCATCGTCGATGCGCCAGAAGGTGTGTCGCACCCCATCCACTGGAACCTCGTCGAGCAGAGGTTCCTCCGGTGGCTCGAGAAAACGATCCAGAGTCCCCGCGGTGTCCGAATAGAGCCCAAAGACCGGGCTCATGTTGGCGTGCAGGGCTCTCGTGAGCTTGAGCCGGTCGGCACGATCTCCCGTACGCGTCCGTTCGTGTGGGTGAACCCCCTGGCCCCAAGGGGCCAGGCGTACCGCCGCGACAAAGCCAGTGCGGGTGTATTCCTGCCCCTGCATCGAGAAGGACTGCCTGTAACCATAAAAGCCCGGCGTGGGATCCCTCAGGAGGACCCCCTGCTCGAGCCAGCGATCTCGCACAGCTGCGGCGAGCGCGTACCATTCATCTCCGTGGTCGACCGGTCCCTTATCGATGACGACCACGTTGTGAGGAGAGCGCTCAGCCAGAGCACGGCGTTGCTCCTCGTCGATGACGTCAAAAGGAGGGGCGAGTACCCCGGCAGAGAGGTGCGAGGGGGCGTAGCGAATGCCTGTGAAGGGACGTATCTCGGGCACGGGTATAGCCTCCCATCCCTGGGAATCGAAAAAGCCGACCAGTCAGCCGGGCTGCCATGGTCGCAGCCTGGCACTGTCGGCGCTGTTGCCTGGCCGGCCTTCCTGGCCGGACACTAGGGCATTCTAGGCACGACGCGATGGGGTGTCAAGACAACTGGCGCGGTAGAGGTGGTGGCGCATGGTTATCAGAGGCACAGGCACCTCACGACGGGCCGGCGCGACGAGCGCTTCGGCCCCGGCCCTCCCTGGACCTGCTCGTGTGAGCACAGGCTCAAGAGCAGATGCCTGACCCGGCCCGTCGCTCAACTGTGTATCAGGGGGTCTCTGGCTGGATCACCCTGTCATATACGATGCTGCGGGAGCCTTCTTCGATGGAGAGTATCCCAGCGCCGTTGGCCGCGAGGAGCGCTGCTCCCAGAGCTGCGGCCTCCGTCGTGCCTGCCAGGTGCAGCGGCAGGTCAAAGCGATCCGCCACGATTGCAGCCAGCAAAGGGTTCAGAGTCAGCCCGTTTCCAGCGCCCACCAGCGT
>Ga0123333_10003992_pt1 | contig 14049 bp, 3 predicted proteins | sample BioC12SIPDNA_3_FD_89957 | JGI IMG/M metagenome (GOLD analysis project Ga0123333, IMG submission 89957) | Anaerobic biogas reactor microbial communites from Washington, USA - Biogas_R2_B C12 SIP DNA | ecosystem: Engineered > Bioreactor > Anaerobic > Unclassified | place: Washington, USA... | reverse complement strand
CGTCGTTGGCCGGCTTGCTTTCTCTGGCCCACGGGGACAGCGGCGCGGAACCACCCCGCTATCCGGGGCCGGACCTCTCTTTCCTCCGGGAATTCGAGTCTTCGACTTGGGGACGGCCGGCAGTGGCAGAGCATGCCGGGACTCCAGCGGCTGCGCGTCCTGAGGAGGTCTCCTTACGAAAAGGGGTCCCCCTGCAGAGTCTCCCATCAAACCTGTGGCAGGGGGCACTGGAGGGCATGGTGCGCCTGGCGGCTGCGATCCCGGTGCTGATCGGCCGCGCGGGCGCCTCTTTCGGCGCGCTGGACGCGTCCCTGACCGTGCAGCTGGCGTCCGTCCCGGTCTACCGGGATAAGAGGTCGCTCGCCCCCGCCGAGGAAACGCGCGACTTCCGTGAGGTACTGGAACTGCCGCAACATGACCTCAACGTGGCGCTCAAGCTCAGTCTCGGTCCGGTGTTCGGGGACAGAGTCAGCGTGGCGCTGGCCGTGAACCAGATCGCTCCCCCCGAGCCGATCGCACAGGAACGCGTCACCTTGCGGGACGCCGGTGGCGGCCTGCTGGAAGGCGCGTCCACCGGCGACGACGGGGTGGTCCTGTTCCGTGACCTGGACGTGGGCGAGTACCTGATCCGCGTCGAGCACGCGGGCAGGGCATTGGAGCTCCAACTGGTGCTCCAATCGTCCTGACGAGCGAAAGGGGTTCTTCGTGCCAGAACCTGCGGTACTATCGCTCTTAGGGAAGAGCGGTTCGCGCCTCTTCATGTGGCAGCCCGCCGGCCCGCGGGCCGGTCCGGCGCTCCTGCTGGCACAGCATCCGTGCTCCCCGGAGGCGGATCGCCTGCAACGGGCCGAGCTTGACCGCGCGGCGCGGCTGCTCGGCCAGCGCATCCTGCGCAGCGAGGGCTCTGCGCCGCCCGGCGAGACGAACGCGACCGATCCCCTTCTACACATTGCCCGCCTGATCTACAACCGGCTGCCCCAGGCTATCATGCAAGCGCTGGCTGAGCTTGCGCCAGGTTCCTCGCTGCTTATCGACGCGGGTGACTCGGAGCTGCCGTGGGAGTTGGCGCACGACGGCGAGGATTTCCTGGCCCTTAAGGTGGCCGTGGCCCGGCGGTTCCTGCTGCCACAATCGCCGCGACAAAATCCACTGCCCCCGCAGCGGCAGGTGGCCGGGCGGCAGTTCACCGCGCTGATCGTCGGCAACCCGACCGGCGACCTGCCCCACGCGGACCGGGAGGTCGAGGAGCTGGTGCGCTTGCTCCAGGCCACGCCCGGCACGGCGCCGCCGCGCATCCTGATGCGCCGCCGTGCAACCCGTGCCGCGGTGCTGGGTGAGCTGGCGAGCGGCGCCTACGACCTGGTTCACTACTCGGGCCACGCGTTCTTTGACCCTACCGCGCCCGAATCCGGTGGGCTGATCCTTGCTGCGGGCGAGGTTCTCACAGGCGCCGAGATCGAGAAGAACCTGGGTGGGCGGCCGTTCGTGTTTCTCAACGGGTGCGAGACTGCGGCGGCTGGGGATGGCCTGGCCTATTTGGGTCCGACCCGCGCCAGCCTGGCCGCAGCGTTCATCCGGGGCGGTGCGCAAGGCGTAGCCGGCTCGCTCTGGCCGGTGGCCGATCCCAGCGCGGCCGATTTCGTTCTTTCCTTCTACCGGGCCGCGCTGCGTGGGGTCCCAGCCGGGGAAGCGCTGCGCCAGGCGCGCCGCGACCAGCGCGCGGCCGATCCCACCGACCTGCTGTGGGCATCCTTTGCGCTCTACGGCGATCCCAACGCCCCGCTGTTGGCTCCGCCCCGGGCCGAGCGCCGGCCGGCAACTGTGCTGGTTGCCCGGCTGCCCCGGATTCAGGCGCTGTGGGGGGAGCCGGGTCGCGCGGATGAAGGTGGGGGTGGAGAAGGTGGTGCTGGTCCAGGTGCCCGGCACTTTCAAAGTGCCGGGCGCCTTGGGCCACCCCCCCTGGCCGAGTTGGCTGAGCAGGTTGAGGCGCTGGCCGGGCTGATCGTGCGCTACGGCGGCTGGCCGCTGGCCTTGGGCGGCGATCTGCTCACCGGCGTCTTCGGCCTGTCTGCGGCGCGCGAGAACGACGCTGAACGGGCCGTGCGCGCCGCGTTGGAGATGGTTGGAGCGGCAAAGGGCGTACGCGGCGGCGCACGCGAAGGCGCGACGGCGCGAAGAAGGTCGGGCGAAGGCCTGGGCGTGGCCGTGGGATTGAGCAGCGGCGACGTGCTTGCGGCGGAGGACCGCGCGGGGTCCCAGCCGGGCGATGCGCAGTCGCAGCCCGTGACGGTGCTGGGCGAGGCGGTGAACCAGGCTGTGTGGCTGGCCCGGCAGGCGGGCGACGGCGTGGTCCTGGCCGGAGAGCCCGTGCGGCGCCTGGCCGGCGCGCTGTTCGAGCTGGCGCCCCGGGCGGATCTGCGGGCCCAGGCCGATCCCGCGTTCGCAGCCTACCAGGTGATGGGTCCGGCCGCCGACGAGCTATCTCGGTGGCACGCACCCCCACGCCGTGCGCCGCTCATCGGGCGTGAGCGCGAACTGGCCGTGCTGCGAGAGGCCTGGGATGTAAGCCGCGGGGGCAGGGGCCAGATCGTCAGCGTTGTGGGCGAGGCTGGGTCGGGCAAGTCGCGGCTGCTGTACGAATTCAGCCAGGCGACCGGCGCGGGCGAGGCCCGCTGGCTAGCCGCAGCCTGCCCATCCTCCTATCGCCCCGGTCCGTACGAGCTGGTCGCCAGCCTGTTGCGCGGCCTGTTGGGCCTCGCGCCGTCTCTCGGGGGGCCGGAGGCGCATAGCCACCTGGCCGCAGCCCTTGGTCGAGCGTTGGGCGAAGCTGGGGCCTGGCCTGCGCGTGCGGAGGACGTGGCCACGCTGGCCGAGATCCTCGCAGCGCCCGTGCCGGGCGAATTCCCACGATCCCAGGTCGAGCCGAGGGCCCGCCAGCGGCGGATCGTGGAGTTGCTCGGCCGGCTCCTGGCGCATGCTGCCCGCCAGCCGCTGGTTGTCATGCTGGACGACCTGCATTGGGCGGATGATGCCAGCCTCGAGGTGCTCGCCCAGTTGGCCGGCGGCCTCGAGCGACTGCCCGTGCTGCTCGTCGCGCTGTTCCGCTCCGAGACCTCCTGGCAGCCGCCCTGGTGGAACCGGCAGAACCACCGCTCCTTGCGGCTGGCCAGCCTGGGTGAAGACGAGAGCGCCAGCCTGGTGGCTGCACTGTTCGCGCCTGAGGCCATTTCTCCCGCACTGGCGCGGGCGATCCTGGAACGGGCGGGCGGGAACCCGTTCTTCCTCCGCGAACTGGCGCTGGCGGTCCAGGAATCTGCCGACGCGGTGGAGGCGAGCAGAGTCGCAGCGCCGGCCCTCCTGCCCGGCACGGTCCAACGCCTCATCCTGACGCGCATGGAAGCGCTGCCCCAGGCCGCGCGGCGCGTGCTGGCCATGGCCGCGGTCGCAGGCGATGAGGTGAGGGCCGAGGTACTGGCTGCGGCCATGGCCGAGACCGGCGATCGCGCCGTGCTGGACGAGGGTCTGATCCCGCTGGAGGCCCGCGAATTTCTCTACCATCGCTGGGGCGAGTCAAGCTACCGCTTCACCCACGCGCTGCTACGCGAAGTGGCCTACGACACAATTGCTGCGGACGGGCAACGGCGCGCGCATCTCTGCGTGGGCCGCGCGCTGGAGCGCATCTACGCGGGGCGCGAACCCGAAGTCCTGGACCTGTTGGCGCACCACTTCGACAGCAGCGACGATCACCTTGCCGCGCTGCGCTACGGCTTGGCCGTGGCACGCCGCGCGGCGGAGACATGGGCCAACTCCCTGGCATTGCGCTGGTATGGCCGGGTCCTGGACCGGCTGGCGGTTTGCGCGTCCGAACCGCCAGCGTGGGTCGATGATGCGGAATCTCCGCGCGGCGCCCGTCCCGACCAACTCCTCCTCTGGAAGGTGGAGGCCATCGAAGGCCAGGCCGGCGTGCAGGCCGCGGTCGGCCTCACGGATGATGCCGTACGGGGCTACGGGGAGGCGCTGCAACTGGTGCAGGCCTCGGCGCTCTTCGGGGCCAGCCGGCAGGCCGGTCTCCATCGCAAGCTTGCGATCGCGCTGCACGACCAGGGCGACCTTGCGGTCGCGGAGGATGCGCTGGAGAAAGGGCTGGCCGTCGTGGAGGGGCGCGTGTGTCCTGAGGCGGGCCGCCTCCACGTGTGGAATGGACTGCTGCGTTTTCGCCGCGGTGAGCTGGCCCAGGCGCTGGCGGCGTGCGAAGAGGGAATCGCCATTCTCAGGGAGGTCAATAGCCCGCAAGACCTGGCACAGGCGCATAACCTGCAGGGCGTGATCTACCGCAACATGGGCGAGAGCGGGCTGGCCATCCAGGCGCACGAGCGCAGCATGGTCCTTTACGAGGCTGCCGGCGACAGCGCGGGACTCGAACGGGCCACCAGCAACCTTGGCTGCGTCTACCAGGACCTGAGCCGGTGGTCCGAGGCACTGCTGCATTTCGACCGAAGCGCGGGGTTGGCCGATCGCACGGGCGAGGCGTGGCGGCAGGCCGCGGCAGCCATCAACCTGGGGGAGATCTACCGCCGGCAGGGTGACCTCGGCCGCGCCATCGCGTCTTACGAGCGCGCGCAGCAGATCGGTGAGGCGTTCAGCTTCCCGGAGGTCACCGGCATGGCGCTGATGGACCTCGGTGCGTCCTATCTCAAGCAGGGCGACTTTGGCCCGGCAGACGAGTGTCTGGCGCAGAGCCTGGCCATCTTCCGGGAGATCGGCACGAACGTCTACCTGCCCGAGATCCTGCGGTACCAGGCTGAGCTGCGCGTGCAGGTGGGACCTCCGGAGGAAGCACTTTCGCTGGCGCAGCAGGCGGTGGACTGGGCGACTCGACTGGAGCGCCGCCTGGAGCTGGGCCAGGCATACTGCGTCCTGGGGCAGGCATACGGCGTCCTGGGCCAGGTTGGTGGCATGCCGGAGGCCGCCGCTCAGGCAGAAGGGGCGTTCCGCTCCAGCCTTTCGATCCTCGATGAGCAAGACAACCCATATGAGTCCGCGCTGACGCAGGTTGCGCTTGCCCGATTCCTGGGAGCGCAGGACGGCGAGACTTCACGCGCGGAGGCCCGGACCGCCTGCGACCGCGCGGTCGCGGTGTTCGACGAACTGGGCGCGGTCCTCGATGCTGCGCGGGCGCGCGAGCTCCGCGCGGGACTCTGATCGAGTGGCAGGTGGTGGCCGCGTCGGAAGGCGCCCGGCACTTCAACGATCCGAAGGATCGCAGTGCCGGGCACCTGGACCCACCAGGACCAGGCGCCGCGCGCCTGGATGCCCATTTGGAAGAGGAAGGACCATGTTGGGACGGGTCATTATCATCGTTATCTGCGCCGCTCTCGTCCTGACTCCGGCGTTTGCGGCCCGGGCATTTGCCGAAGAGAGTGCCCCCCGAGAAGGTGCCCGGCACTTCAACGATCCCAAGGATCGCAGTGCCGGGCACCTGGACGGCTACCTGAGCGCCCACTTGGCCGGGCACCTGGACGCCAGCATGGACGGCGCGGCGCTCTATGTCGAGCCGGAGGCGCGTGTTCCGTATACTCCTGCTGGACGTCGTCTCTTGAACACGGAGCTCCGGTGCTCGAAGGCTGTAGGAAACGCCGATGTTGCCGGAGCCGCGCTGCCCGAATACGGCGGCGCAGGGTCAAGCGTACAGCCGGCCGGACCTGGTGACCACCAGGCGACCGGCGGCACGCTCGCCACCTGCACGGTCACGTCCACGGCTGACAGCGGTTCGGGCAGCCTCCGCGCGTGCCTCTTGCAGGCGGCCGCAGATGGGACCATCCTGTTCGACGCGGGCGTCTTTCCGCAGGCAAGCCCCGCCGCGATCGTGCTGGCCTCGGCCCTGCCCGCCCTCACCATGCACGGCCTGACCATCGATGGCAGTAATGCCGGGGTGGTGCTGGACGGAAGCGGCCTGTCCGTGGGCGCGGGCCTGGTCGTATCGGGCGCGGGCAGCGTGACCATCCACGGGCTGCAAGTCCTGGACTTCCCCGGTGACGGCATCGTTTTGCGTGATGGCGCGCACGACTGCGTCATCGGCGGCGACCGGGGCACGGGCGCGGCTGCCCTGGGCCAGGGCAACCTGGTGAGCGGGAACGCGTACACGGGCATCTGGCTGGAGGGGACGGGCACAACGGGCAATCGCATCCAGGGCAATTTCATCGGCACCGACGTCTCGGGAACGATCGCGGCAGGCAACGGGCAAGCCGGCGTGTTCATCGGTTCCGGCGCACAAGACAACACGATCGGCGGGCCAGGCGCGGGCAACCTGATCAGCGGCAACGGGAACTCCGGCGTGTGGATGCAGAATGCCGGGACTACCGGGAACGTGGTGGCGGGCAACCGCATCGGAGTCGACCTGGCGGGCGCCAGTGCACTGCGCAACGGCAATGACGGGATCACGATCATCAGCGGTGCGGGCGGCAACACCATCGGCGGGGACGCGCCGGGTGCGGGCAACATCATCAGCGGCAATGCCGACCGGGGCATTACCATCCAGGGCGTGGGTTCAGACGGCAACCGGGTGCTGGGCAACATCATCGGGCCGGATGTGACCGGCACGAAGTCGATGGGGAATCCAGGAGACGGGATCGTCATCATGGCCGGTGCCAGCAACAATGTGGTGGGCGGCGATACACCAGCGGCGCGCAACCTGATCAGCGGCAATGACGACCAAGACGCCGCGACGGAGCAGGCGGGCATTTTCATCCAGGACGCAGCTACAGTGGGCAACCGCATCGTGGGCAACTATATAGGCACCGGCGCTGCGGGCACGGCCGGTCTCGGCAACGGGGGCCAAGGCATTGTGCTGGCCCTCGGCGCGCACGGCACCGTCATCGGCGGGGAGACGCCCGGCGCCGGCAACGTCATCAGCAGCAACGACGGCCATGGCATCGTGCTGCAGCAAAGCGGCACGGACAGCAACCGGATCGTGGGCAATATCATCGGTCTGGATGCCCTGGGCGGCCAGGCCCTGACCAACGGCGACACGGGCGTGTTCATCGGCTTTGGGGCCAGCCACAACGTGGTCGGGGGAGATACACAGGCCGCGCGCAACCTGATCAACGGCGGGGTGTGGCTGCAGGAGCCGGGGACGACGGGCAACCGGGTGCAGGGCAACTACATCGGCACAGACGCGAGTGGCACGGCCGCGCCTGGCAACGATGCACATGGCGTGATGCTGCTCGATGCTCCCAGCGGCAACTTCGTGGGCGGCGAAACCCCGGGCGCAGGCAACCTCATCAGCGGCAATGCCGGGCACGGGGTCTTCCTGCAAGGCGCTGGGACCACGGGAAATGAGATCAAGGGCAACAGCATCGGCGTAGATGTCACCGGCAAGCAGCCGCTCGGCAACGGGCTGAACGGCGTCCTGATCCTGGATGGGGCCAGCGAGAATGTGATCGGCGGAAACACCGCCCCGGCCCGCAACCTGATTAGCGGCAACGGCCTCTATGGGGTGCAGATCCAGGACGCGGGAACGGCCGGAAACCGCGTGCAGGGCAACTTCGCCGGCACGGACGTGACCGGGACGGCCGCCATCCCCAACGCAAAGGATGGGGTGATCGCCAACGACGGCGCCAGCGACAACCTGATCGGCGGCGCGCTGCCGGGTGAAGGCAATCTCATCAGCGGGAACGACGAGATCGGCGTCAACATCAACAGCGATACCACCGGCAATCGCGTGCTCGGCAACACCATCGGCACGGATGTGACCGGTGCGGCTGCGCTGGGTAACGCGGGTCCCGGCGTCCTGATCGGTTTCGGCGCGTACGACAACGTCGTGGGCGGGGCGGAGTCCGGCGCAGACAACCTCATCAGCGGCAACGGCTCGGCCGGTATCCTGATCAAGAACCTTGGGACGACCGGCAACCGCGTGCTGGGCAACACGGTCGGGACCGATGCGGCCGGGACGCATGCGATCCCTAACGCGCTCGACGGGGTGGCGATTGCCTTTGCAGCCAGCGGCAACTTCGTCGGCGGCGAGGCGCCGGGCGAGGGCAACCTGATCGGCGGCAATAGCAGAGCCGGAGTGCGGATGCAGGACAGCGGAACGACTGGCAACCGGGTCGCCGGCAACACCATCGGCTCGGCTACGGGCCTGCCCGGCAACCAGGGCGGCGGCGTCGAGTTCACCACCGAGAGCCAGGGGAACATCCTGGGGCCGAACAACTCGATTGCGTTCAATGCCGCCCCAGGCGTGATCATCCGCGGTGCAAACACCCTGCGCAATACCATCACGCGCAACCTTATCCGCCACAACGCCGGGCTCCCGATCGACTTCGTGGACTCGCCGCAGCCGATCGGTCCGGTCGGTGCGCCCGTCCTCGGCCAGTGGGCGGTCGAGGGCAGCACGCTGAGGGGTAAGGCGTGCGCGGGGTGCCGGGTTGAGATCTATGCCAACCCGGATGCCCAGCCCGCGGGCACGGTTTACCTGGCGGCTGCAACTGCGAACCCGGCAGGCGAGTTCACGCTGGCCCTGGGCAGCACCCCACCGCTGCCTTTTTTGCACGGCACGGCCACGGATGGGCAGGGCACGACATCCGAGTTCTCGCTCGGCCTTGCGATAGGGACGGAGCGGGTCTACCTGCCGGTCACCCTGAGGTAGACGCAAGCAGCAGGAGGGAAACATGGCTGCCTGGAAGTGCATCACGGAGGCGCCATCTTTGCGGGTGAAAGGCGGAAGCGGTGCGTTCCTGCGCGGCGCAACGGCCTCCTGCCTGCGGATCGCATTCGCCGTCCTTCTGGCGCTCGGATCTGCGCCCATTCAGCCCGTCGCGGGCCGGGGCCCGGCGCAGGCCGCGTCCGTCATCGTGGTCACCAGTCAGGCTGACGCGGGGCCGGGCACGCTGCGGGCCGCGCTGGCCAGCGCACAGGCCGGCGGCATCATCACGTTTGACCTTGCGGTGTTCCCTCCCTCCGAGCCCGCGACGATCGCCGTGCAGAGCGCCCTGCCCGCGATCACTGCAGATGGCCTGATCATCGACGCAAGCAACGCTGGCGTGATCCTCGACGGAAGCAGCACGAACTACGGCTCCGGCCTGCGCATTGCGGGTGCGCACGGCGTCACCGTCCGCGGGCTGCAGGTGGTGAACTTCCCGGGTTACGGCATCTCGCTTACCGGCGGCGCATCCGATTCCGTCATCGGCGGATCGCGGCAGACCGGCGCGGCGCCCCTGGGGCAGGGCAACCTCATCAGCGGCAATTTGCAGGCCGGCATCCTGTTGGAGGACGCCGGCACCTCGGGCAACCAGGTGCTGGGCAATATCATCGGTGCGGACCCGTCGGGCATGCATGCCATGCCCAATGGCGAGCACGGCGTGCTCATCAGCGGAGGCGCCAGCGACAACGTGGTGGGCGGTTCCCAGCCCGGCACGGGCAACCTGATCAGCGGCAACCGGCAGGCCGGCATCCAGATCCAGTCGAGCGGCACGAGCGGCAATCGCGTGTTCAGCAATATCATCGGCGCAGACGCGATGGGACGCGCGGCGCTCGGTAACCAGGGGCATGGCATCATGGTCGCAGGCGCCCATCACAACGTGATCGGGGAGGCCGGCGCGGGCAACCTGGTGAGCGGCAATGTGCAGTCAGGGATCTGGATCCAGGAGGGGACTGCGGCGCACAACCGGGTTGCCGGCAACATCATCGGCGCGGACGCCAACCGCGCGGGCGCACTGCCGAACGGCGGCGACGGCATCCACATCAACAATGCAGGCCAAAATGTGGTCGGGGGAACGGATGGCGGCGCGGGCAACCTGATCAGCGGCAACCCGGGCGCGGGCATCTACCTCCAGAATCCGGGTGCGAGCGGCAACACGGTGCTGGGCAACCTGATCGGCGTGGATGGAGAAGGCCAGGCGGCGATCCCGAACGGCGGGAACGGCATCTTCATCCACCTGGGCAGCGCCGGGAACGTGATCGGGGGGCCGGCGCAGGCAGAGCGCAATGTCATCAGCGGCAACGGGAAGAACGGCCTGATGCTGGAGTCGCCCGGCACCTCGGGAAACCAAGTGTTGGGCAATATCATCGGGGCCGATCTTACGGGCAGCCGTGCCATCCCGAACGCGCTCGCAGGCGTGAAGCTCCATGGCGGCGCGAGCGGCAACATCATCGGCGCGGCGGCGGCGCCCAACGAAATCAGCGGCAACCGCGGCGAAGGGGTCCTGCTCAAAGGCGGGGAGTTCGGCGTGACCGGCAACCGCATCGCGGGCAACCGGATCGGATCGGATGCGGCGGGCGAGAAGCCCCTGCCGAACAATGCCGGCATCGTGTTGGACGATGCTGCAGAGAATGTGATCGGCGGCGCCGGGGAAGGCAACCGGATCGCGTTCAACCGGACGGTCGGGCTGAAGCTGTCGCCGGACTGCACCGGCAATGTCGTGCAGGGGAATACGATCGCGGGCCAGGGCGGGCTGGCCGCGGAGGTGGCCCTGGGCAACCCCCTGGTCGACAACCATTTTTCGGCCAACCGGGAGAACCTCATCCAGGTGACGGGCGGGACGATCGCGTTGCGGGATGAGACCTGGACTCCCCAGGGCGACCTGAACACCTACCGCATCGTCCGGGACGACATCACGGTGGCGGCGGGCCAGACGTGGACACTGGCGCCCGGCGTCAATGTGTTGTTCGATTTCGGGCGGGGCGCAGCAGTTGGGGGCGCGCTGGTCGCGGAGGGGGAGGCAGGCAAACCGGTCCGTTTCACCAGTGCCGGGCGCTTTGCTGCGCCCCTGCCGGGCGATTGGAAGGGGTTCTCCTTCTCGACGGGCAGCACCGGTTCGCTGCGCCATGCCAGCATCGAGTTCGCCGGGACCGGCATCACGCAGGATGGGGGGAGCCTGGGCGTCATCTCCAGCACCATCGCGGCTAGCCGGGAGGACGGCATCCTCCTGCGCGGCGGCAGCCTGACGCTAGTGGGCAACTCGCTGGCCGGCAACGGCAGGCTGGCGATCAATAACCTCACCGGCGAGGCGGTGGCTGCGGGGGGCACCTGGTGGGGCAGCGCCAGCGGCCCGCGTACGGATGCCAACCCGTCCGGCGCGGGCGACGCGGTCAGCGCGGGCGTCGATGTCGAGGGCTGGCGCACCGACCCCGGACCGAAGGATGCGTGGCTGACCGCGCCCGTGCTGGCGCCCGGCGTCCATCACTTCACCATCTCGGGCGAGCGCGATGCACAGTGGTTTCGCATCCCTGCGGCCACGCGGAACGCTGCCATCACGGCCACCTTGAGCGCGCTGCCGCAGGACTACGACGCCTTCCTTTTTGGCGGCCTGGAGCAGGCAGGGAGCGGGTCGCCCGGCGACGCGGGCAACCTGCAGGGCATCGGCAATCTCCAGGGGATCGGCAACCTGCAGGGCATTCCGGGCGAATGGGAGAATAACGCGGGCTGCTCCCCGGTGTATGTGGACCAGGTGGCCGGCGTGGGCCAGGCCGCAGATACCGGCGCACTGCTGCGCGCCAGCTGCCGCGCGGGGATCCAGGCGGAGACCGTGGCCGCCGAGGTGTGGGACCAGAGCGGCTGGTATCACCTGCTGGTCGCCGGGCACAATGGGGCGAACGATCCCGCGCGCGCTTACCGGCTGACGATCACGGTGACGCCGGGCCAGGCCGCGTTGGATGGGGGCTTCCAGCCGCCGGTCTTCCCTGTGCCGGACGGCGAACATGGGGCAGTCAAGACCTTGATCTTGACCCACAAGGGGAGGCTTGCTGCCCGTTACGGTGCGACGCGAACGGCCGCGCTGCTGGACAGGCTCGGCGAGCTGGCACAGCACGAGGAAGTCGCGGGCGAGATCATCGACCTGAACGACCACGGCTCGATCCGCGCGGTATACAGCCTGTGGGACGGCAGCCGGGATGATCCCGCGCACGCCAACCTCGTTGCGGCCTCGATCAAGGCCTTGCTGTCCACGATTCGTCCCGCCTACCCCGACCTGGAGAACATCGTGATCGCGGGCGACGACGAGGTGATCCCGTTCAGGCGCATTCCAGACGAGTCACCCATCGGCAATGAGTCCGGGTATGATGCGGCCATGCCCAGCGGTTCACCCCTCGCTGCCAGCCTCGCCGGGCGTTACTTTCTGAGCGACGCCCCCTATGCTGGGTTCTCACCCTTACCCTGGCGCGGGCGGGAACTGATCCTGCCCGACTATGCCACCGGCAGGCTCGTGGAAACGCCGGAGGAGATGATCGCAGCGATTGACCGCTTCCTGGCGCAGCCGGTCCTAGACGCGGTGACAGGTCTGTCGGTGGGCTACGACTTTCTGAAGGACCAGGCGGAAGCCATTGCAGGGGAGATGGAAGCTGGCGGGCTGGAGGCCGGGCGGCTGATCGGCGATGCCTGGACCGCGGATGACCTGCGTGCGCGCTGGCTGGATGCGCAGCAGGATGTCAGCGCGATCAACGCTCATTTCGAACACTGGCGCGCCATTCCGGCGGAGCGCGCGGGCGGCGACCTGGGCCCCGAGCAGGTGGCCGCGAGTAGCCACGTCTCCGGTGCGGTGGTGTTCACCGTAGGCTGCCACTCCGGCCTGCCTGTGCCGGACGACCAGGCGACGGGGCATCCGTTCGACTTTGCCCAGGCCCTGGTGGGCAAGGGTGCGACGTACCTGGCCAACACCGGCTATGGCTACGGAGATGCCAACGCCATTGGCTATTCGGAACGGCTGATGCTGCTCTTCGCCGGCCACCTGGTCGCGGGCGGGACCGTGGGCCAGGCGCTGCGCCAGGCCAGGATCGACTACTTCAACTCGGTGGGCATCCGCGGCCTGACGCCCTATGATGAGAAGGTGTTGGGCGTGGCCACTCTGTACGGACTGCCGATGCTGCGGGTGCGGATGCCTCAAGCCAACGGAGTTGGCTCCGCCGCCGCAACTGACTCCCGCAGCGCAGCCGGCGCCGCGTCTGGCCCCGCGCGGGGTGCAGCGCCCCATGCCGGGCTGCTCCGACCCGCGGAAGGCTGCCCGGAGGGCCTCGAGTGCCGGGAAGTCGTGTTGGCTCCCACCTACGATGCGCCGCACACCGTCACCTCGGACGGGGCAGTGCAGACGTATTACAGCATCGACGGCGGAACGCAGGTGGCGCCCGGCCAGCCGATCCAGCCCCTCACGCAGATCAGCATAACGCTGGCAGGGGCCACGGCGCGCGGGGTGCTCTTCGAGGGAGGGCGATACGAGACGCTGACCCCGTTCGTACCGGCGCTGACGCACATCACCAGCGACACCGTGTCCGGCGAGCGTACTGCAATGGGCACAGGCCCGTTGACCTGGACCCCATCCGCTTGGGCGATCATCAACTCAGTGCGCACTTCTGAAGGGCTGCGGCAGCGCCTGGTCGCCATTCCCGCGCAGTATCGGGCGGTGGACGAGGCGGCAGGGACGGAACGACTCTTCACCGAGATGCGGTACACGGTGTACTACTCTCAGTCGAGCGACGCCATCCCGCCGAGCATCTGGACGGTGCACGCATGGGCGCGGCCGGAGGATGAGGCGGCGCAGGTGCAGGCAGATGTGACGGACTTCAGCGGGGTCGTGCGAGTGGTCGTCGCGTACACGACGGGCGATGGTGCTTGGGAGACCCGGCCGTTGGCGCCCGCGGCGGGCGAGACGAGCCGCTGGGTGGGCCTCCTGCCGAAGGAAGCCGGCCTGGACTATTTCGTGCAGGCCGTGGACCGCGCAGGAAACGTGGCGCAGGGGGACAATCGCGGGCGCTACTTCCGGGCCAGCCTCCACCAACACTACCTGCCGCTCACCGGGCAGGGGGGGTGAACTCGATCTGCGCGGCCGGCAGCACCGCGGCGCCGGCCTCGCCCAGCTTGCGGTTCCACTCGTCGATCAGCTTCGCCGCATCCTTGCTGTAGCTCGAGTGGCCGTCCCGGGCCAGCACCACGTCATAATCCAGCGCCAGCGCGCCGAGGCAAGTCGCCCTGACGCAGCCGTGGGTCACGAGGCCCGAGAGGACCAGGCGCCCGATCCCGCGGCCGGCTAGCTCCGCGTGCAGCGGTGTGTCTTCGAACGCGTT
>Ga0123333_10003991_pt1 | contig 14055 bp, 11 predicted proteins | sample BioC12SIPDNA_3_FD_89957 | JGI IMG/M metagenome (GOLD analysis project Ga0123333, IMG submission 89957) | Anaerobic biogas reactor microbial communites from Washington, USA - Biogas_R2_B C12 SIP DNA | ecosystem: Engineered > Bioreactor > Anaerobic > Unclassified | place: Washington, USA... | reverse complement strand
TCGGGCTACGGATTCAATCAGGGCCACGCGACCGCATACGCGGCCGTGAGCTACCGCTGCGCATATCTGAAGACCTACTACCCTGCCGAGTTCCTGGCCGCACGGCTGCAAGTCCTCGGCGGCTTTTATCACCCCGCGGTCTACATGGCGGAGGCGGCCAGGCTGGGCATCCCTGTCCGCCCGCCCCACGTGAACTACAGCGGGACCCGGTTCACCCTCGTCAGGGGCGCCATGCTCTATATGGGGCTGGGCCAGGTGCGCGATCTGCGCGACAGCGCGGCCCGTGCCATCGTCGCGGAGCGGCGGGATGTTCCCTACGATGGGCTGCGCGACCTGCTCTCGCGGGTCGATCTCCAGCCGAAGGAGGTGGACCACCTGATTCGCTGCGGCGCACTCGACGGGCTGGGCGAGCGCGCCGGCCTGCTGGCGGAGGCCGAGCTGCTGCGGCGACGCGGCGGCGTAAGCCAACTCGCATTTGATTTCGCGCAGCCCACCGCGGCGCCGGAACCGTTAAGCCAGCGCTGGGCGTGGGAGCACGAATTGCTGGGGCTGCCTGTCAGCGCACTGGGCGATCCACTCGCGCTCGTCAGAGATGGACTGCCGGCCCACGAGCCCCTGGCAGAGGTGGTCGCTGTGCCGGGCAAGAGTGTGGTGACCGCAGGCGTCCGGCTGCCCGGTTGGACGGGCGGCCCAAGCTTCCTTCTCTTAGACGGCGACCGCTTCGTGCCGGTCAGGACCGCCAGGGGAAGCAAGAGTCCTCCGGCGTGGCGGCCGCTTCTCGTGCGCGGCCGCTGGATCGTCGACGAGTGGGGATGCGGATGGCTGCAGGCGGCGCAGGTCGATTCCAGCGACCGGACATAAGCCAAGACGGAGGACACCGCGGGTGCCCAGCACTTCACCGGAACCACGACACAGCCCCAAGACCGCACGCATCCGAAGGCGGAAGGCCCGCCTCCTCTACGGTGCGGTCGCGCTGCTGTACTGGGCTTCGCTCTACACCTATGTCCCGACCCTGCCGAACTATGCGCACACATTCACCAGCGATCTTGCCCTCGTCGGCCTCATCATCTCCATGTACGGCCTGTGGCAGGCATTACTGCGGCTGCCGCTTGGCGTCATGGGCGATTGGGCCGGCAGGCGCAAGCCATTCATCCTCATGGGCCTGGTGCTTTCCGCAGGCGGAGCTCTGCTCATGGGATTCGCTCACGACCCTGCCGCACTCCTGGTGGGCCGTTCGGTGACCGGCCTCGCGGCAGCGGCCTGGGTGCCGCTGACAGTTGCCTTCAGCGCCCTTTACCCGCCCGAGGAGGCGATCCACGCTACGACAGTGCTGACGCTCATGTCGGCCCTGGCGCGCGTGACCGCCACCGGTGCAAACGGTCCGCTCAATGCCGCCGGCGGATACCCGCTCGCCTTCACCGTAGCCGCGGTCATCGCCGGCCTTGCGCTGCTCCTGCTGATCCCAGCCCCCGAGCACCGAAAATCCGGAGCGGCACCGACTGCGGGCGGCATCTGGCAGCTTGTCACCCGTTCCGACGTGCTGGCGCCCGCGCTTCTCAACGCGCTGATCCAGTACCTCATCCAGGGCATCTCGTTCGGATTCGTGCCGCTGCTGGCGAGGGAGCTGGGCGCAAGCGACCAGGCGATCAGCCTCATGACCGTCGTACACCTGGCCCTGATCACGCCGGCGCTCATGGCCCTGACCCTGTTGTTGAAGCGGTTTCGGCCGCGGACGCTCGTCATCGCCTGTTTCGCGATCCTGGCTGCGGGCGCGGCGTGCGCGGCCATGGCCCATTCGATCGCGTGGCTCTTCGCATCACAGGCGCTCACCGGCATCGGTTACGGCACGGGCTACTCGATCCTGATGGGGATGAGCATCGAACGCGTCGATGGTGCGGAGCGGACCACGGCCATGGGGCTCCACCAGTCCGTCTACGCGATCGGCATGTTTGCAGGCCCGTGGCTGAGCGGCATCCTCGCAGACAGCGCCGGCATCCGGCCGATGTTCGGCTGGACAGCCGCGGGGGTGCTCATCCTCGGCGTATTTGGCACAATATTGGCTACGCGAAAACGTCCGTCAGCCATCCAGCCGCGGTCCGGCGGACGAAATCCATCTTGAGAAGGGAGCCTTCTATGCAAGTCGTCTTCGTGCATGTGCATGTCAAGCCAGAGTCGGTCGATGCGTTCCGCGAGGCGTGCATCGACAATGCATCCAACAGCGTCCAGGAACCAGGCGTTGCCCGCTTCGATGTCGTCCAGAGCACTGATGATCCCACGCGCTTCGTGCTGATCGAAGCGTATCGCTCGCCGGACGCACCGGCCAAACACAAGGAGACCGCTCACTACAACCGGTGGCGCGATACGGTGACCGGCATGATGGCCGAACCGCGCACCGCCGTGAAGTACGAAAGCGTCTTCCTGCCCGATTAGGGGGATTGACCATGCGGTTTGAATTTGCCACAGCGGGACGGATCATCTTCGGTCCGGGGGTGCTCGGCGAGGCCGGGGGGCTGATCGGAGCGCTGGGTCGCCGTGCGCTCGTGGTCACCGGACAGGCGCAGGAACGCGCCGAGCCGTTGCTGCAACAACTGGCGGCTGCCGAAGTCGAGGCAGTCCTGCTCAGCGTGGCGGGCGAGCCGACGACGAAGCTGGCAGGGGCGGGCGCGCAGCTTGCGATCGAGTCCAACGCTCAACTTGTGATCGGCTTTGGAGGCGGCAGCAGCCTTGACGCCGCGAAGGCGATCGCAGTGTTGGCAGCCAACAGCGGGGATCCCCTGGACTACCTGGAGGTGGTCGGCCGCGGGAAGACGCTGACCGAACCCGCGCTGCCGGTCATCGTGATCCCCACCACTGCAGGCACCGGGGCCGAGGTGACGCGCAATGCGGTGTTGCTCTCTCCTGAGCACGCTGTCAAGGCGAGCCTCCGCAGCCCGAGCATGTTGCCCAGGCTGGCCCTCGTGGATCCCGAGCTCACCTACTCCCTGCCCCCACACGTGACGGCGAGCACCGGGCTCGATGCGCTCACACAACTGATCGAGCCGTTTACCTCAAGCCGCGCGAACCCCATGACCGATGCGCTCTGTCGCGAGGGCATGGCCCGGGTGGCGCGCTCGCTGCGACGCGCCTTCTCGCAGGGGCACGACACGGCTGCGCGGGAGGATATGGCGCTGGCCAGCCTGCTGGGCGGATTGGCGCTTGCCAACGCGGGGCTGGGGGCCGCGCACGGGTTTGCCGGGCCGGTGGGGGGAATGTTCGATGCACCTCACGGAGCGGTTTGCGCCGGCCTGCTTCCTCACGTTATGTCGACCAATGTGACCGCGCTTGCCCGGCGCAAGCCCGGCAGTCCCGAATTGTCCCGGTACGATGAGGTCGCGCGCATCGTGACGGGCGATCCCCGCGCCCTTGCGGAGGATGGGGCGCAGTGGGTCCAGACGCTGGCGCAAGATCTGGGCATACCTCCCCTCCGGGCGTACGGCGTGCGGCAGGAGCACGTCGCGGTACTGGTGCAAAAAACGGCGGCGGCGTCCAGCACCAAGGCCAATCCCATCGTCCTGACGGCGGAGGAACTGACCGGAATACTCCAGGCGGCAATATAGGCCCAGGCGCTGCAACCGCTTCTCACTTTATTTGTGCTCTCATCGTCCATGATGGGAGCTTTTTTTGTCCGTGACTCGGAGCATGGAACCAAATCGCCGCCTTTGGCGTTTCTATAGCTGTGCGGGTGGATATGGTGGATTGACCAGATTGTATTGACCTGAAGTGAAACGTATTGAACCCCGCACAGGAGGATTTTCAAATGAAACCCAATTTGCTCCGAACTTTGGCGAACAGTCCTTCGCTGCGCATCGGGCTCGCAGTGATCCTGATCATCGTCGGGCTTGCACCGATCGGCGTGCCGATCCTTTCCGATTCATCCTGGCGGGCAGTGTCCGGCGTGGATGGCCAGGTTGCGACACCCGCTGCCCTGCAACCGCAGGCCTTCGTTTATCGCACTGATGCGACGGACGACAACCTGACGCGCGTTGAACGCAGCGATGATCGCGGGCGCACCTGGTACACGGTTGCAAGCGTTCCTGCGAAGATTGCCGAGCTGGTAGCCACACCGGGCGATGAGCAGGTGGTCTACGGCCGCGGCGAAAACGCGATCTGGATCAGTCGCGATGGTGGAGAAACGTGGGCGGCTGGGGGACAGCTGCCCAGCCGGCCCCTGTCGATGGCAGTCACAAGCACAGCGGCTGGGACAGTCCTGGCCGGCACGGAGTCGGTCGGCCTGGCGATCAGCCGGGATGGCGGCGAATCATGGCAGGTCGTCGACGATCCGACGCTGACCATGGGCGGAGCCGCTCCCATTGCGGTGACCGCTCTCAAGGTCAATCCAGAAGACGAGACGATCGTTTACGCGGCCACAGCGGTGTGGACCGGCACGAGCGCCGCGCGTCAGACCCCTGTCGGCACGTTTGTGAGCGTTGACGGCGGCCGGCTGTGGCTGCAGATGGATGCCTTGCCGTTCGATGGCGGCGTTGGCACGAACATCGATCCGGTCACGAACCAGCCCCTGACCGTCCTGGTCGAGAACAGCATGGGCGTCCAGACACAGAAGCTGGAGATGTCTTCCGGGCTGCTCGACGAATTGAACAATGAAGATGCGCGTGTCAGGTCTTCTGTGGCGCGAGTCCTGGGCCTGTTGGGCGATCGCTCCGCGGTGCAGCCGCTGCTGGATCGCCTGTACGACCCCGACGTGCTGGTAGGCGATCGGATGGCCGAGGCCCTGGGCCGGCTGGGCGACGTCAGTGCGGCCCCGGCGCTTGTAACGGCGCTGGAGAGCTCTCAGGAGGCCGTGCGGGCACGCGCAGCCTATGGCCTTGGGCTGCTCAAATTTGAAGCAGCAGTTGGCACGCTGGCCGAGCGGCTGCGCGCCGACACTCCGATGGTGGCCCGCCGCGCGGCCGAAGCTCTGGCAAGCATCGGCACGTCCGAAGCACTGGCAGCACTCACTGTGCCGCTGGCGGACGCGGAATTGACGCCTGCGCGGCATGCGGCAATGACCGGCCTCGAGCTGGCCGGCGAGCGGTCCAGCGCCGCGCTGGTCTCCGCCCTGACTGCTGACGATGCGACGCTGCGCTCGCATGCCGCAGAGATGCTCGGGTACGTCAAGCCTGCAGACGCGGTGAGCCCGTTGGCGGCTGCGCTGCAGGATACTGAGCCCGCCGTACGCGAGCAGGCGGCCTGGGCGCTTGGCGAGATCGCCAGCCCCGAGGCGCAAGACGCACTCGCCCGGGCGGCAACCCAGGCGACCGATGACGCGACAAAGACTGCGATCGCTGCTGCCCAGCAGCGCGCGGGGCAGACGGCCGGGGGCCTTCGCCCCAATGCGGTGTTTGGCGATCGCTTCTTCAGCCAGTTGAGCAATGTGCCGGCGACGAGCTGGACGTTCTTCGGGTTGTTCGTGATCCTAGCGCTGGCCTTGTTGGCCATGACGCCACGCACGGAACCCTTGCGCCCAAGCCGTTAGGAGCGAATAGCAAGAAAAAGCCCGGGCCAGTGGCCCGGGCTTTTTTGATCGGACGGGAGATCAACCCTTCTTTCGCCTGAAGAGCTTTTCCTGCAGGACGCGGAGCCCTTCCTCGTTGCCATCCACGATGAGCCTGGCTTGCTCGATCCACTCCGCGAAGTTGACGCGTTGCCATGCCTGCGGCTGGATGATCTCCTGCAGGCGAGCCTCGCCCGCAGCCACTAATTCGGCGAATGTGTTGATCCCTGCCGCGGCCAGACGGCCATCGTAGACCCGGCCGATCCCCTCGATGCGCGTCAGATCGTCCTTGGCGGGTGTGCTGGGCTCCTCAGCAGGCGCGGGAGCGAGCGCATCCAGCGCGCCGGAGACGAATCGCCCGGCTTTTTCCGGCAGCTCGGCGATCTCCGCACGAACCTCTGCAACCGTTGCCCCAAGCTCCTCGCCAACCTCCGCCACCCGCTCGGAGATCTCCGGCCAGTCGACGCCGGCGTCCTTGTCGAGATCGACCTCGCCCAAATCCACCGCACCGAGATCGACCCCAAGCGCCTCTGCTTCGACCTGTGCCGCGACCTCTCCAACCGAGGAAACCTCCAGTTCAGCTTCGAGTAGCGCCGCGGGCTCCCCTGCCGGGGCCGCCTCAGGCACGGCAGACGGCTCCACGACGGGCACGGGCGGAGGAAGGGTCCACTCGACCGCGCGGCTGGGTTCAGCCGTGCCCTCCACGGGACCGGCCACATCTTTCCGGCGCCGCCAAAACATTTCGATCAGCCAACCGAAAAGCAAACCGATGATTACGCCGATGACGAGTGACAGCCAGTTGCTCATGAGTGCTCCTTTCTCCAAATCAGCCTTTGTTCAGGTTTAGCCACAGTATACCATGACGAGCCGAAAAGGCGCTGACCTTCCTACTCAAGGTAGGGGGAAAGATCCCCCGGCGTAATGACACGACCCGCACCGCCGGAAGCCATCGTGGATAAGCCGCCGACCGCATTCCCCCAGCGCAGACACTCCTCGACCGAGCGTCCATCCAGCCATGCCTTGACGAATCCGGCATCGTAGCAATCGCCCGCGCCCGTCGTGTCAACAGGCACGACGGAGATGGCCGGCGCATGGAGGACCTCTCCGCCAGCCAGCGCATAGGAGCCTGAAGCACCTGCCTTGACGACGGGCAGGCGGCAGATGCGGCCCAGCGCATGGAGCGCGGCGACCGCACCGGTCTCGCCGGTGAGATGCTGAGCCTCACGCTCGTTGGGAATGAAGATATCCACGGCAGACAGCGCGCGCCGGACAGCGGGATCGGCCAGGGATGCCTGCTCCGCGCCATTACCGTCCATCGCGACTTTCATCTTACGGCCGCGCGCGAGAAGTAGCCCGGCGTCAAACGCCCTGCCCCAGACCATCCCGCCCAGAAAGACCATCTCTGCCGAGGCCGATGCGAGCGCCCTGAACGCCGCAGGAACCGCCGGTTCCGGGTCGGCGTAGCTGATGAATGCCCGATCGCGCGGGTAGCTCACCGACACGGTCACCCGGCGCAGCGGTCGAGGATGGCGAGCGCACAAGGACACATCGATCCCTTCTGCCTCCGCGGCCTCCAGCGCGAACCGGCTGAACTCGTCGCTGCCGAAATCGCTCACCCACGCGACGTGCAGGCCCAGCCGGCGCATGGCAGCCGCGCTGATGAAGCCGCCTCCCGCCAGCATCGAAAACCCCGTGCCGAAGACCTCCTGGCCGAGTTCCGGCAGCTTCGGCAGTCCCGTGAACACCAGGTCCACGAAGTAGTTGCTGACCACCAGGACGTCGTACTGCCGGGCCATCTTGCTAACTCAAGGATGGGAAGAGAGCACCGTGCGCGGCAGCGTAATCGTCGAAAATGCGCTCTGCCAGCCCGGCGTCCCGCACGAGAGGATGCACTGCCAGCGCGTGCACCGCGGTGCGCCGCGATCCCCCAGCCAGCGCGGCGATCGTGAGCCGCTCATAAGCCTTCACCTGCAGCATCAGGCCGAGTTGCTCGGGAGGCACCTCGCCCACCGCCAGCGGGCGCACCGACCCTCTGGAGACATGCGCGGGAATCTCGACCACGGCATCCCGCTCCATTGCAGGGATTGCACCCGCATTCGGCACGTTGAGAACGATGTGTCGCGGCCGCCCGCCCGAGAGCGCCTCGATCACGTCCAGCGCGATGCCGGCATAGCCCTCTCCTGCCATTGCCGCTGCCAGTGCGGGCGCCACGGCCGTGAGGTTGTGTGCAGACCCTGTTTCACGAGCCATGTAGGTGTGTTCGCGCTGGTGCAAGTAGTCCTCATGCACCCGCTGCATTCCGTCCACATCGCCCTGCTCTGCCAGGCGGCCGAGGCTCTCGAAGAGCGCGTCGTTGAGCGCCAGGAGCTGCTGCCCGCGCGTGGCGCCCGCGCGGCGGAGATTGTCCACGGCCTGCCGGCTGTGATAGTAGTAGAACAGGTACTCGTTGGGGATCATGCCCAGCGACTCGACGAAATCGGGGGCGAAAGGCAGTCCCGGCATGCCTCCCGCGGCACGAAGCATGGCGATCAGCCGGGGCAGATGGTCGCGACCCTCATAGTGGATCCCGCGCACCCAGCCCAGGTGATTGAGACCGAAGTAATCGAGATAGACTTCGGCGGGGGATGCCTCCAGGATCGCCGCGGCCACACGCAGCATGCTCTCCGGCGCATCACAGATGCCCACCGTGCGCTGCCAGTCGCCCAACCGCAGCGCGGCTTCGGCCATCAGGCCCGCGGGGTTGGCGAAATTGATCAGCCACGCGCGCGGACAGTGCTGCCGCATCAGGTCGATGTAGCCGAGCAGGACGGGGATCGACCGCAGCGCCATTGCAAAGCCGCCCGCCCCCGTGGTCTCCTGGCCCAGCACGTCGTAGCGGAGCGGCACTGTCTCGTCGACGACGCGCGCCGCGATGCCGCCAACGCGGAACGTCGTGATCACGAAATCCGCCCCTGCCAGCGCCTCTGCCGCGTCCACGGTGGCCGTGACCGCGAAGCCCGGTGCGGCGGGAAGCAGCCGGGCGATTAGGTCCAGCCGGGCGCCGTCGATGTCCATGAGCGCCAACTCGGCCAGGCCAAGCTGCGCCCGGTGGCGGGCCATCGCGGACACGATCAGTGGCGTGCGCACGCCGGCCGCGCCGATGATGGCAACCTTCATGCGTCGCTCCCCGCCTGTGCGAGCGCAGCCTCGACCAGGGAGTGATAGCGCACCCACCGGTACTCCTCGGCGAAAGGAACACCGATCTTGCGCCCTGTCTCCGCATCCACCCTGCGCAGCCCCCACGCGAGCAGCTCGATCGGGCTCTGGGTTGCGCCCACAGCCATCGTAGTGAAGTCAAGCCCGGCCATCGCAACCTGGCTCAGTATGCCCTCGACGAGAAACACGACCTGGGAGCGATGCTCCGCGATGGCCGCGATCTTGCGGTCGACGAACGCAGTCGTATCGATGATCTTGTTCGCCCCGGGGAGCGTATCTCCGTAGAAGTACTTCTCACGCACCAGGTGCGGCCGGAGGCCTTCTTCCATGTGCTGAGGGTAGACAAGGGGCAGCTGGCTGCAGTTGATCGCCTCGATCGCAGCCCACGCAACTGCCCGGTGATCGGGGTGAGGCTCGTACAGGGCGTAGGGGTCCGGGGCAAAGACGATGTCCGGCCGGATCTTGCGGATCGCCCCCACGAACCGCTCGCGGAGCACCCCGGGAGACAGCGCGTCGAGCTCCATGTCCCCAAAGCCGAGCAGGATGGGCGGCCGCGCGTCCAGGACGGCCGCGGCCCGGCGCATCTCATCCGCGCGGGCCGCGGCGAGGTCGCCACTCTCTTCGATGAACGAGCCCTTGCGGCCGTCCGTGGCCACCACGATGTGAACGGTTGCGCCGCCGACAGCGAATCGTGCCAGAGCACCTCCGCAGTGGATCTCCGCGTCGTCGGGATGTGGCGCCAGCGCCAGAACAACATCAGGCATTGCAGCCCCCTCCTGCTGAATAGATCCACCGTAGGATACGTGGTGTACGACGGCATGTCAAACACTTTGCGCATGGGGTGAGCTTAGGGTACAGTAGGGCATCAGCCACGCCCCCGGAAAGGTTGAAAGCGACCGACAATGAAGCAACCTGCAGAAGCCTCCGAAAAAGTACCCATTATCACCAAGCTGGCCTTCGGCGCAGGCGACGTTGGGCCGGCCGTCGCCACCGGCATCATGTCCTTCTTCCTGCTGTACTTCTTCACTGATGTCGCGCGCATCGGCGCTGCGATGGCCGGCGTCATCCTCCTCATCAACAAGATCTGGGACGCAGTCAACGATCCGCTCATCGGCATGATCTCGGATCGCGTCCATACGCGGTGGGGCCGGCGGCGCCCGTGGTTCCTGTTCGGCGCGATCCCGTTCGGCATCACCTTCTTTCTTCTCTTCCTGGTGCCCAATCTGAGCAACGCAGGCAAGTTCTGGTACTACCTCATCGTGTCGCTCATGCTCGACATGGCATTCACAGTCGTCAACGTGCCTTACACCGCACTGACTGCCGAGCTCACGCGCGATTACGACGAGCGCACCAGCCTGAACTCTTACAGGTTTGCCTTCTCGATAGGCAGCGGCCTGCTGGCCGCGTTCTTCCACCCGATTATCGTCAACGCGTTCAAGCCGGTGGGCGGCGAGCAGCTGGGTTACGTCGTGTCCGCGGCAATCTGGGCAGTGGTGTCGACCATCCCCTTCTTCTTCGCGTTCTGGGGCACCTACGAACGCCATACGAGGGAGGAGGAGGCGCCAATGCCGCTTCTCGAAGGGCTCAAAACCACGTTCAGCAACCGAGCTTTTCGTTATGTCACCGGCATCTACTTGCTTTCCTGGATCGTCGTGCAGACCGTCTCGACGCTGGTCATCTACTACCTGACCTACTGGCTGCGGCGTGCCGAGCTCGTTCCCTGGGTACTACTGGCCGTGCAGGGCAGCTCGCTCATCTTCCTGTTCATCTGGAATGCCGTCAGCCGGCGCATCGGGAAAAAAGGCGTGTACACCTATGGGATGATCTGGTGGATCATCGTGTCGTTTCTGCTGTTCATCGTGCAGCCCGCGTGGCCGCCGTATGCGATCATCGTGCTGGGCGCGCTGGCGGGCGTCGGCGTGGCAACTGCGTACCTGGTCCCCTGGTCCATGCTGCCCGACGTAATCGAGCTGGATGAGCTGCAAACGGGTCGCAGGCGCGAGGGCGCTTTCTACGGCTTCTTTGTGCTGTTGCAGAAGATGGGGCTGGCGTTGGCCCTGTTCCTGGTCAGCCAGGGGCTGGCAATCTCCGGCTACATCACTCCGCCGGTAGGTGCGACCACACCTATCGTCCAGCCCGACAGCGCGCTGCTGGCGATCCGGTTGATGATCGGCCCTGTTCCCGCGCTCATCCTGGCGGCGGGGATCTTCCTGGTGCACAAGTTCCCGATCACGAAGAAGGATCACGAGGACACGCTTCGGGAGCTGGCAGCCCGGCGCGCTGCACTCCAAAGCTAAGGAAGGCGGCCGTTGATGTCCCCCAGGCCCTCCAAAAGGGCAGATACGGGCAGGAGGATCCTGCTGGGCGCGACCTTGCTGGTCGGAACCGCCCTGCGGCTGTTTCGGCTGGGAGCGGACAGCCTCTGGTATGACGAGACGGTCAGCACCTATCTCGCGGGCAGCCCCCTCGCGGAGTTGATCCGCCACACAGCGGGAGACATTCACCCGCCGGGATATTATCTGCTGCTGCGCGGCTGGCTGCTGCTCACCGGATACGGCTCAGGCAAGGCCGATCCCTCCGGTAACGGCTTGGAGTTCGCCGCCGCATTCTTCTCGCTCTTCTTCGGCGTGCTTCTGATCGCCCTTGTCTATGCCCTGGCACGCCGCTTCGCAGGGCCGGCGGTTGCTCTGGTCGCAGCCGGCCTCGTCGCGCTCAGCCCATTCAACATCTGGTACAGCCAGGAAGTGCGGATGTACACGCTGGCGCAGGGGCCGGCGTCATCGTCCTCGTTGCGCTGGCAGGTGCGATGGGGCAGGGCACGGCAAGCGGCAGGCCACAGGCAAGCAAGGTTCCCTGGGTGACCTATGCCTTCGCCGCGGCAGGGGGCATGTACACGCTCTACTACTTCGCGTTCCTCCTGATACCCTTGAACCTGTGGGCGCTGGCAGCGCTGGTGCGGCAGAGGCGGCCGGTGAGGCCGTTGATTATGGCCAATGTCCTTGCTGCGCTGCTCTACGCGCCGTGGATCCCGATTGCCTGGCGGCAGGCGACGCAGCCGCCCGTGCCGCCCTGGCGCAGCGCACCCGACCTGTGGGCCGCTCTGGCTGAAGGCTGGACTGCGCTGTCATTTGGACAGTCAATGCCCGCCTGGGCCTGGCCGGCGCTGGTGCTTACGATGGCGCTGTACGTGTTCGGGGTCCTTTCGGTGGCCCAGGGGAAGGCGGCCAGGGACCACGCGGGCGTGAGCGGCGCCAGTGCCGCGGGCGGCCTGGTCCTGGCTGTCGCAGGGCCGTTTCTGCTGATCCTGCTCGTTTCCGCGGTCACGCCGCTCTATCACGTCCGCTATCTGTTCACCTACAGCCCGGCCTTCTACGTGGTCCTGGCTGCAGGGCTGGTCGGCCTGGCCCGGCTTTGGCAGCGGGCGGCCCGGAGGACCGCGATGGTCCGGAAGACCACGATGGCCCGGGGAACTGCGGTGGTCTGGGCGGCAGGGCTCGTTTGGGTGGCCGCTGCGGGGGTGACGCTGCACGCCTTCTGGTTCGATCCGATCTACCGGGCAGATGATCACCGGGCCGCGGTGCGCGAGCTCAGCTCGCGATGGCGTCCGGGCGACGTGCTGCTGGTGAATGCAGGATGGCCCTACACTGCCGTCGCAACCTATTGGGATGGAGCGATCGCCGGCAGATACCGGATCACCGGCGCGCTGCCCGTAGCGCGGCCGGACGACGCACTTGTCATGGTGACGACGGGCCACATGGACGGCGATGCGGCGCTTGGATGGGGGGATGGGCGGTCGGACTTCTTCGCCATGCCGGGCCAGGTCGCCAAGGAGCAGATCGCGGATCTCTTCACCCGCTTCGGCCGCATGTGGCACTATCGAATTTACGACACCGTCAACGATCCCGAGGGACAGCTGCGCGGCCTACTCGCGCGGCACGGTCAGCCGGTGGATGACCGGATCTATGCCGGAGATGCCTTCTTGCGCGTCGAGGCCTACGCACCGCTCGATGGCGCGGCGTGGAATGCGCAGGCTCCGGGGGCCGGCTATGCCGGCGGGTTGGAGGCGCGCTGGGAAGAGCCGGCGGCCGCAGTGGCTTCAGGCGAAAAAATCCAGGCGGCCGTGACCTGGCGTCCCTCCGAGACCCAAAGCGTCACGCTCGGCACGTCACTGCGCCTGGTGGGGGCCGATGGCCAGGCGTGGGCGCAGATGGACGAGCAGCCGCTCGGTCCCCTGTTCGATTCCACGCGGTGGCCTGTGGGACTGGCGCAGCGGCAGCCGCTCGCGCTGGAGGTCCCCGAGGGGACGCCGCCCGGCAAGTACGAGGTGGTCCTGGTGGTCTACTCGGCGGCGGGCGGGAGGCCGCTCGAGCCTACGCCGGCCAACGGCGCGACCGCAGCGTCGCCGGGGATGATCCTCGGCCGCATCTCCGTGGAGCGGCCCTCGCCGGTTCCTGAGGCGCGTTCAGCCGTGGCCGAATTCGGACCCCTGGCGCTCATCGAGGCCCAAACGCCCGTAACGGCCATTTCTCCGGGGGATGCCATCCCGGTGGAGCTGCTCTGGCAGGCGCGGGCTGCACCCGGAGAGCCGCTGGTCGTGGTGCTCCAACTGCTCGACGCAGCGGGAAACGTTGCCGCGGGGTTGGAGGACCAGCCACTGAACGGCCGGTACGGTACGCAGTCCTGGGAGGCAGGTGAGTTGGTGCGCGACCGGCACGCGTTGGAGGCGCCACCGCAACTGTCCGCCGGCGCGTATCGCCTGGTGGCCGGGGTATACCGTGCCGCGGATGGAACGCGCTTTGCGCAAGCCGGGGGGCCGGTGCCAGGCAGCCTCACCGCCGAAATCAAGACCATCGAGGTCCGGTAGACAAAAAGAGGGGCGACCCGCAGGTCGCCCCCACATGATGACTGGTCGTGCACCCAGTTTCGAACCTCGTCACTCAGCTTGCACACGTCCGGCTTGCTCAGGCCAGGCAACCCCGTGACACCCAGAAGTAACCGCTTAGGGCTGCTACCTTCCGATCCTGACCCAGTTCACAGGCTCCCGCCGCACAGGACCCAACCATCCACGCTCACCGGCAGGCAGTCCTGTTGACCGCAGGCCCTAGAAAGGGAATTCGACCCCGCTGTAGCGGATTGCGGGTTACAGGGCACCGCTGGCTCCCCATCTAGCACGACCATCTCCGATTATAGCCGAGAAGGGCGTGGGGTGTCAAAGATGGGCGGCTGCGGTTTGTGCGGATTAAGTGCCGGGCACTTGCGAAGTGCCCGGCACTTGGTCCACGCGATGCTCACTTGATGACTACGGACGGCCGCCTCAGCCGGCCGGTTCG
>Ga0123333_10003986_pt1 | contig 14062 bp, 10 predicted proteins | sample BioC12SIPDNA_3_FD_89957 | JGI IMG/M metagenome (GOLD analysis project Ga0123333, IMG submission 89957) | Anaerobic biogas reactor microbial communites from Washington, USA - Biogas_R2_B C12 SIP DNA | ecosystem: Engineered > Bioreactor > Anaerobic > Unclassified | place: Washington, USA... | reverse complement strand
TTCTGCGAACCCTTTCCGCCATATTCGCCGGTTTCGATGTACTTCTTGCAGTTGTCCCACGCGCCGCCGGCATTCGCCATGAAAACAGCCATGGCGAACCCGCTGGCCAGGCCGCCCGCAAGCAGGCCAAGCACGCCCGGAACACCCAACACCAGGCCCACCGCCACCGGAACGGCAAGCGACAGGAGGGATGGAACGATCATCTCTCTCTGTGCGCCGGCGGTTGAAATTGCCACGCAGCTTGCGTAATCGGGTTTGCCGGTGCCTTCCATAATGCCGGCGATTTCACGGAACTGCCTTCGCACTTCCATCACCATCGCCTTCGCTGCCCTGCCGACAGCCTTCATCGTCATCGCGCTGAAGAGGAAGACAAGCAGCACGCCCGCGAACAGGCCGCACAGAACCTTGGGGTTCAGCAGCGTCACGTCATAATAGCTCATGTACTGGCTCAGCGACGCGTCCTTTGCGGTTACAACGTCAACCGCGTGGGGGCGGTTGTCAACCATGAGCGTCAAACGGCGGACATTGTCCACCGCGCGGAGTTCCTCGGGCGTTGCCGGGCTGACAATCCGTCCGGTTGCAGCGCCCTTGGGCAGTTGCTTGACGATATCCAGATCGCCAGTCAGCGCCAGCAGCGTGCGTGGCTCGCCGTCGATTCTCGCGGCGAACTTGCCCGAGCCGAGGTAGACGATTGCGGACGGATCGGCGGCCGCCTGCAGGACGGAATCGGCCTCGCGGGTCAGGCCGACGCGCACTTCCTCGACGTATGCAGCCAGAAGGGCAAGTGCGGTCAACGCTGCCGAGCCGATGGCGAAACCCTTGCCGGTCGCGGCAGTTGTGTTTCCAAGACTGTCCAGCGCGTCGGTTCGCTTGCGAACTTCCGGCGCCTGATGCGTCATCTCGGCGTTTCCGCCGGCGTTGTCGGCGATCGGGCCGTACGCATCGGTTGCAAGTGTGATGCCCAGCGTGGCCAGCATGCCGACGGCGGCGATGCCGACGCCATAGAGGCCCAGCGACATCGAACTGAACCCGCCGGCGAAGCCGTACGCCAGCAGGATTGCGATACTGATTGTAGCCAGCGACGCCCACGTGCTCTTCATGCCTTCGGCGATGCCGCCGATGATGATGGTCGCCGGGCCGGTTTCGGACTGGCCTGCAAGCTCCTTCACGGGCTTGTAGTCATAGCTGGTGTAGTACTCGGTGAACTTGCCGATAGCAACGCCGGCAAGCAGACCGGTGATGATCGAACCCCAGACGCCCAGCCAGTTGACGCCGGGAACGGGGTTGAGCATCCAGTAGCAGATGCCAAGGCCCGCCAGTGCGATAAGGATTGTTGAACCAAAAATGCCGGTGTTCAGTGCGCCCATGAGCTGCTTCATGGAGGCGTTTTCCTTCGCCCGCACCATGTAGATGCCCAGGATGCTCAGGAAGATGCCAACGCCCGCGAGCACCATCGGCAGCGAGATCAGCCGAACCTGCGCGCCGAGATCGCTGATGCCAAGGCCAATCGCAGCCGCGACGCCCAGCGCCGCCGTGGCGAGAATCGAACCGCAGTAGCTTTCGTACAGATCGGCGCCCATGCCGGCGACGTCGCCAACGTTGTCGCCAACATTGTCGGCGATAGTGGCCGGGTTACGCGGATCGTCTTCAGGAATGCCGGCTTCAACCTTGCCCACAAGGTCGGCGCCCACGTCGGCGGCCTTAGTGTAGATGCCGCCGCCAACACGCGCGAACAACGCCTGGGAGCTGGCGCCCATGCCGAACGTCAACATGACCACCGTCACTTCGAACAGCGACATCTCGTAGTTGAACATCGGGGCGATCTTGGTCAGAAGGATGAACCACAGGGAGATGTCAATCAGCCCGAAGCCCACGACCACCAGGCCCATGACAGCGCCTGCGCGGAAGGCGATCTGCAAGCCGTTGTTGAGGCTTGTCTTTGCGCCCTGCGCGGTGCGGTTTGAGGCCATCGTCGCCGTCTTCATGCCCAAGAAGCCGCACAGGCCGCTGAAGAAGCCGCCCGTGAGGAAAGCCACGAACACGATGGGATGCTGAATATCGTATTGGCCCATGACAAAAAGGATGGCCGAAACGATGATGAAGAAGACCGCCACCACCTTGTACTGGCGCTTCAGGTAGGCATATGCGCCCTGGGTGACGTAACCGGCGATTTCCTGCATCCGCGCGTCGCCGGGATCGGCGTTCTTCACCTGGCGGAAGAACAGCCAGGCAAAGACCAGCGCAACTAATGCGCCGCCTGGCGCCACGTACCATATGGCGGGAATCGGCACGTCATTCGTGACTTGTTCGGCAGCTTGGGCAGTCGCACTTGCGCCCTGACCGAACGCGGTCAGTGCGCTGCCGCCAATGCAGGCCAGAACCAGTCCGACCAACATCCACTTGGAAAGATGCCCAGAGTACCCTTCACCTTTGTTCACCATCTGACTCCTTCAATAGTTTCCAGTCCGTAGATTAACCGCTGTTACAGAGCGCGGTCGGGCAATAATCCCAGAAAACCGCGGCGGAATCAATCCAAATTGGGCCAAAGATTGGCAGGAAATCAAGCCTCGCCACATGCCGCGAATGCTGACATAGAATTGCCTGTCGGCTTTGGGGGCGCAGTGATGGTCGGCCTGTGTATTCGCGCGGGGATGCTGGTTTTGTTGACTGCCGCGGGGTGCGGCGCGATTCGTGTTACACCCCGCCCGGACGGCAAGCGGCCCGATAGCTGGGCGCAGAGCATGTCGCTGCCAGGCCTGCCGAATCTCTTCAAGGTCAGCGACAAGCTTTACCGCGGAGGCCCGCCAACCGCAGAGGGCTTCAAGAGCCTGCGCGAACTGGGCATCAAAACCGTCATCAGCGTTCGGGCCTTTCATGACGACAGCCGGCAAGCAGCCCGCGAGGGCCTGGATTACATCCGCCTGCCGTCGGTTGTGTGGAGCGTTCCGCAGGATCACATCATCAGGTTCCTTCGGATAATGAACGATCCGAAGCGAACGCCGGTCTTCATCTACTGCATGCGCGGGGCGGAACGCACCGGCGTCTACGCCGCTGCCTACCGGGTAGTGCTCTGCGGCTGGGATAAACAACAAGCTGCCGATGAAATGCCGAAGGCGGGTTCGGATTTTACATCTTCTGGATACGCCTCGGCCGGTTCATCCGCCAGATGGACGGCGAAGGTTTCGGCCGGCGAGCAAGAGAAATTCTCTCAGCGCCGGCGCAGGATATCGCCCAGAAGCTTGAGTCGCTTCGCGCCGAACGTCCTGTAAACACTCATTAGGTAGTGCATCATGGAGGGCGCCAGGCCATATGCGCTGACGCCGAGGATCTCGCCGCAGGATCGCATGTTGGCCATGGGGATTACGTATCCCGGATCCATCGGCTCAAAGGGCTTGAGTGCCCGCCCGTCGAGGCTGCGAAGGATGTTCGCAGCCGCCCGGCGCCCGCCTGATATCGAGAACTGCACGCCCATTCGCAGCGCGGCCCCGCCGCCAATTCTTCCCGCGGCGTCCCCGGCCACGAACACCCCCGGCGCCGCCTGCAAATGCTTGTCGACGTCCAGCCTGCCCTGACGGTCATGCCCTAGATTCAACCGAGAGAGGAACGCCGGAGTCTTTACGCCCGCCGACCATACGATGAGCACATTCTTGAAGACTGATTCGTCGCTGAGAATCGCGTCCTGGTCGATAACATCGCGAAGCGTGCGGTTGTTCATCACCTCTATTCTCATTCGCATAAGATTCGCTGCTGCATATTCGCTCAGCGGCCTGGGCATTCCCGGCAGCAGGACGGGGGCAAGCTCCAGAATGATGATGCGCCGCCGGCTGCGGCGAAGATTCTCAAGACGGCGAAGGTGCGTCGCCACTTCAACGCCTGTGTACCCGCCACCGACAACCAGGGCGGTTTTCCAGTGCGCTGAACGTGCGCGAGCGGCTATCTCGACGGCGTCGCCGACGTCATCAAGTTTCATGACCGCCGGGCGAAGGTCATCTCTGCCGTGAAACGCGGTGCTTGTGCCGCACGAAAGCACAATCGCATCGGCGCTAAGCCTGCCAAGCCCGCGAGTAATCACGGCAACGCCCGGAACGTCCACCGCCGCCACTTCGTCATGCAGGAACATGGCGTCCCATCGGCGGCACTCGGCGCGAAGGTCGTGCATGACGCTCGCGGGGGCGATTGGCCTGCTGATCATGTCCGGCAAAAGGGGCAGAAAGTGCGCGCTTGGCCGCTGGTCGATCACAATCACTTCCAGCCGCCTGCGCGAAAGCCTCAGCCTGCGCATTGCGAATATGCCCGCGAACCCCCCGCCGACAATTATCACGCGCCTCTTCATGACAGTGCGCCTGCAATGCATCCGACGGCAGCCAACGCCTGCGCCAGAATCGCCAGCCTGGCCGACGCAACCAGTCCTGGCGGATCATCCCACCGCGCCCTGAGAATCCATCCCGCCCACGCAGCCGGGATTGCCGCCGCAAACCCAAGCAAACCCATTTGGCCCATTGACCCACGGGCAGCCGCAAAAACCAGGGCCGCCATAGCTAACAGAACAATCAGCAGGTACGCCCACCACCCGGCTTTGGGGCCAAGCACGCCCACGAGATTGCGTTTGCCGGCCTGGGCGTCGGTGGCGTAGTCGGGCACTTCGTTGGCAACCAGAATTCCTGTCGTCATGAGCCCGCACACAATGCCGGGCCAAACCGCCAGGCGCCACATCTCAAGCCCCTGCCGGCAGTATACGCCAGCCAGCACCGTCACCGGGCCGAAGAGAACGAGTGTCGTCGCTTCGCCCAGCCTCCTGTAGGCCAGTTGGAACGGCCTGCAAGAATACGCCCACGCCCACAGCAGAACAATCGCCGCCCCAGCCACCGGAAAAACGTCCCCGGCGACGACCGAAAGCACGATGCACGACACCAACGAAACAGCGCCCGCACTGACGGCAAGCTTCAGGAACGCGGCCTCCTTCATGAGGCCGTGCTGTATGACCTTCGAGCCGCCGAAGAAACCAAAGTGTTGATCGTCGCGCCAGTCGGCGCCGCTGCGGGAATCCGCGTAATCGTTAACCAGGTTCGCGCTTAGATGACCCGCCGCCACCGCAACAAGCCCCAGCGCGAACCGCAACGCATCTAACGCCCTGCCGGGGAATGACGCGCCTGCGATGTACGGCAGCACGCAGGCGATAATGAACGGCAAGCGGCACGCCCTTGCAAGAAGGGTAAGCGATACTCTGCCGGTGCAGGCCGGCCTCAGCGCGAAGGCACGCGCCGGTTCACCTGCTTCAACATTAGCCAATGATCGAATCTCGCAGATATGGAACGTAGCGCCGCAGGCTCAGCCTGCCCGGCCCTGCGATCATGAGTCCCAGGAACACGAATCCCAGCTTCATTGGGTTGGACGCCACGGCCACGCCGTCGCCCATGCCAAGGTGCAAGGCCGTCGCCACGATCATGACGCACAGCAGAAGAAAGCACGCCGGGCGAAACAGCAGCCCCGCCGCAAACAGAAAGCCGCCAAGCGATTCGGATATCGCGGCTGCGAATCCGAAGAATCGCGGGGCGAAAGTCACCCCGACAAAGCCCGTCGCCGAGCCAACCTGGTCCCACATTTGCGGGCCGGCGGCGAGCTTAGGCCAGCCGTGGATCAACAGGAATATCGTCCCGACGCCCAGGCGAAGGATCAACAGCCCCACGTCGGCGGCGTTCGTCCGGCCATCTGGCATAGGAAGCTCCTTTCGTTGCTACATGCTATGCCGCCGGGCGTTTTTGACCCGCCCTCAGCCAGTCGTCAGTATCGCCTTGCGCTGGGCAGCCATGATTCGCCTGATGCCTGCCTGTCCCACTCGCAGCATCTGGGCAAGCTCGTCGGCGGTGAATGCTCGCCGCTCGGCTGAGCCTTGAATCTCGACGAACTCGCCGCGCGAGGTCATGGCAAGGTTCATGTCCACCTGTGCAGCCGAATCTTCGGAGTAATCCAGGTCCAGCAGCACCTTGTCGCCAACTACGCCCACCGATACCGCCGCCAGGCTGGCGGTTATGACGCCCGGCGGGCACAGGCCGGCGGCCGTCTTCTTCTTGACGGCAAGCGACAACGCGACGAACGCCCCGTTAATGGCGGCGGTGCGAGTTCCGCCGTCGGCCTCGATCACGTCGCAATCTAAATATATCGTTCGCTCGCCAAGCTTCTCGAATGAAACGGCGTTCCTGATAACCCTTCCGATGAGGCGCTGTATCTCGACTGATCTTCCGTCAAGCTTGCCGATCGGCCGGGGCTTGCGGGTGGACGTGCTTGCGGGCAGCATGCCGTATTCGGCAGTGACCCAGCCCAGTTGGCTGCCCTGGCGCCACTTCTCCACGCCTTCAACGTAACTGGCCGTGCATATCACCCTGGTTTTGCCCATGCTGATGAGGCAAGAGCCGTCCGCCGAACGAACAAAATCCGGAATGATCTTCACCTCGCGAAGCTCGTTTGCTCTTCGCCCGTCATTTCTTCGTGATGTCGCCATGACCGAAGTCTACCAACAAGCCCTCCCGGCGGCTATCATCCTTCAAACAAGGAAAGACCATGAGCGACCAGACGCTTCGCACCGCCCTGCATGACAAACACATCGCCCTCGAAGCCCGCATGGGAACCGAGGCCCAATGGGAAATGCCGCTAAGCTACGGCGGCGCTTTGGAAGAGGCGGCCACGGCTCGCAAAGAGGCGGCGATCTTCGACGTGAGCCACTTCGGGCGCATCCGCCTGCGCGGCGACGGCTCGCTTGACCTGCTTGATCGCGTATGCGCTAACGATGCGGCCGGCCAGGAGGACGACACCGCCTCGCCCGCCCTGATGTGCAATGCCAAGGGCGGCGTCATCGATCTCGTTCGCCTGGTGCGGCTGAGTGATTACTGGCTTGTCCTGACCAGTCCAGCCTGCCGGACGAAGGTGCTTGAACACCTCCAGGCAAACGGCGAGGGCATGGACGTGAAGATCGACGACCAGACCGAAAAGACGACCATGGTGGCGATGATCGGCCCGCGAGCGCAGTCTCGGCTGGCGGCGGTTCTGCCACTGCCTGTTGCGGAACTCAAGAGCGGCGACGTGATGGCGGGCTCGTTCATGATCGCTCGATATGTCGCGATCAGAAGCTCGCTGGCCGGACTGTACTGCCTTGAGGTGGTGCTGCCCAACATGCTTGCCTCGCAGGCGTGGCGATTCATCACCGACAAGGCGGGCGAGAACCGCATTGCCCCCGCGGGCATTGCGGCATGGGACATACTGCGCGTCGAAGCGGGCTTGCCGCGGTATGGCCACGAGATAAACGAAACGATTAATCCTTACCAGGCCGCCCTTGGCTCGCTGGTGCGGCCAGATGGCGATTTCATGGGCGCCGAGGCCCTGCGCAAGTTCGCATCCGGGCCTGCGCGTCGCCGGCTTGCGGGGCTTGTTCTTTCGCCGCCCGCAGCCGCGGCCGCCCCGCCGATAGCGCCCCAGGGCTCTGCCGTTCTCAGTGCCGGCGCGGAAGTGGGAACCACAACCAGCGGCGCGTTCAGCCCGGCGATGGAGGCGTCCATAGCAATGGCCTATGTCAGTCCCGACGCCTGCCAACCGGGGACGGACGTGGAAGTCGTCATCAACGGCGAAAACATTCCCGCCAACGTGGTCAACCTGCCGTTCGTCAGTTCGTAGGCGCAACGAAAATGGCTGGAACCGCCGCGCTTCGTTGTATACTTTGTGAAAACCGATAGCAGTGAGGCAGACCATGCAAACCACAAAGTGCATCGCTACAGCAGCGTTTATACTCCTGGGCGCCCTTGCGGGCTGCGGCGGCGACGATCAGCAGCCCTCGACGCAGCAAGGCGGCTTGTTCGGCAATTTCCTCAAACCGTCAGCCCCCCCCGAGCCGGTGACGGGTGATTGCTTCACCATCCTTCTTACGTCGTTCACCGACATCGAGCATGTGACGAGGGCCCTCAAGTCCAAGCAGGCAACCGCCAACTCGACGGGCTGGAGCAACCTGTTCGTTGTGCATGAGGACGGCAGAAGTTCGCTGATGATGGGCAGGTACGCTTCAGTGACGGCGGCGGCCGGCGACCTGAAAAGGGCAAACGCCTTCGAGAGCAGGCTGCCCGACGGAACACTGGTAAGGCCGTTCGCAACGGCATTCGTGACTCGCGTTCCAGGCCCCAACCCGGGAAGGCCCGAGCATGATCTGAATAACGCCTCGGGTTACTACAGCGTTGTGGTGGCGCATTTCTTCAACGATCCCGCCGACCGCATCAGCAACCGAAAGGAACTGGCAGTCGAGTGCGTGGAGAAGATGCGACAGCAGGGTTACGAGGCGTACTTTCAGCACGGGCCGAGCATATCGCTGGTGACGGTCGGGACGTTCGGCGAGAATGCTTTCGTGTCTCAGAAGAACGCCAACGGAGTGGTGGAGGCCAGGCTGGCTGATCCGAAGCTCAAGCAGGTCTTCCGCGATTTTCCGCATTTGATTATCAACGGGGCCACCGAAATCGTCACCAGGATCGACTCGGCGACCGGCCAGAAGGTGAAAGGAACAACCGGCACATATGTTACGCTCATCCCACAGCAGACCGCACGTCCCTGACGTTATCGTACTGGCCACCCGGAATAGGGGCAAAATCAAGGAAATACGCCAGGTGCTCCAGGGCATGCCCATCGCCGTGGAGTCGCTGGACGAATATCCGCATGTTCCCGAACCGGAGGAAACGGGCGAGACGTTCGCCGAAAATGCCGCACAGAAGGCGATGTACTACGCTCGCGCCACGGGCAAGTGGTGCCTGGCGGATGACTCGGGACTGGTGGTCGACGCGCTTGGCGGCCGGCCCGGCGTGCACAGCGCTCGCTATGCTGCCGCGGATGCGCCGCCCGGTTCCGGTCGGGAAGTGATTGACGCCGCCAATAACGCCAAGCTGCTCAAGGCGCTGGACAACGTCGCCGATGCCCAGCGCACCGCCCGGTTCGTGTGCTGTCTAGCTCTTTCGGATGGCATGCAGGTGATGCTCGAAACCTGCGACAGCGTCGAAGGCGTAATCGCAAGGCAACCCAGCGGGCAGGGCGGCTTTGGATACGACCCCCTCTTCCACATTCCAACCCTTGGCAAGACCACAGCCGAGCTGCCCCCCGAGCAGAAGAACTCGCTTAGCCACCGCGGCAAGGCCCTTCGCAAGTTCCAGGCGATGCTTCACGAGTTCATCGCCAGCCGATCAACCGGCCTCTAAGGGCGATCTATGTGCCGCACGCGGCTCAACAGCCGCAATCAACACCAACAAAAAGGGCCGGGATCCTGCTGGAACCCGGCCCGCGTTGCATACTTTGTTCAATTCATCAGCCTGGGGGGAAGAAGCGGTCTTCTTCTTCGCGGTGGATGATGATCCGCGGCTTGATCATGATGAGGATGGTTTCCTCATCGCGAACGGTTCCGCGGTTGGTGAACGCGCGGTTGATAATGGGCACCTTGCTAAGCAGGGGCACGCCCTTCTCGCGTTCGATCTCGCCGCTGGTTTTCTGGCCGCCCAACAGAAGCGTTCCGCCGTCGGGAACCGAAACCACCGTCATCAGCTCCTGCACAGAGATGGTCGGCAGCAGCAGTATGCCGATGTCCGTGCGAGAACCGTCGGCCTCAATTTGGCTCTGCGTTGCGTACGGCCTGAAGCCAATAAGCTCGCTCAACTGGGGCCGAACCTCAAGCGTGACGTACCGCCGATCCGCGGAGACCGTGCCGCGGACATCCATGATCGCACCTGTGAGAATATCCTCGACTTCAGGTTCAAACGATATGACGTTGCCCGAAACCACCGGACTGATGTCGGATACGTAAGCCGTTCTTGTGCCCACGGTGACATAGGCCCGCTGGCCGTTGAACAGCGTCAAACGCGGAGCGGTCATTGCGCGTGACGTCTGGCTGGCCTGGGTGGCCGCCAAGAGGAAGTCCACCTGTATGTCGTCCAGGAACGTGCCTGCCACGACCAGGCCGGGCTCCGTCACCAACTGCCCGATCTTCTGGCTGGTCGTGCCGCGGGTTTCAACGCCCACCACGTTGGAGAAGTTGTCAAACGTGCGTTGCAGGACGGGAATCGGCGTCAGCGAGTTGGTGCCACTCGCCTTATGCCCGCCCCAAGTCCAGCCGGACGGGCCGTTCACGGGCACAACAGCGCCTGTGGCGGGATCAACCGTTACACCGCCGCCGCCGAGTCTCGATCCGGTGTTAAAGTACATTTGCAGGTCGAGGCCGATCTGGTTGAGGAAGCCGGTCAACACCGACACGAACCGAGTTTCGATAGCTATCTGAATCGCCTGCGCTTCTCTTAGCTTGTTGATAAGCTCTAGAATCTCACGGTGGTTGTCGGGTGTTTGGGTAATGACGAGCTGCCCGTGAATCTGGCGTATCGAGCCGATGTCGCCGCCCATGTCGCCTCGCCACGAGGTCGGGTCAATGGTGCCGGTGATGAGATCGATGATGGAGGTGATGATTTCCTGCCTGCTGGGGGCGTCGTCATTGTTATCGTCGTCGTCATCGTCTTCGTTGAACAGGCTGCCGCCTCCGCCGTTGCTGCTGCCGGCGTTGCCAACCTCCATGCGAGGACCGGCGAAGTCCGGCACGGCGATAATCAAGTCGCGAATGTCGTAGACTTCCGTCCGACGGTAGCGCATCGCCGAAAGGTCTTCCCGGGTCGATATCGTCAAAACCCCATCTTCGACCAGGTACGTTAACGGCGTCCACCCACCGCTGACATCTTCAAGGATTGTCCTCAGGGCCTTTTCAACCGTGACGTTGGTCAGGTTGATGCCTCTGACCTGCGAATCGGGGGTGATCGGCGGGGAAGACAGCTCCAGCGCGGGCCACTTGACATGGATGTTGATGTTGGCGAAGTTCTGAATCCAGTCGATAACGGCTTCAAGCCCGACGTTGTCGAACTGCACGCGGGGAATCCGCATGGTCTTGAGCCGGTTGTTCAGGGCTCTGCTGGCTTCGTTTTCGCTGCCCAGGCCATCGCTCAGAGGCTGACGGCGGGCCGTGATATCGCGCCAGTCGCGGGGATAGCGAATCAGGTCGTACCAGGGTATCTCTGACTCGCGAAGGTCAACCAGCGACATCTGCGTCTGCAGGGTGCGGTCGTGATTGGCTGAACGGTCCTTTTCAAGAATGCTGATCTGCTCCAGAAGCGTTATTTGCTCGCGAGCCCAGCGGTTGTTGGGCTCAAGGCGGACGATCTCCTCCAGCACGGAGATGGCTTCGTCATACTGCCTGCCGCGGACAAGCACCTGGGCCTGGTCGCTGAGGCGGTCAAGTTCCTGCTGGAACGCCGCCTGCTGGCCGGCGATTCTCTGGGCCTCCTGCTGAGCGATTGCGGCCCTTGCGGCGTCGGCCTGGGCTCGCTCCCAGTCCGCCCGGCTGCGGGTGACAAGACGGTCAACCTCGCCGATCCGCATCTCGCGCTGGCGGATTTCCTCGGCGCTGTAGTACTGGCGGTTGGAGGCCAGCGTGTTTTCTGCAACGTTGATTGCGCCGGCGGCTGCGTCGAATTCGGCGCCCGTCTGGGCGGCGGAGACTATCTCGCGGGCCCGGCGGAGCGACTCTTCGATGCTGATATCGGCTGCCTGCTTGTAACGCTGAATTCTGCGGGCCAATTTGCTGAGATGATCGCCGGCCTGCTCGCGCTGGGCCACTCGGGCCTCGGCCTCGCTGAGCGCCTGCTCAATCTCTGGCAGGTTCGGAGCCAGCGCCTGTGCCTGTCTCAGCCTCGTCAGGGCGGTCTGGTACTGCTCGAGCTGCATTTCAAGGCGGGCTTGTTCGAGCAGTTCGCGGGCCTGTGCGCGGTCACGTTCGACCTGCGCCATTGGATCTTCGATCACCGGCGCCGGCGTCACCGGAGTTGCTGTTTCGGCAGGGGCGGCGGTTTCTGCAGGCTCTGCCTGGGCGACCTCGGCGTCGGCCTGGTCTTGAGCCTGGACGACAACTGGCTGCGCGTCGGTCTGCGCCGGGGCTGCTGCCGGGGCGGCGGCGATTCGCTGCTCGGTCAGCACCAACTGCTGCTGGGCGGCCTGACGCTGCGACGGGGGCAGGAACTCGCTGTCGGCGGCCAGGGCGAAGTTCCGGCGGGCATCTTCAAGATTGTTGTTTTCAAGGGCGCTGACGCCTGCTTCGAGAGCTTCCTGGGCGGCGCTTTGGCGGCGGATCGCGCCGTCCACCCTGTTGAGATACTCGGCCAGGGTGATGCGGTCCGCCTGGTTGAGAGATCCCTGGTCCACCTTCAGCAGCACCGCCTTGGACTGTGAGAAGTTGTACGCCTGATACTCCTTGATACCCTGCTGAAGCAGGGCCGAGGCGGCGTCGGCGTCGCTGGTTTGTGCCGTTGCGACGCAGGCAAAGGCAAGCATGAAGGCGATCCCAAACGTCAGGGACAAGAATCTGCGAGAGTCAAGCACTGCCCTACTCCTTTCCTAAGCTGCCCGTATACCGACCGGGCCGCCCGGGCGTGAAACGATGGGTTCACGGAAAAATGAACGCCATCCGCCGAGCCGTTAAACATTTCGCGCACACACCTGAAAACGGGTATCTATGAATAAAAACAAAATAATTCCGCTGGGCTTTCTTGAGCGCCGCGGCCGGAACACAAGGGCGCCGACGGCACTTTCGCGATAATTCCTGATGGATTTCGCTATACCTTCAACTGGCGAAGCAGGATACGCCACATGCAAGGAGATTTGCAAGTCAAAATTCGCCCGCGCTGTGCGCGCACAGCACAATTAGAGAAAGAAGATATGCCCCTCGCCCCGGCCTCAGAAACAGCCCAGCCGTCCGCTTGCGCCCCGCGCCGGACGGCGATCCACAACTATTTTCGCGCCGTCGCAGGTTGAGCGGCCATGCAATCGGCAAGCGTGGTTGCCGAGAGCCGCTGGCGCACATACCTTTGAATGTCCTTCCAGACCTGGCGGGTATTACAGTCCCTGGCCGAACATTGAGACGGCGTGTGCTGGCAAAGATTCACCGCCAGCGGGCCTTCTATTGCCTCGATTATCTGAAGCAGCGTGATTTTCGACGGATCTCTGCTGAGCGTATACCCCCCGTGCTTGCCGCGGATGGGCGTCACCAGACCGGCCTTGGTGAGCGTGTTGAATATCTTGCTGAGGTACTGGCGAGGAAGGCTCCTTGCCCCGCAAATGGTCTCGATGTTGACGTGGCCCGTTTCATAATGCTCGGCGACCTCGGTCATGCCCTTGATAGCCAGTTCCGCAGCCGTTGATAGCTTCATATTCGCCTCAGCTTGGTATCGTGCTCTTTCGGGGCCTTATTTGGCGGCCCTGTCAAGGCTGGGCAGGAACAGATCGTCAACCACGCGCTCCCAGCTCATCATCCGAGCCAGGCCATAGCCCCGCTCGATCATCTTCTTAATTTCGTCATCTCCGCGAGGAAGTCTTGAGTCGATAATCTCGGCCAGACGCTGGGCCTCTTGCGACTCGATGACGTCCCGCTGGGCAATGCTCAGGTCAAGCAATTCGGGAATTGCCATTTCCGAGGGCAGGCGGCAGAAGTTGGCTTCTATGATGTTGCCGTTAAGCTTGCCCTTTGAGGCGGACCTTGCAAAGCCGGTGCACCCGCAGACGTTGGAAACCACGCATATCGCCCCGAACGCCAGCGGCTCGAACTGGCTGATGCCGAAGGGCTCATAAACGCTCATGCCGAATTCCACGTCGGTGCCGATGCGAATGTCGGCCAGCGTCATATCCTCGGGCATAAGGTCGCCGCAGACCTGGCGGTTCCAGTCCCACTGGTTGACAAGCACCGCCTGGCAGGCCTGGTGGTTGCGGTTGAACTGCTCGAAAATGTCGCCGAGCACCTCTTCCCCCTGGCACAGATCGGGGTAGCCCATCTCGTGGTGCATCGGCCAGCCGTAGCGCTTTTCCATCTGGCGCACGTCGTGAGGCCGGCGCTGTCCGGCAAGCGTCCCAAGCATGAACAGCGTTGCCGTCTCGCCGCGAGCCGCCAGAAGCGGCTCGATCTGGTGCATCACCCGCAGGTCGCGCCATATGCCCTTGCTGAGCACCGGACGGCACACGT
>Ga0123333_10003984_pt1 | contig 14074 bp, 7 predicted proteins | sample BioC12SIPDNA_3_FD_89957 | JGI IMG/M metagenome (GOLD analysis project Ga0123333, IMG submission 89957) | Anaerobic biogas reactor microbial communites from Washington, USA - Biogas_R2_B C12 SIP DNA | ecosystem: Engineered > Bioreactor > Anaerobic > Unclassified | place: Washington, USA... | reverse complement strand
GGGAAAGCTGATCGAGACCAAGGGAGCGAGCTACACTGGGTGCCTGGAAAGCCCGGGGACCGCGAAGGCCAAACAGTGATCTCTCGATCGGGCACGGGTATTCCCAGCGAGCGCCGGAAGTGACAAGCGTGACGGCAAGCGGCCTAGCCGTCGTTCTGGATGCCTATGGTCTCGAGCGAGGCCGCCTTCAGGGAGCCTTCACGGAGCTGCTCGAGAACGTTGCGAACGCTTCCTTCGGCACCGGACAGCACCCTGATGCCTAGCTCCTGGCACTGCACCGCGGCCTTGGAGCCCAGATGGTGGACGATTATTGTGTCCGCTCCGATCCCCTTCAGCAGTTCCGGGGGTGTGAGCCTCCCACCCATGTGATCGCTGGTGTTGTCGATCACCGTGAGGTGCCCGCTCTCCAGGTTGGCGATGGTGTAGGTGGGCGCCTTCCCAAAGTGCTCGAACAGCCTATCTTCCAGACCCTTATTCCCCTGCGTCGGTATGGCTACAATGATCATCGATTCACCTCATCCCGATGAGAGTGGCCTGCTGCAGGCGCATGCATCGGCTATACCATTCACAAGGGAACTGAGGGGTATTAGACTTGTTCCGAATATGTTCGGCCTACCGGTTCTCCAGGTAGTCCTCGATTATCGCCTTCTCGGCCCTTTTCAAGATCTCCCCCAGTGTGGACGGGCGCACTTTCATCTTCTTGGCCAGTCCTTCCAGATAGATCCGCTTAGGTATCTCGTAGTATCCCTCCTTGACCGCTGTCCTGAGCACTTCCTCCTGTCGTTTGGTGAGCAGGTTGGACTCGCGTATCGCCCTTATCCACTCCACCTCCGTCTCGCACCCGGCATCCCTCAGGGACTTGACCAGGGAGAGGAGAGAGCCCTCCATACCGGTGACCAGCTTCCATCGCACCTTCCCCTCACCCATGCTGTACGCGGACATCAAGAAGCAGTCCGAGGCCGCCAGGGCCTGGCTTGCACAGCAGCTGTGGTTGATCACTGAGGCGGAGATGCGGCCGTCATCGGTCCGGTGTACCTCCACCCTATCCACCGACGGATGTGTTCTTATCTTCTCTATCAGGCCTTCATTGTCTTCATCGTCATCGAACTCGATCAGGCCGCGACCGCCCTTGCTGCCATAGGGGAGGCAGGTGCGGAACTGGACGCTCTTGTCACCGCTTGTCCCCAGCGACGAGACCCAGGTGTCCGGAGGTCGGACGACGATTGATGCTTCCATCATGATAGCCGAATGGAGGTGCACCTTTTCAAACAATGGCCATAAAGCGAACGGAGAGTCGGGGGGGGGACGGACGAACGTTCGTGGTATGATCAAACCATGCCGCGTTCAAGCCTGCTCTTCAATCCTTCTGAGAACCTAATGTAGCTCTTCCATGTAAGATACAGTACCATGATCCAGGCGCTTATAATGAGGATGAGGCCAAGGAAGTAACCTCCGCCGACCGCGGCCAGCAGGGGGAGGAAGAGGAATGCTAGCGTGATTATCAAGAACCCGTAGCCAAAGTTGCGGACCATCCGGTAACGGGGAGTCCCCTTGTACTGTTCACCGTTCACCGCGCCGGGACCTCCTCCGGTTATGGCATCGGCCATTCGCCCTATGCTCAGGAGGGTGTTGAGCACTACTGGGGTGATGAGGAGCAATACGGTGGTGAAAGTGAGGAACATGGGGATGACGTTGCCGTCGATCACGGCCAGGAACCCTTCTGCCTCCTCGGCGAAGATGTTTATGACCAGCATCAATGAGATCATCACCACCAGGTCGATCGCTATGAGCACCATCTCTGTACGGGCCTTCTTGCGGGCCTCGGGAATGGCCTCGAAGCGGTCGCTAACGTCCATCCTGAACGTGCTGACCTTGTTGAAACTGTAAGATAGGGAAGCGGGGATGAGCTTGTCGATCCGGTCGTAGATGCGCATGGAGTTCTTGGACAGAACAGGCATGACCACCATGGTGATCAATGCCGCGCCGATGATGATGGAGTAGAACTGCCGGTCCACCTGTCCCGCCTCCACGGCCAGTTGGGTGATTATGAACGCGAACTCTCCCATGGCCACCAGGCTTACCGCCACCTGGAAACTGGACCGCATCTTCATGTTGTTGATGTAGCAGGCCACACTGACGCTGATGACCTTGCCGATGATGAAAATGATGGCGATGGCGAGGGCCATCAGCAGACCGCCAGTGATCAGGACGGGGTCGATCTGAAGGCCTATGGAGATGAAGAAGACGGCCATGAACAGCTCCTTCATTGGCTCCACCTTGGACTTGATGATGGTGACGAACGAGGACTGGGAAACGATCAGGCCCATGACGAAGGCCCCGATAGCGATGGACAGCCCGATGCTGCTGGAGATGAGCGCCGAAGTGAAGCACAGGGCGATGGCGAACAGGAGTAGGGTCTCCCCTGAGTACTTGTTCCCAACCCAATCTAGGAGCCTGGGTATGCAGAGGGCGCCGAGGACGATGATGATGGAGACGAAGAGTACGATCAGAGCTACCATGCCGATGGTGGACTGGATGGTGGGTGACTCCCCGTTGAGGAGGGGGGCGGCGAGGGTTAGGATCATCACCTGCCCTATGTCCTCCAGCACAGTGATCCCAATGGCAGCCTTGGCCACCTGGGTTCCCATCATCTTCAAGCTGTGGAGGACGCCCACCACCACGGCGGTACTGGTGCCGGAAATGATAGCTCCCAGGAAGATGGAGGTCACCGGACCGAGGCCCAGCATCATACCCACAAGGTAACCGACCATCACCATCATGGTCATCTCCATGGTGACCACGATGATGGTGAAGGAGCCTATCCTCCTCATCTCCCTGAGGTTCAGCTCCATCCCGATGTAGAACATCAGTAGCACGATGCCCAGGTTCGAGAGGAAGAACACGGTGGAGTCCTGCACCGTTATCTCAGGGAAGATGGAGGGGCCGAGGACGATGCCAGCAACCAGATAGCCTATTATGGTGGGCATCTTCAGCTTCACCAGGACTATGGAGCATATGCCGGCCACCGCCGTTAGGAAGGTGATGTCCAGTAGTAATCTGGTCTCCGCCTCCATCGATTATCCCAGCTTCTCCATCAACTTCCCCTTCCACCCTGCCAGTCTCCGAAAGGGACGGAACGGAGCTCCAGGTTCATCATGGAACCGTCCGATGACGGGTCCAGGACCGTTCCCTACCTCCCGAGAATTAGTATAAAACTATTTTAATTAAAATATGTTTCGGGATGGCAATTGACCGGTGATGATGGACGGGGACCGCGGCGAGTAGGTGCTCGCCCTCCTGAAGCGAATGCCCCGGGTAAGGGTCTGGGGCTGCCGGAGCCTACATGATGTTCCGTTCGTTCTAAATAAGGCCCGAGCCATGGCAGATAGAGGTGCGGCAATGCAAGAGGAGCTTTATCGCGCGATCTTTGAGCGCCGGTCCGTACGCAGGTTCGAGGACGTGGAACTTAAGGAGGGGGTTCTGGCCAGATTAAAGACGTTCACCTCCGAGCTGAGGCCGCTGTTCCCAGAGATTCGCACGGACTTCAGGATCGTGGGACCCGAGGATGTGAAAGGCCTGTTCAAGGTCAAGGCCCCTCACTACTTGGTAGCGTTCTCCGAGAGAAAGGAGGGAGGCGCCGTTAACGTGGGGTTCATGCTGCAGCAGGTGGACCTACACCTGGTCTCCATAGGCCTGGGTGCCTGCTGGCAGGGAGGTCCGCGGCTGACGCGGAGCTCACGGGATGGGTCCGACCTGGAGCCGGTGATCATCCTCGCCTTCGGCATACCTCTCAAGGATGAGCGGAGACGGGCCGCGACCGAGTTCGACCGTCGGCCGCTCTCCGAGATCACCGAGATCGGCGGCCATGAGGACATCCTCGAGGCAGCGAGGCTGGCGCCATCGGCGATGAACAAGCAGCCATGGTTCTTCACCTCCGGGGAGAACGGTTCCATCAACACCTACGTCATCCATTCGTCCTTAATGGAGCGGATGAACCAGGTTAGTGCGGGGATCGCCCTATGCCACATGTGGCTGGCGGCGGCCCATCAGGGTTTGGGCGTGGGCTTCGACCGGGAGCCGGACGAGACCCCAGGGCCCAAGGGCTACGATTACGTGGCCACGATGATCGTCAGGCATGCCACCGGTGCCCTCGGTCAAGAAGGGGACGGTGCGGGCCCCGTCCGCTAGGGCTCCTCGCGTTCCTCTCGGGCCTGCACTTGGATCAGTTCCAGAACCTTCCGGGGACCCTTACCTCGACCTTATGCTCATAGCCCGGCACCCTCAGCACGGTGGTGTCACACACTGAGCGCAGGTGCTTCCACAGGTAGGATGAGGCGTAGTCGTCGACGTCCGCGGGCATGCTATCCAGCAAGCTGCGGGAGCATACCACGATGAGCCTCTCCCGGGCCCGGGAGAAAATGACGTTGGTGCGGTTCAGATCGAGGATGAACTCGGCGCTGCCGGTTATGGCCCCGGCATCGCTCTGGGTCCCGGAGACGATTATGGTCTCACACTCCCCGCCTTGAAGCCTTTCCACGGTGTCGATGAGCTTGAGGTGATACCTGAAGTCCTTTTCCAGCATGCTCCGGAGAAGGCCCCGTTGGGCGCGATGGGGCGTGATGACGGACACGGTGCCGGGGGGCACCTCGTGCTCCTCCACCCTCCAAGCATCCATGATATCGTGGATAAGCCGGGCTTCGAACAGGTTGCTCTTCCGCGAGCAGGACTCATCGTGTACCACCAGGTACACGCCCTTCTCGTGCCACAGGTCTGACAGGGAGGATATCTCTGCGTTCTTGATCTCCTGTTGCTTCCTCGACCTCAGCTTCACACCTTCCAACGCATAGACGCCGGAGATGAGGTGGGTGAGCTCGGGGGTGAGGCGATAGGTGACCGTGAGAGCCGACTTCCCTATCGCTCCCGGAGGCGTCCTGTTGCTCAAGCCGCTGACCGCCTGATAGCAGCTATGATGAGGGGCCAGGGCTGTCACCTGCTCCCTGCTCTCCTCCTCCCAGTCGTGAGAGGTGATAGGTGAGAGCTGCTTATGATCCCCCACCAGCATTATCTCTCCGTCCTCCGCCAACAGCGTCGCCAGGGCCAGGAAGTCGGGGAACACCATCATGCTGGCCTCATCGATCATGAGGCCGTCGGCACACATCGGGCTTGAGCGCTGGAAACGTTCCGCCATCTTCAGCAGCTCTCCCACCGTGCCGCAGAGGACCACATCCCCCCTCTCCATCTCTTCGCGGACCTTCATGTCATCCCAGGTCCCCACCTCCCCCTCCTTCGGCAGTGTGTCCCTGCTGACCAGGCGCAGGACCCTGTGGGGCAGGTGCTCTAGACCTGTCAGGTCCGCCTCCCGTAGGAAGCGCGGGGATGTATCACGGATGCGTGCAGTGAGCTCGTCAACGGCCGTGTGGGTGTTGGCCGAGAGCAGGAACAGCTTCCTCCTAGGCCTGGCGGCGAGGCGGGCGAGCACGGCCGCGGCGGCGGTGTTAGTCTTGCCGGTACCCGGCGGCCCCAAGAGGAGCTGCACGGTGCATTCGAGGCCGTCCATGCACGAGCGCAGTTGCACCTCGTCCAGACCATGTCCGTTCAGGTCCATGGTGGCGAGCACCGTCTGCAACCCAGCGAGAGTGGTATCGTTCATCCTCTCCCTCACAGGCACGGTGGGCCCCTGGGGATCGAACCAGCGGACTATGGGCGAAGCGCCGTGATCGTTGAGCCAGGCATCGACCCGGGCCCTGGCGTAGTTTGACAGGCTCTCTCCAACCAGCACCAGGTCGCCATCCTTCAGGTCCCTGCCGAAGGAGGGGAGAATGTACCGGCCTCTGACGGGATCGGACCGGCCGCTCCTGACGATGGCCGCCTGGAAGGCCCCCCTCTCGCGGTCTAGCACCTTCACCGTGGCGGTGACCCCTAGGCTGAGGAGCTCCCTGATGGTCTGGCTCCTCTCCACGTTCCCGGAGTATGGAGCGAGGCGCACGAAGCTGCCCTCGTCCAGGGTACAGGAGGCAAAGTAGGTCTGGGGATCGAGGCCGAAGAGCTCCAGGTCCACCTCCCCGCCCACATGTTCCTGGTCATGCTCCTCGTACCTGAACAGCCCCCGGAGTGGAAGGGCGGAGCCGTCGGCCACTCGCGCGGACGGCGACCTGAGGGAGTCGATGAGCCATGCCGCCCTTTTCACGTGATGGTCCAGTCTCAGGAAGTCCAGGCTGGCCTCGACGATGTCGTATCGGGAGGTGAAGTGTGTTCCGATATGCCTCAGCTCCCCCAGCGGGATAGGGGGCTTCTCGATGTGGTTGTTCGTGTACATTCTCTCCTCGATCCATCGGAGCGCCTGGCACTTGGCCAGGAGGAAAGCGGAGATCGTGGGCGCGGTCCCCCCGCGACGGTAGTCCTCCAGGGCCCGGGGCAGCAGGTTGTCCTTCCCCACCCTCCGCGGCAGGGCATCCCACATCGCATACCAGTAGGGGGCGTTGACGTCGGAGCTGTAGTAGGTGCGGACCTCGAAGAAGCCGCTCTGAGCCCCCGGGGCATCGCGGTCGCACCACTCCCCCTCAGGGTCCATGGCCAGTGCCGTGCGGAAGTCGAAGATGTCCCGACGCATCACATACGAAAGGTCCGTGGCCCTTACGTTGACCGTTCTCGTCCAATGGAAGCGCGAGGAGCCGAACCAGCGCGCGGAGGTGGCGATGACCGGGCTGAGGCCGGTATATCCCACCGTGAACTTGTGCCTGATCTCGTCCACCAGGGGAGTGTAGATCGTCTGCTCCAGGTCCGCACGGCACTCCGCCCGGCATCCCAGAAGCTCAGTGAGATGATGCAGCAACGGGCCACCGCAGCGGTTGCAAGCGTCGATAAGGTGCCCCATGTCGCCCTGGGACCAGGTGTAGAGGTGCATGGGCCTCCATCCGCTACCGCCGGCCCGCACGATGGCGTCGACCAGCTCATCGAAGAAGCCACTGATCATCTCCCTCTCGGCCCTGTCGTCCTCGCCTACATCGCCGGTCCAGGCGCTCATGACCAGACGGACGACCTCCTGAGACCTCATGGCCGGCCCGTCCTCCTCCTTGCCTATGACCTCCTTGAGCTGGGGGTCGGGGGTGCGGTCACCGTCAATGGGGGTCAGAAGGGACCGCTCACTGTCGGTGACGTGGGCGGCCAGTCCCACCAGGCGGTCCTCGATGTAATCGTACTCCACGTCCAGGAAGACCCGCACCATACGCTCTCCCTCCGGGCTCACATGTGCGGGGAGAAGGCCTGGTCCAGGGTGCCCCATCGACATGACTCCGAAGTCACCCTGCTGGTTGCCGGACATGTTGGACCGCCGGGCCCTGGCGCGCACGATGAGGTTTCCAAGGTCGGAACTGAAACCGATGGTGCGCCGGAGCACGGCCGCGCTTTCTCCCTTTTGATCGAGGTCGGCCAGGTCATCGATGGTGGCGATGCCTGCCTGACGAAGCATGCGGACCTCCGAGGGATCTATGCCCAGCAGCTCCAGGCGCCTCCGGCGGGCGCTGTCGGGCATACAGATGGGGCAGTGCACACAGGCTCCGCACTTGGCGTCGAGGCGGTAGCTGAGGTCCTCCAGATCGGTTCGTGCGATGCGGGCCAGGGGACCGCTCTCAGAAAGAAGGTTGCGAAGGTCCCCCATCTCCTCCTCCAGGTCCAGCGAGTTCAGCCCCAGAGCGTCCTGGACCACGTTGGTCTCGGGATCTATGCGGGCGACCACCGACTCCAGGACCACGTCGGCATAGTGAGCTCCGCCCACCTCCAGCCCATGTTGTTCGAGGTGATCCCCCACCATCAGCCTGTACGCTCCCAGCTGGACGCGGTGGTATGTCTTGTCCCTGCGGCTGGCCTTGCACTCTACGATGCGCAGGACGGGCAGACCGTCCCGCCATCCCAGGATGAGGAAGTCCATCCTTCCGGATAGGATGAAATCACCAACCTCGCCCTCCATCTCCACCTCCCGGGCGAAGACCTCGGAGCCGGGCGCCGTTGCCCTCAGGGAGTCAAGGAAACTTTGCCAGGGGATCCGGCACTCCCCTTCCGGGGGGCAAGGGTTCAGCAGGCGGACCCTTTTCCGCAGGGATCGCTCCAGTTCCTCCTCCCTCTCCGTCCCGCGGACGGCCAGGATGGGATTCAGGGGGCCGCGCACCCGGCCGTAGAAAGGAAAGCGGCGGGCGATCTCGGACTTGTCCAGCCTCAGCTTGAAGCTGCGCTCGCAGCAGTGCTGATCGACATACTCGCCGATATCGGTCACAACCACCAGGCCCTTCTTGCCGCTCATCGCACGCCCTCAGGTGGCACCGGGGGTCCATCGTGACCTAGCCCGATGCCTGGAGACGCTAACGCATCCTCACCACTTGAACCTGATGAGCAGGTAGACCGCCAATCCCACGGCCAGTATGGAAACGCCCCAGCCTACCCATATCCACGTCTCGGAGGAGAACGGGGCCCATTGCGCATCCCCCACCACCACCGTGAGCTCGTTGGAGATGGAGACCCGGGACGAGGAGTCGGTCACGGTAAGGGTTACAGAATAGGAGCCGGGATTGTCGTAGGTATGGTTCACATCCCTCATGGTGCTGGTGGACCCGTCATCGAAGTTCCAATGGTAGAAGTATGGCCCCGTGCCACTGGAGACCGAGCTGGTGAAGGGCACGGTCAGGGGGGCAGGCCCAGTGCTGGATCCCTGCTGGATGATGACCTCAAGTCCGTCCTCCGAGGTCACCGTGATCTCGATGTCCTGCGACGTCGCCTCCTTCATGGAGGAGTCGGACACCTTCAGGTGCACGGTGTAGATCCCCGGTTCGGAGTAGTTATGCACAGGTTCCTCCTCCTCGCTGTAAGCCCCGTCGCCGAACGTCCAGTTGTATGAGATCGTTCCTGTGGCGTTCTCCACAACGCTGTAGAAGCTAACATCCAGCGGACCCATGCCGTAGGAGACGGAAGAGGAGATGCTGGTCTTAAGGTCCAGGGTCATGGACGCCACGATCCTCAGGTTGGGGGAGGTGGTCGTCCGGCCCTCGCTGTCGGTGACGTTCAGTTTCACGTTGTAGGTGGCAGGGTCCGTGTACTCATGAAAGGGCGACTCCTCGTTGCTGGTGGACCCGTCACCGAACTGCCATAGGTACGTGTACGGAGATACTCCGTACCGGGGTGTGGCACTGAAGGTGATGTTCAGGGGCACGGTGCCTGCGGTGGTGGAGGCGGTGATGTTCACCTGGAACGCCGGGGTGATCACAATACCGGCGCTGGTATTGGTGACCGTTCGGCCGTAGTTATCGGTAATGATGACCTCTGGAGAATAGGTGCCCGCCTTGGCGTAGACATGGTTGACCGAGCTTCCGGTGCCGGTGGTACCATCGTCAAAGTCCCACTCGTAAGTGTAAGGTGCGGTGCCACCCGTGACGTCGGCCGTGAGGGCGACATCCACCGGCGCCTGGGCCGTGGAGACGCTGGAGGTCACGTTTACGTCCAAGGCTGCGCTGGCGCAGACGAACGTGAAATCAAGGCTGGGGGTAAGCTCGTAGGGGTCGCCCTCCGTGCTTCCCGTGACCCTCACGGTGCCGCTATGAGGTCCTGGCGCCAGGTCGGAGGGGATGTCCACGGTATGGTTGAAGGTCCGGGTGTAAGGGAACGTTTTTATCTCCAGGATGCCAGAGAACAGCACGCCGGTGTAGCCCCAATCAGCATAGAACACTGTCACCTGGGTTATGTTCAGGGACGATATCTCAGAGCCAGGCGCTATGACCATGGTGTACTGACAGGGCACGGACTCCCCGGGAAAGACCTCCTGCGGCGAGGTCTCGTCCAGAGTCACAAAGTCCGGCCAAGCGCCTTGTACAGATGGCGTCACGAACGCCACGGTCGTCGTTAATAGTAAAATCGTGAGCACTAAGCTCCCTAGAACCTTATCGATCCGCGTTTCCCATCCCTCGTGCCATCAACGCACTTTTTTTAGATAATACTTACGAGAGTTGGCATCCTGGCCCAGTTAAGCACATGGCCAAGTTCGATGATCTAGCGTTGCGACAGACTCATGCTTCATAACGCTCCAACTCCCCCGGGCTCTTCCCAGATGCGGCGATCTGCGCCCTTGATCGGCCCGGCCGTCCTCACTGTCCGCTCACCGAACAAGTCCAGCTACCGCCGTGTTATCTGCGTTAACGTACACAGCCTACTTCACGCGCGCCTGTACGAGCCGTGATGTATGGTGAGCTGAAAGGTGGCCCCGTTCCCGTCCTCCCCGACCTCCTGTATGAGTATTCCGGTGATCGCCAGGATCTCCTTGGAGAGGAACAGGCCCAGACCGGTCCCCTTGCCGAAGCCTTTGGTGAAGAGCCTCTCCCGGTCCTCCTGAGATATCCCTACTCCATTGTCCTGGAACGTGAGCAGCATCTCGCTACCTTCTCTCCTGGCGTCTAGGACGATGCGTAGAGAGTCCTTACGGCCAGAGTACTTCACGCTGTTGTCCACAAGGTTGCGGAAGACCATGGCCAGCATGGGGTCCGCCAGGACGCTCAAACCTTTCAGGCCGGGGCCTACCTCGATGGTCCCGGTGCCGTCCAGCTTGGGGAGTTCCTGCACGATGTCCTCCATCGATTGCCAATGAGGGACCGTGGAACCCATCCTCTCATAGTCCTTGGTGAAGTCAATCTGCCTGCTCACGTTGTGTATCGACCCCTCGACCTTCTTGAGCCGCTCCAGGACCGCGGGGTCCTCCGTCCTCATCATGGCCAGCTCCAGGTTCGCGCTCTGGATCTGGAGCTGGTTCTTGATATCATGGCGGGTGATGCTTCCCAGGAGGTCCAGCTTCTGCCTCGCCTTCAGGTATCTTATCTCGGCCTGCTTGTACCGGGTGATGTCCTGGTTGACACCGAAATCCCTGACCCTTGCTCCCCTCTGGTCCCTGAAGGAGTAGGCGCAGATGAGGATGTGCCGCACCTCCCCGTCTCGACGTATTATGCGGTGCTCCAGTTCCCGGTAGTCATCGTAATAGGAGGAGGAGAAGGTCTTGGTGCGGAAGTTCTCCTGCACCCGCGGAAGGTCGTCAGGATGCACGAACTCTCGGATGTAGGTCTCCGCCAGCATATGGTAGCCACCCTCCCTTTGGGCATCGGTGGCTAATAGCTTGTAGAAGCGATCGTTGAAGGTGTAGGTCCTGGTCCTCACGTCGTACTCCCAGGATGCGATGTCCGCCATGTCCATGGCCATAGACAGATGGGCCATGGTGGCCCTCAGCTCTTCCTCCACCCTCTTCCGAGCTGTGATGTCACGGAAGAGTACCATGTCCTGGGGCTCGTCCTCCTCCGCTTCCTCCAGGGAGGCTACGGTTATGTGTCCCCAGACGATATGGCCGTCCTTGCGGATGTACCTCTTCTCCACATCATAGGTACTCCTCCTGCCTGCCAGGTACTCCTCCCGGAGGTCCATCCCCACCTCGAGGTCATCGGGATGGGCGAGATCGAAAAGGGACATTTGGCTCAGCTCCGAGCGGGAGTGCCCGAAGAACCTCACCAGCTCATCGTTGAACTCCTTGGGCGCACCATTGCGGTCAGTGATGGCGATCCCCACCGCCGCCTCGTTGAAGACGGCGCGGAACTTGCTCTCGCTTCGACGCAGCGCATCCTCCGACCTCACATGATCGGTCATATCGGTAACGTAGGCCAAGACGCCCTTGCCGTCGGGGAGGTCCACCTGGGTGAAGGCCACGTGAACGGGGAAACGGGTGCCGTTCTTGCGTACTCCGATGAACTCGGTCTCCGGCCTCCGGTACGGCCGATGCCCTGGACGCGTCATCAGGTCCGCGTCCTGGGGCCGGCCGGACTGTGCGATCATGTCCTCAACCGGGCGCTCCCCGATATCATTGGCATCGTCGTAGCCGAACAGGTCCAGGTGCCGGCGGTTGGCATAGGAGACGAGGCCCTCCTGGATCATCATGATGGCGACGGGGGCGTCCTCGATGATGGAGCGAAAACGCTCCTCGCTCCTCCGAAGGTCGAGCTCATTACGGTGACCGATGACCGCCTTCTTCACCTTGTGCTCCAGCTCCATGAACTGGGAGACGGGGTCCCCGCCCTTCTGAACGTAGAAGGTGACTCCGTAGTTCAGCGCCTCGATCACGACCTCCTCGCGGCCCTTGCCGGTGAAGAGGATGAAGGGGATGCTTGTATCCATGGCCCGCACGCTCTTGAGGAGCTCGATGCCGTTCATCTCCGGCATCTGGTAATCAGAGATTATGGCCTCGTACGAGTTCTCCCTCATCAGCCTCCCCACGTCCAGAGCGGAGAGGGCGGTGTCCACATGCAGGTCCCCTGAGCGTTCCAGAAATGACTTCCCCACATCCAGGAGCCCCGCCTCGTCATCGACATAGAGGACCCGGTACATCCAGCGATACAATGGGTTGGTCATTTATCTAGATAGTGAAAAAAAGTGAGCATGCTACATATCGTTCTCTATGTTACCAGACCTTTGATGGCTCCTCTTGGCCGAGCTTGGAGAGGGTTCCGGGAACGTTCACGTACTTGAACTTCCCATCGGGGACGAACATCTCGAACCTCACCCCTCGCCCGGGCTCTCCCGTCTCCCTGATGGTGATGCCAGTGATCGCCAGGATCTCCTTGGAGAGGAACAGGCCCAGACCGGTCCCTTTCCCGAACCCCTTGGTGAACAGCTCTTGCTTCTCCTCATGGGGTATGCCTACCCCGTCGTCCTCATATGATAGGACGATACCCCCGTCCCTCTCCATGCAATCGACGGTGATGGTCATGGGGCCGCCTCCGTACAGTAGGCTGTCCTCCACCAGATTGTGGAAGACACGGATCAGCATGGGGTCCGCCAGGACCTGCAGACCGGCTATCCCCTTGCCAATGAACAGGGCCTTTGCCGGCCGTTGCTCCTGCACGCACCTAACGATCTCCTCTATAGGCTGCCACTGCGGCAGGGCTGTGCCCATGCGCTGATAGACAGAGGTGAAGTCCATCTGTTCCTGGACGATGTTCACCGAACGCTCCAAGCGGCCGATCCTCTTCAGCTGCTCAGGGTCGGTGATGGTGGACCTCATCAGCTCCAATGTCGAGGTCTGTATGAGGATCTGGTTCTTGATGTCATGATGGGTCAGATCGCTCAAGAGATCAAGCTTCTGGCGGGACCTGCGCACCTCCTCCTCGGCATTCCTCATCTCGGTGATGTCCTGGTTGATCCCGAAGATCCTCCTGTGCTTGCCGTCCTCGCTCTGCCAGTTAGCGGACCGCACGAGGATGCGGCGCACCTCGCCATCGCGCCGCAGGATGCGGTGCTCGAACTGAAAGTAACCGATGGGGGGTGTAGAGAGCATGCTGTTACGGGAGTTCACCCTGACGAGATCATAGTCCTCAGGGTAGACGAACCTATGGAAGTACTCTATGGAGGACATTTGATATCCGCCCTCCCTTTGGGCATCGGTGGCGTAGATCCGGTAGAACTGGTCGTTGAAGGTGAAGGTGGAGGTATCAAGGTCCAGCTCCCAGGACGCCAGGGTGGCCATGTCCAGGGCCATGGACAGCTGCCCCATCGTGCTCCTTAGCCTCTCCTCCGCCCGCTTGATCTCGGTTATGTCCTGGGTTACGCCGAAGCCCATGGACCTCTTTCCGTTCTCGTCCTTCACGGAGATGGACCTAACGATGATGTGTCGTTTCTCTCCGTCCCGGCGGATGATGCTGTGCTCTATTTGCAGGAAATCCTGGCCATATTCGGGCTGACTAACGGCGCTCATGACCTCGACAAGACGGGGCACCTCCTCAGGAGGCACGAACGTCTCGACATAATCCTTGGCGGCCATGCGGTAGCCGCCCTCCCTCCCCGCGTCCGTGGAATAGAGCTTGTAGAACCGGTCGTTGAAGAGGAACGTACCGGTCATGGGATCGAACTCCCACGAGGCCAGGCCGGCCATGTCTATGGCCATGGACAGCTGCCCCATGGTCCCCCGGAGCTCCTCGTCGGTCTTCTTGCGCTCTGTGATGTCGGTGATGAAGGTCAGGACCGCGGGCGCATCGGAGATGGTGACCTGCGCCGCCGTGACCTG
>Ga0123333_10003975_pt1 | contig 14092 bp, 10 predicted proteins | sample BioC12SIPDNA_3_FD_89957 | JGI IMG/M metagenome (GOLD analysis project Ga0123333, IMG submission 89957) | Anaerobic biogas reactor microbial communites from Washington, USA - Biogas_R2_B C12 SIP DNA | ecosystem: Engineered > Bioreactor > Anaerobic > Unclassified | place: Washington, USA... | reverse complement strand
GACCCCGGATGTAACAGTCAGCGGGGGGCGGCGGCCTGGGCGGCGCGGACCTCGTCGTGCAGCCACCACCACGTCTCGTGGGCGGCGTCGATGGTCAGGTGGGCGCCGTCGGGACGGATCGTCGGGTCGACCTCGGCGTGGTCGGGACCGCGGCAGACCCGGTCGCGGTACGCGACGACCGTGGTCGCCGGGTCGCGGGCCAGTTCGTCGGCCAGCACCGCGTTCACCTCGTCCAGGCGGACCGGGTCCGACGCCTCCCCGTCGCTGCTCACCTCGTCCCACCGGTAGCACGGGACGTCCTGCCAGACGATCGGGGCGTCGGTGCGGGCCCGGATCACGCCGAGCGCCCGGCGGACGGCGGCCCGGTAGCGCTGCTCCCACCGGCCGGTGCCGATCTCGATCCGCTCCCCGTCCTCGGCGAGGTCGTAGAGCTGGCGCAGCCCGAGGGTGACCACCACCGCGTCGGTCCCGCCGACGAGGGCCGCGTCCCACTGCTCGGGCCAGGTCGGACAGTTCTGGTCCTCGTCGTTCAGCTCCGAGCCGGTGAAGATGACCTCGCCGATGATGTCGCAGCGGGCGTGGTGGAACCCCGACACCTGGAGCTCGAACCCGGCCGGCACGTTCTGGAGCAGGATCCACGCCTGGGAGTCGCCCAGCAGGACGAGCCGGTCGCCGGGTTCGGGGGGCGGGAGGGTCTCGCCCGGCTCGGCCTCGGGGTTGGCCGCCACGACCTGCTCGCCGCCCTCCCTCGGCGCGATCTCGCGTCCCGCGGGCGGGACGGTGAGGGCGACGGTGAGCAGGGCCGAGGCGGTGGCCCCGCCGAGCAGCATCCAGCCGGGCCGGGGTAGCGACAGGGTGCCGCGGTGCACCGGCCGCTCGACGAAGCGGTGCACGACCTCGGTGATCGCCAGCGCGACGACGATCCGGGCGGTGTCGAGCAGGGCCGGGTTCCAGTCGAGGCGGGACGGCGCCATGAAGATGATCGCCGGCCAGTGCACGAGGTACAGCACGTAGGACCGATCACCGAGCGCCCGCATCGGGGCGTTGCCGAGGACGTGCCGCAGGGGCCCGCCGTCGGTGCGGGCGCAGCCGTAGACGAGCATCGCGGACACCACGGCGGTGGCGAGGAAGCCGCCTCCGAGGTACGGCCAGCGCTCGTCCGCGGGCATGAACAGCCACACGCCCACGAACCCGACCAGGCCGGCGAGGCCGATCCACTCCGCCCCCCGTCGCACGCGGTCGTCGTCCCGGCTCGCCGACACCACCGTCGCGAGCAGCGCTCCGACCAGCAGTTCCTGGGCCCGGGTGTCGGTGCCGTAGTACGCGCGCGAGACGTCGCCCCCGCCCGACGCGAGCACCGCCATCCACGCGGCGGAGGCGACGGCCCCGACCGCGAGGACGATGGCCAGGTGGCGGCGGCGCAGCACCCGCAGCAGGCCGACGAGGAGCAGCGGCCAGACGACGTAGAACTGCTCCTCGATCGCGAGCGACCACGCGTGGCGCAGCGGCGACGGGTTGAACGACGCGAAGTACGACTGGGCCGACGCGATGAAGCGCCAGTTGGCGACGTACAGGAGCGTGGCGAGCGAGTCGCCTCGGAGCGTCGGGAACTCGCGGGCCCCGCCGAGGGCCGCGGCGACCGCCACGGTGCCGGCGAGGACGGTGAGCAGGGCGGGGGCCAGGCGGCGGAAGCGGCGGGCGTAGAAGCGGCGGAAGGAGATCGACCCGTCGCGGCCGTGCTCGCGGAGCAGCAGGCTGGTGATCAGGTAGCCGGAGAGCACGAAGAAGCCGCTGACGCCGACCCACCCGCCGGCCGGTGAGGTCCACCCGCCGAGGTGGTAACCGACGGTCACCAGGATCATCAGGCCGCGGAAGCCGTCGATGAGGGGCCGGTGCCGCAGGGCGACCCGCTGCTCGTTCAACTCGGCGCTCCGGTGGGCTCGGGCGTGCGCTCGACGGACTCGCCGGTGGGCTCCTCGGCGGACGCGACCTCGTCGGCACGGGGTCGGCTCCAGCCGAGGCGCTCGCTCGCCCAGCGGGCGACGAGCCCGAGGGGGAGCGCGATCAGCAGCGGATCGATCGTCGAGCGGAACCGGCCGTTCTCCCCGAACTCGAGCAGCCCGGACACGACGATCACCAGGACCGCCGTGCCGCCGAGGAGGCACCACACGACGTCCTCCGACGACCAGGCGGTCGCCCGGTCGCGCCACCCGGACCGGGCGATGCGCACCACCGCCACGACGGTGCGGGCGAGCACGACGAGGAAGCCGAGCACCAGCGACAGCGACACCTCGACGGGTAGCTCGTCGAGGCCGAGGAGGGGCAGGTTCCAGTCGTCCATCGAGATGGTCGTGTCGACCGGGACGTACAGGGCCCCCCACAGAGAATCCATCCAGGTGGTGCTCGGGTCCCGGCGGCCGGTGAAGCTCTCGCCGGGGTCCTCCTGACCGATGCGGTTGATGCTGAACGAGGCGACGACCGACGCCCGCCGGCTCGACACGAAGCGTCCCGGATCGCGGCGGATCAGCGCCGACGCGTTCTCCTCGCTCTCGGCGTAGAGGGGCAGGAAGCAGGAGCTGTTGAAGTTGGCGACCTCGAGCGGCACCTCGTGCTTCTCCGCCTCCTCGACCGCGGGGTGTCGGTCGTCGGGATCGCACGGTTCGGCGACCTCGTCGTAGTTCGGGAGCGACAGCCACGGCGGGATCTGCGCCAGCGGGGTGACGTCGCCGTCCGCGACCGCGTCCTCGACGTCGTCGGCGGCCATCGGCGCGACGACGCCGCGCTGCAGGTTGAACCCGACCCAGCTCGACATCGTCGGGTCGCCGAAGACGATCTGGTTCTTCAGCGCCCACCCGCCGATCACCACCAGCGGCAGGAGGGCGGCGGCGATCACGTGCCGCCAAGGGAGGGGCCGGGCCACGAGGGCCATGGCGAGCACGATCACCAGCCACGCCGGGTGGAAGAGGCTCCGCGTCATGACCAGCAGGGTCAGCACCGCCGACAGGGCGAGCAGGTGGCGGCCGTTCGGCCGGTCGAGGTGGAGCTGGAACAGCCACGTCGCGGCGACGACCATCGCCGCGAGGGGGACCTCGTAGCTGCCGTGCACGATCGTCGAGAGCAACGGCGGCGCGGTGAGCGAGAGGGCGACGACCCCGCCGGCGAGCAGCGGGTGCACACCCCAGCGGACCAGCAGGTCGGTGAGCAGCAGGCCGGCCACCAGGAGGCAGACGACGTACAGGACGAACAGCGTGCCGAGCTCCGGCGTCGGCGCCCAGCGCAGCACCGAGCCGACGACCAGGTTGTAGAGCGGCGGCTGGACGTGCAGGTACCAGATGCTGCCGAGCGGATCGTCGCGCAGCACGCCGAGGTCGATGAGCTGCCAGCTCACCTCGAGCGAACGGCGGTCGATGCCGGCGCCACCGGCGCGGAGCCCGAGGACCACCGCCACCAGGGCCACGACCACCGGGGCGTTGCCGACCACGCGGGTCCGGCGCGGCCACCCGTCACCTTCGACGCGCATCGCGGCCGACACTAACCGGCGCCCCTCCCGGTTCCGGAGCCGCCCTGAGCCTCGAGGAGCGACCCGGAGGGTCGCGTAAGCCACCCGGTACCGCGGCCGGCCTCACCGTCGAGGCGGGCCGGCCCGCCTAGGCTCCGCCCCGATGAGCCCACCGGTCACCGTCACGTTCCTTGGGGGCCTGGGCGAGATCGGGCGCAACTGCGCCGCCGTGGAGGCGGAGGGCCGGATCCTCCTGATCGACTGCGGGCTGATGTTCCCCGACGCCGACATGCTCGGCGTCGACCTGGTGCTGCCGGACTTCCGCTGGCTGCTCGAACAGGGCGACCGGGTCGAGGGCTGCATCGTCACCCACGGCCACGAGGACCACCACGGCGGCCTCGCCTACCTGCTGCGCGACCTGTCGTTCCCGATCATCGGGTCGGAGCTCACGCTCGGTCTGGCCCGCAACCGCATCGAGGAGGCCGGCCTGCTCGACCGCACCGAGCTGGTGGTCGTCAAGGACCGCGAGCGGCGCCGCTTCGGCCCGTTCGACTGCGAGTTCATCCCGGTCACCCACTCGGTGCCCCACGCGTTCGCCACCGCGATCCACACCGGGCAGGGGACGATCCTCCACAGCGGAGACTTCAAGCTCGACCTCACGCCGGTCGACGGCCGCCTCACCGACCTCGCCGCGATCGGCGCCATCGCCGAGGACGAGGGCATCCGGCTGCTCCTGGCCGACTCGACCAACGCCGACCAGGCCGGTCACTCCAAGAGCGAGACGTCGGTCGGCAAGGTGCTCTACGACCTGTTCCACGCCCACGAGGGGCGGCGGATCATCACGACCTGCTTCGCCAGCCACATCCACCGCATCCAGCAGATCGCCGATGCCGCCATGGCGTTCGACCGCGTCGTGGCCACGCTGGGGCTGTCGATGAAGAAGAACGTCCGCCTGGCACGGGAGATGGGCCTGCTCGACATCCCCGACTCGCACCTGCGCGACATCGACGACGTCGGCGACCTGGAGCCGGGCCGCGTGTGCGTCATCTCCACCGGCAGCCAGGGCGAGCCGATGTCGGCCCTGTCGCTGATGGCGAACCGGTCGTCCAAGTTCCTCCACCTCGACGAGAACGACACCGTCATCCTCAGCTCGCACCCGATCCCCGGCAACGAGATGAACGTGACCCGGGTGATCGACTCGCTGATGCGCCTCGGCGTCCAGGTGGTGCACTCGGGCATCGAGGAGGTCCACGCGACCGGTCACGCCAAGGCCGACGAGCTGAAGACCTACCTGTCGATCGCCAAGCCGGAGTGGTTCGTGCCGGTGCACGGCGAGTACCGGCACCTGATGGCCCACGCCGCGCTCGGCCGTCGGATGGGCGTCCCCGACGACCGGGTGCTGGTGTGCGAGGACGGCGACCGCCTCGAGCTGTCCGACGACGGGATCCGACGCCTCGACCGGGTGCCGGCCGGCTACCTGTACGTCGACGGGCTGGGCATCGGTGACGTCGGCGGCGGCGTGCTGCGCGACCGGCGGGTGCTCGCCGAGGAGGGCGTGGTCGTCGTGATCGTCGGGGTCGACGTCGACGCCGGCACCGTCGTGATGGGCCCCGAGGTCATCACCCGCGGCTGGGTGCACGCCGAGGAGGCCGAGGACCTCCTCGAGGAGTGCCGGCAGGTCGTGGCGGCCGAGGTGGGCGCCGCCCTCGCCGACGACCCGAAGGCCGACGTCGACAACCTCGGACGCGTCGTGCGCCGCGCCGCGGGGCGCTTCGTCAACGACCGCACCCGCCGTCGTCCGATGATCGTCCCCGTGGTCATGGAGGCCTGAGCCGCCGTGGCTCCGCCGCGCGGCGCGGGGGAGCGGAGCTTCCGGCGCACGCTCCTCGCCTACGCCATGCTGGCGCCGTCGCTGGCGGTGTTCGTCGCCTTCGTGTACGCACCGTTCGTCCGCACGATCGGGTGGGGCACCTACGAGAGCCGGCGGGGCGGCACCGCCTACGAGCAGGTCGGCCTCGCCCAGTATCGCGACGTGCTCACGGGCAGCGACTTCTGGGCGGGGGTGAGCCACAGCCTCGTGTTCGTGGCGATCACGGTCCCCCTCGGGCTCCTGCTCGGACTGCTGCTCGCCGTCCTCGCCGACCGCAGGCTCCGGGGCATCCGGTTCTTCCAGATCGCCTTCAGCTCCACGGTCGCCAGCTCGACCGCGGTGACGTCGGTGATCTTCCTGTACCTGTTCAGCTCGGCCGGCCCGCTGGGTCTGACGTGGCTCCAGCGGGAGTCGACCGCCCTGCCCGCGATCGCCCTGTCGTCGGTGTGGCAGAGCCTCGGCATGGCGTTCATCATCATCCTCGCCGGGCTCCAGGCGATCCCCGAGGAGGTCACCGAGGCGGCCCGGCTCGACGGCTACGGCCCGTGGCGGATGCTGACCCGCATCACCGTCCCGCTCATCTCGCCCGTGCTGTTCTTCCTCGTCGTCGTGCTCGTCGTGCTCGGATTCCAGGCCTACGCCCAGGTCGACCTGATGACGCGGGGCACCGGCGGCCCCAACGGCAGTGCCGAGACGCTGCTGTTCAAGGTGTTCACCCACAGCGACCCCGACCGGGTGACGATCGGATCGGTCATGTCGATGGGTCTGTTCGTGCTCACCGGCATCGTCGTCTTCGTGCAGATGCGCCTGCTCCAGAGGAGGGTCCACCTTGGCTGAGCGGCTCTCTCGCGCCGGCGTCTACGTCGCCCTGATCGTGGCGGCGGCGATCGTGCTGTTCCCGATCTACATGGCCTTCGTCCAGGCGCTGTCGCCGCCGGGCCTCTACGCCAGCAGGGGCACGCCGCTCTATCCGGTCGGATGGGACTGGGACGTCTTCTCCCGGGCGTGGGACCGCGGCAACCTCGCGTCCGCGATCGGCCGCAGCCTCGTGGTCACCGGCCTGATCGTCGTCGTCCAGCTCGTCACCTCGGTGCTGTCGGCCTACGCGTTCGCCTTCATCGACTTCCCGTTCAAGCGGCTGCTCTTCGCCGTGTTCCTCGCCACGATGCTCCTGCCGATCGAGGTGACCCTGCTCGGCAACGTCGTCACGATCCGTCAGTGGGGTTGGATCGACTCGACCGCGGCGCTGGTGCTGCCGACCGCGGCGGCCGCGTTCGGCACGTTCCTCCTGCGCCAGGCGTTCCTCGGCATCCCGGGGGAGGTCCGCGAGGCGGCGGTGCTCGACGGGGTCGGCGACATGGGCTTCCTCGTGCGCTTCGCCATCCCGTTGGCGCGCCCGGTCATCGCCTCGTACACGGTCGTGACCGCCCTCACCGCGTGGGGCGCCTACCTGTGGCACCGGGCGGTGATCGTCGACACCGCCGGATCCGCGACCGTGCCGATCGCCCTGCGCACCCTCGCCTCGTCGGGGTCGGACGGCAACATCGCCCTGGCCGGCGCGCTGATCGTGTCCGCGCCGGTGGTGCTGGTGCTGATCGTGTTCCAGCGCGCCCTGGTGAAGGGGCTCACCGCCGGGGCGGTGAAGTGAGGGCCCGGCGGGGCGTACGCGCGGTCGCGGGCGCCGCACTGTTCGCCCTGGTCGCGTCGTGCGGGCCGCCGCCGACCGCCGGTCCCGCCGGCCCCGAGGTCGAGATCGGCGTCTCGGAGGGACCGGGTCGCGAGCCGTCCCCGGACCTGCCCGAGTGCCCGGTCGACGCGCTCGACGACGCCGACGGCCGGGTCGACATCACGATGTGGCACACCGAGGCCGACGTGCCCGGGGAGGTGCTCGGCGACCTGGCGCGCACCTACAACGAGAGCCAGGACCGGGTGCGGGTCACCGTGCAGCACCAGGGGACGTTCGACGAGCTGTTCTCGAAGTACACGAGCGCGATCCCGACCAACGAGCTGCCGGACCTGGTCGAGATCGAGGACACCAAGATCCTGCAGCTCATCGACGGTGGCACCGTGCTCCCGGCCGAGTCGTGCATGCGGGCGTCGGGCTTCGACGTCGAGGGCATCGACCCCGGCGTGTTCTCCTACTACGACGTCGGGCGCATGTACTGGCCGGCGTGGCTGGCCGCGACGGCACCGATCCTCATCTACTCGCGGTCGAAGTTCGAGGCGGCCGGGCTCGACCCCGACGATCCGCCGGGCACCCTGGCGGAGCTGCGCGCCGCGGCCGAGGCGATCCGCGCGGCGGGCGTGTCGGATCAGCCGTTCTCCCTCGACATGACCCGGTGGTGGCCGGAGACCTGGCTCACCGGGGCGGGCGTGCCGGTGGTCGACTCCGAGGACGGGCGCGTCGAGCGGGCCACCGAGTCGCGCTACGACAACCCGACCACGCGGGCGATCTACCGCTGGCTCGCCGACATGGACGACGACGGTCTGATGCTGTCGGTGCAGGCCGGCTCGATCGACCACATCCTCGCCCTCACCCAGGACTCCGTCATGTCGCTGACCACGTCGGGGGCGCTGACGATCATCGCCGCGTTCGTCGCCAGCGATCCGGCGCTGGCCGAGGCGCTGTCGCCGGGTATCGCCCCGTTCCCCGGCGTCGAGGAGCCGGGCCGCATCCGCGTGAACTCCGGCGGTTACTTCATCGTGAACCGGTCGAGTCCCGAGCGCCAGGCCGCGGCGTGGGACTTCGCGCGCTGGCTCAACGAGGTCGAGCAGAGCGTGCGCTGGCAGATCGAGGGTTCCTACCTGCCCTACCGGGCCGAGGTGCGAGAGAGCCCCGAGCTCCAGGCGTTCTACGCCGACGACGAGGTCGGCCGGTCGCTGTCGGTGGCGGCCGAGCAGCTCGCCGCGGTCGACCCGGCCCGTCCCGGGCCTCTGATCGGCCCCTACGTCGCCTACACGGAGATCGTCAACCAGTCGCTCGAGAGCGTGGTGTTCGAGGGCGCCGACCCCGACACCGCGGTCGAGGAGGCCGACGCCGCCTTCCAGGAGGCGCTCGACCGCTACAACGGCGGGGGCTGACGGGCCGGCCGCCCGAGGGGGATGGCCGCCGCGGAGGTCAGGAGGGATGCGACCACGGCGGGCGCCCGGCCGGACGGGGCGCGCGGGTGTCCGCTCCGGGTCGGGTGGCCGCTGGTACCGTGGTCGCACTGTGACCGCGACCAACCGGAGCCCCCGCGCCTCGGGCTCGGGCCGGTCCGGGGGCACGCGCTCCGGGTCCGGCTCCCGCCCGAGGTCGACCTCGTCGACGTCACGGTCGCGCCCCAAGGGCGGCTCGCGGACCGCCGTCCCCACCAGGGATCCCCTGGTCAGACGGGTCGGACGGGCCACCGCCCACGCCACCGAGGGCCACCGCGGCGACCTGGCCGGCCTGTTCCTGATCCTGCTCGGCGTGGTGCTGGCGCTCGGGGTGTACGGCGGCGACCTGGCCGGTGCGGTCGGCCGTTTCGGCGCCCGGGCCTCGGGCTACCTGTTCGGCGGGGCGCGCCTGCTCGTACCCCCGGCGCTGCTGCTCGGCGGCGTGCTCCTGATCCGCGGCCGACCCGAGCCCACGACGACCGCCACGGCCGACGGGAGGGGCGACGGCGCGGGCGACGCCCGTGCGCCCGACGCCCACGGGCCCGCCCGCCGGGTCCTCGGCGGTGTCCTCCTCACGATCGCCGCGCTCGGCCTGCTCCACCTGCTGCGCGGTTCGCCCGCGATCGACGCCCCCGTCGACGACCTCACCGACGCGGCCGGGGTGTCGGGCGCGGCGGTCGGCGAGCCGCTCCAGGGCGCGCTCGCCACCGGCGGGGCGCTGGCGGTGCTCGTGCTGGTCGCGGTCGCCGGCGTGATCCTCCTGCTCGACACCAACGTCCCCGCAGCGGCGCGCGCCGTCGCGGGGGTGGTCGGCCCAGCGCTGGCCACCGTCGGTCGGGCGGTGGCGTCGCTGTTCCGGCTCGAGCGGGAGGCCGCCGACCCCGCGCTCGGCCCCGCCGTGACCACCGGCGACGACACCGTGGTCGACCTCACCGAGGGGTCCGACGAGGTGTACGACTTCGAGGTCGAGGCGCCCGCGCCACCCAAGCGCCGCCGTCGCCGCGAGCCCGGGCCGGCCGAGGAGCCCGAGCAGCTCGATCTCGACCTCGGCCCCGGGAGCGAGCCGTCGGCCTGGAAGCTGCCGCCCTCCAAGCTGCTCGACCGGGTCGGTAACCAGGCGGTCGACCGCAGGGCGGTCGCCGAGGTGGGTCAGCGCCTCGAGCGCGCCCTCGCCGAGCACGGCGTCGAGACCCGCCTCATCGGCATGACCGTCGGCCCCACCGTCACCCGCTACGAGCTCGAGCTCGGTCCGGGTGTGAAGGTCGCCCGGGTCACCAGCCTCCACAAGGACATCGCCTACGCCATGGCGACCCCCGACGTGCGCATCCTGGCGCCGATCCCGGGCAAGCAGGCGATCGGCGTCGAGATCCCCAACGCGAGCAAGCAGCTCGTCACCGTCGGCGACATCCTCGCCAGCCCCGAGGCGCGGGCCGCCACCCATCCCCTCCAGGTCGCCGTCGGCCGCGACATCGACGGCAACGCCGTCATGGCCGACCTGGCCTCCATGCCCCACGTGCTGATCGCCGGCACCACCGGCGCGGGCAAGTCGTCGTGCATCAACTCGCTGCTCACGTCGGTGTTGATGCGGGCGACGCCCGACCAGGTGCGGATGATCCTCATCGACCCGAAGCAGGTCGAGATGGGGCAGTACGACCGGCTGCCGCACCTGCTCACCGAGGTCGTCACCGAGCCGCGCAAGGCGGCCAACGCCCTGTCGTGGGCGGTGCGCGAGATGGAGCGCCGCTACGACCTGCTGGCCAAGGTCGGGTTCCGTGACATCACGGGCTACAACGCGGCCTACGACCGCGGCGACCTCCAGCCCGAGACGCCCCTCGACCCGACCTACCCTCGGCTGCCGTTCGTCCTCGTCGTGGTCGACGAGCTGTCCGACCTGATGATGGTCGCCGCCCGCGACGTCGAGGAGTCGATCACGCGCATCGCCCAGAAGGCCCGGGCGGTCGGCATCCACCTGGTGATCGCCACCCAGCGGCCGTCGGTCAACGTGATCACCGGCCTGATCAAGGCCAACGTGCCGAGCCGCTGGGCGTTCGCGGTGTCGAGCGCCACCGACAGCCGGGTGATCCTCGACCAGGTCGGCGCCGAACGGCTGCTCGGCCAGGGCGACATGCTCATGGTCGGTCCGTCGTCCTCGATCCCGCACCGGGTGCAGGGCTCGTGGGTCACCGAGGACGAGGTGCGCCAGGTCGTCGCCCACTGGCGCCGCCAGGCCCCCGAGGTCGCCTACGACCGGGCGGTGCAGGGCAGCGACGACGCGGCCGCCGGCGGGGGTTCCGGGTCCGGCGGCGCGGGCGGTGACGACGACGATGATCTGCTCGCCCAGGCCACCGAACTGGTGGTGCGCAGCCAACTCGGGTCCACCTCGATGCTCCAGCGCAAGCTGAAGGTCGGGTTCGCCCGCGCCGGTCGCCTGATGGACCTCCTCGAGCAGCGCGGCGTCGTCGGACCGTCGGTCGGATCCAAGGCCCGCGAGGTGCTGATGACCGTCGAGGAGCTCGAGGCCGGCGCCGCCACCGGAGGCGGAGGCGGGGGCGTCGGCGGGGGAGGGCCCACCGAGGAGTCGATCGCCGGGCCGCCGCCCGCCCCCGGCGACGCCTTCCCCGGTTCCCCGTCCGGCGGCGACCCGGCCGAGCCCTTCTGACGCTCGGCGTCGTCCCGGTTCTTGGCGCGTCAGCGGTCTCTGGTGGCCGCCTGCGGACCTAGAAGCGATGGTGACCTCGTTCCTCCCGGTTCTTGGCGCGTGGGCGGTCATCCCTGACCGGCTGCGGACCTAGAAGCGATCGACCTCGAGCCCGATCCGACACCCGACGCGGGCAATTCTTGACCTGTCCGGTAGGGTATTGGCCGTGAAGGTCATCGGTTTCCCCAACCCGGTCGACGAGATCTCGGCCCGCCTCGTCGCCGCCGGTGTGGTCGTCCTGAGCGGTGCCTACGTCGTCACCGGCTGGACGCCCCTGGTGGTCGTGCTCGCCCTCGGGTTCCTGGCCCGGGTACTCACCGGACCGACCCTGTCACCGCTCGGGCAGCTCGTCACCCGGGTCGTGCGGCCCGCCCTGCCGGTCGAGCCGCGCCCGACGCCCGGCCCGCCCAAGCGCTTCGCCCAGGGCATCGGCGCCACCCTGTCGACCGCCGCCGTCGTGCTCGCCCTCGCCGGGGCGGTCGGCGCGAGCCGCGGGGTCGTCGCCGCCGTCACCGTCGCCGCCACCCTCGAATCCGCCCTCGGCTTCTGCCTCGGCTGCAAGGTGTTCGCCCTCCTGATGCGGTGGGGCGTCATCCCCGAGTCGGTGTGCGCCGAGTGCGCCGACCTCTCGTCCCGGCTGGCCCGCACCGGGACCTGAGCGCGCGCCGCGGTCAGGCCCCGGGCCCCGCGGACGCGATCCCGAGCACCTCGTCGAGGGCGACGTCGGGTGCGCACGAGTGCACCGCCCACGTGACGCCGGGGACCTCGAGGAGGGCGGGGTCGTCGAACGGCGACACCCGCACGGCGACGTCGAACCCGTCGAGGCTGCCTCGCATCCGCTCGATCTCGGCGAGGGCCCGCTCCAGGTCGGCGACGCCGACCTCGATGGCGAACAGCCCGTCGTAGTGGGCGGCCCGGCGAACGGGGCGCAGGGCCCGCTCGCGCGCCGCGAACCACATCGGGATGCGGGGCCGCTGCACCGGCCGGGGACGGAACGTGACGCCGTCGACGGTGAGGTGGGGGCCGGTGTGCTCGACGTGCTCGCCGGCCCAGGCGCGCGCGAGCACCTCGGCGCCCTCGTCGAGGATGGCGCCGCGGGTGACCGGGTCGACCACCTCGCCGAAGCGGGTCAGTTCGCCGCCTCCGTCCACGCCCAGGCCGAGCCCGACGGTGAGGCGGCCGCCGCTCAGGTGGTCGATCGTCGTGGCCTGGCGGACGAGGGTCGACACCCGGCGTCGCGAGATCGGCGTGACCATGGGGCCGAGGCGGATGCGCCGGGTGCGCAGGGCGATCGCCGCGAGCATCGTCCAGACGTCGGCGATGTCGCGGACCTCGTCGGGGTCGCGGTGGACGTGGTCCCACAGGAACAGGCCGTCCCAGCCCGCCTCCTCGACCGCGACGGCGAGGCGCATCATCGCCTCGGGGTCGCTCAGCTCGGCGAAGGGGGCGACGTACAGGGCGTGGTGCACGGACGGACCGTACCGGGGGAGTGCGACGGGGCGCCGGTAGGCTCGACCGCCGTGTCCGAACGCACCTACTGGGTGGAGACGCTCGGCTGCCCCAAGAACCAGGTCGACTCGGACAAGCTCACCGGGAGGCTGGTCGCCGACGGGCTGCGCGAGGCGGCCGACCCCACCGCGGCCGACGTGGTGGTGGTCAACACCTGCGCGTTCGTCGAGGAGGCCCGGCAGGAGTCGATCGACACGATCCTCGATCTCGCCGGCGGCCGTCGCGAGGGCGCCCGCCTGGTCGTGACCGGTTGTCTGGCCGAGCGCTACGGCGACGAGCTGGCCGAGGCCCTGCCCGAGGTCGACGCGGTCGCCGGCTTCGGCCACGAGCTGCTCGGGACGGGCGGTCCCGCGTCGGGCAGCGTGCCGGTGCAGCTCCGGGCCCGTCCGGAGGTGCCCGACTTCGACCTGCTGAACCTGCCCCGCCCGGCGGCGACCGCCCCGTGGGCCTACGTCAAGGTCGCCGAGGGCTGCGACCGGGCGTGCGGCTTCTGCGCCATCCCGTCGTTCCGGGGCCCGCAGCGCAGTCGCGACGCGGCGTCGATCCTCGCCGAGGTCGACTCGCTCGGCGCTCGGGAGATCGTGCTCGTCGCCCAGGACCTGGCGTCCTACGGCCGTGACCAGGGCGTGGGGGAGCGGGGCCTGGTGCCGCTGGTGGGTGAGGTGGCCGCCCGGGTCGACCGGGTGCGCCTGCTGTACCTGTATCCGTCGGACCTCACCGACGCCCTCGTCGACGCGATCTGCGCCACGGGCGTGCCGTACTTCGACCTGTCCCTCCAGCACGTCTCGCGCCCGCTGCTCCGCCGGATGCGCCGTTGGGGTGACGGTGACCGGTACCGCCGCCGCATCGACGACATCCGGGCCCGCGAGCCCGACGCCGCCCTGCGGTCGAACTTCATCGTCGGCTACCCCGGCGAGACCGAGGACGACCACGACGCGCTGCTCCGCTTCGTCGAGGAGGTCGAGCTCGACTGGTGTGGCTTCTTCGCCTACTCCCGCGAGGACGGCACCTACGCGGCCGATCTCGACGGCGCGGTCGACCCCGGCCTGATGGTCGAGCGCCTGGCCGAGCTGCGCGAGGTGCAGGACGGCATCACCGCCCGCCGCCGGGCCGACCTGATCGGCACCGAGGTCGAGGTCCTGGTCGACGAGCCCGGCGTCGGCCGCTCACACCGGGAGGCGCCGGAGATCGACGGCGTGGTCCACGTGCCCGCCTCGCTCCCCGTCGGGGCGCTGGCGACGGTCACCGTCACCGGAGCCCTCGGTCCCGACCTGGAGGCCCGCTGATCGCGGCCGGAGGCCGGCCGATCGCGGCAGGAGGCGCGCCGATAGCGGCTGGATGCGGGCCGATAACGGCCGACAGGGAAAATGTGACCTTC
>Ga0123333_10003973_pt1 | contig 14093 bp, 12 predicted proteins | sample BioC12SIPDNA_3_FD_89957 | JGI IMG/M metagenome (GOLD analysis project Ga0123333, IMG submission 89957) | Anaerobic biogas reactor microbial communites from Washington, USA - Biogas_R2_B C12 SIP DNA | ecosystem: Engineered > Bioreactor > Anaerobic > Unclassified | place: Washington, USA... | reverse complement strand
CTTGGTCGGAATGGTGGTGTTCTTCTCGATGAGCTTCGTCATGACCCCACCGAGCGTCTCGATACCGAGAGAGAGCGGCGTCACGTCGAGAAGCAGGAGGTCCTTGACGTCCCCGGCGAGCACCCCCGCCTGGATCGCCGCCCCCACCGCCACGACCTCGTCCGGGTTCACCCCCTTGTGCGGGTCCTTGCCGAACATGTCCTTCACCAGCTTCTGCACCCGCGGGATCCGGGTCGAGCCCCCCACGAGGACCACCTCGTCGATGTCCCCCGGTTTGAGGCCGGCGTCGGAAAGCGCCTGCTTGAGCGGGGCGATGGTGCGCTGCAGGATGTCTTCCACCATCTGCTCGAATTTGGCCCGCGTCAGCTTCATGTTCAGGTGCTTCGGCCCGGAGGCGTCGGCGGTGACGAAGGGGAGGCTGATCTCGGTTTCCATCACCGAGGAGAGCTCCATCTTGGCCTTTTCCGCCGCCTCGCGCAGCCTCTGCAGCGCCATCTTGTCCTTGGAGAGGTCGATCCCCTGGTCCTTCTTGAACTCCTCGATGATCCAGTCCATCAGGCGCTGGTCGATGTTGTCGCCCCCGAGATGGGTGTCGCCGTTGGTCGACTTGACCTCCACGACCCCCTCGCCGACCTCCAGGATGGAGATGTCGAACGTCCCGCCCCCGAAATCGTAGACGGCGATCGTCTCGTCCTTCTTCTTGTCCAGACCGTAGGCCAGGGCCGCGGCCGTGGGCTCGTTGACGATGCGGACCACCTCCATCCCCGCGATCCGGCCCGCGTCCTTCGTCGCCTGGCGCTGGCTGTCATTGAAGTAGGCGGGGACGGTGATGACGGCCTTTTCCACCTTCTCCCCCAGGTATTCCTCGGCCGCCTGGCGCATCTTCTGCAGGATCATGGCCGAAACCTCGGGAGGGTTGTAGGTCTTGTCGCCCATCTTCACCTGCACGTCCCCGTTGGGGCCCCCGCTGACCTTGTAGGGCACCAGTTTGGCCTCTTCGTCGACCTCGGCCAGTTTTCTCCCCATGAACCGCTTGATCGAAAAAATCGTGTTTTCGGGATTGGTCACCGCCTGCCGCTTGGCCACCTGCCCGACGAAACGCTCGCTGTTCTTCCCCATGGCCACCACGGACGGGGTCAGCCGGCCCCCCTCGGGGTTGGTGATCACCTTGGGCTCCCCCCCCTCCATGACGGCTACTACAGAGTTGGTGGTGCCCAGGTCAATTCCGATAATCTTACCCATCTCTCTCCTCCTTCAGGATTCGGATCCACTTCCAAACGCTTAGCATGAATGCAATCTTTATGCGGACGCCCATCCTTAGCGTCACCCTTATATAGAACCTGAGTGTGTTATTGTCAATCTCCCCAGCCCCCAAAAAAATCCTGGACATCCACCCTTTTGACCTGCTCCGGCTAATCCTGGACATCCACTCTTTGACCCGATGACCCAAAAGGGTGGATGTCCAGGATTGGGGGGGTGTGTTATGATAAACGGGCTATGAAAAGACGGGGCTTCTGGTTTTCGTTGCTGATTCTGGCCGGCGGCATCGCGGCCGCCGCCTACGAGATCAAGACCGTGCCGGTCCGTCCGATCGAAAGCTACCCGGCCCGGGCGACCGTAGGCGGGGCGACCATCGCCGCCGACCCCTACCCGGACGACGAGAAATCGTATACCGCTTTCGACATCAAGGACCTGAACTCGCGCGGGTACAACCCCGTCCACATCATCATCCAGAACGGGACGACCGGCTTCCTCAACATCCGCACCCGGAACATCATCCTCATCACCTCCGCGGGGGAGCAGATCTACTCGACCCCCGGGACCATCGTGGTGGACGACGTGACCCGCTCCGGCCTGACCGCGAGGATGCCGGGGATCGGTTCCGGGGACGACGCGACCTCCACCCGCGCGGGGTCGCCCCTGTCCGATTTCACCTCCAAGGAGCTGATCAACGCCTCGATGGCGCCGGCGTCGGTCACCGACGGCTTCCTCTTCTTCTATAACCCGGACCGCAAGAAGAGCCTCTTCGAGGGGGCCACCCTCTACATCCCGAAACTGGAGGAGGAGGGGACGCGCAGGCCGGTCGGGCCCTTCACCATCCACCTCGGCCGGGCCGCGGCCGAATAGCCACCGGGCCGGGGCAAAAAAAAAGCCGCCCGCCGCCGGAGAGACCCATGCTCCGGGGTCGGGCAGCCGCCGGCCGCCTTGCCGCGCCCGTCGAGGGCGCGGGTTTATCTCCGCTTGATCCGGTACACCTCGGCGTAGATGCGCCGAAGCGGGGCCACGCAGTAGTGGTGGATCAGTTCCATGAAGTTGGCGGGGTCCGCGATCAGCTCCTCGAGCAGACTGTCCCGGATGCCGAAGGAGAGCCGCACGATGTCGGCCTTCCCCTCGCGCGTCTCCACCTTGATGCTCCCGGCGATGTCCTCCCCGAGGGTGAACACGTCGCAGTTGCGCGTCTTCCTGATCTTCTTGAAGCCCTCGACGGCCTTCTCGCTGTTGGCCCGGTAGTAGTCGGCGATCCGCCGCGCCAGCTCGGCGTAGTCGAAATTCGGGACCTTGTTGTTGACGCTCACCTCGATGCCGCACTCCGCCTCGTCGGCCGTCACCGACAGGCCGTAGGTGAAATCGAGATCGCCCTTATCGAACTTGATCCTGTGCCCGTTTTCGTCGTGAAAACGCTTGAGCTCGGCGGGGCCGAAGATGTCGGGGTTTTCGGTCTTCTTTTCCGTTGTGATGTAGTAGTCGCTGACGCTCAGGTACCACTGGTCGATGATGGTTTCGAGCGCCTTGTCGATCAGTTCCGCCGTTTGGGGTGGGATGTTTTTCTTTCCAGACAAGCTTTTGATCCTCAGAAATGTGGGTAAAGGTCCAGCCGCCCTGCACTCTCCTGCGCCATGAAAAACGGGAGTATATCACGCCCCCCGGTCCGTGGGGAAATTTCTTGCCGGCATTTTGCCCCGCGCCCCATCCCCGCCCCCCGGGCCCGAACACCGATTGACAGCGACGGCCCGATCATGGATAATGCGACTCCGAAATGCCGACCGTGGGTGGTTAGCTCAGCTGGGAGAGCGCCGCGTTCGCAATGCGGAGGTCGGGGGTTCGATCCCCCCACCATCCACCATCGGCTACCCCGGATCCTCGCCTCTGCGATTTCCCCGACTAAGGTCTTGGTATTCTCCTCTGCCCATGCGGGTGCGCGAAACATCCATCGTTTTAGGACGTAGTAAATGTCCTCGGCACCCGCCCGGGCTTGCGCGCGGGCCGGGGACAGGAGGAGCATGGCGGACAAGGAACACCTCACGGTGCTGATCGACGCGCTCAGGAGCGCGGACATCGGGATCTGGAACTCCTGGCGCGCGGCACTCGCCGGGAGCCCCGACCTCAGGGGAGCGGACCTCAGGGGCGCGGACCTGCGCCGCGCCGACCTGAGGGGCGCACTCCTCGGGCGCGCCGACCTGCGCCGCGCCTCCCTTCTGAAAGCCGACCTGCGCCGGGCGGTCCTGCGCAAGGCGGACCTGTGCGGCGCCGTCCTGCGCAAGGCCGATCTCCGCCTGGCCGATGCGAGCGCCGCCCTCCTGCGCCGGGCCGACCTGCGCCGCGCCGACCTCTCCGGGGCCGACCTGCGGAGCGCGGACCTGCGGTGGGCCAACCTCTCGGGCGCCGTGCTGGAAACGGCCGACCTGCGCTGGGCCAGGCTGCGCGGGTCGATCCGGGCGGAAGCGTCCGAGGCGGACGGGGCGTCCAAGGCGGACGGGGCGGCCGCGGACTAGTTCAGTTCTTTCTGCGCGGCCGCGAGAATCTTTTCCTGCCCGATGAGGCTCCCCTTGTTCCGGGCCCGGTAGGCGATGTCGAGCTGGGTCTTCGCCCTCTTCTGGAAACGGTTCTGGATCAGGTGGCACTTGGCGAACGCCATCATCGCTTCCTCGATCTTCCCCTCGTTCTTGAGCGCCACCCCGAGATAGAGGTAGGCCTCGCCGAACTTCGGCCGCGCGCCGAGGGCCCGCTCCGAGAGGCCGCGCACCGCGATGGAGTTCCCCTGCTTGAGGAGCGCATCCAGGTTCTCCGTGAAAAGCCCGTCGGCGTAGGCCGTGAGCCGCGAGTCCATATCGGGCCGCTCCTTGTAGATGGCCGCGATCTGCTGTGCCCGCTGCGTCGGGTTTTTCACCGCCGCGATCGCCTGGAGGCGCTCGTAGTCCTCCGCGTACTTGATGTCATCGACGCCGGCTTCCTGGGCGGGGATGGAAGGAACCGCCGCCAGGGCGGCCACCAGAAGGCACGCGAGAGAGAGGATCCAGGTCCGAAGGGGATATTTGCTGTTGGCCGACATTAAATGAACCTCCCGTGGAAAGTCTATTTACAAATGGGAACCGGAATGTTAAATACTATCTTCGCCGGGGGCGCCTAGCTCAGCTGGTAGAGCACTGCGATCACACCGCAGGGGTCACAGGTTCGAGTCCTGTGGCGCCCACCACCCTTTTCCCGCCATTGTAACGGCCCTTCCCGATTTCCAAAAGCTTTTTCCTTTAGGCCGCCGGGGAGGCCCGGCCGGCGCCCCGCCGCCCCATTCACCGGCCGCCGGCTTCGGCACGCCCATCCACCGGCCGCTGGCTTCGGCGCGCCTTTTGGGTTATGGTAGTCGCACCGCGGCGCTTGCGAATCCCGGGGAGAGCGGATGGCCGAAATCGTTGGACACTACGAGATCCTGGAGAAGCTGGGGGAGGGGGGGATGGGCCTCGTCTACCGGGCCCGCGACACCCGCCTCGGCCGCGAGGTCGCCCTCAAGCTGCTGCCCGAGCGGCTGGCCGTCCAGCCGGCCTACCTGCAGCGCTTCAAGCGCGAGGCGCGCGCGGCCTCCTCGCTCAACCACCCCAATATCTGCACCATCTACGAAATCGGGGAGCACGAGGGGCGCCCCTTCATCGCCATGGAACTGCTCGAGGGGGAAACCGTGCGGCAGCTCCTCCCGCACAGGCCGCTCGAGGAGGACCGCATCCTCGCCCTCGGGCTCGAAATCGCCGACGCCCTGGAGGCGGCGCACTCGAAGGGCATCATCCACCGGGATCTCAAGCCCGCGAACATCTTCGTCACCCGCCGCGGCGGCGTCAAGATCCTCGATTTCGGCCTGGCCAAGCTGGCCGCGGCCGGCGAGGCCCCCGACCCCGCCGCGCAGGGGGACGAGATCTCGCCCGAGTACCTGAGCTCCCCGCAGGTGGCCATCGGCACCCTCCCCTACATGTCGCCCGAACAGGCGCTCTCGGAGGAACTCGACGGGCGCTCGGACCTCTTCTCGCTCGGCTCGGTCCTCTACGAGATGGCCACCGGCCTCCCGGCCTTCACCGGGAAGTCGCACCCCGTCCTCTTCCAGCAGATCCTGACCCGCGTCCCCGCCCCCCCGAACCGGCTCAACCCGGAGATTTCCCCGAGGCTTGCAGACGCCATCTGCCGCCTGCTCGAAAAGGACCGGGAGCTGCGCTACCAGACCGCGGCCGACCTGCGCGCCGATTTCAGGCGGATCCGGCGCGACCGCGAACTCGCCCGGGCGGTCCCCGGCGCCCCGCCCCCGCCCCCGGCCGAACCCGCCCCCGCCGCCTCCGGGCCGCACCGCCGTCCCTGGGCCCTCTTCCGGGCACAAGCCCGTCCCGCGGGGAGCGCGCCCCGTCCCGAAACGACGGGGCGCCCCCTCCCGGCCCTCCTCTCGCGCCTCCGCCGCCCGAAGACCGCCGCGCTCGCCCTCCTCGCCCTGCTGGCCCTGGCCCTTTCGGCCCTCTACCTCCTCCCCCGTCCGGTTTACCTCCCCTGCATCGAGTTCGCGGACTTCACGGGCGGCTCCGAATCGGTCGACGCCGATGTGGTGAGCTTCGTCCTCGGGCGCACCCTCTCCCAGTTCCCCGAGATCAGCGTGCTCGACGGCAAGGAATTCGGCCACCTCCTCCGGATGGAGCGGGCGCGCCGTCAAAGCGCCGGAGCCGCGTCCCTGCTCGAGCGCCTGCCGTGGCGCGAGCGGCGGCTGGAGCCCGCGGTGCGGGTCGGCGGGCACGTGAGCGACTCGCTGGGCCAGCTCGAGATCCGCCTCGACTGCCGCATCCGCGGCCGCGCGAGCGTCCAGGTCCGGCGTTTCCGGGGGGTCGACGACCTGCTCAACCAGGGGATCGACGAACTGGCGCGGTACACGCTCGAGGCCTACGCCCCCGCCGCGGCGGAGCGCCGCTACCGCGCCCGCCCCCGCGCCTACCGCACCGCGGTCGAGCTGCTCTCGCCGCGCTGGGACGCGCTGCGCCACTACCACCGCGGCGCGCGGGCCTGGGAGAGCTTCGACATGTACTCGGCCGAACGGGAGCTCCGCTCCGCGCTCGAGATCGACCCCAACCTGGCCCTGGCCCACCTCAAACTGGGCGAGGTCCGGATTTTCCAGAACCAGTGGGACGCGGCGCAGTCGGAAATCCTGGCCGCCCGGCGCCAGTCGGGGGCCCTGACCGAGGAGGACCAGCTGCGGGTGGAGGCCTTCCTGGCCCGTGTCTTCGGCCAGCCGTTCGACGAGCGCGTCTACCTGCAGCGCCTCATCGGGCTGCGCCCGCACAAGCGGGAGTACCTCTACGAACTGGCCGAGTCGTACTTCCACACCGCCGACGTCGACGAGGCGATCAGCCGCTACCAGGACGCGCTCAGCCTCGACGCCGATTACGCCCGCGTCTACAACCACCTGGCCTACTGCTACTCCTGGAAGGGGGAGCACGCCAGGGCGCTCGAGGCCTGCCGCCGTTACCTCGAGCTGGACCGGAGCGCCAACGCCTACGACAGCCTCGGGGACGCCCACATGCAGGCGGGGGAATACGAGCGCGCCCGGGAGATGAAATCGCGCGCCATCGAGATGGACCCCGACATCTTCTACGCCATCCGCAACCTCGCCTTCATCGAGATGCTGACCGGGCGCGGCGACGCCGCCCTGGAGCGGCTCCGGTCGATCGCCGGAGCCACCGACGACAAGGTGCAGATGGCGCAGTCGTACGCGGCGCTGGCCTACGTCCACTACCGCGCGGGGCGGGCGGCGGAGGCGCGCGAAATGTGCCGCCGCGGACTGGGGCTGCTCGGCTCGGTCCAGTACGACGCCCCCCACGACGAGCTGGTCTGGATCCTCGGCATGATCGAGATCGGCCGCGGCGACCTCGCGGCCGCGCGCCGCGCCCTGGGGCAGCTGCGCGATATCCTCGATTCCAGCTCCATCACCGCGATGAACTACAAGCCGGCCTACAAGTACTGGCTCTACCTGAACGCCCGCATCCTGGCCGAGGAGGGGCGCCGCGCCGAGGCCGCGGCCGCCGTCAACGACCTGGTCTGGATCCGGGACAAGCTCGGGTACTGGAGCACCCCGTACGACTGCGCCTTCTTCTTCGACCTGATCGGGAAGATCCACGAGCGGATGGGGCAGGAGGAGGAGGCCGAGCAGGCCTACCTCGACAGCCTCTCCTACAACCCCCGTTACGCCGAGGCCAGGCTGCACCTGGCCGAATTGCTGCAGCGCAAGGGGGCAGCGGAGGCGGCGCAGCGGGAGATGAGCCTGTTCTGGCAGCAGTGGCGGGGGGCGGAGGAAGACGACCCCCTCACCGTGGCCGCGCTCCGCGCCTCGGCCCTGATGGGGTTGTCGCGGCCGGACGCCGGAGCGCGGCGATGATCCGGGCGGTCCTGTTCGACCTCGACGGGGTGCTGTTCGACACCCTCGGCTACCACTGCCGGGCGTGGCGCCGGGCGTTCGAGCTGCGCGGGGGGACGATCCGGGACGAGACCGTTCTCCGCAACGAAGGGCGCAGCTCGGGCGACATCCTCCCCCTCCTGATGCGGGAATCGGGGGTGGAGATCCCGCCCGGGGAGCGGGAGGCGTTCCTCGAGGAAAAGCGCCGCTACTTCCAGGCCATCCTGGAGGTCCGCCCCTTCCCGGGCGCCCTCCGGGTGGTGCGGGAGCTGCGGGAGCGCGGATACCGCCTCGCCCTGGTCACCGGCAGCGACTCGCGCAACGTCCGCCTCCTCCTGGACGACGCGCTGCGGGAGTGCTTCGGGGCCGTCGTCACCGGCGACGGGGCCGGGCGCACGAAACCCGCCCCCGACCCCTGGCTCGCCGCGGCCCGCGCGCTCGATGTCGAGCCCCGCGAGTGCCTCGTGGTGGAGAACGCGCCGCTGGGGATCGAGGCCGCCCGCGCCGCCGGGATGACGTGCGTCGCCGTGCGGAGCACCCTCGGGGCAAAGTGGCTGGCCGCCGCCGACCTGGTCGTCCCCGAGATCGGCCGTGTCCTGGACCACCCCCTCCTGGCGCCCGGGGCGCGCGGACCGGAATCTAGCTCTTGACCACGTAAAGGTGGGGTTTCGCGCGGGAGCGGCCCCCGCCCCCCCCCTCGTCCCAGGGGGAGAGCGCCTGCGAGCGCAGGACCAGGTCGTAGGCCGAGTCCTCCACGATCCGTTCGTCCACGGCCGGGAGGCCGATCGAGGCGGCCAGCGACAGGGAGTGGCGGCAGAGCATGTTGACGCTGAGCGGGATGCCGCGCGAATACAGGGCCACCAGGTCGAGGGCCGCGGGGGTGAAGGCCCCCGGGGCGCAGCCGGAAAGCCGGAGCCGGTGGAGCACGTACCCGCGCGTCTCGGCCGCGTCCATGGGCGTCAGCCGGCAGTAGACGCCGATCCGCCGGCCGGGCGCCTCTTCCCCCCGCCCCGCGAGGCGGTCGGCCAGCCCCGGCCTCCCGGCCAGGATCACGGTCAGCAGCCGCTGCCGCCCGAGCGCCGGCTCCGCCAGCGCTACGAGGCGTCCGAGCGCGTCCCCGTCCAGTTCCTGGGCGTTGTCGACGATGACGGCCGCGCGCCGGCCCGCGAGGGCCCGCCGGACGAGCTCCCGCTCGAGGCGCCCCGGGGCGTCGGCGGCGGCGCAATCCCCCCCTTCGATCCCAAGGGCCCCCATCACGGCCCGCGCCAGGTGCCCGCTCCCCCTCGAGGGGCCGGAGAGGTGGACGAAATCGCACTGCCGCCGGAGGCTCCCCGCCAGGAAGGCCAGCAGCGTCGTCTTCCCCATTCCCGCCTGTCCCAGGAGCGCGGCGGCGCCGCGCCCCTCGCGCAGGACCGTGCGGAGCGCGGCCAGCACGTCCCGGTGCGCGCGCGTGAGGCAGTAGAGAGCGGGGTCGGGGGCGAAGCCGAAGGGGTCCGCGAGCCCCCGCGCGCGCCGGTCGCGCCCGCCGGGCGCCGCCGCGAGCCCCCGCTCGAGGAGCAGGGCGACGGAAGCGTCGGGCACGCCCTGCGCCCAGCGGGTGGCGAGCTGGAAGGCGCGGCAGAGGTAGCGGCGCTTCCCCGACTGCAGCTGGGCCACCGTGGAGCCCTCGGCGGCAAGTTGCTCCGCGTCGAGGATCGAGAGGATCCGGTCCCCGATCAGGGCGTCGAGCGCCTCGGGACGATCCGCCGGGTTCGGGTAGGCCAGGATCCTGACCGATTCCGGGTCGCCCGCCAGGGGCCGCAGGGCGGCGTCGAGCAGGATGATACCGTTCACACATCGCCTCCTTCGCCCCCCTTATCGGGCGGAAGGGGGGGACGGAATACTCTTTTGCCCCCCGATTCTTCTCCGCAGGCGGGCGCCCGCCCCCGTTATGCGCTACAATGGAAGGCAGGAAAGAAAGGGGCGCGCCCATGAAGAAAAAACCGCCGCTTGCCGCCGCACTCCCGGACCGGGCCGCCGTCCTCGAGGACTACCGCACCGCGTGGCTCGGCCGTTTCCTCAGCATCGTCGCCCGCCAGGAGGTCTTTTCGGGGAAGGCCAAGTTCGGCATCTTCGGCGACGGCAAGGAAGCGGCGCAGGTCGCCCTGGCCCGCGCCTTCCGCCCCGGCGATTTCCGGTCGGGCTATTACCGGGACCAGGCGCTGATGCTGGCCCTCGGGCTGGTCACCCCGGAGCAGTTCTTCGCGCAGCTCTACGCCCACGCCGACCCCGACGCCGAGCCCTGGTTCGGCGGGCGCCACATGACGGGGCATTACGCCACGCGGCTGCTCGACGCGGACGGCCGGTGGCGCCACCAGCTCGAGGGGGTGAACTCCTCGGCCGACCTCTCGCCGACGGCGGCGCAGATGCCGCGCCTGGTCGGGCTCGCCCTGGCCTCCAAGCTCTACCGCCGGCGGCCGGACCTGGGCGCCGGGCGCTGGAGCGACGGCGGCAACGAGATCGCCTTCGGCACCATCGGCAACGCCTCCTGCGCGGAAGGGGCTTTCTGGGAATCGATCAACGCCGTCGCCGTCATGCAGGCGCCGATGCTCCTGGCGATCTGGGACGACGGCTACGGCATCTCGGTCCCCAACGAGCTGCAGCTCGCCAAGAGCGACATCTCGATCATCCTCGAGGGCTTCCGCGAAAGCGCCGGCGCGGCCGATTGCGCCGGCTGCGGGATCCGCATCTTCCGCGTGTGCGGGTGGGACTACGCGGCGCTCTACCGCACCTTCCAGGAGGCCGCCGCGGCGGTGCGGCGCGACCACGTGCCCGGCATCGTCCATGTCACCGAACTGACGCAGCCGCACGGGCATTCCACCTCAGGGAGCCAGGAGCGCTACAAGCCCCCCGAGCGCCTCAAGTGGGAGCGGGAGCACGACTGCCTCCTCAGGATGCGCGCGTGGCTGATCTCCGGGGCGTTCGCGACCCCGGAGGAGCTCAACGCCATCGAGGGGGAGGAAAAGGCGCACGCGCTCGACGCGCGCGACCGCGCCTGGAGCGCCTACCGCGCCCCGCTCGACGCCGAGCGCGACCGGCTCCTGGGGCTGCTCGAGGCCGCGGCCGGGGAAGCCGCCGACCCCGGCGCGTTCGAACTCGCCGCGCGCCGGCTCCGGGAGGCCCCGCACCCGCTGCGGCGGGATCTTCTGGCCGCCGCGGCCGAGGCGCAGCTCCTCGGGGGGGAAGACCCCGCCCTCACGAGCTGGATCGCCGGGCAGAAGAAAGCGGCCGCGGAACGCTACGGGTCGCACCTCTACAGCGAATCGGCCCGCTCCCCCCTCCGCGTCACGCCGGTCCCCGCCCGCTATTCGGAACAATCCCCCGTCCGGCAGGGGTTCGAGATCCTCAACGCCTGCTTCGACGCCGCCTTCGAGCGCCACCCCGAACTCGTGGCCATGGGGGAGGACGTGGGACGGCTGGGGGACGTCAACCAGGGGTTTGCGGGGCTGCAGGCGAAGTACGGGGCCGACCGGGTCATGGACACCGGGATCCGCGAGGCCACCATCATCGGCCAGGCGATCGGCCTGGCGCTGCGCGGCTTCCGCCCGATCGCCGAAATCCAGTACCTGGACTACATCCACTACGCCCTCGAGGTGCTGTCGGACGACCTGGCCTCGCTCCGCTGGCGCACCCGCGGCGGGCAGAAGGCGCCCGTCATCATCCGCACCCGCGGGCACCGGCTGGAGGGGATCTGGCACTCCGGCTCCCCCATGGCGGGGATCCTCAACCTCGTCCGGGGGATCCATGTCTGCGTCCCCCGCGACGCCACCCAGGCCGCCGGCTTCTACAACACCCTCTTCCGGTCGGACGACCCGGCGCTGGTGGTGGAGGTGCTCAACGGCTACCGGCTGCGGGCGCCGCTCCCCGACAACATCGGGGAGTTTTCCCTCCCGCTGGGGGTGCCCGAGACCGTGCGCCCGGGGCGCGACGTGACGATCGCCACCTACGGCGCCTGCTGCGCCATCGCGCTCGAGGCGGCCGGACTGCTCGCGCGGGCGGGGATCGAGGCGGAGGTCGTCGACGTCCGCACCCTGCTCCCCTTCGACACCGAAGGGAGGCTCGTCGAGTCGCTCCGGCGCACCCACCGCATCCTCTTCGTCGACGAGGACGTCCCGGGCGGGGCCACCGCCTACATGATGCAGAAGGTGATCGAACAGCAGGGGGGGTTCGACTGGCTCCTGGCCCCGCCGCGCACCCTGCCGGCCCGGGAGCACCGCCCCGCGGCCGGGGGGGACGGCGATTACTTCAGCAAGCCGAACCGGGAGGAGATCGTCGAGGCGGTGCGGGACCTGGTGCGCTACACCTAGTTTTCGGTGAAGAGCAGGAGTTCGTCGAGCGAGGCGAGGAGACGGTCGGCCGCCTCCCCGAGGCCGGGGGCGGGAAAACCGCTCCGGATCCCGAAGACGCGCACCCCCGCCCGGCGCCCCGTCTCCATGTCGACCGGGTGGTCCCCGACGTAGCAGGAGCGCCGAGGGTCCTTCTGCAGCTGCCCGAGCGCCCTGAGCACCCCCTCCGGGTGGGGCTTGGGAAGGCGCACGTCCTCGCCGCAGACGACGGCGCCGAAGGAGCCGGAGAAACCGTGGGCGGCGATCTCGCCCTTCACCCGGGCGCGGGAGCCGCTCGAGACCACCCCGAGGAGGACCCCGCGCTCCCTGAGCGCGCGCATGACGTTCTCCGCCCCGGCGCGCAGTTCGGGCACCCGCTCCCCGTAGTGGCGGGTCCAGAGCTCCTCCGCCTCCGCCCACCGGCTCTCGGGGAGGCCCAGCTCGCGGTACATCCTCCTCCAGTCGGGGGTGAAGTGCCGGGCGTAGATCTCCTCGCTGAAGGGGACGCCGAAATGCTCCATGCTCCGGCTGAAGGCCTCGTAGCAGACGCGCTCCGAATGGACCAGCGTCCCGTCCCAGTCGAACAGGACCGTGTCGAGCCCCCTCACGCGATCATTTCGAGGATCCGGGCCACGAGTTTTTCGGCTCCCGCACCCACCTCGGCGATCCCCTGGGCCATCATGTAGCAGGGGGTGGTCACGATCCGGTTCTTTTCGTCGACGACGATGTCGGTCGCCTGCGCCTTTTTGTGCTTCGCCCCCATCTCCTCGAGCGCCCCGGCGGTGGCCCCGTCCATCCCGATGGTCAGCGTCGGGGAGAGTTCGCGCCCGAAAAGCGCGGCGAGGATGGTGGGGGCGATGCAGAGGGCGCCGATCGGCTTGCCCGCCCGGGCCAGTTCGCGCAAGAGCGCCGCCACGTCATCGTCGACGAGACAGTCGGCCCCGTCGACGGCGAAGGTGCAGAGGTTCTTGGCCGCGCCGAACCCGCCCGGGATGACGAGGGCGTCGATGTCGTCCGTCATCACCGTCTTCACGTCGCGGATCTTTCCCCGCGCGATCCGGGCCGCCTCCGTCAGGCAGTTGCGCGTCTCCTCCACGGGGGAGCCGGTGACGTGGTTCACCACGTCGGCCTGGTTCTTGCCCGGCGCCATGCAGAGGATGTCGGCCCCCATCTTGTCGAGAAAGTAGAGCGTGAGCGTCGCCTCGTGGATCTCGCTCCCGTCCTGCACCCCGCATCCGGACAGCAGCACTCCCACCGTTTTCCTTTTCATGATCCCCTCCAGGGTGATGGCTTCGATTTCTCCGGCGGCCCCGCGGGCCCCGATGACGGCCTTACCAAATTAAAACAAAAAGCGGCGCGACTTTCCACCCCTTCCGGCCTGGCGTGCCCGGAAAGGCTCGAAATCCGCGCCCCCCTGCGCTACAATCGCCCCATGCGCTTACGAATCCTCGCCCCCTTGCTCCCGCTCCTGCTTCTGATGCACCCCCCCGTGCCGGCCTCCGGGCAGCCGCTCGCGATCTCCGCGGCGGGTCCGCTCACCCCCGGGGAGGTCGTGCTCCTCAGGATCGGGACCCGGCTCGACTCGCTCGAGATCCGCGCCTTCGGCCGCTCCTTCCCCGCCTTCCCCGTCGACGGGGCCTGGAACGCCCTCGTGGGGGTCGACCTCGGCACGAAGCCGGGGACCTACACCCTGCGGCTCGAGGGGACGCTGCCGGGGGCGAAAAGATCACGGGCGCCGACACCCTCACCGTGCGCGGGAAGAGCTTCCCCACCCGCCATCTCAAGGTCGAGCCGAAATACGTGACCCCGCCTGCAGCCGTGCTCGCCCGGATCGAGCGCGAGAGCGCCGAGGTGGAGGCCGTCTTCGGCGCCCTCTCCCCCGCGCGCCTCTGGAGCGGCCCCTTCGCCAAGCCGGTCCCGGGCGCGCTGATCAGCGAGTTCGGCAAGCGCACGGTCTACAACGGCCAGCCGCGCAAGCCCCACACCGGGGTCGACCTGCGCGGCGCCGCCGGCACCCCCGTCGCCGCCCCCAACGCCGG
>Ga0123333_10003972_pt1 | contig 14097 bp, 8 predicted proteins | sample BioC12SIPDNA_3_FD_89957 | JGI IMG/M metagenome (GOLD analysis project Ga0123333, IMG submission 89957) | Anaerobic biogas reactor microbial communites from Washington, USA - Biogas_R2_B C12 SIP DNA | ecosystem: Engineered > Bioreactor > Anaerobic > Unclassified | place: Washington, USA... | reverse complement strand
GCCACCGTGCCCGCCAACATGGTGCGCCTGTGCCAGGCCGTCGATCACCCCGCCTTTGGCGTGCTGTTGCACTTGCGCCGCTGGAAGGGCGAGCAGGCCGACCAGGGCGATGCCCTCATGGCCCCTTATGCCATGCACACCCACGTCACCAAGGCGATTCGCCTGGGCGAGGTGGCCACGGCCATGACCGATCTGCATAGCCTGGGCTATAACGGCTGCTGGAGCGTCGAGCTGCCCACACAGCGCCCCACCGAGCTGGGCGTTTGGGTAGCCCTGATGCGCGACACCCTGGCCTGCTGGCAGGCCGAGGCCTAGCCACCAGAGAGGAGGCCGATATGAAGTTCACCGATGGCTATTGGGGCGTGCGCGCCGATGTGACGGCGCACTATCCCGCTCACGTGCACGAGGTGCGCCTGGGCGAGCGCGAGCTCATGTTCTATGGGCCCACAGTGCCCTTTGTGACGCGCTTTGACACCGTCAACACTCCTGTGGTGACGGTGCAGCTCTCATCGCCTATGGAGAATGTGGTGCGCGTCAGGCTCTACCACTTTAAGGGCGGTGTGCCGCGTACCCCCGCCTTTGAGGTGCACGCCAGCGCCGAGCACCCCGTCTCCGTGGCCGAGGATGACGACGCAGCCACCCTCACCACCGGTCGCCTCACCGCCCGCGTGGTCAAGCAGGGCGGCTGGCGCCTCGAGTTCCTCGATGGCGACCGTGAGATCACCCACTCGGGCAAGAACGCCATGGGCGTGGTCGATGCCCCCGAGGGCCGCTACATCCACGAGCAGCTCGCCCTGGCCGTGGGCGAGTGCATCTATGGGCTGGGCGAGCGCTTTACGCCCTTTGTCAAGAACGGCCAGGTGGTCGATCTCTGGCACGAGGACGGGGGCACCAGCTCTGAGCAAGCCTACAAGAACGTGCCCTTTTACCTGAGCAACCGCGGCTATGGCGTGTTTGTGGCCCACCCCGAACGCGTCTCGTACGAGGTCGCCTCTGAAAAGGTCGAGCGCGTCCAGTTCAGCGTGCCCGGCGAGGTGCTCGAGTATTACATCATCTACGGCCCCGACCCCAAAGACGTCGTCTCGCGCTACACCGCCCTCACGGGGCGGCCCGCGCTGCCGCCGGCCTGGTCGTTTGGCCTGTGGCTGACCACCTCGTTCACCACCGACTATGACGAAGACACCGTCAACAGCTTTGTGCAGGGCATGGCCGACCGCGACATCCCCCTGCACGTCTTTCACTTTGACTGCTTTTGGATGAAGGAATACCACTGGGTCGACTTTACCTGGGACGACCGCATGTTCCCCGACCCTGCCGCCATGCTGCAGCGCCTCAAGGCCCGTGGCCTGCGCATCTGTGTCTGGCTCAACCCCTACATCGCTCAGCTCTCGACGCTGTTCGACGAGGGCATGGCCGGCGGCTATCTCGTCAAGCGGCCCAATGGTGACGTGTGGCAGTGGAACAAGTGGCAGGCCGGCATGGGCCTGGTTGACTTTACCAACCCCGCCGCCTGCGAGTGGTATGCCAGCAAGCTGCGCGCCCTGATCGACATGGGCGTCGACTGCTTCAAAACCGACTTTGGCGAGCGCATCCCCACCGAGGTGGTGTGGCACGACGGCTCTGACCCGCAGCGCATGCACAACTACTATACGCTGCTCTATAACCGCGTCGTCTTCCAGACCCTCGAGGAAAAGCTCGGCCGCGGCAATGCGGCGGTGTTTGCACGCTCGGCCACCACCGGAGGCCAGCAGTACCCCGTGCACTGGGGCGGCGATTCGACCGCCACCTTCCCGTCGATGGCCGAGAGCCTGCGCGGCGGCCTCTCGCTCTCGCTCTGCGGCTTTGGCTTTTGGAGCCACGACATGGGCGGTTTTGAGCAGACCGCCTCGGCCGACGTCTACAAGCGCTGGTGCGCCTTTGGCCTGCTCTCGTCGCACAGCCGCCTGCATGGCTCAACCTCTTATCGCGTGCCCTGGCTGTTCGATGACGAGGCGGTCGACGTGCTGCGGCACTTTACGCGCCTCAAGTGCCGCCTGATGCCCTATCTCTATCAGGTCGGCGTCGAGGCCCACACCACCGGCGTGCCCAGCATGCGCGCCATGGTGCTCGAGTTCTGTGGCGACCCCGCCGTTGACGCCCTCGACCGGCAGTATATGCTGGGGCCTGCGCTGTTGGTGGCGCCCGTGTTCACCGCCGACGGCTCGGTCGACGTCTATCTGCCGGCCGGCCGCTGGACGCACCTGCTTACCGGCGAGGTGGCCGAGGGCGGCCGCTGGCAGCGCGAGCAGCACGGCTACATGAGCTTGCCGCTCTATGTGCGCCCCAACACACTGTTGGCCCTGGGCGCCAACGACCAGCAGCCCGACTATGCCTATGCCGACGGCGTGACGCTGCACCTGTTCGAGCTAGGCGAGGGCGCCACCGCCCAGGCCATCGTGCCTGCGCTCGACGGCTCGCCGGCGTTGACGGTGCAGGCAACGCGCAGCGGCGGGCAGATCACCCTGCGCGCCAGTGGCAATACGGCCAGCTGGAGCGTGCTGCTGCGCGGCATCGCTGCGGTGCGCGCGGTGCAGGGTGGGGCGGCCAGTAGCGATCCGCTGGGCACGCTCATCAGCGCGGCGCCCAACGCCGGCGAGGTGCGCATCGCGCTCTAGCCAGCGCCCCGCAACAGGCTGGGCCGTGCTGTTCCTACGCATGTCAGGCGCCCGCAGAATGCGTTCTGCGGGCGCCTGCACGATTGCGCGCCCCGGGTGCGAAGATCGTATCTAGAGCACCATAAATGTGCTACAATAGTCGCGAGCCACTCCGGCTCGCCCGGCAGGCCGCCCCCTCTGGCGTCCTCCTGGCTGAGTGATGCTTCACTTGGGGGGAGGTGCGTCATGCAGATTCGCAGGTTGGTCGTCTTTGCGCTGCTCGTCTCGCTGTTGGTGGCGGCCCTGGCGCCTGTGCTGGCGCTGGCCGCGCCGCCCGAGCCCGCACCCGCGGGCGCGTACGTCAGCGGGCGCCTGCTGGTGGGCTTTAGGCCCGGCGCCACTGCAGCGCAGCGCGCGGCGGCCCACAGCGCCGCTGCCGCTCGGGTGGTGGGGGCCATCGAGCCCCTCGGCGTCGACATCGTCGCGGTGCCCGCAGGCCGCGAGGCTGCCCTCATGCGCACCTATGCCCTGCGCCCGCAGGTCAGCTATGCCGAGCTCGACTATATCTACCAGGCCGTCGAGCTGCCCACCGATCCCGCTTTCGGCAAGCAGTGGGGCCTGCACAACACCGGCCAGGTTTACAACCCGGACTATAGCGTTGGCACGCCCGACGCCGACGTGGACGCCCCCGAGGCCTGGGACGCCGTCCAGGGCAATGGCGTGTACGTGGCCATCCTCGACACCGGCATCGACCAGGATCACCCCGAGTTGGCCAGCAAGATCGTGGCCAACAAGAACATGACCGACAGCGCCTCGGTCGACGACATGTACGGCCATGGCACCCATGTGGCCGGCATCGTGGCCGCCACAGCCAACAACGGGCTGGGCGGCAGCGGCGTCGCGCCGCAGGCCAGCCTCATGAACGTCAAGGTGCTCAGCGACTCTGGTTCGGGCGCCACCACCTGGATCGCCAACGGCATGATCTGGGCGGCCGACAACGGCGCGCAGGTCATCAACATGAGCCTGGGCAGCACGCTGCCCTCGACCACCCTGCAGAACGCCGTCAACTATGCCTGGGGCAAGGGCGTGGTGGTGGTGGCCGCGGCCGGCAACAACGGCCGCAACATACGCTTCTACCCCGCCTACTATGGCAACTGCCTCGCCGTGGCCGCCACCGACGCCAAGGATGCGCGCGCCAGCTTTTCTAACTATGGCACCTGGGTCGACATCGCCGCGCCCGGCAGCATCATCTACTCGACGCTGCCCAACCATCCCGCCGAGATGGGCGCCAGCCTCAGCTATGGCTGGGCCAGTGGCACCTCGATGGCCACGCCCTTTGTGGCCGGCGCCGCCGCCCTGGTCTGGTCGAGCCCCTACGGCACCAGCGCAACGGCCGTGCGCGCGCGCCTGCAGTCGACCGCCGATGCCATCGCGGGCACCGGCACCTACTGGATGAACGGGCGCCTGAACGCCGGCTCGGCCGTGGCCGCGAGCGTGCCACCGACGCCCACGCCGGTGGTGCCCACACCGACACCTGTGGTGCCCACACCGACACCCGTGGTGCCCACACCGACACCCGTGGTGCCCACACCGACGCCCGTGGTGCCCACACCGACGCCCGTGGTGCCCACACCGACACCTGTGGTGCCCACACCGACACCTGTGGTGCCCACACCCACGCCCGTGCTGCCCACGCCCACGCCCGTGCCCGGCAGCATGTCCGTCGCCAGTGTGACGGTGGGCGAGTTCGCCAGAACGGTGCGCGGCAAGAACCTGTTCGTCAGCGGCAGCGCCAGCGTCGCGGTGGTGAGCGGCGCGTCGCCCGTGGCCGGCGCCACGGTGACGGGCACGTGGTATCTCAACGGCGCCGCCACGCAAACCGGCCTCAGCGGTGTGACGGATGCCAGCGGCGTGGCGCGGGTGCCGCTCAACAGCCTCAAGGTCAAGGCGGGCGACGAGCTGCGCTTTTGCGTCACCGCCGTGAGCCATCCCGCCTATGCGTGGGATGCCGTGGCGCTGTGCGGCGCCCGGCTGGTGCCCTAGCGCACGCCCAGAGGACTATATAGCGGGGCGCCGCCTGCTGGGCGCCCCGCGCTTAGCGGTTCATGGCGGCCAGACGTGGGTCGGTCAGCCGGTCGAGCCCCAACTGCAACAGCGTCAACGCCAGGCACACCAGCGTGATGGCCAGCCCCGGCGGCAGCGCCCACCAGCGCCAGACGGGGCTTATCAGCAGCGCAGGATAGCGCATGGCGTGCGAGAGCGTCATCCCCCAGCTCTGCGTGGTGGGGTCGCCCAACCCCATAAAGCTGAGCCCTGCCTCGGCCACAATGACGTGCTGCATCTCGGCGATAAAGCGCGTAAAGGCCAGCGGCACGGTGGCCGGCAGCAGGTGCCGCCAGACAATGCGTCTGCCGCTGGCCCCCACCGCCTGCGTGGCCTCGATATACTCGCTCTGGCCCTCGGCCAACGCACGGGCATACACAATGCGCGCCACGCTGGGCCAGCCGAAAAGCACAAAGAACCCCAGCAGCGTGCCCATGCCTGGCCGAACAAAGGCGGCCACCAGCACCATCAGCGCCAGGCGTGGCACCGACAGGAACACGTCGACCACCCGCAGCAGCGCCCAGCCCAGCCGCCGATGATAGGCCGCCACCGTGCCCAGCACGGTGCCCAGCAGGGTGCTGCTCAACGCCGCCGCCGTGGCCAGCGTCAGAGAGGTGCGCGCCCCCGCCAGCAGCTCTGAGAGCAGGTCGTACCCCAGGTCGTTGGTGCCCAGCGGGTGCGCGGCCGAGGGTGGGCTGAGCGGGTCGAACATGGTGCGCGAGGGGTGCGGCGCCAGCCAGGGCGCCAGCAGCGCGGCGCACAGCGCCAGCGCCAGCAGCAGCAGGCCCACCCGCGCCAGGCCGTCGCCCCAACAGGCCCGCCAGAGCGCAAGCAGCATCAGCGGCCGCCCCGCAAACGCGGATCGAGGGCGCCATACAGCGCATCGGCCAGCAGGTTGGCGCCCATGGTGGTCAGCATCGTCACCAAAAAGGCGCCCTGCAGCAGGGGATAGTCGCGCGCCATGCTGGCCTGATAGATGGCCTGGCCCATGCCAGGGTAGGCAAAGGCCACCTCAACCAGCATGGCGCCCATCACCACGGCGCCCAGGCGCAACGCCGCCAGCGACACCACCGGCAACAGCGCGTTGGGCAGGGCGTGCCGCCACAGCAGCGCCCGCTCGGGCAGGCCCTTGGCCCGCGCCACGGTGATAAAGCCCTCGCCCAGCACCTGCGCCAGCGCGTTGCGGGCCACATAGGCCACATCGCCGACGTTGGTGAGCACCAGCGCCAGCACCGGCAGCACCATGTGTCGGGCGATGTCTGCCGCCCGCCGCGGCCAGGGCGCCCCCAGCAGCGCCACCGACTGCGCCCCGCCCAGAGGCAGCCAGCGCAGGCGCACGCCCAGCAGCAAGATCAGCAGCAGCGCCAGAAAGAACGCCGGCACCGAGCCGCTCACCGCCGAGCCCACCAGCAGCGCCCTGTCGAGCAGTGCGCCGCGCCGCCAGGCCGAGGCCGCCCCCAGCACCACGCCCAGCGCCAGGTAGAGCGCCGTGGCCACGCCCACCAGGGCCAGCGTCCAGCGCAGCCGCCCCGCCAGCACCCGCGCCACCGGCGCGTTGTACGAGAGCGACCAGCCCAGGTCTCCGCGTGCCAGCCCCGTCAGATAGGCACGGTATTGCTCGCCCAGCGGCCGCTCGAGCCCATAGTAGCTGCGGATGCGCTCGCGCGCCTCGGGGCTCAGCGGCGTCGGCAGGCCCTGCGGATTGTCCAGCTCGGCCAGCGGGTCGCCCGGCATCAGCCGTGGCAGTAAAAAGTTCAGCGTCAGCACCAGCCACATGGTGAGCGCCACCTGGGCCGCCCGAGCCAGGCCATGGCCTCGCCCCAGGCGGCCCGCACGCACCTCGGTGCTGCTCACGGCATGTTCAGGAACATGAGCTTGTTCACCGCCAGGGGGATGCCGTTGGCCACGCCTCCGGCGGTGTAAAAGGGCGTGGGCCCGCCTGGCGTGTACACTTCCCACATCAACGGATGCCACAGCGGCAAGATGGGCAGCTCCTCGGCGATGATCTCTTGCAGCCGCCACACCAGCGCGCGCCGTTCGCCTTCATCCATGGCCCGCAGCGAGGCCTCATAGACCTCAGTATACTCGGTATTCTCCCAGACCGCCGGCACGCTGGGGTGCCCCATGTCGGGATTGGCGGTGCCGCCGTGCCCCGTCACCAGCAGGTCGAACTCGCCGGCATTGAGCAGCCCGTCTACCGTGGCCATATCGGCCGTGCGCACCTCGACGGTAATGCCCACCGCCGCCAGGTCGCTGCGGATCAGTTCGGCCTCACGCGCATAGGTGGGCGTGGTGAGCAGGGTGGTCTGCAGCGGCGTCACGCCCGCCGCCGACAGCAACGCCTGGGCGGCCGCGGCGTCGTGCGCGTAGGCGGGCAGGTTGGGCGCGTGCCACGGGCTGCTGGGCGAGAGCAGCCCGGTGCTGGCCACCACGGCCCCGCCCAGTTGCGCCCGCGTCACCAGCGCCTGCCGGTCGATGGCCAGCGCCAGCGCCTGTCGCACCTCGCGCCGGTCGAACGGCGTTCGCGTGGTGTTATAGTAGAGCTTGAGCGCCCAGTCGCTGGGGCCCTCGATCACCGCCAGTCCCGGCTGCTCGCGCAGCTCGGTCACCGAGGCGATGCCGCTGCCCGAAAAGCTGGCCTCGTGCACGTCGCCCACCAGCAGCGCCAGCGCCGCATCTTGCACGCGGATCAACGCCAGCTGCTCGACCTTGGGCGCCCCCATAAAGTAGCGCGGGTTGGCCTCGTATAGATAGCGGCCCTCGGCCTGGTCGTAGGCGCGCAAGATGAACGGCCCACTGCCGATGACCGCCTCGGCGTCCAGCTTTTTCAAAGGCTCGGCCACTCCCTGCCAGATGTGTCTGGGGATGATCGGCAGCGAGCCGAACAGGTCGCTGAGCAGGCCCGCCACCGGCTCGGCGGTGTGCAGCGTCACGGTGCGGCCATCGGCGCTGGCCTCGGCCGCCGCCACGTGCTCGATGGGCCAGCCCCAGCGCACCATGCCCTCGGCCGCGCGCTCGCCGAAATAGGTGTAGCTAAAGGCCACATCCTCGGCGGTGAGCGGCTGACCGTCGTGCCAGGTCACGTCTGGCCGCAGCTCAAAGGTCCACACGGTGCCATCGTCCGATAGCGCCCAGCGCTCGGCCAGCCAGGGGATGACGCCGTCGGCGTCCTTCCACACCAAGGTGTCGAACAGGTACGACATGCGGATATAGCCCGGCCCGCGACTGTAGAACGCAAAGGGCGAAGGGTAGCCATAGTCATCGCCGGCCATCACATAGGTCGTTGCCGCCGCAGCGGTCGGCGTCAGCTCGTCGCCGGCCGCAGGCGGCGATCCCTCGGGCGGCGGCTGTGACGGCGCGCAGCCGCTCAGCAGCACCAGGGCCAACGTCACCAGCAGGGCCAGCGCCCCCCGTCGCATCGTCTTCAAAGCGCTCCTTTCGTCCGCCGCAGGGGGTTCGCCCGGCCTCTGGCGCGAGCGGCTGCGGCGTTCGGCGGCGAGTCTAATGCAAACATTCGCAATAAGCAAATGCCTCGCCGTCGACAAAGGGGCAGGGCGCCGCAAAGAGCAACAGGCGCTCCCTTGGGGGCGCCTGCTATCGCTCAGAACAGCGCGGCTAGGCTGGGTAGCCCAGCCCGTCGAGGATGGCGTGATAGCCCGCGCGGTAGACCGCCTCGCTCTCGTCGTCAACCACGCCCACCAGGCCCTGCTCGGTGGCGCCCAGGATGAGCTTGTTGGCCGGATCTCCCACCATGGTGATGGCCATCACCTGGCTCTTGACATAGTTGGCGCCCATCCAGAATAACCCTTCGGGGATGTTGACCCACAGGACGATGCCCTCATCCCACCAGCGGCGGCGCGCCTCGCCCACGGCCAGAATGCCGAACGGCGGCGAGACGATGCCCTCGACCATCTGCACGCCCGAGGCCTTGACGCCGTCGGTGTAGGCCGCGAGGATGGGCGTGTGCGCGTGCAGCGAGCAGACCTTGCCCGCCTCGCGCAGTTGCGCCGTCACCTGCTGATAGAATGGCAGCACACGCTCGCGCCACTGCGTCGGGCTGATCTGCCCGTCGATGCGCCCCAGCCGCACCAGCGTCACCGGCGATGCGATCAGCGCCTCGACGCGGCGCTGCTCTTGCGCCGCAAGGGCCTCGAGCAGGGCGGCAAAGCGCGTCGGCTCGTCTTGCTGCAACTGGTGCCAGTGCGTCAGCACCTGGTGCGCGTTGACCATCCCCGGCCGATAGCCCAGCAGCTCGCAGCTCAGCTCATAGGGCGAGCGCGGGCCATCGCAGCGCACGATGCCGTCTGTGCCGATCTCAAAGGCGGTATCGGTGTAGGCGCTGGCGTCTATATGGAACACCGCGTCATCGGCCATGGCGATGGCGGCGTCCAGGTCGTCGGGCGTCTTGACCAGTCCGTCCAGGTCGCAACTGGCGTCATCGGCCAGGCGCCCCAGGTGCTGTCGCTGCCGGAGCGTCAGGTCGCCCCGCGCGGTGTGGTAGGTCATGGTGCTGATATCGCCCACCGTCTGCACGTCTACGTCCACGTGGGGGTGCTCGCACCACACCACCGGCCGCGAGAGGCACAGCCCCATGCCACGGCGCCGCAGCCCCAGCTCCAGCTCGCCGCGCGGCATGATGCTCTCGAGGCTCATCACAGGGACGCGATCCACCTCGCCACCGGTCAGAACCGCCTGCATCCGTTCTGCAAAATCCATCTCTCCCAGACCTCCGCTCTATGCTCTCACGGGGTAGGCGCCGCAGGTCTCGATGGCCTCGACCACGGCGCGGAACCCCGCCTTGAACAAGCGTTCGCTCTCCGCATCGGTGATGCCATAGGTGCCCATCTCGGTGAACCCGATCACCAGCCGGTTGCCCGGCGCGTCGCTCTTGATCAGGTCCATGGTATAGCGTCGGGTCTCTTCATAGCCATAGTAGAACACCGTCTCGGGAAAGTTGACCCAGATGACCACGTCGGGCCCCCAGCGTCGGCGTGCCTCGGCGATGGAGAGGTCGCCCACCGGCGGCGGGGTGAACGCCTCGACCACGTTGACGCCCGTCTCGCGCAACAGGTCGGCATAGGCCAGGTTGTTCGAGGCGTGGGCGTGGATCGAGACGATCTTGCCCGCGGCCTGCAGCTGGGGCACGAACTCTTGATAGTAGGGCAGGTCGTATTGCCGCCAGCGCGCAGGGCCATAGTTGCCGTCGACGCTGCCGCAAGCCACCAGATCGCCCGGCAACTGCAGCAGCAGCGGAAAGCGCCGACGCTCGCGGCGATCTACCGCCGCCACCAGGGCCGCAAACTCGTCGGGATGGTCGTTCTGGGCATAGATCCACGCCGGAATACCCGCATAGCCCCCAAAAAAGCCCAGGGTGGCCTCGTAAGGCACGCCAAAGCCCGCCTGGCTGAGGTAGCCGTGCGAGCCCCAGTGGCGCTGCGCCTCGAGGACGGGCCGAGGGTCGAGGTGATAGACCGTGTCCTCGACCATGTAGATCACCGCATCGAAATCCTTGACGTCTTTGATCAGCCCCTCGGTTTGCACCGTGGCGCCATCGGCGATGCGCCCCAGGTGCGTCTTGCTGCGGGTGTACACGGCGCCCACGGGCGTGTGGTAGGTGGTGGTGACCACGTTGCCCTCGCTGCGCGTGTCGATCTCGACGTTGGGCATCTCTGACCAGATGCCGCCCGAGTGCCGGTCTAGCAGGCCCATGCCGCGGTCGGCCAGCTCACGCTCGAACCCGCCGCGCGGCACCAGGTTGTCGTAGGGCGCAAAGGGCACCGCGTCGGGCTCGCCACCGTGCAGCACGGCGTGCAGCCGCTCGTAAAAGTTCATCTCACCTCCTCGACAACGGCCTCCCGGGAACCGGCCACGATTCCCGGGAGACAGCCAGAGAATGCCTGTTCAGGCGCTGGTGGCTCAGGCGCCCCACTTTTCGGCCCAGCCAGATTCGACCCACTCTTGCTCCACCGCCTGCTGGATGGCGTCGGCCGCCTCTTGCGCGGTCATCTCGTCGCGATAGACCCGCTCGCGGTAGACATAGAACTGGTCGCCCACAAAGGTGCTGATGGGCATACGCGGGTCGGTGTAGCGGTGCGTCGCCTCAGAGGCCGACCGCAGGTAAAAGTCCAGCCCGGGGAAGATCGGCTCGACCCCCGCGATGTACTCTTTCAGCGCGGGCAGCCAGCCGATCTCGGCAAAGGCGATGTCGCAATGGGCCTTGCTCTGCTGGAACTCTATCACGGGGAAGGCCTCTTTGGCGTGGGTGCCATCGCGATAGAGCGACGTGGCGTGGCTGGTGTAGCACTGTACCTTGTCGCCCGCCCGCCAGGCCGGCACCGGCACCCAGCTGGCGCGGTTGAGCGCCGACACCTCGGGCTTTTCTTTGGCCGTCTCGCCCGGGTGCCAGTAGCCCTCGATGATCATGGCCTGCACCTCGGCGTTATACGACCCGCCCCAGGTGCCCTGCCCCTCGACCGAGCGCACGCCTGCCAGGTTGTCTACGCCCATCAGGCGGATGAACTCGGCGCACGTCTCTAGCGATTCGACAAAGCGCTCGTTGTTGATGGTGATGCTGGCATCGGTGGGGTTCCACCAGTCGTTAAAGTCCCACAGCATCGACACGGTCCACGCCGAGGCATAGTGTGGCCCTGGCCCGCCCATGGCATCGTAGGGGTCGATGCCGAACTGCAGCAGGTTGCCGGCCGCGTCGAACTTGGTCAGCTTTTCGTGCCACTCGAACAGCTCTTCCCAGGTCTCGGGCGGGTCGTCGGGGTCGAGCCCGGCCTCGCCCACCATGCGCTCGTTATAGTCCAGGCCCAGGCGCACATAGCACTCCATGGCGGGGATGCCGAACTGCATATCGCGCCACGAGGCGTTCTCATAGCTCTCAGTAAAGAACGAGTCGCGGCTGATCTTGTCGCTGGCGTCGACAAAGGGGTTCAGGTCGAGCAGCACACCGCCCAGGGCAAAGTCGAGCTGCGGGCCCAGGCAGCCCACATCGGGCGGGGTGCCCGCCGCGACGGCGGTCTTGCCCGCATCGCCGCCGGCGCCAGTGCGAAACTCGATGTCGAGGCCGTCGGCCTCCATCTGCTGCCACTCATCGGTGGCGCGCCAGGCCGCCTCGCACGCCGAGGGCTGGTTCCAGAACAGCCAGTATTGGATGGGGATGCGCTCTTTGGGCGCAGGGGCGGCCGGTTGAGGCGTGGCGGTTGGCGGCGCGGGCTGCTCGTCCGCGGGCTGCTCAGCCGCCGGCTTCTCAGCCGCTGGCGCAGGGGTGGCTTTGGGCGCACAGCCCGCCAGCGCCGCTGCTGCCACGAGCGCAGCGTTGCGCAAGAATCCACGACGTGAGATGACGTGCCAATCAGACATGATCACCTACTCCTCTCAACTGTGCCACACAGACCCACACTCATAGGCGTTCTGGGCATGTTGCCGCGATGCTGACCCCCTTCGTTGCTGGAGCGCCTTCATCGGCGCCGCCTGGCTCTCTGGTTGTTAACGCGTGGCGTCGGGCCACAGATTCAGTATAGAACAGCCTGCCGCCTGCTGTCAACGGTCGAATGCAACGCGCAAATGGCGTCTTTTCGTCGTCGCAGAGGCCGCCCGGCAAAACGTAAAGCGCGGGCAACCCCCGCGCTCTATGCGCGCGATCGATAGTGGGCGCCTAGCGCCCGCGGCGTTCGTCGATGATCAGCCCGAGCTGTGGGTCTAGTCGCAGGGTGTAACGCGTGCCCGGCACGTGCCACATATTGTCGGTGAACAGCCCCAGCCGATAGTGTCGCAACAGCGGGTGCCCGCGCCAGACCGTGGGCGGGGCGAATTCGACCAGCGCCTGCATCAGCCCTGCATGGGTGATCTGCACCGAACACCCCAGCAGCCGCAGCGTGGCGGCCGCGTCGGGCGGCACGGCGATGTCGATGCTCTCGCCCGTATGGCAGTCGAGCATGATGGCGTGGCCGTGCAGGTGCAGGCAGATCAGCGTCACCCCGGGGGTGGGCTCGCGCGTCAGCGTCTGCAGGGCGAGCCGCACGCCGGTGTGCTCGGCCACAGGGTCGACCATCGGCTGACTAAAGACCCCCGCCGCCCCGGGCAGGGCCAGCAGGCGCAGCCTGGCCTCGCTCTCTTCAAGCTCACGGGTCTGCTGCCAGGCCTGGCGCGCCCGCGCCAACGCGGCGGCGTGGCCGTCAGAAGCCGCCTCGGGCTCCTGGTCGCCATACACCGCCTCGAGCCAGGCGCGCACGTCGGTGCTGGGGCCCAGCGGCGTGTCTCGCCGCAGTGCCAGCCGCGTGCGCAGCGTGTAATAGCTCACATAGGCCAGGTCGTCTTGCGGGTTGTGCGGTGGCGTGCGGCCGTGCTCGGGCGGCGCCAACAGCAGGCGCGGCCGCTGCAGGGGCGCCGGGCGGTCGCCCTCATGGTGCCGATGCACCAGCCCCGCAAAGCGCAGCAACAGGTCTGCCGGCGCCAGGTCGGCCACCACCAGGTCGAAATCGAGCCCCATGTTGGTGGCCAGCCGCTGAGGCCCCACCACAATGCCGCGCCGCCGCTCTGCGGGCGCGCCGTGCCCGTAACGCGCGATCAGCTGTCGCTCGATGGTGCGGCGCCTGTCGAGCAACATGTGGGCGTGCACCAGCGTCAGGTCCTCAGCGGGCACGATCTCGGCCGCGCACAGCGCCTGATAGACCGCCTGCGCCCGCGCCACGCTGCGGCAGATCACCGCCGCGCAGCCGCCCTCGACCAGGGCCTCGCGCAGGGCGTTCACCAGCGCCGCATCGCCCTGTGGCAACCACTCGAACGCGACTTTGCGCCCCACGGGCGGCGCCGACGCCCTGCAGCCGGTGTGCACCTGGCCGTCGCTCGGGTCGCGGCTGGCCCAGGTGATGGCCGGGTAGGGCGCTTGCACGTCTGCCAGCTGCGACGCAGCCTCGTCAGCGGCGCCACCGGCGCGCAACAGCGCCTTGCGCTCGGCGACGGTCAACCCCTCAGACAGCACGATCACCGTGCAGTTCATGCGGGTCAGCCAGGCCACCAGCCGTGGCAGCAAGTGCGATTCGTGCGCGCTGTAGGCCTGCACCTGGTGCAAGATCACGGTCTTGTCGGCCAGCAGCGACAGGCGCAGATAGTAGAACCGCGTCAGGCTGACGCTCAGCAACACCTCGTCTATCGTGGTGAGGCCAAAGGGGGCCAGCAGCGCCCGCTTGAGCGGCAGAAACCAGCTCATCGCCTCCACACCGTCGGCGCCCTCAAGGGCGCTGTAGACGTCTTGCCAGACGGGCTCGGGCGATACGTCGTAGCGCGCCTGGCCGTGCACCAGCTGGCTGGCCTGCTCGGCGCCATAGCGCGCCGTGAGCATGGCCTTGAGGCG
>Ga0123333_10003970_pt1 | contig 14099 bp, 14 predicted proteins | sample BioC12SIPDNA_3_FD_89957 | JGI IMG/M metagenome (GOLD analysis project Ga0123333, IMG submission 89957) | Anaerobic biogas reactor microbial communites from Washington, USA - Biogas_R2_B C12 SIP DNA | ecosystem: Engineered > Bioreactor > Anaerobic > Unclassified | place: Washington, USA... | reverse complement strand
CTCGATGGCGTTCCCCGCGCCATCTTGCGTTCCCTTACATACGAACCTATACTATTTAAGAATCATACCCAAAGAAAGGGCGGTGCCCGCTGTGTCCGTTCCCAGGAGCGAAGCCGAGCGCAGGCTGTCGGTCTTTTCGCGGGCCTTGAGGAACAGCGGCCTCAGGCTGACGCATCAGCGGCTCGAAGTGGCGCGGGAGCTCGCGGGAGACGAGACCCATCCCGACGTGGAGAGGATCTACGATGGTGTTCGCAAGCGGGTGCCCACCATCTCGCTCGATACCGTGTACCGAACCATGGGAGCCCTCGTCGAGCTCGGACTCGTGAACCGGGTCAGTGCGACACCGGGCCCCACACGCTACGACGCCAACGCCGACAGGCACCATCACTTCGTCTGCACGCACTGCGGTCTGATCTGTGATGTCTACAGCAGGAGGCTCGACGGCATCAAGGTACCTGACGAGACTCATGCCCTGGGCACGGTTGAGTCCGTGAAGGTCCAGCTACGTGGAATATGCAAGGAATGCTCGCGGAAGGAGAATCACAGGTGATGCCGGAGAAGGACGCCCTCGACTACAAGTTCCATCTGCAGGGCCACCCCTTTTCGTACGGCGACGCGCAGCGCTACCGTCTCTTCGGCGGACCGGCGAGTCATTGCTCGGTTTCCTGACGGGGCTGACCGAGCATGAGGGAGGTCGTGGTCAACGACAAGATGCAGCAGGGCTATCGTTACGTCCTCACGGCGCCGGCGGGCCGCGGCTTCGATCCCGAGTTCAAGCCCGAGCTGACCCCACAAGAGATGCTGGAACTGGGGGTCTTCGCCGGTAAGTACATGACCGACTGTCGCGACGAGTTCCCTTCGGCGTGGTTCAAGAACGCCAAGCTGTCACCCGAGAAGCGCGATCCCTCCCTCAATCTCTTCGGCGTGGACGCCTCGCTGCCGCTCTCCGAATGGGAGAGACGTGGCTGGATCTACCCGGACGACCCCCGGGGATGGTTCCAGTGGTACTGTCGCTACTTCATGGGCCGCCGGCTACCGGACGAGGACGTCAGACAGATCGGGCGCTGGAAGGCCATGCGCAGGCACGCAGCCCAGATACGAGCGAACTGCCTCGCCGGCGACCTGAGCTGCCGTCAGAAGCAACGGCAGGCGCTTCTCCATTGGGCCTACGATCCGCGGAGGATCTAGCCGGCCAAGGGGGCCCGGCCGTCAGTTCCAGTCCTCACCTGGAGTCTCAGAGAATACGAGCCGAAGCTCCCGGTCCGGACGCAACCGGCGACCACCCCCGCCTGATACGCCGCGTGCTCCGCCAGGTAGTAGCCAAGATACAAGGGGTAGGAGAGGCGGGGTCTGCGGGTGGAGTAGTCCACTGCTGAGGAGCAGGCGATCGCGACGCCTCCGAGGACCCAGGCACCTCGGGTCAGGAGACCGATCGCGGCCAGAGGACCCAGGTAGTACCGTACCAAGTGGAAGTATGCAGAGTAGACCGTGGAGAGATGACCGCGGAGCACTGACGTCCACACCGACCGGGCGGGCACCCTCACCCCGTTCCGCCGCAGATTGAGGATGCGGCGGGCTCCGTCCCATAACGGCGGCACCACACAGGCGGCCAGCAGCCGGGGCTGTCGCCCTATCAACGCGGCCGACAGCACGACCCCGGTGGCGAGGGCTGCCGGCGCCACCGGGAACCGTTTGCGTTTGTCGGGGTGGAGCACATGGAGCGCGGCCTCAGAAGTCCCGTAGCTGGCGCGTCGACGGAGCATCGAGCCAAGGTTGTCGCGATGCTTGTGCCGCACCACGCCTTCGGGAGCGTAGACGAGGTAGGCGCCGGTAGCCCTCAGTCGCCAGCAGAAGTCCACGTCTTCACCGACCAACAGATCCTCCCGCAGGCCGCCCAGGGCGAGGTACGCGGTGCGGCGAACCAGTAGGTTGCATGTAGGGACGTAGAAGGTGTCCTGTCCACGCGTGCCCAGCAGCAGTCGCCTGCCCATGTCGAGCGGGGACGAGACCTCCTCGTATCTGTCAAGCGGGGACTCGATGCGATATCCCACGGTGCGGCCGCCTACCGCGCCCACACGATCCCAGAGGAAGTGGGGCACGAGCTCTCTGAGCCACGCCGGCCCGGGCACGCAGTCGCTGTCGACGAAGGCCAGGACGTCACTCGCTGATTCGAAGGAAGCCCTGTTGCGCGAGTAAGAGGGCCCCCGGTTCTCCTCGTTCACGAGCAGGCGCACTCCGTGGTGGGCCGCAACCTCCACGATAGTCCCGGGGTCACGGGAGGCGTCATCCACAACCACGACCTCGAGCTGATCGGGTGGGTAGTCCAAGCGGCTGACAGCCGCCAGACACCGGTCCAGGTCGTCGGCCCGGTCCCTCGTGGGAACGATCACTGTGACCGTCGGGGTGAAGTCGTGCTCGAGAGCGGTGCGACGGACGTCGAGGATCCCCCGGCCTCGGAAGTACTCGCAGAGGGCGAGGGCCCGTTCCTCGGAGACGCCATGGCTAGTGACAACAGCGCCGACAGAGGCGCCGCAGCGGGCTCCTTCCAGGAGCCGCGCGGCGGCAGCGTTCACACGCAGCACGGTCAACGGCGACTCCGATACCACCATCCACCCGCCATCCGCCGCCTGTTCAACCCGCACAGGCTCTCGTAACCGGTACTCGAGAGGGATCACGGGCTGCCGCCGTCCCCTTGGGCAGGGCCGTCCTCTCCCGGGGCAGGGCCGCTGTTGGGAAGGAGGTGGTCCAACCAGCCCTCATCTCGTAGGGTCAGGAACACCTCGCCAACAACCGCCTCCGCAGACGCGCGCACGACACGACCCTCGCGCCGCTTCACCGAGCCCTCGATCAACCTCAGTATCCTGTCGAAAGCGGGCAGCGAACTGTCGGGCGCAGGCAACGGCCGAAGTCTGGGGCGACGAGGTCCGGACGGACCGTATCGCAGAGTCGCGTCCGCGCGTCGCACCCAGTCCAGAGGAACACCCAGATCGGCAAGGTCCCACTGTAGGATCTCAGCCGTCCGGGCATGAAGCAGCTCCCTGGCCGACAGGGCCGGCGGCGCGGCGTCCGGGGGAACGGCGGCTCCCGCCACCGTCACCACAACGGGCAACGTCGCTTCCACCCTCTCCTGGTAGCCTCGCTCGAGACAGCGGGTGATCTCGACTCCATCCGGGGCTATGGCGGTCTGCGAGGCAGGCTCGCCCCCCACTCTCGACGGGACGGCGACGCCGGTCGCGTCGGTCACGCAGGGCACTCCCAGGCGAGCGGCCAGGAGCACCCCTAGTTGGCCGCAGGCTTCCAGAACGCCTGCGGCCCCGACCAGTATGAGGTCGAAACCGGCAGTCGTCGCGGCGGCGGACAACACGACCGCCTTCCCGGCAGCCCGCGCGCCGGTGGACTCGGGGTCCCACACGCGCACCACTCGGTCGGCTCCTAGAGCCAGAGCATGGCGGAGCCACGACTCCGTGCTCGGCGGACCCATGTGGATGACGGTGACGCTCGCGCCGGGCCGAGCCGCCTTCAGTCGCAATGCCAGCTCGAGAGCCCGGTTGCTCGCGGGGTCGCTCTCACGCACCGACCAGTCCTCACGGACGCGTCCGCTCCGCGGATCGCACACGGGTGGGATCCTTACGTCGGCGCCCAACTCCAGTAGTACGACAACGCGCATCAGTCGCGCCGCCTAGGTGAGTCTGAAGCGCACACCGTATCCTCCTGGAGGGTAGTGCCAATCGAGCGCTTCACGGTCGCAGACCAGTAGGCAGGTGCCGCACTCCAAGCAGGTCTCGTGGGCGAACTCCATCCGGTCGCGCTCCTCGCTCCAGGTGTAGCAGCGGGCCGGGCACGTGAACGTACAGGCCCGGTGGGGGCAGCCCCGGCACACCTCGGAGTCCACGACTATATGCGGCTCGGGGTGGGTCCGGTAGCTCACCAGGTCGAACAGGTCATCGACGATCATAGGTAACCTCTCCCTCCCCGAAACAGGTCGGCGACCAGCTGCCGCAGCGACAGTCGGTCCTTCACGGCCCGGCGGACCAGCGGGCCGAGCCTCTGCTTGGGAGCGCCGTCGGAGCGGTACAAGCCCTCCATGAGCGTACTCACCACCTGTGGATATTCGGTGAAGAGACGGTCCTCATGCATGAGACCGCTCGCCCGGTCCCAGGTGGCGAGGTCGCGAAGAACCAAGCTCCGCTTGAGCTCCTTCTGGTAGCGGGCCAGACTGCGGGCCGACAGATCGCCTTCGGCGAGGGCCTCCGCCGCCACCCGTGCGGCGACAAGGCCCGAAGTCATGGCCAGGTTCATGCCTTCCTGCACTAGGCCGTTGGTGTAGCAGAATCCCCCGGCATCGCCCGCGACGAGCAGCCCCGCAGCCGATAGACGAGGCACCATGCGCATCCCCGCCTCCGGAAGCAGGTGGGCCGAGTACTCGGCTAACCGTGCCCCCCGCAGGAGAGGGGCGACCGGGGCCGAGGAGACAAACCTCTCCAGCAGCTCGTACGGGGGGGTGTTCCGCTCCTTGAGGGAGTCGAGATGCACCACCAACCCTACAGAGAGGGTCTCGGTCTGTGTGTAGACGAACCCGCCGCCGCGGATACCCTCAGTGCACCCCAGGAACTCGCAGGTGCCCCCCTCACGGCCGGCCAGTCCGAAGCGCTCGGAGATCTCCTCCTCGTTCAGCAAGTAGAGAGCCCGGACCCCCAACGCGACCTGCTCCGTCCTGAAGCCGGAGTGTAGGCCGGCTTCCTTGGCGAGAAGTGAGAGAGCCCCGTCGCATGCGATCACCAGCGGCGTTTCGATGACATCGTCCGGCCCCGTCACCCTGACTCCTCTGACCGCGTCCCCCGACTTCACCAAGCCCTCGACGCGACAGCCTGTGAGTAGGGTCACCCCTTGGGCGGCCGCCTGCTCCGCATACCATCGATCGAATACGGGACGGAACAGCGTGAAGCCGGTGAGAGTGCGGTCGGAGGTCGAGCCGGCACCCACCGAGGGTCGGTCGGACGCCGAGGCGGCCCGGAAGACCAGAGAGGTGGAAGACCCCTCTCCCATCACAGACAGCGTCCGCTTGGTCACAGCCCGTTCCCAGGGAGCTTTCTCCCAGAACCCGGCGACAAGTTCCTCTGCGGCCGGACAGTAGGCCATCATCCCGCCGAACATGTTCTTCGCCCCCGGGTACTCCCCCCGTTCGAGGAGAAGAACGTTCCGGCCCCCCCGGGCCAGTCCGAGCGCTGCGCTCGTTCCAGCCGGACCTGCGCCGACGACCACGGCGTCGAATGATCCGGAGGTCCTAGTGAGGCTCATACTGACTCCAGGCGGCGTCTCTCCACTCCTTGATAGCCCGCACCAGGGCAGGGAGCACCGCCTCCAGGTCGGCGACGTACCCCGCGTCGGAGAACTGGAAGATCGGAGCCCACGCATCCCGGTTGATGGAGAGGATCCGGCCGGCCTTCCGCACGCCCGCCACATGGTGCGGCGAGCCCGATATACCCAGCGCGAGATAGAGGTCCGGCGTGACGGCACGTCCCGTCTGTCCGATGAGCCTCTCCTTCGGAAGATGGCCGTCGTCTACCACCGGCCGAGTGGCTCCCACCGAACCCTCGAGGAGTTCGGCCAGCTCGCCGACCGCGGACAAGAGGCCCTCGGTCGCGATCCCCGAGCCCGCGCCGACGATGCGCCGGGCGTGTATCAGGTCCACCGAGCGCGCGTCGGGAGGGATCATCTCCAGGCGACGGACCCGTGGCGCTCCGGCCGGTGGCGGCACATCCAGCACGTCCGCCGCCGTGGGTCCGTCATAGGACGAGGCGGACTCCTCGACACCATCGAGGAGAAGCGTCACGACAGGTATCGTGCCAGCCGCCGGTATGACCTCACGCTGCAGCCAGCCGCCGTAGACCGGCTTGGCGAACGACATCACGCCGCTCGCCTCCGCTCGGGGGCTTCCGGGCGGCGCCCCTGCCTGCGGCGCCTTCTTCACCGCGACGTCGCTGCAGCCGACCACCGCCCCTGAGCCCAAGCGGTGAGCCACCATCGGCGCCAGCCGGCGGCCGGTGTCGGTGTCGGCCAGCAGCACGGCCGCCGGACAGGTCCGCGCGGCCAGAGCGGCAAGGGTGTCGGCCAGAACCTCCAGGTCGAGATCCGCACCGGCCGGCCAGGTGACCACGCGTACTTCCACGCCGAGGATATGGGCGACACGTCCGCCCTCGGTCCTCAGCGCGGCGCCGGCGCCGGTCGCACTTCCGCCTAGTGGTTCGACGGCCACGAGCAGAGAGGCGCGGGGCCCGAAGGTGCTCTCGCCCTCGCCGCCTGCAGCACGGCCTGCGCTGTCAGCGATCCCGGTCACACCCGTTTGCCGACCTCATAGCCCTCATGGATGGCCATGTCGACCTTTCGCGGCGCAACGCAGTCTCCGATACGGTAGAGCTCGGCCACCGTACCCTTGAGGGCGAGATAGAGGCCGTCGCAGGCGTCGTTACCCATGGCGGTGACGATGCTGTCATAGCCGCGGAAAGAGTCCCAGACGTTCGAGTACACATTGAAGCCGTGCACCTCAAGCCCTCGGATCTCCATGACCGCGAAGTCGGGAGTGAAGGTCACTCCCTTCTGCATCAGCCTCTGGCGGCTGAGATAGAGGTCCTGCGAAGGGCCCAGGTCGGCTCCCACAAACAGGCTCGATGTCACCACGTGCACCGTCTTGCCCAGTTCGGCCAAGAACTCAGCGGTGGCCGTCGCCTGGTGGTGACCGTCGTAGTCGATCAGGAGCACCCGCTCGCCGAGCTCCGCTTCCCCGCTCAAGGCCTGCCACACGTTGAACACGTGGGGCCCGTCGGCTCCGGCGACCGGACAGGCCTTGGGCCTCGACCCGGTGGCCACGATCACGGCGTCGGGCTCCTCGTCCTGTACGAGTTCCGGCGTCACCTCGACTCCCAGCTTGACCGGCACGGCCAAACGAGCCAGTTGGTTCCGCTCATTGCGGGCGATGACCCCGAACTCCTCGCGGCCGGCCCCCTTCGCGGCCAGCAGCACCTGGCCGCCCAGCTCATCGCTCCTCTCGTACAGCGCCGCGTCATGGCCCCTGAGAGCCGCGATCTTGGCGGCCCACATCCCGGCGGGCCCTCCTCCCACCACCATGACCCGCTTGTTGCGCAGCGTAGGTCGAAGATGCCGCTCGCCCTCGGTGGCCTCGCGGCCCACCGAGGGGTTCTGCACGCACCCGATGGTCCTGTTCAGCCCCACGCGACCGTAGCAGTTCTGGTTGCAGGCGATGCAGTAGCGGATCTCCTCCGTCCGGCCTTCCCGGGCCTTGGCGGCGAAATCGGGGTCGGCTATCTGTCCGCGCACCACCCCGATCATGTCGGCCTGCCCGTCCGCCAGCACCTTCTCAGCAAGCGCCGGGTCGTTGATCCGCCCGGTGGCGAAGACCGGCAGTGCCGTCGCTTCCTCGATGCCGGCCGCCAGCGGCACTGCATAACCGAGCGGCAGGTGCATGGGCCCGCCGACCAGATACAGGTTGTAGAAGGTGGCGAGCGTCAGGTTGAAGTAGTCGAGGTGGCCGGTGGTCTCCAGAAGCCGGGTGACCTGCTTGGCGTCGTCGAGGTTGAGGCCCCCGGGGATCATCTCGTCCGCGCAGAGCCGCACCCCCAGCGTGAAGTCCGCTCCCACCGCTGCACGCACGGCCGCCACCACCTCCAGGGCGAAACGCATGCGGTTCTCGAAGCTGCCTCCGTATTCGTCGTCGCGGAAGTTGGTGAGCGGCGACATGAACTGCCGGACCAGGGAGCTATGACCGAACTGCAGCTCGACCCCATCGAAGCCGCCCTCCCGGACGTGTACGGCGGAACGGGCGAAGTGTTCGATGACCTCCCGGATATCCTCAGGCTCCATGATCTTGGGCACCTCCCGGTACATCACATCTGGTACGGCCGAAGGAGCCCAGACGGGGAGCCGGGAAAGGGCTCCGCTGCACTGCTGTCCGTTGTGGTTGAGCTGCGCGAACAGGGGCGTGCCGAAGGCATGGACCGCCCGGGTGAGCTGCCGGTAGCCGGCGACGATCTCCGGCCGGAAGGCCTCCATAAGATGCTCGTAGGCCCGGTCGGTGGGGTGAACCGACTGCTCTTCGGTGATGATGAGGCCGGCCCCGCCCCGGGCGCGGGCTGTGAGATACTCGGTGAGCCGCTGGGTCGGAAGCCCCTTCTCCGAAAGGTTCGTCAGGTGCGCGGAGAACGAGATCCGGTTGGCCACGGTGACCCGTCCGATCCTCTGCGGACTGAAGAGGTGCGGGAATTGCACGGCCTAAACCACCTCCTTGGCGCTCGTGGCGGGCACCACCGCGCGCAGACACTCCGGGTCGGGGAGATCCAGGGATCTGGTCAAGAAGTATGCCACCGCCGGACAGCCTCCGTGACACGATGAGAAGCGGTCGCAGGTGCGGCAGGTCTCCACCGCCTCCTCCCGGAACCGCTCGAACACCGGTGAGGACTCGAATATGTCCGCAAGCCCCCGGTCGGTCACGTTTCCGGCGAGGAACACCGGGTCGCAGAGGAAGGCGCATGGATAGACGCTTCCGTCGGGAGCCACGGCGCAGGTCATCCTGGCGGCGCCGCACATGTTGAGGCCCAGAGCCCGCCGGCCGTCGGGAGTGAGGGCGAAGAAGGAGTCACCGGTGAGGACGCCCGGATGGTCTCCAAGGAACGCCGAGAGCTCCAGCAACTGCTCGCGGGTCAGTCGGAAGTCGTCCCAGGCGCTGCACCCCGCCCCCGAGGGCCGGAACCGGGAGAGCCGGGTCTTGGCTCCATGGCTTCCGGCCAGCCCATCGAACTCGCCGATCTCGCCTGCGTTCAGGCGGGTGACCACCATGTTCAGACTGAGGTCCGGATAACCCCGGGCGGCCAGCAGTTCGATCCCCGACATGATGCGTGAGAAGGTGCCTCTGCCGCGTATGGCGTCGTTGGTCTCGGCCCGCGCTCCGTCGAGGCTCACCTGCAGGTACACAGGCGCGACGCTCAGCAGTCCGTCGATCAGTGCGTCGTCCAGGACCGTCCCGTTGGTGCTGACACAGGTGGTTATGCCCTGGCAGTGCGCGTAACGGAGGATCTCCAAGAAGTCGCTCCGCAGGAACGGCTCCCCGCCGCCGAAGTTGATCTGGAATACCTGCATGCGGGCCAGTTCGTCGATGAGCCGGCGGCACTGGTCGAAGTCCAACTCGCGCCGTGAACCCGCCCGCAGGCCGGCCGAGAGGCAATGACGGCACTGGAGGTTGCAGGCCTCCGTCACCTCCCACGTGACGTTGACCGGCGTGCGGAGACGGCTATGAGTCAGACCCGGCGGCAACGACGAGGCCTTTGACGAGGAGGGTCTGCATGAGCCGCGCCAGCGCCGCAGCCCGGCTCTCATCAGACGGGCGCACGCGGAGCAGCCGGCGCGCGCCCGTGAACGGCGGGGGATCCATGTCGTCCCCACACCGCACGAAGGTCAACTTTGTCGACCGGGTGTCGTAGAAGAGCAGCCCGAAACTCTCCCGCCTCACGCGTACCCAGTCCGGCACGAGGTACTCGGCCGCCGGACCGGCTCCGGTAGCACCCACGCCGGTCTCACAAACCACTGCAGGTTGCTCAGTAGACGCCACAGATACCGTCGACGGCCAGGTCTTCTACCTCGATCTCCTCGAGGATCGCCGGCTCGAGGGGAGAGTCCAACCCGGTGTTGTCGACCGAGGGGTCTTCTCGTTTCGTGTCCATCGATGACCTCCGTCAGGGAGAGCGCGCCGCCCGGTCGGTCCGGTCGCCGGTCAGTCCCAGTCGATTATCCAGCGTCCGTTCAGCCGGCGCTTCTCCATCTTCTCCGCGATCTCGTTGATCTGCTCGAGCCTGAAGTAGCCCTCGATGATCTTGTCGATCTTGAGGTCGCCGTTCACGGCCAGATCGACCAGCTTGGGGATGTCGTCCTGTACTGCCACCGACCCGTAGAGGTTGCCGACGATGGCCTTCTGGTGGAATCCCAGAAAGGTGAGGTTCAGCTTCGCGTAGGCCTGCTGAGGCATTATCCCCACGATCATCAACTTGCCGGCCGTACGGAGCGCCCACCAGGCCTGCTCCACCGCACCGGGATCGCCGGATACCTCGAACGCGAAGTCCACGCCTCCGCCTGTGATCTCCTGGATTATCGGGATGGGATCCTCGTTCGCGTTGCATAGGAAATGCGTCGCGCCCAGTTCCATGGCGACGTCGCGGCGGGACTCCTCCAGGTCTACCGCGATGAGAGGATAGGCTTGGCGCATCTTGGCGGCCCGCAGGACGTTCTGGCCGACTCCTCCCAGGCCCCAGACCGCCACTTTGTCCGCCGGCTTGACGTCGGCCACCTTGGCCACAGACCCCCAGCCGGTGGGGACGGCGCAACTCATGAGGCATGCCCAGTCCAGCGGCATGTCCTTGCGGATGGGGACGACACCCCCCTCGGGGACGACGGTGCGATTCGAGAAGCCAGACACGAAGTTACCGTGCAGCACCGGCTCCCCCTTCGCGTCCCGGATGCGGGTGGTGCCGTCGAGCATGGTGCCCGACACGAAGGCAGTCATGTTGCCCGAGCACACGTTGCCCAGCCCTTTGCGGCACTCGGGACAGTGGCCGCAGGGGATCATCCAGGTGCCGACTACATGGTCGCCCACCTTCACCCGGGTCACGCCCGGCCCGATCGCCTCGACCACCCCGGCGCACTCATGGCCGGCCACCATAGGCAGAGCCATCTGGATCCTGCCCATCATGTTGCTGAGGTCGCTGTGGCAGTAACCGGTGTACTGGTACTTGACGAGGACCTCACCCGCGCGCGGGGGCTCCAGCTCCAGCTCCTCGATGCTGTAGCCCTTGCCCACCTCTCGTACGACAGCCCCTTTGATCTTCACGTCTCTCCCCCTCTGATCCAGGAGTCAATTCCGTACGCCCCCGGTGCAGCCGGTGGAGTCACATTACCATCGCGCGGCGGCCGCGTGAAAGACCGCGAGGCGTGCGATGTCGCGAGACGAGGCGGGGAGAAGAGCGGCCGGTGCGGACCACGGCCCTTCGGGTCGTGGTCCGCACCGGCGCGACAAAGGGAGGAGGGTTACTGCTCGAGCGGGATGACCGGCAGCGACGCCTTGGACTGATGGCATCCGTCGCGATAGATCCTGTGGACCGTCGTCACCGCGTTGCAGACATGCCACATGACATCGTAGGTCTCGATGTCGGTCGGTATATCGATGCTGGAGATCTCCACCTTGATCTGCTTGCCGGCCTTGAACAAGTGCGACATCGGCCGCAGCTGCACCTGGTACTCATAGATCTCGCCGGGCTTGACGGGCACGGACTTCGTGAAGTCGTGAGCGATCTCCCAGGGGGTGTCCTTGTCGGGCAGCCGGGTCCTGAACGAGGCCTTGAGCCAACCTGAAGCCAGCGGGTAGATTGCGTCGGAGTCGGCCTCGCGCACTTCCACGCGCCACTTGGTATCGGGCTGGTCGATGGCCGCGTAGAAGGTCACGCGCGGCGGGCCGGTCACCTGCATGTCGTACGGCAGAGGCGGGCTCACGTAGCTGACCCTGGCGCGTTCTTCGGTGACAAACAGGGGCTGCTGGACAAAGGCGTCGGGCTCGTCGTTGTAGTATTCGGGCTCCCGCGAGAGGCCGCCCAGCCCGGTGAAGTAGTAGTCGGTCCACTGCGTGGTCTCGAGCGGCCACTCTTCGGCCGTCTTCAGTTGCTCCATCCCCGTGGTGTGATAGCGGATGGTGGGCTCGTCCATGATGCCGGTCTCGATGCCCTTCAACCAGTAATCGTACCAGCGCAGAAGCTCATCGTGGTGCGCTCTCCAGGGGCGCGTGCCCATGTCTGTGTAGAGGAACATCTTCTTCGGCACTTTCACGCGGTTGAAGACGTTCATCTGCGGCTGTGAGAAGAAGCTGAAGAAGGGGCCGCCTACGTAGGCAGGCACCTTGATCTTGTCCAGCCGCTCGGAGACCGAACGCTCCCGATAGTACGGACCGTCGAACGGATTGAGCATGAAGTCGAACAGGATGGGGTTCTTCTCCGGGTACTTGAGCAGATGAGCCAGATAGGGGTACTGCCTCAGGTCCGGGTCGGAGAGAGCTTTGTCCACCAGCTTCTTCAGCTTGGCCGGCGGGGTGTTCTCGATCATCCACGACCTGCAGTCTTTGATGGCGTACCCACACCGGGCCGGGTAGGTCCCCGTGTAGAGGCCGTACAGGAAGATGTTGAAGACGCCGCCCTCATACTGACCGTGGTTGTAGAGGTCGTCGCCGAAGATCTCCCAAGGCGCGATGCACTTCAGATGAGGCGGCTGCTCGGCCGCGACGTGCAGCTGCATCGAGGAGAAGTAGCAGATGCCGGCCGTACCGACGTTGCCGTCGCACCAAGGCTGCTGCGCGAGCCACTCGACGATGTCGGCGCCGTCTTCGCCTTCATGATGGGAGAAGAGACCCAGGTAGGCACCCTCGGAGTCACCGGTACCCCTCAGGTCACCGATCACGTACACGTATCCACGCTTGGCATAGAAATAGGGGTCGCCCGACTCGATTGAAGCTTCGAAGCACGACTTCCCGAACGGTTGCGGAGGAGTGTCGAACGGCTGCAGGCTCTTCCCGTATGGAGACAGGGCGAGCAGCGCCGGGAATTTCCCAGGACCATCCGGACGATAGATATCGACGGCCAGCTTGACACCATCCCGGGCCGTGACGAACACATTCTCTTCGACTTTGACGCCGTATTCTGGTTGTGACGCGGTTTTCTTGGCACCCTTCTTCATGATCTGCCTCATCCTTTCAGACACGATCTCGACTGCGCCCTTGGCTGCCCCTCAGCGTAGCTGAACCCTCAGCAAGGCTGAACCCTCAGCCTCCTCGCCCGCCTTACTGAGCAAGCGCTCACTCATTACAGCACTATACCCACGCCCCTTGTCTGTGTCAACAAGTGAGCAAGCGCTCGCTCAACAACGGATATACTGTACTTACAGCAGGAAGCCCCTGTCAACAACTCCCGGGAGAGCGAAGGGAACGAACGTGGCGACACACACTGCACGTAACCGGAGGCTGCCGCCCGAGGAGCGACGGGCCCAGATCGTGGAGGCCGTCCTGAAAGTGGTAGCGACTCTCGGCGTACCGGGCGCGACGGTATCGAAGATAGCAGCGTCGGCGGGCGTCTCGGAGGGCGCTCTCTACGTCCATTTCGCGAGCCGTGAAGAGATGCTCATGGCGGCCCTCGACGCCCTCTTCGAGGAGATGGCGGAGTTGATCGACTCCTCCGCGGGCAGGACGGCCGTGGAGCGCCTCTCCCACATCGCTCAGCACCACTCGCGTCTCATGAAGACTCAACTGGGCGGGTTCACCGCCCCCTGGGTCGAGTTCATTGCAGCGGGGCCTCAGGTGGGCCTGCGCGACGCTGTGGCCGAGACCCAGTCCAAGGCCTTTGAGAAGATGCTGCAGATCGTACGCGACGGACAGACCGAGGGCACCATCCGCCCGGACCTGGACGCCCGCCGGCTCACCTGGCAGTTCTACACCATCTTCTGGACAGAGAACGTCAGCTCCCTGATGGGACTCGCCGAATACATCGACGCCGGCCACTCGGCCTACTCGCTCGAACTGCTCCTCCGCGAAGCGCGCGTGGACGGCTCCGCTTCCCGCGCCGCCTCCCGCGCCGCCACCCCCGCGAGGCAGGGCCCAGCCGTCAGGTGACACTCCCGGGCGAAGGCCTCCGGATGCTTGGCCCTCAGACCTTCCAGGTCGGCCTTCTCCACCTCAGCCAGGAACCCTGAGACCACCATGCCCACCGCGTTCTTCGACGTGGGGTTGCCCGGCACGATGCAGTTGATCACTCCCCCCCGGTCGATCTCCCCAGGCACGACGGGGTCGTACTTGGCCCCGTGGTCGATGCTCACCACTCCCGGCATGACCCGCTCGGTCACATAGGCGCCGGCCAGCACCATCCCCCGCTCGTTGTAGATGCCGACCACATCGCCGTGCTGGATGCCCCGGGCGGCGGCATCCCCGGGGTTCATCCACAGCGGTTGATACTGGTAGCCGTCGGAGGCCCGGACCTTACACGTTTCGATCTCCCTCAGCCAGG
>Ga0123333_10003968_pt1 | contig 14103 bp, 12 predicted proteins | sample BioC12SIPDNA_3_FD_89957 | JGI IMG/M metagenome (GOLD analysis project Ga0123333, IMG submission 89957) | Anaerobic biogas reactor microbial communites from Washington, USA - Biogas_R2_B C12 SIP DNA | ecosystem: Engineered > Bioreactor > Anaerobic > Unclassified | place: Washington, USA... | reverse complement strand
GGCCGGCCTCCGGCCATCGACGACCGGGAGATCCTGAAGGGCCCGCCGCCCAAGCGGCCGAGCAAGCCCAAGAAGGGGAAGTGAACCATGGCCGCAAGTGGAGGACATTGGGTCAAGGCCTCGGGGGGCAGGAACCCGCGCTTCGCGGCCCAGGCCGATGGCGACTTTGGTGCGATGCAGAAGCGGGCGCACACCGTGGCGACGGGCGCCCGGGCCGAGCGCAGGAAGCTGCTCATGGCGGAGCGGGCGTGGCGACGGGAGGTCGCGGAGCCCACGCCGGACGGCGCCCTCCCGCGGAACCGGTCCTATGGCAGCCGCACCGACTATGAGAACCTGCATCAGAACGCCGGTCGGGAGCGTTCCAGGCGCCTGCGGGCCGTCGAACGGCGGGCCAGGCAGATCCTGTCCGGCCAGCGGTCGTGGCTAGACTAGCATGGCGGCGAGCGGTGGCCACTGGAGCAAGGGAGCCGGCGGAGCGACGTTCGTCGCCTCGCCGCCCAAGGCGTCCTCGCCGGCTCCACCCGCAGCGCTGGCCAAGACGCTGGGGGAGATCGAGCGTCTCTCCCAGACCGCCCGGGCGCGGCGAGAAGGCGCCAGGGATGCCAGCCTGAGGGCCCTGCGCCCGGCGGACGCCGACTGGCTTTCCCAGGACGAGCGCAACCGGCTCGACAGATTGCAGGGGCAGGCCGCCATCCTGGGGCGCCAGGTCTTTGGCACCAGCCAGGAGCGCGTGGCACTGAAGCGCGCCCTGCGCGCCGCCGGCGTGACCTTTGACCACAACGCCCCTCTGGCCACCTTGCAGCGGCTGGTGGCCGGCCTGAAGGCCCGGAGGTAGACGATGGCCGCGAGCGTTGGGCATTGGGTCAAGGGGACCGGAGGCGCTCCGTTCGTGGCGCCCTCGGGCGACTTTCATCGGGCCCAGGATGGCTTCGAGACCAGCCGCACGGACGCGACGCCTCCCGGTTACCAGGACATCACCGAGGACGTCAGCACCGGCGTCTGGGAGGTCAAGGCCGAGGCGCCCAAGGTGGGCACCAGGTTCGTGGCCAAGAACCCTGGCTCGGGCTGGTACCTGAATCCCGACGATGAGGGGCCGCGCACCTACCGGGTGGATCGCTGGATCGTGACGGGTCATCGCCGGCTGAAGGCCGGCTGGACCGTGACGATGGATCGGGAGGGCGGCGCCAGGTGGCAGGCGGAGCGGGGCAAGAGGTTCGATCAGGTGGCCAAAGAGTGGCACCAGGACAACGCCCGGGTGTATGGGCGGGGCCCAGGAGGATAGCTGATGGCAGCGAGCGGAGGGCATTGGACCAAGAGCGCCAGCGGCCGGGCGATGTACCGCACGGCCGGCGGGGAGATCGGCGGCGCGCAGTGGATCGGCGAGGCCGTCAACAAGTGGGGCGCGACGATGACCATCACCGACATCCGCAGCGCCCTCGACAGGGAGACGGACACCGGCTACAGGGAGAAGCTGCAACAGCGCGAGAAAGAGCTCAGGCTCAAGGTTGAGGAGCTGAAGCAGCGGGCGGAATCCCAGCCGCTGCGGGGGCTGGAGACCTTTGCCCCGGGCCAGATCTTCATGGATGCCGCCGGCAGGGTTCACAGGATGAAAGCCAAGTCGGGCAAGACGGCGCTCCTGGAGCCCCTGCTGTCCGGTTTCCGGCAGCCCCTGAGGTGGGGCAAGCCGGAGAGGGTGCGGTTTGCTTCCACGCAGGGGCGGCCCGTCGACGTGGCCACCATCGAGTTCATGCGGGGCAAGTTTGCGGAGGGCGCGAATGGCCGCTAGTGGAGGGCATTGGAGCAAGGGCGCCGGCGGGGCGGTGTTCGTGGACAGGACCAGCCCCTACCGGATCACGCAAAGCTCGTCCGGCCAGTTCTGGGTGAGCAACAAAACCCGTCGCGATTCCGCGGGCAGCTCGGTCACGGTGATGACGGCCAGCAGTCGCGAGGAGGCCGAGCGCTGGGTGGCCGCCCAGGCCAAGGGGGAGCGCACGCGACGACGCCACAAGGAGGCGGAGCGCCGCCAGATGATGATGGACGACATCCGGCAGGGCTTCTATCGCAACATCCCGCTGAGCATGATCGCCGACGGCTCGCTGCGGAGGACGCTGGCCAGACTGCGCAAGCAGGGAGAGGACGTGTGAGATGGCCGCCACGGGCGGGCACTGGGTCAAGGGGGCCGGCGGATCCCGGTTTGTGGGAGGCGTGCAGGCGGTGAGGAGGGAGGATGCGGGGCGCGGCAAGCGCAAGGTGGAGATTGCGCCTTATACGTGGCAGGACGAGCCCAAGGGGATGCGCAGCATCTGGGGATACGTCGCCGGCATCTTTGCGCGCTACAACCGTGATTCCGGTCAGCTCGAATACGCAGCCAGCCCGCAGACGCTGGGATATTACGGCATGACAGAGTCCAGGGCCCGCGACCTGATCGCCCGCTGGAACAGGGGCGAACGGTGGGTGGCCCGCGATGGCATGACCACGGAAGGTGAGAAATGAGCGAGGTAGACGATGGCAGCTAGCGGAGGGCACTGGGTCAAGGCGGCTGGCGGCACGAGCTTTGTGCGTGCAGGCAAGGCGAGCTTCACGCCGGTCGCTGGTTTGCGGAGGAGCGGGGCCGTGTCAAAGGTAGCCGCGCGCATGGCCGGCGAGGAGTACGCGCAACCCGTCTACAGGTCCATAGCGCGAGACATCGAGGTCCGCATGGCGGCCCAGAGGCAAGGCGTCCAGAACGCGGGGCTGTCCACCGCCGACGCGGAGCGGTATCTGCGAGGCGTTTGGTCCAGCGAGGCCGCGGGCCAGAGAAGGTTTCGTGACGAACTGCTCGCCCAACTGGGCGCCCGGAGGCGTGGGGCGAAGGTCACGGCGGGGCCATCGGCCCGCAGCGTGGCCCAAGCAGCCGCCTAACGCGCCGTCCCGAGGGCCTGTCGGCCTTGGCCCTGGACAGCTGGTGGGCGGAGACGCTAGTGCAGCTCGCCGGGCTGGTGGAGGATCCCAATTGGCTGGTGCGGACGCTGGCGCAGACCGCCCCCTGGCTGGCCTTGTGGTGTGTCCAGGAAGGGCGCGCGGTGGACGCGGCGACACGGGCCGTCATCGAGCAGCGCTCCATCAGGATGCTGCGATCGGAGCAGGCTGTGGAACGGCGAAAAGCCGTGCAGACCCTTAGCGAGATGCCTGGGGAACCGCTCAGAACTCGTGCAGTCGAGCCGCTGCTGCAAGTTGCCGAAGACGACGATGATCCCGAAGTAGCGGGCATGGCGATCAGGTTTCTTTGTGGAATGGGCGAGGAGGTGCGCACCCGCTTGGGGCCGATTATCTGCAACAGGGCGGGTCAGCCCATGGCATACATCCCCTCTGGGACCTTTCTCATGGGCAGCGACCCGGCGGTGGATAACCAAGGCGACATCGACGAGCAGCCACAACATGTTCTGGAACTGCCAAGCTACTGGATCGGCAAGCACCCTGTGACCGTGGCCCAGTTCAGGGCCTTTGTGGAGGCGGCTGCGCCCAAGCTCCAGGGCAGGCCTGAGCTGGACAAGGGTGACGATCACCCCGTAATCCATGTGAGCTGGCACGATGCCCTGGCCTACTGCCGCTGGCTGAGCGAGCGCAGCGGGCTGCCGGTGACCCTGCCCAGCGAGGCGGAATGGGAAAAGGCGGCGCGCGGCGACGACGGCCGTCTCTACCCCTGGGGGAATGAGCCGCCGACCGATGAGCTGTGCAACTATAACTCGAACCGCGGGACGACCCCGGTGGGACGCTATTCGCCGCAGGGGGACAGCCCCTACGGCTGCGCCGACATGGCGGGCAATGTCTGGGAATGGACGCGCAGCCACTGGAAACCGTATCCCTACGATGCTGCCGATGGCCGAGAGGACCTCAGCGGGGGCGACAGCGTCAGGCGGGTGTTGCGCAGCGGGTCATCCTACTATGAAGCGGGGGACGTCCGCTGCGCGTCTCGGTTCTGGGACGATCCGCTCTACAGGGGCGGGGGCTCCGGTTTTCGTCTTGTTGTTGCTCCCGGCTCTTGCGGCATGGAACGCCGGTGACTCTGGTCTCTGGTTCTTCCTCTGGTCTCTGATGGCCGCAGGCAGAGCCTGCGGCCCCTATGATCCGCGCGCAGCGCGGTCGCCGCCGAAACTGCAGAGTGTCAAGCACGAAACAGGAGGTGCACCGATGTCCTTCGACCGGGGTCATGCGCTGCTCATCGGCGTAGGCAGCTACGCCCACGCGCCCAGGTGGAACGTGCCCATCACCGTCGCTGACGCGAAGGAGCTCGAGAGGGTGCTCTGCAGCCCCGAGCTCTGCGGCTACCAGCCGGAACGGGTCCGGGTGCTGCACGACGCGACCGCCAGCCAGGAGGGCATCCTGGCCGCGCTGGACAAGCTGGCGCAGGTCGGCAACGACGACACGGTCTTTCTCTTCTACTGCGGCCATGGCGCCTGTGGCACCGACGGCAGCTATTACCTCACCACCCACGAAACCCGCATGTCCGGCAGCAAGGTGATCAAGGGGACGGGGATCAGCGAGGAGGAGCTGGCCGCCAAGCTGCGAGCCATTCGCGCGGGCAAGGTGTTGCTGCTCTTCAACGCCTGCCACGCCGGCGAGCTCTCGCCTGAGCTGGGCCCGGACGAGCCGGCCCTCGGCACCGTGCCCCTGCCGCAGGACGCCGCGGACAAGCTGCTGGCCAGCGGCGAGGGGCGGATCATTATCACCGCCTGCCGCGAGAAGCAGGTTTCCGTCATCGGCAAGGGCGAACTGACCCTCTTTGGCCAGGCGGTGGTGGACGGCCTGCGCGGCAAGGGCGTGCGCAACGAGGGGGGCTATGTGGGCGCCTACGGGCTGTACGAGCACGTGTACACTGCCGTCAAGCTGGGCGCCTCGCTGCTGGGCCGCACCCAGGAGCCGGAGCTGACCGTGGTGCGCGGCGTGGGGCCCTTCCCCGTGGCGCTCTACCGCGGCGCCAGCGATCTGGGCGACTTCAACGACAAGCAGACACCCCCGTCCGGCACGGCGACGCGGGAGGTGGAACCAACGTGGGTGCAGCATATCCAGAATACATCCTTTCACGCCGAGGTGCATGGGGGCGGCGCCATCGCCCAGGGGATCGGCAACACCGTCGTCGGCCCCGGTGGCCTGATCATCAAGGGCGACGGCAACGTGGTTGCCCACCAGGGGCGGGTGCAAACCGGCGGCATCAGCGCGGGGCGGATCGAGGCCGAAAACGTGGTGGACGGGGCGCAGGTGCAGGGCGCTCCCGCCGCTGACGCTGCGCAGCTGGTGAGCCTGGCCAAGGCCATCCGGCGCGGCGGCATCGAGGCGCGGGAGATCCAGGCGGGGAGCGTGGTCAGCGGACTACAGTGGCTGGCTGGCCGCGCGCCCGACACGCCGGAGGAGCTGCGCCGCGAGGTGGCGGCGCTGCGGGAGCAGGTGGAGCAGGCGGCGGCCGAGGGCGAGATCGCCGACCCCGACGAGGCCGACGATGCCAGCGACGCCCTGGCCAAGGCGGAGCAAGAGCTGGCCAAGCCGGAGCCGCGGGGCGAGCGGGTGGCCCGCCACCTGGACACGGTGAGCCAGGTGCTGACGCGGCTGGCGGAGGTGGCGCAGGCGGCGGGCCAGGTGAGCCTGGAGGTGATCAAGCTGGCGCCCATCGCCGCGGCGCTGGCCCAGTTGGCGCGCAAGGTGTTAGGAGGCTAGATGGAGGGTTTCGCGGCAAGCTATTTGGCGGAGCTGACGGCGGGATTGACGAGCAGGTTGCTGGGGGCCGCGGGGCGCAAGGCGGCCGAGTCCTTTGCAGGCGAGCCAGAACAGCAGGCGCTGCGGCGGTGCATCGAGGCAGGCCTGGTGGCCTGGCTGGCGCGGGCCGAGCTGGATGGGGACCAGCGCACGCATCTGCAGGCGATCCTGGTGCGCTTTTTCGATAGCTCCTACGCGGCGCGGGAGCTCGCCAAGCTCCTCCGCGACCGTCCGCTGGACCTGGAGGAGCTGCAGGATCTCTTCGCCCAAGCGGGGTACGACGCTGCGACGTTGCCAGGCCTCGACCTGGCCACAGGGTTGGCGCTCTTCCAGGGCGCCTTCATCGAGCGTGCGGAAGGCGAGGCTGCGCTACAGGGCCTCATCCAGACCGCCGGCGCGCGCGAGGGCACGCGCCTGACGCGGGAGCTGCTGGCCGAGGTTCGCTCGCTGGTGGGCTGGCTGCGCGGCGTACGCCCTGGCAGCGTAGGCATCGAGGCGGGGGTCATCAAAGCCCATAACGTGGTCAGCGGCACGCAGATCATCTACCAGGTCGCGCCGGGAGCTGGCATCTGCGCGCCGAGTCAGTGGGAGGAGCACTACCTCAACACCCTCATCCGCCGCTGCGACGTGCTCTATCTCGCGGACATCGATCCCCTTCTGCTGCCGGAGATCGAGGCCGTGCGCATCTCGGACGTCTTTACCACGCTGTACCTCCAGGACTTTCCCCGGCGCAAGGGGCAGTCCGTGGCCCAGGCGCTGGCGGCGATCAAGCGCCCCTCCCGCGACGAGCCGCGAGAGAGCATCCCCACCTCGGCAGTGGAAGCCGTGGGCGGCGCGGAGCGCCTGGTCCTGGTGGCTGGCCCCGGCGGCGGCAAGAGCACCCTGGTCAACCACCTGGCCACGCAGCTGGCCAAGAAGCGTCTGGGCGAGGAGGTCAAGAAGGGCGCGCTCGAAGGCTGGGCCCCAGACGCCTCCCCGCTGCCGGTGCGCATCGTCCTGCGCCACTTTGCAGCCTGGCTGCCCGCCAATGGCTCGCCGGGCTTGGCGGGCCTTGTATGGGATTACTTGAAGCATCTGCTGGGACAATGGGGCTGCGAGGAAGCGTTCGACCACGTCAAGCGCACGCTGACCGATGAAGGAGGCATCGTCTTTTTCGATGGTCTGGATGAGGTGGCGGAGAGCGATGAGGAGGCCAAGCGCACGCTGATCAAGGAGGCCATCGCCGACCTGGCCGCGACGCTGCCCCGATGCAAGGTGGTGGTCACGAGCCGGGACTATGCCTACCGGAGAGACGACCGCTGGCGGCTGCCTGATGACGAGTTCCCAGTGGTGGAGCTGGCGCTCTTTGACCTAGCGCAGATCAAAGCCTTCGTGGAGACCTGGTACCAGCTCCTGGGCCCGCGAAAGGAATGGGATGCGAAGCGGAGCAAGGAGGAGGCCGACAACCTCTGCCTGGCCATCGAGCGGCTCAAGCACCTGCGCGACCTCGCCCAGTATCCGCTTCTCTTGACGCTGATGGCCCAGGTCCACGGGCGCGACGGCTACCTGCCGGAGAACCGGGCCGACCTGTACGAGCGGGTGGTGAACCTGCTCCTGGCCCATTGGGAGAACCGCATCGTGCGCGACGAGCAAGGCGGGCGCAGGGTGGAGCCCAGCATCATCATGCGCCTGGGCATCCGCACCGCCACGCTGCGTACGGTGCTGGAGCGCGTCGCCTTCCAAGCCCACGAACGACAGGAGCGTGAGCGGGGCCGCGATGACGCGGCGGCTGAGATCCCCCGTGACGAGCTGCGCTTGGCGCTGGCCGAGGAACTGGACAGCTTGGCCCAAGCGGAGCAGGTCATCGCTTACATGCAAGAGCGGGCCGGGGTGCTCCAGGCGCAGGAGAACCGCGCCTACGCCTTCCATCACCGCACGTTTCAGGAGTACCTGGCCGCCACCTATCTCCTGCGGCAAGGGAACTTTGAGGCGTTGCTGCGCGAGCGGGTGGAGCGGGACCTGTCTTGGTGGCGCGAGGTCTACCTGTTGGCGGCTGGGGCCTCGCGGGCGACGCCGCGGAACATCTCGGACCTGGCTAACGTCCTGGCGCCGGAGTGGCGCCCCGATGCGCCGATCGCCGAGGCCGAGTCCGGGCGCTGGCGGCTGGCTGCGCAGGCCCTCTGCGAGACCGGCTTTGCCGAGCAGGCGCGCAAGGAGAACCCGCCCGGCCGGCTGATGGCCACCTTCGGCCGGACGCAGAGACGGCTGCTGGCGGCCATGGCTGCGGACGCCGACCTCCCGCCCCTCGAGCGGGCCGAGGCGGGGAGCGCGCTGGCGCGGCTGGGCGACCCCCGCTTTGACCCTGAGCGCTGGCACCTGCCCAAGGACGAGATGCTGGGCTTTATGGAGATACCGGCGGGGCCGTTCCTGATGGGCAGCGACAAGAAGAGAGATCGATCTGCGGACGATGACGAGCAACCGCAGCATACTGTCGAACTGCCCCGGTACTATATGGCGCGCTACCCAGTTACGGTGGCGCAGTCTCGGGCCTTTGCTGAGGAGACGAATTACATAGCCCAAGGTGCATGGCAGCTCTACAGCGGAGTAGAGAACCATCCCGTGGTGGGAGTGACCTGGCACGACGCGCGGGCCTACGCCTCCTGGCTCACAGATCGGCTGCGGGCCTGGCGGGATGCACCAGAGCCGCTAGCGCTCTTGCTGCGGCAAGGTTGGGTAATCCGCCTGCCCACCGAGGCAGAATGGGAAAAGGCGGCGCGGGGAGTAGATGGGCGCTACTACCCTTGGGGACAGGTAGCTGACTATGGTCGAGCAAACTACACCCAGACAAAGATCGGCTCGACCAGTGCTGTAGGCTGCTTCCCGGATGGCGCCAGCCCCTATGGCTGTCTCGACATGGCCGGCAATGTCTGGGAATGGACACAGACTTTTGGTGGGCTCTATCCATACGATGGCAGAGATGGGCGCAATAATCCTACTGCTCGCAACTCGGGGAGACGGGTTGTGCGCGGTGGCAGCTATGATCGTGGGGAGAGGCATATGCGCTGCGTGTCTCGGTATCGGCACAAGCTATTGCACGCAGGCCGAAACGACGGGTTTCGTGTGGTTTTCGCTCCCGGCTCCTCTGAGGCACCTGGCCCTCCTATGGGCGGGGGTAGGCAAGGGCCCATAAGCAATCGAGTGGCGGACGGGTGTCTTTGAGTCATCGCGTCCTGGAGAGGATTCATCATGACCAACCTGCTGCTCTTGGTGCGCGCCACGTTGGAGGCCGAGCTGGCGTTGATGGCCCAGGCCGGCTTTGAGGACGAAGCGGATGCCCTGCGCGAACTGCTCGACCGCGCTTGGTCCGGGGCTGACGCGCTCCTCGTCGAGGGGGAGGCTCTGCCCCTCGACGATGGCGCCTTCCTGCGCGCGGCGGCGGCTGGGCTGTTGGACCCGGTGCGCGGTTTCGATCCGGGCGCCGTTTCGCCGGCGCAGGCGCGCCGGTTGCGCCGCTGCTTCGCCGCGGCAGAGGGCGCGCTGTGGAGCGACCCTGCCTGGGCGGAGCTGTTGGAGCGGTACCAGGCGCAGCGCGGCCGGGAGGACGTCTCCTTGGCGTTGCGCGAGCGGGGCTGGTCGGTCCCCCCGCTGGACCTGGCCGACCGCCTGCACGCCGAATTGAGCGGCAGCGGGGCCATCGCCCAGGGGATCGGCAACACGGTGCTGGGCGAGCGGGCCACCTTCGTCAAGGGCAGCGTCTATGGCGATATCGTCTATCATGTGGTGAACCACATCACCCAACTGGCCCCACCGGAGCCCGGCCCAGGCGGCGACGCCCTGCGACGGGCCTACCTGGGCCTGCTCCACCGCGAGACCCGCGACCTCTCCCTGTCCGGCATCGACCCCAAGGCCGCCACGGGCGAGGCGCGGGCCCGCCTGCACCTGGGCGCCGTCTATACCGCGCTGCTGACCCTGACGCCGGAGGCTCATGAGCGGGCCGACCTGCTCAAGCTCGCCGAAGAGGCTGTGGGCCGGGAAAGCCGCCTGCAATCGGCGCTGGCGCAACTGGAGCGTCACCGCAGGCTGGTGCTGCTGGGCGATCCCGGCAGCGGCAAGAGCACCCTGGTCAATTTCCTCTGCCTCTGCCTGGCGGGCGAGGCGCTGGGGATGGCGGACGCCAACCTGGATACGCTCACCGCGCCGCTGCCGGACGACGACGGCGATGATCAGAAGGAGCGGCAGCCCTGGTCTCACGGCCCCCTGCTGCCAGTGCGCGTCATCCTGCGCGACCTGGCGGTGCGCGGGTTGCCATCGCCGGGCAAGCGGGCCGGGGTGGAGCACCTCTGGCGCTTCATCGCGGGCGAGCTGGAGGCCAACGGTCTGGCCGACTATGCGCCGCACCTGCGGCAGGAGCTGATGGAGATCGGCGGCATCCTGCTCTTCGACGGCCTGGACGAGGTCCCCGAGGCCCAGCAGCGGCGCAGCCAGGTCAAGACCCTGGTCGAGTCCGCGGCCGCCGCCTTCCCCAGGTGCCGGGTTCTGGTCACCAGCCGCACCTACGCCTACCAGCGCCAGGACTGGCGCCTGGCCGGGTTCGCCGAGGCGGTGCTGGCGCCCTTTAGCCAGGGACAGATCCTGCGCTTCGTGGACCGCTGGTACGCCCACGTGGCCGCGCTGCGCCACATGGAGGAGCAGACCGCGCAGGGGCGGGCGGCGCTGCTCAAGCGCGCCATCCAGGGCAGCGAGCAACTGCGGGACCTGGCGCGGCGCCCTTTGCTGCTGACCCTCATGGCCAGCCTGCACGCCTGGCGCGGCGGCAACCTGCCCGAGAAGCGGGAGGAACTCTACGCCGACACGGTGGACCTGCTGCTGCACACCTGGGAGAGCGCCCGCATCCGCTACGACGAGCGCGGCGCGCCGCAGGTGGACCAGCCCAGCCTGGCGGAGTGGCTCAAGATCGACCGCGACCAGGCGCGCCGCCTGCTGGAGCGCCTGGCCTTCGAGGTCCACCGCCAGCAGCCCGAGGTCACCGGCACCGCCGACCTGGCCGAGGAGGACCTGGTTTCCGGCCTGCTGCACCTGAGCCAGAACCCCGACGTGCGCCCGGCGCGCCTCGTCGAGTTTCTGAGCCAGCGGTCGGGGCTGCTGCTCCCGCGCGGGCAGGGCGTTTATGCGTTCCCCCATCGCACCATCCAGGAATACCTGGCCGCCTGTTACCTCACCGACCACGGCTACCCCGAACAGGTTGCCAGGCTGGCGCGGGAGGACCCCGGCCGCTGGCGAGAGGTCTGCCTGCTGGCTGGGGCCAAAGCCGGGCGCGGCGCCAGCTTTGCCGTGTGGGCCCTGGCCGACGCCCTCTGCTTCCGCGAGCCGGGGTGGCCGGGCTGCGATGCCTGCGATCCCTGGGGCGCGCTGCTGGCGGGACAGGCTCTGGCCGAGGGCGCCGACCTGCGGCAGGTGGGCCAGGCCAACGGGCACAAGCTCGACCGCGTGCAGCGCTGGTTGGTGCGCATCCTGGAACACGCGGAGCTGCCCCCCCTGGAGCGGGCCAACGCTGGCAACGCCCTGGCGACTTTGGGCGACCCGCGCTTCGACCCCGAGCACTGGTATCTGCCCAAGGATGATTGGCTGGGCTTTGTGGAGATACCCGCGGGGCCGTTTCTGATGGGCAGCGACAAGCGCAAGGATGGGCAGGCACTTAATCGCGAGTCTCCGCAGCACACCCTGAACCTGCCCAGGTTCTACATGGCGCGCTACCCGGTGACAGTGGCCCAGTTCCGCGCCTTTGTGGAGGATAGCGGTTACGAGCCTCGAGACCGGGATTGCCTGAGCGGCATGGCCAACCATCCGGTGGTCTGGGTAACCTGGCACGAGGCGCGGGCCTTCGCGGCCTGGCTCACGGAGCGGCTGCGCGAGGGCGCGCCAGGGCCGCTGGCTGAAATGGTGCGGCAGGGATGGGCCGTGCGGCTGCCAACCGAAGCCGAGTGGGAAAAGGCGGCGCGAGGCGCCGATGGGCGCATTTATCCCTGGGGCGATCAAGCGGATCCCGAGCGGGCCAACTATGGCGGGACGGGGATCGGCGGGACCAGCGCCGTCGGCTGCTTTCCGCACGGTGCCAGTCCCTACGGCTGCCTGGACCTGTCGGGCAACGTCTGGGAGTGGACGCTAAGCCTCGGTGGCAAGGATCTGTCCAACCCCGACTTCAGATATCCGTACGAGCCAGGCGATGGGCGCGAGGACGTTGAGGTCCCCGATTCAGTCAGTCGAGTGCTGCGCGGGGGGTCTTACAGCCTTGAGGCGAGGCTCGTCCGCTGCGCCTTTCGGTCCGAGCTCTATCCGAGCCTCTGGGACAGGAACTACGGTTTTCGATTGGTCGTTGCTCCCGGCTCTTCGCTCTGATCTCTGGCTCCTCTGGGCCTGCGGCCCCTGGCCGCAGGCCCCCTGAATCCGCGCGCTGCACGATGGAATCGTGGCGCGGTCGCGCGCCGCCCTCTTCCTCCAGCGGGCGATGCCGGATACCAAACACCCCGTCCCGTTATTGGCTACCTCAATGCACAAACGAATCCAGGACATATCGAGATCCATCGGTGGGCGCCATGGATCACGACCACCTGGTACCCCTTGCATGCACGCCGGATATGTGGTATAATGTGCGTATGAATAGGTCAGATAGGACATATCCGCGTGAGCGGGCGAGCTCCCGAGGCCGTCCCATCTTCGACCACCTTCAGCGGTAGCCGCGCCGGGGAGCGCTGCTCCGACAAGCGCATGGGCGTCCTGGCCGAGGGCCAGGAGCCAACCAACCAAGAGAACGTCGGCCGTCGTGAATCGAGGTTCAGAGGCCGTCGGATGCACGGGTTTTCCCGCATGGGTACCCGGCGTCTGGCGGCCTTTTCCTTTGCCAGGCGCCGGAGCGAAAGGAGGCCGGATATGCCCAAACAAGATCAAGTCACGCAGGAGCAGGAGGGCACGCCGGTGAGCGACCTGCCCGCCACGCCCGCGCCGGGGCAGCCCGCGGCGGCGGAGGAGGCGCCGGCCCCGCCGTCGGACCACCTGCGGCGCTGGTTCGGCCCGCTCTCGCTGCAGGCGGACGGGCAACTCCCCGCCTGGATCCCGATCCACCGCCTCTGCGACCGGGTGCACCCCATCCATGGCGCCATCGTGATGACCGAGGCCAAGATGGACCAGGCCATCGCCAACTTTGACGCCGGGGTCCTCCGGCCGGAGAGCCCCAGGCATCTCCAGATCCCCATCGACACACGCCACTCCGGGGACGCCGCCTGCGGCTGGATCGCGGAGATGCGCAAGGAACTCCCCTACCTCATGGCCAGGCCGGCCTGGACGGAGCACGGCAAGCAGGTCGTCCTCGACCGCCAATTCCTCTACATCTCGCCGGTCTACGAGGACGATCCCGAGCGCGGCCCGATCTTCAAGGAGGCCACGCTGACCAACCGCGATTTCCTCAAGATGCCCCCCATTCTGCTGGACGAGGGCGTGACCGCGGGCGATCTCGACTCGCCCTGGGTCGCCGCGGCCGCCCCGGATCCGCAACCACCACCGACAAGGAGGCCCATCATGTCCGAGGCAACCACCACCGAGAAAGCGCGTCCCGCCGTCGCCGAGACGCCCGCGGCGCCGACGCCCGTCCCTGGCGCGCCAGCCTCTGGCGCGCCGGCCCCTGGGGCCGCCGCCCCCGGGGCGCCGGAGGCCAAGGCCCTGGAGGAGCTGCAGCACACCCTCAAGAGCCTGGCGGAGCTGGTGGAGAAACAGAACAGGCAACTGGAGAGGCAGGCGGCCCAGCTACAGGCGGCGGAGGGCGACGCGAGATTGGCCGAGGTCACGCGCCTCACGGAGGCAGCGGCGGCCCGCGGCGTCGACGCCTTCACCGTCCACACGCTGCGCTCCATCCTGCTGGCGCTCCCGCGCAAGGCCCCCGACGTGGCCATCTCCCTGGAGGTGGGCGGCCAGGCCCAGGCCTTTCCCAACCTGTACGCCGCCCTCTCCCACTACCTGGAGCACGTGCCCGCGCAGGTCCCCGTCGGCGCGGAGGTCACCAAGTCCGACCAAAGCGCCCCCCAGCTGGAGGAGGAGGTGGACGTCGCCTACGCTCGCCGCCTCATCCTGCAGGCCGGGGGCCAGGTCAAGGAGGCGTAACCCATGCCCATCTACTCGAAACACGCCAAGGTCATCGCCTTCTCGCAGTTCCTGGACAGCGCCCAGAACTACGGCGTCGATGACTGCACCCTCACCGCCCAGGGCGTCGTGGCGGACGTTTACGGCCACAAGGTCGTCTGGCCGGGCACCGTCATCGCCAAGGTGACCGGCTCCCACCTGCCCACCTACGGCAAATGCGTCGTGCGCCTGGCCGCGCCCACCTACGGCCCGGGCTCCGATGTG
>Ga0123333_10003967_pt1 | contig 14106 bp, 12 predicted proteins | sample BioC12SIPDNA_3_FD_89957 | JGI IMG/M metagenome (GOLD analysis project Ga0123333, IMG submission 89957) | Anaerobic biogas reactor microbial communites from Washington, USA - Biogas_R2_B C12 SIP DNA | ecosystem: Engineered > Bioreactor > Anaerobic > Unclassified | place: Washington, USA... | reverse complement strand
TGGCGACCACGGGCGGAGCCATCGACTACGATCTCTACTTCTACTCCGACAGCGGGCGGACGGTACTGGAGTATCAGGCGGGCGAGGGCAGCGGAGCGGGGATCCAGGTGGCGACGTTCCGCGACCGGATACCGTTCGAGTGGTTCGGAGGGACCACGATCTACGCGCGGGTGACGAACTACAGCTTGGCCGACATCAGCAACTTGGCGCTGACGATCAAGTACAGGAAGTGACGCGATGGCTAACTGGTACTACGACCCGATAGACGGAGACAACGGGAACAGCGGCGACTCCTGGAGCGTGGCAGCGACAGGTGAGGACGGGGTGACGAACGGCACCACGACGTTCACGACGGCCACAGGTGGGCTGTCGGGTATGGCGGGGCGCTACATACGCATCCTGACCGGCCTGTATCTCATCGAGAGCGTGGTGAGCGACACGGAGTGCGTACTGGACAAGCCCATCGGCGGCGGCAGCGGGCGGCACTGGTGCATAGGCGGAGCGGTCAAGCAGTACAACTACCTGCCGTATAGCACGTACTTCGCGAATGGCGACGTTGTCAAGTACCCGAAGACGAGCGGCTGGGAGAGCGCGGGCACGATCACCTACACGAGCAACAGCGATGAAGTGGTGATCGGCTCGGGCAGGGTGGCGCTGGTGGACGACTGCGAGAGCGCGTGGACAGGCACGACCGATATGACGGTGACGCTGAACGAGTCAGGCAGCTATCTGAAGTTCGGCTCGGGAAGTCTGAAGATGATCGTAGCTTCCGCGTTCACAACGGGGAAGATGGCGTACTACGACTTCGGGGAAGGCAACGAGCTAGACCTCTCAGCGTTCCAGGGCGTGTCGATGCTGATGAAACTGAGCGGCTCTCTCGCGGCCGGTTCGCTCCAGCTCTGTCTGTGCAGCGACGCGACAGGCGACGTGGTGGTGGACACTATCGATCTGATGCAGGGAGACACGGACCTGTACACGGGTGTCTGGACGCAACCGCGCGGGTTCAAGAGCGGCGGCGGCAACCTCGGGTCGAGCATCCGGAGCATCGCGTTCTATGCGGCGGTGGACCCTGGTACGCCGACGATCTACATCGACAATATCTACGCGATCTTGGCGGAGTCGAACGCGAACCACATCTGTCACAACTGCCTGATAGGGCAGGGGAACACGATAGACGACGAGATGTGGGCGATCTTGGGCTTCACGGACACGACGCACGTGAAGCTGGTGGGTCCGTGGTACGGCGGCACGGAGGGAGCGCAGACGAGCTACAGGGTGGAACCCGCATACTACTGGGGAACGTACTTTATGCTGAGTTCTCCATCTACAACCTTGGGCTTCGTCTACGGGACGGAGATCGTCAACTCGGGCGGATGGAACACGAGCACGGACACGCAAGACGGCGTGACGTGCTGGCGGGGAATGCCGCAAAGTTCGAGCTACTACAGACCGGTCTACGGTCCAAGCTACGGTTACTGGGCAGTAGAGAACTTCATCTTCACGCGAGGCTTATACATCAAGAAGTACACGAACTGCTGCCGGGTGGAGAAGTGCGGCTTCGTGGGCACGACGGATCAGACCAGCACGAGCCTCGGCATCGACTACGGGAGCTACGGCTCCTACGGCTATCAGGCGCACGTGGTCTACCGCGATCTGTGGTTCACGGCGATGAAGGGTCAGGGCATCTACGCGGTGAACAGCGGGCTGGTGGACACGTACGCGGACCAGCTCATCGACTGGGTGTGGGACAACATACGGGTGATCTCCAACTATGGCATTTACACGAAGGACATGGGGCGGCTCCGGGGCAGAGACATCAAGGTGAACAACTGCTCAGAGAACTACCAGAGCTGGTACGTGTACCAGGGGCATCTGGACATGGACATTGTGGGGCTGGAGCTGAAAGACAACAAGCACGCGACCTACGCGGCGCTGAACATCGAGAACAGTCAGGGGCGGGTGCGCATCTGGAATCTGGTGACGAGCGGGAACACGGAGACGTTCAAGCCGAGCAATGTGGAGATTGTCTGCTACAACCCGGACATTGACGACAGCACGATCATCGACGCGGAGTTCGGGGAGCGGGGCAAGGTGGCGCTTATGAAGCGCGACGGAGACGCGGAAGACCATGCGATCTGGGTGGCGCGGGGCACGATCACGTCGGAGCTGAGCATACGGCACACGGCGGCGGACTTCGCGTGGAAGTTCAGCCCGACGCACACGGAGGGACTTCCCATCCGGCACAAGCTGGCGGAGATAGCGCTGGAGGCAGGAGTGGCGGCGACTATCGGGCTGTACCTGCGGCGGGACAGCACGGACGTGAACGCGCGCATGTGGATTCCGGGCGGCAGGCTCGCGGGCATGAGCGCAGACGACTACACGGACGATCTGGAGGCGGGGGCGAACGTCTGGGAGCTTCTGACGTGCGCGGTGACACCTTCGGAGGACGGGGTGATCGAGCTGTGGGTGGACGTGTGGGGCGGCACGACGAACAGTGTGTACGTGGACGATCTCTCGGTGACGGTGTGACATGAGCCTGTATGACGACGCAAGAGCGCTGGCGCTGGTGAGCACGGAGCAGGCAGGCCCGTACTGCCTGATCGCAGAGGTAAACGTGATGGGGCTGAACGTGGTGAGCATGAGCACGGGGCTGTGCTTCTATGGGATCTCCGCAGGCGGAGAGCCACCACCTGAGCCGGAGGGCGAGCTGAGCAGAGTCTATCCAGGGATGGTGCGCGTGTATCCAGGCATCGTTCGGGTGTACCCGACATGAGCTTCAAGACAAAGCGCTGGGCACCGTGGCGGACGGTCACTGTCTCGGACTACGTGGCGGGCTACAAGTCTTACCAGACTCCGGGCGGCGCGGGCATCAACACGGGCGGCTGGGCGGTGCCGTTCGGCGGGAAGATCGTGGTGATGGGCTACGCGGCAGACGACACTCCGCTGTACACGTTCTACGACCCGGTGACGGACACGTTCAGCGGCACGACTAGGCTGCCGGGAGCGGGCACGTGGTACACGCACAGCAACTACCACGGGAACAGTTCCTGCTTCGTGGTCTGGGGGAACACGTACCTACTGATCTGCCCGCTGAGCGTCGGCTACTACTTCAGCAGGGCAAGGTTCTGCGGGTTCGACGCGGGGCTGGGCTTCCACGACCCGGACTTCTACTGCGGCGGAAGGACCACCGGCTACATGGGCGGCGGGCTGGGGGTTTCAGGAGGCGAACCGTGCTGCATCTCTTACCAATACGAGAGAGGAGAGACGGGCACAAGCGCACTAGTGAAGCATACGCTGGCAGGGGCGAGCGTGGTATATGCGGGAGACATCTGGTTCGACGCGATCTGGGGGAGCACCTACTTCGGGATGCGACTCATCGAGGGCTACTGGGTCTGGTACAACGACGGGGTGAAGCTGTATTCCAGCCCACCGAGTTCAGGAGAGGGTGGCTGGCTGGCGGCGGGGAGCTTCGGCGCTGGCTGGACAGGAACGAACCCGGCGGCACGGCACTTCACTCCGAATCCAGCGGGCGGCGCGACGTGGATGTGGACAGTGCCGGAGGGAGAGGACGGCTTCTGGGCGGTGGCGACCGCTCCGCTCACTCCGGCGGGAGACAGACCGTGGGGCGGGTATGCGTGGGAGTACCGGCGCATGCAGGACGGCGGCTACAGCCTCAGCGACCACGATCTCGACGGCATCAATCACGGCGTGAGCTACCCAGCGGGGCCGGGAACGGGGCCGATCACGAAGGTGAGCAACGGGTGGTACGCGGGGCTGAGCAGCGACTCGAACGGGCAGCTACAGGTGTACGTCCTGGACCCGGCGCAGCCGGGGCGCATGAGAACGACGCGGCGGGCGGCATCGGCCACGGCTTGCTTCATGGGGGACTACGCGATAGGCGACGACCTGAAGTTGGCACACATACTCCCGCTGCCGGACGACAGAGACCCGAGCGCGACGGCGGTTCCTCCGCAGGACCGGCAAGACGGCTACATCATCGGCAGCCGCGAGCTCTTCAAACGGCAGGGGGCGGCGATACGGCTGGTCCGTCCGATGAAGCTGAAGTTCGACGGCTACAGCTTCGGGGAGGACTGGTGGTGGCCGGGAGAGAATCCGGACCACACCCTGGACTCGACGCTGGGCTTCTTCGCCGGTTTCCCGACCGTCATGGGGCGATATCCGGACTACATGTGGGGTCGGTTGAATCCACTGGGTGGCGACGTCAGCCGGGGCATAGGGATCCCCGTGGAGAACCTGAAGGCGCAGGATCTGGACCCCATCTACGTGGTGCGGAACAACCAGATCATCACCGGCACCCAGAGCTGGGTGACCCCGGGGGCGACGGGATACGCGATCCTGCGCGGGAGTCTGACCGACCCGAGGCTCTGCTACCACGAGGCGTTCTCGAACGTGGGGAGCGCTCCGCAGTGGAACGCACGCGCCGGGTTGATCGTGGGTGGCGAGTGGCAGACGCTCGTCAACTTCGAGGAGATCGACATGCCTCCCCTGGGGAACGACGGGTGGACGGTCATGGGGCTGTGTCCGATTCCCAGGTGCAGGAGCCTGCCCAGGGGCGGCTGGCTGGTGAACGCGGAGCTGTACTTCGCCCCATGGGATACCTGGGAGTGGGACCCGGGGCCGCGCGACCTCACGTTCAGGGACACGGGCAACGGTTGGGTACCCGCCAAGCCCGGCTACATCGGCCCGCTCCCGATCGAGGACTGGAGCCCAAAGCTGCTCACCGGATATGACGAGTGGACACGCGGCCGAAGCGACTACGGACCAGCGGCGCTCATCGTCTTCGACTACGACGGCGAGTTCGTGGAGTGCCTGAACAGCGAGACCATGTACCCGCCCTACGCGGGTAGCGAGATAGCGGTGCTGCCGGGGAGCGTGCTGCGGGTCATGTATCGAGTCAAGGGCGGGGGGACATACTCCGACTGCGCCGAGGGATGGGGCTGCTATCAGAACAACTCGGGAGAGGCCGACTTCCAAGCGCCGCTCTTGGCCGTCTATGACCTCGAGCGTAACGGGCGCATCGTGCCGGGGGCGGGGAGCTTCCGAGGCTTCGTGGACATGAGCGAGCTGGGGACATACGAGTCGAAGGCGGCCGGCTGGCGCTGGAGTGCTCTGAGTGCGGCGGTGAGTTGGGAGTACCCCAAGAGCATCTGGTCACCGTACTCGCGGGTGAAGCTACGAGAAGGCATCGGGGGGAGTGGCGTCACCATGCTGGGTGGAACCGGATCCGGGCGCCCAGGGGTGCGCGGCGTAGGGGGCCGACACCTCCAGTAGTCACTCGCGGTCCCAAGCCCTCAAGGTGACGGGTTGGGCCTAGAACCCGTCGATTTCAACAAACCTCTCTACTGATTCTCCTTTCGCGAGACTTCCGAGAAAACCCGTCAAACCCGTCACCACCTGTCACCACCAGGAGGGCTTCTCCATGCAACGGCTGCCCATCGCCATCGGGGGGATCATCGCTGGCTTCATCCTCGACCAGATCGCCGAACTACTGTGGCGTCATCTTGTCCCGCGCTGGGTCCGCGTGCCAGTACCCGCCTCTGCGGCCGCGACGCCCGAACAACTCAGAAAGGCGGGTGTCCTGTGATCGACATGCCAACCTGGGCCGCCATCATCGGCTACATCATCGGGATAGCCGGGGCCGCCGGTGCCGGGCTCGCCGTGGCGTTCTCGAAGTACCGGGCCAAGACCAACCGCGAGCGGGAGGACTACATCAAGGCGCTCGAGGATCGCAACAAGCTTCTCGAGACCATCAACGCGCGCCAGACGCAGGAACTGAACGAGGTGAAGTGCCAGACCAGCGAACTCAAGGGCCAGGTCCAGCTCCTGAGCCAGCTCGTCATGGGGAAGTGCCCCTGGGCAGACATCGACCCGGACAACGGCCGGTGCCGCTACTGCAACCGCAGCCCAATCTTCACTGTGGACACCGGCTACGGCGGCGGAGAGAAGAGGTGACCCCATGAGCCAAGCCGACGTCTTCAAAGCGACTCTGGAGGCCCAGCTGGGCGAGCCCTACGTGCTGGGCGATGAAGGACCCGCGACCCACGACTGCTCCGGCCTTCACTACGAGGGCCAGCGCGGCGCCGGCGTCCTGTGGCGGGGCCGGCCCTGGCCGCGCGAGACCGCGAACGACTACAAGAACAAGGCCGTGCCGGCCGGTCCACCCTATCGAGTCGGGTGGCCGGTCTTCTTCATGGGCACGAGCGGACACGCCTACCACGTCGCCTCCATCACCGAGGTGGATCCGGACGGCCGGGACGGCTGGACGATCGAAGCCCGCGGGCGCCGCTGGGGCGTCGTGCGGTACCGCATGAGTGACCCCCGGAACGGCGTGCTCGCCCGAGGAGGCAAGGTCTACCGATACCCGGGGATCGACCTGGGAGAACTGGAGGATGAGATGGACCAGGTGACCTTTGACAAGATGGCCGACGACTGGGCCAAGCGCAACATCCTGGCGGTCTGGCCGCCGGACCTCAAGGAAGCGAGCGAGGGCTGCGCCGAGATCGGCCTGCTCGAGACCAAGCACAAGGGCACCGCGGCCGTGAGCGTGAACCTCTTCCGCGTCGCCCTCTGGCGCCTGGCGAAAAAGGCAGGGTTGACGTGAACCGGATCCGGGGCTGGCTCCTGGCCCTCATCATGGCCGCGATCGTGGCCCTCTTCATCTGGGCGGCCCCCGCAGCGGCACAGTGGGAAAAGACCCCGGACGCACGCGCCATCCAGGCCATCTACCGCGAGGCCGGATCCCCACTCCCCTGGTGGACCGTGGCGGCGTTCAAGTACACCCACCCAGACTTCGATGTGGCGGGCTACCTGGCCATCATCAAGATGGAGTCCTCGCTCAAGACCACCGGTGGATCCGCCCGCTATCACAACCCCGGCAACATGCGGTTCGCCGGCTGGCGTGAGCCCGGAGATCCCAAGGTCTGGTACCTGTGACAGAACGGATCCTGGTACTGCCGAGGCCAGGGGACCTACGGAACCTACTCGTCGCCCTACTGGGGCCAACGCGCAGCCATCCGGCTGATCTATCAGCAGTACAACGCAGCACTCCTCGCCGGCGACTGGAGCGCGGTGGGCCGCTACTACGGCCACGCGTAGCGGGATGCTCCCGCTGGATCGCCCATGTGAGAGCCGCCCGCGATCGCTTCGCCCAAAGAGCCGCCGCCTATGGCTGCGCCTGGTGACATCTTCCACGTCTGCCGTCACTACCGACCCGACCGGATCGTGGCTCCGCTCGACCGTCAGGACATCGCCGACTGCGTGACCTGCGCCCATCAGTACGGGGAGCGAGCCTGCCCCATCTTCCGCGCCCGGTTTCTCCGAGCCCTCGGGCTCGAGACCGCCAAGACCCAACCAGAAAGAGAGGCAATGAAGTGAAACGTCGCGTCCTTGTGCGGGGCCTGCTGGCCCTGGTGATCATCCTGGTCGTTATGCTGGCCGTGGCCCCCGTGGCCCTGGCCGCAGCCGACGACGCCGGCACCGCCGTGCCGATCGAGGCCCAGCAGCTCTGGGGGCTGCTTGTGGCCGTAGCCGTCCCGTTCGTGACCGGCCTCCTGGTCCGAAAGGGCTACGCCAAGTGGCTCAAAGCCCTGATAGCGTTCATTCTTGCCGCAGCCGTCGGCGTGGTAACAACCTACGTGACAGGAAACTGGGGTGGTGGCGTCTGGGTCATTGTGCTGGCCTGCTACGGCGCAGCGCAGACCACGTTCTGGGTGATTGTCGAGCAGGTGCCCGGGCTCAAGGACTGGCTGTACGGACACTTCAACGCACAGCCAGCGGAAGCCCAGCGCAACTAGCGCGGAGGTGATTCGGTTCTGACCGCAGGGTCCGGTCTTCGGCGGACGACCCAGAAATAGGTCCGCCGCACCGCCGCGCCGTGGAGCAGTGGTAGCCCAGTGGTCTCGTACGCCATGGTCGCGCGTTCGAATCCCGCCGGCGCCACCTACCAGCATCCAGAGACCGCCCCGTTCCTGGCACATGCCGGAGACGGGGCTTTCTTCATTGGTGAGTGAGGCGGAAGATAGACATCGTGATACTGTCTGGACGTTGGTCTTCCAATCCTAACCCCGGGGGGTCTGTCATGGATGTTGCCAAGTCGTTTCTTGATGTACTCGCTGATTCTGTCGCGAGCGGGGCGCTGGAGATGGATGTTATCGTCAGCTGCGGGGGTACGGTAATCACCGGCAGAATGGTGCCAATAACCAAGTACCTCGACCGCGTCGGTGAGCAGTTCATGGCCTCTGTGGATAATGCTGCCCAAGGGTTTGGACAGGCATTGAGGGACGCAGCACGTGGAGACGAGGAGAGCTCGGCGGAGGCAAGCGGACCGAAGGCCGATGAAGAGCGCAAGGCCGAGACTAGCGGCAGGACTATCTATCTGGTTGACGCACAAGTGTTTGGCGGGACAGACCTGTGGCCAGCCGACTCAAGTGGTTCGTGGGCCTGCCGTACCAGCTCCGTGGACGCTTTCAGTTTCGGGCGGATCTCCAAGCAGACAGGCTAGCGGGCATCGTTGACACTGGTGCTCGTGCGCCTCTGATCGCGGGCGACCAGAATACAGCACTTTGACCAGCAGCTCTGGGGCTCCTGGTGAGCGTTGCCGCGCCCTTCGTCACCGGGCTCTTGGTGAGAAGGAGCTACCCGAAGTAGGCGAAGGTCCCAACGGCTTTCGCCCTCCCGGCAGTGGTTGGCGTCGTCGGCATCCATGTTGCCGGCAACTGGGGCGGTGGAGCCTGGGTTATTGTGCTGGCCTGCTACGGGGTTGTGCAGACGACCTTCTGGCTCATTGTCGATCGCGCACTTGGGCTTGAAGGATTGGCTCCTCGGCCACTTCAACACCGAAGGGGCAGGGCCCTAGTAGATGGATACCGCCTCGTGATTGATCTGTAAGCGCCACCTGCCCCGTCTCGGCTTCGGCCGGGGACGGGGCCTTCTGTTCATCGGCAATTGGCGATGCAACTGACCGCTGGTCTGTCAGATTGGCGGTGCGGTGTTCGAGGTCGTACCTGCGGCCGTCTTTCATCGTTGTGCACACCTGACAGAAGGCTAGGACACCATCCCAGTGACTTGAGGAGTCTTGCGCCTCTGCTACAACGTAGCGCGCAGAGACACCTTCACCGCTTCAGCGATCGTACGACAATGAATGGGCTTCAATGCGTTTGCATGACCGAGCGCCCAGATAGTGAAACCATTCGCAGAAACCCGTTGAGGATGATCGTTCCACTTGCCGGGGGAGATCAGACGCACGAGCAGCTTGAGCTTGAGTCTGGGATTCTGCTCGATGCTCAGTAACTTTCGCCCCAACTCGCTTTCCACGATGTGTTGTCCCTTCGTGTCAAGGGCGAACACGTTTCTGCCCTTCCAGACCAGGAAGTCGGGATAGAAAGTCTTGCTCTGTCCGAGCGACAGAAGCGGAATGCCGAAGCCGCTCCGGGCAGGGTTTCGGCACCATGCCATACCAACCCTGTCTAGCTCTTGAGCAAAGGGGAGCTCCAAGCTCTTGTTCAACCCGCTGTAGGCTCCGTGCAAAGAGTTTGGGAATCTCTCAGCAGCTGTCGGGTCGACCATTACATCTCCCACCACATACGGGTTGCGGGGGCGTTGCTTCAGGACGACGTGTTCCAGGTAGATCGACACAATCTCGTCCGCCACCTTGCGGACGTGTTCCTCCGCGGGGCTGCCGAGCTCGATTCGCGCATCGAACTTTGGGTCATCCGACCGTGTCACCTCTAAGGCGAGCGGAAACTGGCGTCGCACGGCGGTTTGAAATACCCAGCGGGCAGACACAGCGTTGCTGTGGTCTCGCTCGACCCACGTGACCTCGGCCTCGTCACTACTACCCACCTTCTTCTGAACGAGCGCCTTGGCGCCAGCTCCGCGGACATTGGCGCCTGTTTGACCTCTGAAGTCGATCATGCCCCTAATAACGCCGTCAATTGGGTCGCGTGCCGCCGTGGGATCCCTATACACCTGCGGCACTTCCAGCGCTTCCTTTGGCGCGCGCGGCATCGGCCGGTTCTTCTTCTTCGGGTCGTAGGCGGTTATCTGAACCTCTGGGAGCTCGCCACCAATTCGCTCCCCGACGCTCTTGACAACTTCGCCGAATATGCTCCGGGCATCAACTCGAACGTAGAAATGCGCGGTGTTGAGCACTTCCGCTTCAAAATGTTTGGCGTGAGGCTGGCGCAGTACTCTGCCAATGATCTGCTCTACCTGGACGTTCGAATGCATCGACTTGTCGATGTATGCGAAGTAGCACTCCGGGTCATCCCAGCCTTCTTGCAGACCAAGGTTGAAGATGATATGCCGGAAGTTGCCGGCCACGAAGTTTGTGTAGTCATCGTCGCCCCCCTTGAAGTGGACGAAGTCAGCCGGCGGGGGGTAGTCCTTGTCGAACTTCAGCGCGCTCGTGTACACCGCGATCGTGGCAGGGTCAACACCCTTGCGATCGACAAGGTAGTTCCAGATCAAAATGGGAGGGGCCTCGCGCTGCGAGAATGGTCGCTTCGCATTGTCCTGCTTCAGTGCGTTACCTTCGACAATATTCGTGCGGCATACATAGATGGCCTTGGGCGTGAGCGACAACCCAAGAGCACTGACGGCTTTGTCGGCCTCCGCCATGTCGGCCAGAAGATCATCAATCGTGTCCGGCATCTGGGCCTGATACCCGCCAAGAAGCACCTGCCGCTTTACCAGACCCGCTTCGACGACGTTGACGCTGTCGACGTAGGTGGTCAGATCAGAGTCAGTCCACCGAAGATCGTGCTTCAGATCATCGGCCACCCGAGCGATTGCCTGCGGCAGCTTCGGAGTCGCGGTCGCCAGCAAGAGAGCGTCTGGCTCCAGTTCCATGAGGAGTTCAGTTTGCTGATCCGTCAGGTTGTGCGCTTCGTCGTAAACAATGATAAGTGGCCGGCGCATGCCGATCGATGTTTCACGTTGTTTAAGCGCTTCCCAGGTTGACCGATCCGCATTGTCTATGTCGCTCCTGAAGAGCCGCAGACTGCCCTTGTCCTTGCTCTTCTGGTTGAACGTGCCGACGGTTGCCAGATACACCAGCGCTAGGCCCTTGTCTTCTACGTCATCGCGGTCATAGTCGGCAAGAAGCTTGACGTCCTCGTAGTCGGCCAAGAGATGCCGGTACTTGCCCCCGAGATTCGCGAGCGTCTGGTCAACCACAACCCGCCCCTTCGAAAGCCAAAGGACGATTGGTTTGGTCTCCAGCATCGGTAGCATGTCGGCGGCGGCGCACGCTACGATGACGGTCTTGCCGCTCGCCGTGATCGAGGCTAGCGCCTGGTAGTAGGGGATATAGGTAACCTTCGTTCCCACGACACGACCGGGCCTTTCCCCCAAGTACGCTGCAAACCGCTCCGTGATACGGTCGACTGCCTCGTATTGAAAGTCGAATAGCTCTATCACGACTGAGCTTCGGACTCGTTGTTGAATGGGTCATTTGCGCTGAGGCCGAAGTCAACGAGGATTTGATCCGGGATTTGGTAGAAACGCACGTCGTCGGACTGGAAGAAGTTGAAGCGGGCATAGACATGATAGGTTGGCTTTAGACCCGCCTTGACGGCTTCGCTAACCACCGCATCGTATGTCGCCTCGTCAAAGACCGGCGGCTCGGACGAGCCGTCCCAAACTAGGTAGAAGCCTTCGTCCGAGCTGTCTCGAGCCACGAGGTAAGCGTAGCCCTCACCCGTCATGATGATGAGGCGCTGATCCCCTCGACGGTTGGCGTCGAAATGCGAAGCGATCACGACGTCCGTCATCTCGTCCCGCTCCATTTCGAGCAGCGCCCTAGCATCGACCCTCTTCTGTAACTGGCAGAATCGGAAGCCGCCTCCGAGCGAAGCCCCCTTCTTGTTGGCCCACTCACCCATTACGACTCGGCGAAGCCGCTCAGCCAATAGCGAACGAGCATATGCATCGCCCTTTTCGGGCCTACCCTGTTCCACCAGGATGAACCGTCGCTCTGCGCCGGTCTCCTGGTTGAGCTGCAAAACGGCGTGGGCGGTTGTCCCCGAACCAGCGAAGGGGTCCAACACGAGGCCCGATGGTGGGCACCAAAGCTGGATGATCTTAGAAAAGAGCTTGAGCGGCTTCACAGTCTCGAAGCCGTGCCCCTTTCCCATTATTGCGGTCAGTTCGTCAATGCCCGTTTGGCTATGGCCCGACTGTTGGTGAGCCCAGGACACCGACTCCAACTCGACCGGCTCGTCGTAGTCCTCATTCGCCCAATATGTCATGGGAACGAAGCCCTGCTTGACGTCCTCCAGGTAATTCTTCAGCTGTGGCCGGCCCTTGCCCTTCACGCCGAAAAAGATGGGCGGCCACGGTCCCACACGCAATACTGCTTCAGCTGCTTTCTTGGCCTCAGCAAGCGGGCCATGGATCATGAGCGCCTTCGAGTTCTTGATTTCCGCGACGGGAAGACCCATTAGCTCCGCGCGGTGTTCATCATCGCCGATATCACGTTCCACATACTTCGTCCCCCACCCTTCGAGCCACTTCTTCACATCCTTCTTGTCGGCACGCCAGTGCGTGCCGTGCTGCGGATAGAACACGTCGCCCGTGAGCGGAGACTGAATGCCGAAGACCATCCCCTGATGTTTCTTGGCATCCGGAGCGCTGGCATCGCCAGCCTTCCACAAGCGAAGATCGCCATCGGGATTCTTATACCGAGCATTCGCAACTGCCGTCCTGGGCAGGGCCTCGGTCGTCGTGCGTTCCTCGTTCTTGGCGTAGACCAGAACGTACTCCGTTGCCGTCGAGACGTGTGTCTTGTCGCTCTTGGGCGAGTAGGATTTCTGCCAATTGATAATGGCGAGGCGATTCGCCTCTCCAAAGAGCTCGTCCAGCATCGCACCGAGGCGGAAAAGCTCGCGATGATCGATGCAGATGGCTAGCACCCCCGACGGCTTCAGCATCTCTCGCATCACCTTCAGCCGCGGCCACATAAGCTTCATCCACTTCGTATGACGCGCACCGTCGTCTTCGCCAACCAGCTCGCCGAGATCAGGGTCGTTTGGGTCCTCGTCCCAGCGGTCGTTGTAACGAAAATCGCGGCCCGTGTTATAGGGCGGGTCTGTGAGGATAAGGTCGACCTGGCCCCGTTCCCGGTAGAGAGTCACCATGGACTGAAGGTTTTCGCCCTCGATTACCAGATTGCAGGCCTGCTCCTCCTCGGAACCCACTGAATACTTGGCCAATCGGCGGACTGTGCGAGGTCTGACCTTTCGGGCAATCCGCTTCGCGGCGTCCTTGCCCGCAAAGGTGATTCGAATGCCCTCTTCATGCTGGGCATGGATGAGCTGGATCAACTCCTCCCGCGTCATGTCCTCCACACGCGGCGTCTGCTCAGCGGCAGAAGTCATCACGTTAGAAGTTTCAGTAGCCACGTCGGCTCCTCGTCCCATATCTTTAAACACTCGTTCTGTCGTCGGCGTCGACGGTTAGGTGTGTTCCGTCCGACTAGCTCATGCTGCAGGGTCCTACGTGATCACCTGATTCCGCCAAGGCGGCAGCCCCGAGGCCACGACCTGCTGACCGAACGCCTGTGCAGCATGCCAAGACGCTTCTACTACCTGGCCGCCGATCGGGAAGAACCAGCCTGCGATGATCCACGCTCTCAGAATAGTGAACCCTGCCACGCTAGGCAAACCATATTGAAGATTAGCGCTTCGGGCGGACGCGACGAGTCCTGAGCAGCGCATCCGCTGGGCAGAATTGCATGCTCCGACGAGACGGACTGCGCAATTCTGCAACACGGGCACAGCAAACGAAGCCTTCTGCAGCTTGTCCTTCGAGCGAGATCGTCCTCTGGGTCGACGAGTGCCTATGATTCGAGAACCCGCGTCATCGCCATGTCGTCATCCAGCGATCGTCGAGTGGAACAAGCGTACGGCCTCGACGGCATGCAGACGCCGACGACGATCATCATCATCATCATCGACGTCACGGTCAGCCAAGAAAGCGCTGTAGTCACCGGGCCCGTCCATACCGGCGTGTTCAAAGTGCCTGAAGAGAAGCGACAGGGCGTCCGTGACCAGTGCTTCATGGATGATGTCACTGCTGGCAACCTTT
>Ga0123333_10003966_pt1 | contig 14111 bp, 10 predicted proteins | sample BioC12SIPDNA_3_FD_89957 | JGI IMG/M metagenome (GOLD analysis project Ga0123333, IMG submission 89957) | Anaerobic biogas reactor microbial communites from Washington, USA - Biogas_R2_B C12 SIP DNA | ecosystem: Engineered > Bioreactor > Anaerobic > Unclassified | place: Washington, USA... | reverse complement strand
GAGGTCGGTGTGAAGGTTCACTACCTGCACTCTGAGGTGCAGACGCTGGAACGCATCGAAATCCTGCGGGATTTGCGGCTTGGGGTGTATGATGTGGTCGTGGGCATCAACCTGCTCCGGGAGGGCCTGGATTTGCCCGAAGTGAGCCTGGTAGCGATCCTGGACGCGGATAAGGAAGGATTCCTGCGCTCCGAACAGGCGTTGATCCAGAACATCGGCCGCGCCGCCCGTCACGTCGAAGGCACTGCGATCCTTTACGCGGACACCGTCACCAACTCCATGCGTCGTGCCATCGATGAGACGAACCGGCGGCGGGCGAAGCAAGAGGCGCACAACCTGGTGCACGGGATCGTGCCTCAGTCGATCGTCAAGTCGGTACGCGACCTGACGCAGCGCCTCCAGGTGGAACATGGCGGGTCGCGCGCGCGATTCGGCGCCGGGCCGGCAGTGGCCGAGGACCGTCCTGAGTACCGCGTGGCGCCCACCGCCATGCCGAAGGATGAGGTCGCGCGGTTGATCAAGGACCTGGAAAAACAGATGAAGACCGCGGCACAAAACCTGGAATTCGAGAAGGCGGCGGTCCTGCGGGATGAGATCATCGAGCTGCGGCAGGCGCTGTTGGCCCAGGACACACGACCGGTGTGGGAACAACTCAGAGATGAAGCGTAGGCAGGGACTAAAGGAATTTTAATGGAACTAGGAACGGTCAAGCAGATCAATATCGATACAGAGATGCAGGCGTCTTATCTCGATTACGCGATGAGCGTCATCGTCGCGCGCGCGCTGCCGGACGTGCGCGATGGGCTGAAGCCGGTGCATCGCCGCATTCTCTACGCCATGCACGACCTGGGCCTGCGGCCCGACCAGCCCTATAAGAAGTCGGCACGTATTGTCGGCGAGGTGCTGGGCAAGTACCATCCGCACGGCGACGCGGCAGTCTACGAGGCGATGGTGCGCATGGCACAGGACTTCAGCCTGCGTTATCCCCTGGTCGACGGCCAGGGCAACTTCGGCTCAGTCGATGGCGACAATGCCGCGGCCATGCGTTACACCGAAGCGCGGCTGGCGAAGGTTGCCCTCGAGATGCTGAACGACATCGACAAGGATACGGTTGAGTGGACGGATAACTTTGACGGCACGCTGAAAGAGCCCAGCGTGCTGCCTGCTGCCCTGCCCAATCTGCTGGTCAACGGCTCCAGCGGCATCGCGGTGGGCATGTCCACCAACATCCCGCCGCACAACCTGGGCGAGGTGTGCGATGCGCTGTGTTACCTGATCGATCACTACGACCAGCGCGAAAACGTCACCATCGAAGATCTGATGAAGTTCATTCCAGGCCCCGATTTCCCGACCGGCGGCGTGGTGTTTCGCTATGGTGCGCCCGGCGAAGACGGCGAGCGCGAGGACATGATCGCGAAGGCCTATGCTAGCGGCCGCGGCCACATCACCGTCCAGGCGAAGGCGCACATCGAGGAGATGAGCCGCAACCGGAGCCGCATCGTGGTGACCGAGCTGCCCTACGCATCGAACAAGAGCAGTATCACCGAGCGCATCGCAGAACTGGCGCGCGAGGGGCGCATCGAAGGCCTCACGGACCTGCGTGACGAATCAGACCGCACGGGGATGCGTCTGTGCATCGAAATGACCCGCACCGTGGAGCCGCGCGAGGTCCTGGCTCACCTGTACAAGCACACGCCGCTCCAGCAGACCTTCGGCATCTCGCTGCTTGCCCTGGTGGGCGGTGAGCCGCGGATGCTCAGCCTCAAGCGGCTGCTGCTGCACTTCATTGAGCACCGGCAGGATGTCATCGTACGGCGGACGAAGCATGATCTGGCCAAGGCTAAGCAGCGCGCCCACATCCTCGAAGGCCTTCTCAAGGCGCTGGACATTCTCGATGAGGTGATCGCCTTGATCCGTGGCTCGCGCACTGCGGATCTGGCGCGCCGGGGCTTGATGACTGAACTGGGCTTCACCGACATCCAGGCGCAGGCGATCCTCGACATGCAGCTGCGCCGGCTGGCCGCACTCGAGCGAAAGAAGCTGCAGGACGAGTATCGCGAGGTCATAGCCCTGATCAAGGAACTGGAAGGGCTTCTGGCGTCGCCGAAGAAGGTGCTGGCCTTGATCCGGCAGAACCTGGTCGACCTGAAGGCGACGTATGGGGACGCGCGGCGCACACAGATCACCGACCAGGCACGCGGCGCGCTGACCGTGACCGACGTGCTGCCGGACGAAGAAGCCTGGGTGACGCTCCGCCAGGACGGGACGGTCGGCCGTGCACCCGGCCGCTTGGCTGCGGGAGCGGCCGGGCTGCAGATGGTTCTCGGCGCCAATACGCACTGCGACCTCTACCTGGTCAGCTCGCGCGGCCAGGCCACGCGCATCGGCGTGCACCAATTGCCCGAAGGCGCGGGCGTTCACCACGCAGATCTGGGCGGACTCCAACGTACGGACCGCATCGCTGCGGCTTTCACTGCGCGCAAGCCCAACGGCGAGCCGCCGGAGGGCCAGCTGGTCCTTGCGACCGCGCTCGGCGCGATCAAGCGCATCAACCTGGCAGACCTTGCGGCCGCGGCACAGGCGAACCCCACGGTGATCAAACTGGACGAGAACGATGAGCTCGCGTGGACGGGATTCGGCAGTGGTGGGGGCGAGATCATGCTCGCCACGGCGCGGGGCCAGGTGATCCGTTTTGCCGAGGACGAGGTGCGGCCGATGGGTTTGCCGGCCGGGGGTATTGCGGGCATCAAGCTGCAGAACGGGGACCGCGTGGTCGGCGGTGCAGTGATCCCGGCAGGGAGTGGTGAGGGTGCGCTGGCACTCGTGAGCGCGGCCGGATTTGCGCGACGCTCGCCGCTTTCCGAATTTCCTGCCAAGGGGCGCGGCACGCAGGGCGTAACTGCCAAACTGTCGACCAAGGGCGGACAGATCGTCTCCGCGTTCCTTGTGGCAGCTGCTGATAAGTTGTGGTTTGCGCTCGCCGACAGCACGGTCAAGACCGTGTCAGCCAAAGCCATCCCCGCGGCCAGTCGAACGAACGCGGGCAAAGTCGTCGTGGCCATGCGCAGCGGGCAGCAGGTCCAGCGCGCTCTGCTGATGCCTTCAGGCGGCATCGAGCCGGAGCCGGCGGACGGGGGCGCGCGCGCCCCAGCCCGCAAATCGGCACGGGCCAGGAAGGAACCCAAACCAGCGCCTGCAGAGGCCTCGAAGAGCGCAACGCGGGCGGCCAAGGTGACCGGAACGGCCGAGAGGGTTGAGGCAGGGGTGCCCGGGCCGGAACCGGTGCGCACTTCCAAACCGCGCGCGACCAAAGCTGCGGCTAAGGGCGCTGAGGTGACTGCGCCTGCACCGGAGCCGGTGCGCACACCCAGGCCGCGATCGGCCCAGGCAGCGGCGGCTGAGAGCACCAAGGCGGCTGGGCCACAGGGTGCGCAGGCCGCCGCGCGGCGGCCCGTCAAGGGGGCGGACTCGGCAGAGGGTGTCAAGTCCCCGCAGCCGGCCCGGGCTGCGGCAAAGCCCGCGGGTGCGGATGAAGTTGTCAGCCGGCGAGGCAAACCGGCCGTACTGGCCCGGCCCGATGGCAGCGGTCAGCTCTTCCTGGTTCCGCCGGAATTGGATGTGCCGGCTGCGGGGAGCGAACCTAAAGCGGCAGCAAAAACCCAGCCGGCGCCAAAGACCCGGCCTGCAGCCAAAGCCCAGCCGGAAGTGAAGGCTCAGCCAACGGCAAAGACCCAGCCGGCGGCGAAAACTCAGACGGCAGCCAAAGCCAAGCCAGCAGCAAAGATCGAGCCGGCAACACAGACCCCGCCGGCAGCCAAAGCTAAGCGAGCAGAGGCTCAGCCGGCAGCGAAGCCCGAGGCCAAACCCGCGCGCTCACGCGCCAGACGGGAACCGGAAGCTGAATTCGAGCCAAAGCCGAAGGCGACCTCGTCGCGCGCCGCGCCGGGCGATGCGGAAGGAGATATTCGTACCACCTGGTCTCCCGCACCCCCGCGCCGCGTCGACGAGCCGCCGCCTGCGCAGTCGCCGCAGGCAAAGAAGCCCACGCGCAAGCGATAGAAGGCTGGGGTCTGAACCGCAGCCTGGTACGCCAAACCGCTGCGAGCTGGCTGCAACTGCGACACCTGAGATCTCATGAGGGCGACGTGGTGTGCCTTGCGCGATGTCGACTCCGGCACTGAGCGCGCGGCGGCTCGCCGCCGGGCAGGATCACCCCGGGCCGCGATAGACGACCTCGCCGCGAGCGACCGTGGCCTGCACGCGAAGGTCGGGCGATAGCAGGACCAGGTCCGCAACGAATCCCGGCGCGATGCAGCTGCGCTCGTGATCGAGCCCGAGCAACCGCGCGGGTGTGGTCGTCACCGTGGCCAGGGCATCCTCTAGCGAGCACCCTGTATGGCCGATCAGGTTGCGCAAGCCCTGATCCAGCGACAGGATGCTGCCCGCCAGCGTACCATCGCCCAAGCGGGCGCTGGTCGCGTCGACGATCACTTCGAAGTCGCCGAGCAGGTGCCGGCCGGGTCCCATGCCGAGCGCGGCCATGCAGTCGGTCACCGTGCTGAAGCGCGCGGGGCCCAGGAGCCTCCACACCAGGTCGATAATGGCCGGATGCGTATGGATGCCATCGGGGATGAACCCGACCGCGGGGCGGGGATCCGACAGCAGCGCACCCGGCAGCCCCGGCTCGCGGTGCGCCAGCGGTGGCATGGCATTGAACAGGTGTGTTCCGTAGCGAATCCCCGCATCAAACCCCCTGATCGCTTCCTCGTAGGTTGCCATGCTGTGGCCCGCGCTCACCAGGATGCCCCGGCCTGCCAGGCACGCGATGACTTCCGCTGCACCGGGCAGCTCGGGCGCCAGGGTAACCATCCGGACACCTGTTGCAGGAGACCAGTCTGCAACCGCAGCAAGCGAGGGCAGCTGCAAGTAGTCCGGGTTGTGTGCGCCCTTGCGGACGGGATTGAGGAACGGTCCCTCGACATGCAGGCCCAGTGGGTGCGCGCCCCGGAAGCCGGACGGCGCCTGGCAGACAATTGCCTGGGCGGCCGCGACATTCTCCAGCGGCGAGGTGATGATGGTCGGCAGGAACGCAGTCACGCCGTAGCGGGCATATTTGCGGGCCACCGCCCAGATTCGGGCTGGATCGGCCGTGAAGTCCGCGCCGAACGCACCGTTGACCTGCAAGTCGATGAAGCCGGGAGCAAGGATCTGGCCCGCAGCATCCAATAGCTCGGCGCCCGGCGGGATGCTCACCTCGGATGCCGGTCCCACCGCAGTGATCCGGCCCTGCTCTACGATGACGGCTCCGTCTGCAATTCGTCCGGTGGGCGCTACTACGCTCGCATGTGTGATAATCAACATCAGTCCTCCACAGCCGGGTGTATTATGTTCCTGCTCATTTGTCAAATTGCGTCACTAACGCCTTGCCCGGCGAATTGCGAATGTGTTATACTTTGGCGGCCTCAATACTATGCGACTGCCAGGCGTGCGCGCGGAAGGAAGCAGATGGAAGTCGAAGCCAAGTTCAGGATACCTGATCGCAGAACGTACCGGATGCTGCTGCAACTGCAGGAGTTGGCGGGATATTCGCTGGCACCTCTGGGTCGCGTGCAGGTTACAGATCGTTACTACGACACCCCGGCGGGCCACTTCCTGGCTGCAAGCTTCTCGTGCCGGCTGCGCAGCGAGGGCGAGAATATCCTGGTGACATTGAAGGGTCTCGGAGGGGCAGACGGGGTGGTGCATCGCCGGACCGAGTACGAGGTTGCCTTGCCCTCCGAGATGCTGGACCCTACGGACTGGCCCTCCGGCGAGGCGCGAGACCTGGCGCTGGAGCTCGCCGGGGAGGCGCCGCTTCAACCATTGGTCGATCTCAGGCAGATTCGGGCGAAGCGTACCCTCATGGACGGCGAGCGCCGCGTCGCCGAAGTGAGTATCGATGAAGTGCGGGCGACGTTCGGCAAGCGGCCATCCTGCTACTATGAGCTGGAAGTGGAGCTGGGACCGGAGGGGACGGAAGACGACCTGTACCGCGCGGCTGCGACCCTGCAGGAGGAGCATGCGCTTACGCCGGAACCGCGTTCCAAGTTCGAGCGCGCTCTCAGTGCGCGAGGACGCCGCTCCCGGCGCCGGCGGGCAGCCGAGGGAGTCGCAGCCGCCGTCGAGACGCTGGCGGGCGCCGAGGCCCCGGCGATGGCGAGCGAACAACTGCCCGAGGGAGCACCCGCACTTCCCCCACCTCCGCCCATGTACCCCGATGACCCCATGAGCGAAGCTGGCCGGAAGGTGCTCTCGACGCATTTCATGAAGATGCTTGCCAACGAAGCCGGCACACGAGAGGGCGCAGACATCGAGTTTTTGCACGATATGCGCGTGTCGACGCGGCGCATGCGCGCGGCATTCCGCATTTTCGAGCCGTTCTATTCTGCCAAGGCGGTTAAGCGCTTCAACAAAGGCTTGCGCAGCACCGGCAGGGCACTGGGCGTAGTGCGGGATCTGGATGTCCTGATTGAGAAGGCTGAGGCCTACGAGGCGGCACTGCCTCCGGATGACGGATTTACCGTTCAGCCGCTCATTGAGAACTGGCGCACCGTCCGCGAGCGCTCTCGGCAGGAACTGACCGAATACCTGGATAGTTCGGCCTATCGCCGTTTTGTTGAGGAATTCCGGGCCTTTCTGGAGACCCCCGGCGCACATGCCCGGTCGATTCCCGCGGGAGAGCCGGTGGCGTACCAGGTGCGTCATATCGTTCCGCGACTGGTAATGGAGCGCTACGAGCAGGTCCGTGCTTACGAGCCGATCCTGGATGCTGCACCGGTCACCACCTATCACATGCTGCGGATTGACTGCAAGCGGCTGCGCTATGCGCTTGAATTCTTCGCGCCGCTTCTCGGCGCGGGCGCTCCCGCGCTGATCAAGCAGGTGACCGGCATGCAGGATCTTCTGGGTGCGATGCAGGACGCACATGTCGCAGAAGGCCTGATTGCCGAATTCCTGGCAGGGCAGGGAAAACGCAAGAAAAAGGCGCCCCCGCGCCCTCCGATGCCGGGCGTGGAGGCTTATCACCTGGCGCAGCAGCAATTCCAGGCCGAGTTGCTTGCGGCTTTTCCTCCACCCTGGAAAAGCCTGACCGGCCTTGCCTTCAGACGTTCGTTGGGGTTGGCGTTGGCGACCCCTTAAGGGAGATTGCGCAGCGGTATTTGAGCTCAGCGAAGGGAGGAACCTTATGGCGAAGAACAAGGAGAAGCCGGAGAAGAAGAAAAAGGATAAGAACAGCGACGACCCGGAGCAGCGCGTCGAGCTCGCTCCAGGCCAGGGAAGCGGCCTGGACGAAGTCACGGCCAAATCACTGCCCGGCGACAAGCCGCGCATCAAGCGGCAGTTCTACGATGAGGAGATCGCCAGGCTGAACGTCGAGCTGGTGAAGCTCCAGGAGTGGGTGAAGGCCCAGGGCCTGCGGGTGGTGATCATCTTCGAGGGCCGTGACGCAGCCGGAAAGGGCGGTACGATCAAGACCATTACCGCACCCTTGAATCCACGTGTCGCGCGCGTCGTTGCCTTGGGCATCCCCACCGAACGTGAGAAGACGCAGTGGTATTTCCAGCGCTATGTGTCGCACTTGCCCGCGGCTGGCGAGATGGTCTTCTTCGATCGGAGCTGGTACAACCGGGCCGGTGTCGACCGCGTCATGGGCTTTTGCACCGACGACGAGTACCGCGAGTTCCTGCGTTCATGCCCCGAGTTCGAGCGTATGCTCGTACGTTCAGGGATTATCCTCATCAAGTATTGGTTCTCGGTGAGCGATGACGAGCAGGAGCGGCGGTTCCAGGCACGCATGGAGGATCCGACCAAGCGTTGGAAGCTCAGCCCGATGGACATGCAGTCGCGGACCAGGTGGGTGGAGTACTCCATGGCCAAGGATGCGATGTTTGCGTCCACGGACATCAAGCAGGCGCCCTGGACCGTCGTACCATCGGACGACAAACGCCGCGCGCGTCTCAACGTGATCCGCCACCTGCTGAGCCAGATTGCCTACCATGACCTGACGCCTGAGGAGATCACTCTGCCACCGCGGCAGCCGGACGGTGGATACGTGCGCCCGCCCATCACGGACCAGACGTTCGTGCCGGATGTCTATTGAGCGCATCGCTTCAGGCCGGTGGTGTTGAGGAATGAATCGCAGGCTCCTGCTCGGCATCGACGCAGGCACCACCGGCCTCAAGGCTGTGTTGTCAGACGCGGACGGCACGCCGCTGGCCCAGGCCAACCAGGAATACGAGATCCACTACCCGCACCCCAACTGGGCCGAGCAGGACCCTCGGACGTGGTGGCGTGCCTGCTGTGATGTTCTGCCCTGCCTTCTGCAGCAGGCCGGTGCGCGTGCCGGGGATGTCGCAGGCATTGGCGTGAGTGGTCAGGGGATCGGCGCAGTCCCCGTGGATGGCAGCGGCGAACCTCTCCGGCCGGCCATCCTCTGGCTGGACCGGCGGAGCGAAGCGCAGTGTGCGTGGCTGCGCGAGCACGTGGACGAAGCTGATATCACGCGGATCAACGGCGCGCGCATCGATTCATCATACTTCGCCCCCAAATGGCTTTGGATCAAGGAAAACCAGCCGGAGATCTACCGGCACACAGCCGCCGTTCTCCAGTCCAATGGGTACATCATTCAATGCCTGACGGGCGTTCGATGCATGGACGTCTCCAGTGGACCAATGACCCTCTTCTTCGATAGCCCGAAGCTCACCTACTCTGACCACCTCGCGGCGCGCATGGGAATCGATCTTGAGAAGATGCCGCCTCTTGCACAATGCAGCGAAGTGGTGGGACAGGTGACCCCGGATGCGGCTGCAGCGACCGGACTGGCCGCGGGTACGCCTGTTGTCGCGGGCGCAATCGACGGGACTGCAGCCGCGGTCGAAGCCGGTTTGTTGGATGATGGCGATGCGGTCGAGATGACCGGGCAATCCACCGTAATCCTCATTTGCGCCAGCCAGCCTTACCTCGGCCGCGACCTGATCTCTCTGGTGCACGGGGTGCCGGGCAAGTTTCTGGCCGTGGGCGGCTCATCCGCGGGCGGCGGCTCGCTTCGATGGTGGCGCGATCAACTTGCGGAAGAAGAGCGTAGGGAGGCGGCAACCCTCGGCCGTGATCCGTTCCAACTTCTCGATCAACTGGCTGCCACCAGTCCTGCCGGAGCCAACCGGCTGGTGTTCCTGCCCTACATGTTTGGCGAGCGGTCGCCTATCTGGGATGGCCTGGCGCGCGGGGTATTCTTCGGCCTGTCGCTGGCATCGACGAAGGCGGACATGGTGCGCGCAATTCTCGAAGGTGCAGCCTACGGTTTGCGGCACAACCTCCAGGTCGCACAGGCAGCGGGCTTCTCTGTGTCGGGGATGAGTTGTGTTGGCGGTGGTGCGCGCAGCGCGCTCTGGAATCAGATCAAGACGGACGTTCTGGGCATGCCGGTGCGCCTGCCGGCCGCGGCCACCGGTGCGGCGATGGGTGACACGATCATGGCGGGCGTCGGTGCCGGCGTGTACCGCGACTTTGCGGAGGCCAAGGCCGCCGTGGTGCGGATTCAGCGCGAGATCCTGCCCAATGAGGCCAACCGCCGCATCTACGATGACCTGTATCGCGTGTTCCTGGACCTCTATCCCGTGTTGCGGGAAAGCTACGCAGAGCTCGCGCGTGCGGGAGGATGATCCTCGACGCAGCCGGTCGTTGCTCGATCCAGGTGAGGAAGGTATAATAGCGTTCCACGGGGCGGTGGCGGAATGGCAGACGCATCGGTCTTAAAAACCGAGGGTCGAAGGACCTTGTGGGTTCGAGTCCCACCCGCCCTATAAAACCCTTCGGAGGCAGCGATGGCCCAGTCCCTCGAATACCAGCGGATCGTTAACGCGCCCGTGGCGGAAGCATACCGCGCCTTCACCCGCGCCACTCCTCTGCGCGACTGGCTATGTGATGTCGCGCTCGCTGACGCGCGGCCGGGCGGCCGCATCTACCTGTGGTGGAATGCTGGCTATTACATGGCCGGTGAGTATACGGCGTTGGAACAGGATCGCCTTGTTGTATTCACCTGGATGGGCAAGGGTGAACCCGCGATCACGCAGGTCGAGGTCAGGCTGGAAGGCCGAGGGCAGACGACCAGGATAACCTTGAGCCACCGCGGCATCGGTGAGGGTGAGGCATGGGCTCGGGCGCGGGCTGAGTTCGAGCGCGGCTGGAGTGCCGGGCTGGAAAACCTGCAATCGTTGCTGGAAAAAGGCGAGGATCTGCGCTACACCCGCAGGCCGATGTTGGGCATTACACTGGAGGACTTCAACGCGCAGATCGCCCGTAAGATCGGCGTGCCGGTCGACGAGGGCATCCGATTAACCGGCGCGGTGCCCGGCTTTGCGGCCGCGAAGGCCGGGCTGCAGGGCAACGATGTCATCGTCGAGCTTTCGGGCAAGCCTACGCCCGATTTTCCAAGCCTGGTTGCTGCGCTGCAGGGAACACGCGCGGGTGACACTGTTGAGGCCACCTACTATCGCGGCAAGACGCGTCAGACGACGCCGATCACCCTCTCGTCTCGCGTTCTGCCCGACATCCCCCCTGCGCCCGCCGGCCTGGCCGCTGCGCTTCGCCAGATCAATGCGCGCCTGTTGGAGAAGCTCGACTCGTTGCTCTCCGGCGTTTCGGAAGACGAGGCGAGAAAGAGGCCCGCCCCGGGTGAGTGGAACACCCTGGAGGTTGTGGCCCACCTCATCGTTACCGAGCGCGAGACACACTCCTGGCTGACCGATATGATCAACGACGACGAGCGTTTTTCCGATCGTTACAGCGATTCGACCAACGTTTCGGCTCGCTTGTCTGCGCTGTTGGCGGTGCACCCGACGACCGGACAGCTGCTCGAGGCCGTGCATGACAGCCTGTACGAAACGGAAGAGATCATCGAAGCGCTGCCGGATGAGATCGTGACGCATCGGGGCAGTTACTGGCGCATCGGCCACAACCTGCTTCAGGCCGACCAGCATTGGGACGAGCACATGAGCCAGATCAAGGATGCGTTGCGCAGTTCCCCTTAACGAGCAAGGGCCGGCACTTCGTGCCAGCCCTGTCCAGAGGCGACGGCCGGATTTGAACCGGCGATCGGGGTTTTGCAGACCCCTGCCTTGCCACTTGGCTACGTCGCCATTACGGCCAACATTCTATCGTAAGGCCCGGGCCTTGTCAAAATGACCCCTGACCAGATCATCAAGTGTGCCACCTGTGACACGCCGTTCGTGTGGAGCCAGCGAGAACCGGGCGACCCTCGACCGGAGTACTGCCCTATGTGCCGCAAGCTCACACCGCTCCCGGGCCGGCTGCGTGGCATCGTCAAGTGGTACAGCCGCGGGAAGGGCTATGGCTTCATCACACCTGCACAAGGCGCGGATGTCTTTCTGCACAAGTCCGGGCTGCGAGGCGGGCCGGCCCCTTGCGCAGGCCAACTGGTTGAGTACGCCATAACCACCGGTCCTCGAGGCGTCCAGGCAATCGACGTCGAGATCCTCCGCATCGATTCAGACGTGGCCTGCTAGCGACTGCAGGAGGTCGTCGTACACCGGCGCCTGCACCGACCAATCGAACATGGCTGCGTGGCCGGCCAGATCGGGCAGGCTGTGGGGCTGTGCCAGCGCGGCGCGTAGCTTGGTCATGAGATCCTCGGAGTCGCGATACAGACACCTTTCGTGCGTGGTCTCTGGAAGCAACTCTGGATAGCTGAGCCGGCGAGGGAGCACTGGGAACGCGCCACAGTAGATTGCCTCGGTCACGCTTACCCCGAAGAACTCGTGAATCGCGGTGCTGATCACGATATCCGCTGACCACAGAAGGCGTGCATAGGCTGCTTCGTCTTCAGCATAGCCGAAGTGCACCAATCGCGGGCCGAGCCTCTCACATGCAGCTGCAAATTCGACCGGCTGCACCCGGAAGCTCTCTCCGGCAAGCGCGACTCGAAAGGGAATGCCCTCGTCCGCCAGTGCGTAGAGGGCCGCCAACATCGCTTGTGGGTCCTTGTCATACTCCCACCGCTGATTCCACAATATCAGGGGCGGCGTCTCATGATTTGCGGTCGTGCGGTAGCCATCCAGCCTGTGCAGGTCGCAGCCCACTGGCAGTACAGCTGCCCGGGCGCGTGTTGCGTCGATGCTTGGCAGGTGCGTGTAGTCGGGAAAATGCTTCAGCAGCCTCGGCAGCTCGGCAAACCAGGCCGCCATGTGGTAGGCGGAGTTGAAGCGAATCGCGTCCGCGACCGACATGGACAGATGCTGGATCATGCCGTAAGTGAGATCGCGTTTGGTGCCGGGCGGCGGGGGGTAGGTAAGCTGGTTCTCGTGCATGTAAAGCAGCAGGGGGATCGCGGCCAGCTCGCGGCGCATCAGGGCCAGGAACGCAGGGACGTTGGTCATGCTGGTGGCCACCAGGACATCGGGCCGCGACCCTGCGGCGAGCAGTTGTCGAGCCTGCGCGGCCAACTCGAGTGCGCCGCCGTGCATGCGCCACTTCCAGAAGTGACCCTGCATCTCCAGGATCTCAACCTTGTGCCGGCTGTGCGCGGCGAAGCCATCGGCCCACGCCTTGTGCGAGCCGGCGGCGTATGGGTTCAGTAGCCACACAGCGAGGCAGTCGTTCACACGAAGATCATACCACGGCTTCACGGATGCGCGCGAACCTTAAAGATTCGCCACTCTCTGTGTCAGGCGTTTTGGATGCATTGACACATGAGTCGACGTGTGATAACCTGATTTCTGAGGAAATCGAAGCCATGTGTGCGCGCGTTCCAGGCCTGTTGCTTATTACGCTCCTTGGAGACAAGGAGCTACTCCCGTTTGACCGAGGGTAACGCAAGCGACAGGGCAACGTAGACCTGGTTCACTCAGGCGGAGCCTCTCAAACGGGAGGCTCCGCCTTTTTTATCTCATCTCCCATAGGGTAGATCAACAGGAGACCGGACCATGACTAGGAAGAACGATACGAGCCATCCTCCCAAGGGGAATGGCGCGGCTCAGGCGCCCGGCGGTTACGTGGACCCGTCCAGGCGGGAAGCGTCACCGTCCGCCCCGCAGACGAAGGATGACCAGGCCGCCCGTTCGGTGATGCACCCGGACAGCTTTGATCCCGAGTGGCGCTACTATCACGGCGCATGGGGAGGCTGACGCAAGGTATGCTATAATCGGCACGCAATAACCAAGCTTGATCGAGGGAGATGAGGCAATGCGCGTGCTTCTTTTGAAAGATGTCAAAGGCCTTGGCAGGATGGGCGAGCTCAAAGAGGTCTCGGGTGGTTACGCGACCAACTACCTGTTTCCCAACAAACTGGCCCAACCTGCAACTGAAGGCAGCGTGAAGCTGGCCGAGCAGATCAAAGTCGTCGCCGAGCGCCGGATCGAGAAGAAGAAGAGCGAGTCTAAGGCGCTGGCTGCGAAGTTCGAAGGCCAGACGGTCGTTATCAAGGCGCGTTCTGGCGAAGGTGACCGTCTGTACGGCTCCATCACCGCACAAGACGTGGCAGATGCGCTCAGCAAGAGCTCTGGCATGACTGTGGACAAGCGCATGGTGGAATTGGAGCATCCCATCAAGGCCCTTGGACGTCACGATATCGCCTTGCGGGTAGGAGGCGGCCTGACCGCCACTATTACGGTCATCGTCGAGCGCAGCATCGAACCGGGCTGAGAGAGTCTGCTTGTAGGGGCCCATGTGGGGTGGCGCTGCCCAAAGGCAGCGCCTTATTATTTCCGGCCCGTTAGCGCAGCGGGAATGTTGCGGTGTCCAGGTTGATGAAACCTCCGTCTTCCGCGCGGCGATACACCACGATGGTCACCGCCTCCGGTGAGGCACCGGCAGGCAAGACAAAGGGGTAGGCATCGGTGACCACTTCGCCGGGAAGCCACCGGGTAGTTGGATAAGCGCCAGAAACGGGATGCTGCCGGTCGACCTGGGCGATTTCGGATCCGTCTTGCACGAGGCGGACGGAAGTGGACCAGTCGTGACCTGGCGTTCTTGTTGCCTGCCATACAAGGGTTACGACTTCTTCGCCGGTCGCTCGGTTGCGTGCTGATCTGCCGCCAGCCAGCAGGATGTCGTCG
>Ga0123333_10003962_pt1 | contig 14116 bp, 7 predicted proteins | sample BioC12SIPDNA_3_FD_89957 | JGI IMG/M metagenome (GOLD analysis project Ga0123333, IMG submission 89957) | Anaerobic biogas reactor microbial communites from Washington, USA - Biogas_R2_B C12 SIP DNA | ecosystem: Engineered > Bioreactor > Anaerobic > Unclassified | place: Washington, USA... | reverse complement strand
TCCTGGATGTTCATCAGCAGGCTGCCGTCGCCGCTGAAACAGATCACCGTCCGATCAGGGCAGCTCAAGGCGGCTCCGATCGCCGCCGGCAAGCCGAAGCCCATCGTCCCCAGGCCACCCGACGTCAGCCATTGCCGCGGGTGGCGGAACGGATACACCTGAGCGGTCCACATCTGGTGCTGGCCGACATCGGTGGTCACGATCGCGCGGTCGCCGGCCAGCCGCGCGGCGTGCAGGATCAGTCCGTAGGGCATGCACGGATCGGTCGCGCCGGGCGTGCTCAACGGGTACTGCTGTTGGAGTGCCGCGACGCGGGCGCGCCAGTCGGGGCGCGCATTCGGTTGCACGCGGGGCAACAGCGCCTGCAGCGTCTGCCGGGCATCGCCGTGGATGGCGACATGCGCTGTCTTGATCTTGTCCAATTCGCTCCGGTCAATGTCGATGTGGACAACCGCGGCCTGCGGACAGAACTGAGCCACTCTGCCCGTCGCGCGGTCGTCAAAACGCACCCCCACCGCAATGAGCAGGTCGCACTCCTCCAGCACCAGGTTGGTGTAGCGGGCCGCGTGCATGCCCAACATGCCCAGCGCCTGCGGGTGATCGGACGCGACCGCGCCGAGTCCCATCAAGGTCATCGTGGCTGGAATGGAGGCTCTCTCCGCCAGCGCCGTCGCCAGAGCGCTGGCCTCCGCCTGGATCACGCCCCCCCCCAAGTACAGAACCGGATGCTGCGCCGCGTTGATCATCGCCGCCGCACGCTCCACGGCGGCCGCGTCAATCGCAGGAGGCGAATCGGGCCGGCCTGGGTCCGGCCAGGCATCGCAGACAACCGACTCGGTCTGCACGTCCTTCGGCACGTCGATCCAGACCGGACCGGGACGCCCCGAGGCCGCGATCCGAAACGCCTCGGGCACCACCTTGAGCAACTCGTCAGCCGAGCGCACCAGGAAGTTATGCTTGGTGATCGGAATACTCAAACCGTACGTGTCGACCTCCTGAAACGCATCAGTTCCGACCATGCTGCGCGGCACCTGCCCCGTGATGCAGACCAGCGGCACCGAATCGAGTTTCGCGTCTGCAACGGCTGTCAGCACGTTCGTGGCTCCCGGCCCGGAGGTTGCCAGGCAGACCCCCGGCCGACCCGTGACGCGCGCCATCCCCTGCGCGATGAAGCCAGCCGCCTGCTCGTGACGCACTAACACGTGGCGTATCTGGCGGCTTTGGGAGAGCGCGTCATACATGGGCAGGTTCGCGCCGCCCGGTATCCCGGCGACGGTGCGGACCCCTTGGCGTTCCAACAGACGCACGATCGCCTGCGCGCCGGTGGTGTGGATCATCGCGGAGCTCCTTTGCTTGGCTGCCGAAGCGATGGCCGGCGCGGGTCGGGATGCCAAGAAAGGCCAACCCCCGCCGACGTGCCGCGTCGGCGGGGGTTGGATGATGGTCCAGGATTCAGTTGTCCGTTGACCCCCTACGACGCGACGTCGTCTACGACGACGCCGAGCAGTACCACGACGCCCAGTACCGCCGCGCGGGCGGCCACAACTGTCAGGCTGGGAGACATGTCGCGGTTCATGGGGGCACAACCAGAAAAAATTGTTTCAACACCGCAAGTAACAGTAACACTCGATTCTATCGGCGTCAAGCGTTTTTCAGATCCAGCCATCCTTTCGGGGACCAGTTCGAGTGATCCCAAGCGTCGGCGTTTCCAGAGCCGGTAATTCCGAGTACAATGCGGGGCATTCCCTGGCGACGTTTCTGCAGCGTCGACGATCTGGTGTCACTTTTCCCGGCAAAGGATTCACCCCATGAACAATCCGATCTGGATTATGACCTCGGCCTTACCACGCCGTACGCTTGATCAAATCATTGACGACACGAAGCAGATTGGCGCTCAGGGCATGGAACTGTGCGTGTTCCGCCGGGACGGCTCCCGGACCGATCACGTGGCGACACACCTGGATTACGACAACTTCGGGCCGGACGAGGCCAAGGCGCTGATCGACCGGTGCAATCGCGAGGGTCTGCGGTTCTCGGTGGGTGCTTACGAAAACCTGATTGGTGGCGACCCGGCCCAGCGGGTGCAGAACCAGGACCACCTGCTCAAACTGATCCGCATCGCATATCTGTGTGGCGGCGACGACAACGACGTGAAGGTGGGGACCTTCGTGGGCTACAACCAGGAACTGGGGGTCCAGGACGGCGGCTTCGAGAAGAATCTCGAGGAGTATGCCAAGGTGTTCACGCCCATCATCAACTATGCGGCGGACCTGGGGGTCACCATCATCTACGAGAACTGCCCGATGGAAGGGTGGTGTCCGGCGACGACGCCGACGACCTACAACAACCTGCCCGGCTGCCTGGCGGCCCGCAAGCTGATGTATGCCATGATTCCCAGCCCGGCCCATGGCGAGACATACGATCCGTCGCACGATGTGTGGCAGAACATCGACCCGAGTGACGTGATTCGCGCATCGGACATGCGTCGCGTCCATCGCGTGCACATCAAGGGAACCCGCAACCTGCGTTCGCCCGGCCGCGTGCATTGGGGCGCGATGTACCCAATGCAGTCGGTCCAGGCCGAACTGGCGGAGCGGGCCGGCGTGCCGATCCCGGCCCACGCGTGGGACCGGCACCACTACGAGCCGATGCTGCCCGGGTTCGGCGGCAACGACAGCATGGACTGGCGGGGGTTCCTGGAGACCTTGATGGAGCGCGATTTCTCCGGCCCCTTCGTGATCGAGAACGAGGCCGACAATTCGGCCCACACCGGCAACCTGGGCGCCACACTGCAGGGGTTCCAGGCGGCCGTGCTGTGCTTGGCGCCCATCGTCTGGCCACTCGTCCCGGACGCCGGATATCAGCTGGACCGGTCGCAATGGCCGCCGCTGTCCACGCCAAACGTCAAGGATATTTCGCCGCGAACGATGCGCGACTTCGCGTGAATGGAACCCAGGGTGCGCTGCTGCGCAGCGACCCTGGGCTGCGGACTGTAACCGCTTCGCGGTAAAGAACAGAGCGTAAAGGAGACTCCGACACACGACTTCGGCGCAACCTTGGCGTGCAGGCGTGGCGGGACTCGGCAGCCACATGGCGACGCGGGAGGGGCGGTGCTGGCAACGTCCTGGCGGGGCCGCCTCCAGCCGGATTGCGCTTTAGGGTGACACGGATATGTCATCCTGGACGCTTGGGAGACCTGCTTGCTTGGCGCGGCAGTAGCGGCTAGCATGGCGGCGCCGCACCGGGTATCTCGCCGTAACACGTGCGACGAGAACCCGCGTGCTCACTCGTATTCGTTCCTGCCAGATGCCACCCGCATGGAAAGGTCGCGCCATGACCACCCCCTCTCCCGCAGATCGTTCCGAATCCAGTCGCCGATCCTTCTTTGGACGTTCGTTCACTTCCGCCAGCGCCGCGCTGCTCGCCGCCGGATTCGTGCCGCGAACCGCAGGGTCGGCTCAGGAACCCGGTGCTGGAGATGCCGTGCCACGCGCAGGCCGGCACATTGTGATTGCCAGCCAGACGGGGGCGAAACTCGACAGCCATGTCGAAACCGGTGGCGGAACGGACGACACGGCCATCCTGCAGTCAGTGCTCGACAAAGCAGTCGAATGGGGATCGCTGCATCTGATCATGGACGGCGCGGCGCTGACGGCCGGGCTGCGGGTCCACTCCAACACGACAATCCAGTGCCTCAATCCCGCCTGTGGGTTCTTCCACAAGGCGAACACGAACAAGCCGGTGCTCTGCAACGCGCGGCCCCGCGTGGATGGCGAGCGACTGGACAAGAACATCACCCTCCTCGGCGGGACCTACAACAACAACTGCCGAGAGCAGGTCCACCACTACGACCTGGACGAGACACAGCGGGAGACCGCGCCGTCCTGTTTCGGCGAGACGCGCTGGAATATCACGCTGGAGTTCTTCGGGGTAGAGAACTTCACGATGCGCGACGTGACGATTCGCGATCAGCGGACTTTCTCGATGCTGATGGGGAACTTCTACCGCGCGACACTGGAGAACATCTATATCGACTGCCCCAACAGCACGGACGCCGAGAACCAGGACGGACTGCACTTCTGGGGACCGGGCCAGTTCCTGGTGATCAAGAACCTGCAAGGGGACGCCGGAGATGATTTCCTGGCGCTGGCCCCCGACGAGAACGACCTGGTCTCCGATATCACTGACGTGCTGATCGACGGCGTGACGCTCAATGCCGCCGACCAGGGGATCCGACTCCTGTCCCGCGGGACCGGGCGGCTGGACCGGGTCGTGATCCGCAACGTCACCGGCACGTACAAGAGTTTCGGGTTCTACATCGAGCCCTGGTTCAACAAGACGGGCGGCAACTACGGCAGCATTATTTTCGACACCGTCGACTTGCGCGCGCTCCAGCCGAACTACACCTATCGCACGCCGGTCCTGTTCAGCGTCGGGGGGACCATTGAGAATCTGATCCTGCGGAACATCACCACGCATCAGCCGTCGGATGACCGGGTCCTGGTCGATCTGGGTGCGGCCAGCTGCATGCAGGGGCTGGGCGAGAACGGCGATATTCCGCAGATGAACATCAAGTCGGTCCTGGTCGATGGCCTGCGCATCTATGAGGACACTGACAAAGCGGCCGAGGCGGCCTACATCCAGGTGCACGGGCCGGTCGGCTCACTGGTCGTTCGCGATGTCGAGGTCCTCCGCACCGCAGACGTGCCGGTCGCCGGTGCGCTGGTCGAGATCCAGCCGGACGCCGCGGTTCGGACACTGCTGGTCGAGGACGTCCTGGCGGAGCGCATCAGCCGGATCGTCTCCCATAAAGCGGGAGAGATCCAGCACCTGTGCCTGCGGCACGTGATGGCCCAGGAAACGACCGAGCCCGCGGTGACCGTGGAAGCGGGCCGGATCGGACGCCTGACAGTCCACTCCGTCACGGGAACCGCTCCGTCGAGCGTTGTCGGCGACGGCGGAATCGACAGCATCGAGACGGTTTGAGCTGGTCAGGCTCCGGTGGCGGCACCGGCAGATGAACTCCAGCGTTGCATACGAATTCAAGCGGCGTCCGCGGCTCGACCAACGTGTTCTCGGGTACGCGTAACCACGGGTGGCGCCGCGGGGCGCGGCTTACCCCGGGCCATGTTAGTAGCGCCGCGTTGCGGCTCAAGACGACAGTTCGCGTGGCGCGAATAGGTCACGACACGTGACTTCCATCGACACACGAACAAAACGCGATTACTGCCACGATACCAGTTGCCTTTCACGTGCATGTGGCGCAAATAATGCAACTGGAGGGTGCACAGGGAACTGAGTTGCTGTTGACAGGCCCGGATGGCTGCTCGACAATCGCCATCGACTCCCCCCGCGGTGTTCCAGAGGACTTGTCCGGTATGGCAGTACAGTGTTTTGAGCCTTCGCTCGTGTGGTTCCTGGAAGAGCTGAAGGACAACAACAATCGGCAGTGGTTCCAGGCGAACAAGGAGCGTTATGAGCGAGAGGTCCGGGAGCCGGCCTTGGCGTTCATCCGGAAGTTCGCTCCCCGCCTGCGAAAGATCTCCCCGTACTTCGTGGCCAGCACGGAGCGTGTCGGCGGTTCACTGATGCGGGTCTACCGGGACACGCGGTTCGGCCAGGACAAGACGCCGTACAAGACCAACGTCGGGATCCAGTTCCGGCACGAGATGGGGCGCGATGTGCATGCGCCGGGATTCTACCTGCATATCGAGCCTGAAGAGTACTATCTGGCCCTGGGGGTGTGGAGGCCGGACCGCGACTGCCTGAACCAGATCCGGCAGGCGATCCTCGAGCGGCCCGCGCAGTGGAGGCGAGCCGTGAGAGCGACCGGGTTCCAGCGTCTGCAGTTTGTGCTCACGGGTGACAGCCTGAAGAGACCACCACGCGATTGCCCCGCCGACCACCCGCTGATCGAGGACCTGAAACGGACTGACTATGTGGCGCTGCGAGACCTGGATGAGCGGGCCGTGCTGAGTGCGGACTTCCTGGACTGCGCGGCCGAGTCATTCGCAGCCGGCCGCCCGCTGATGCGGTTCCTGTGCGCAGCGCTGCACGTCCCCTTCTGAGCCACCGGCAGCACAGGTCCACCATGGCGTTCGAGCGCGCCGCCCACGGCGTTGCGGCACGTCAACGGGGCTCGACGAATCGCCTCAGATCAGTATAAATTCCTGCTTACAACGGATCAGAGGCGGGAGCCACGAGACAGCTGAAGGACGCGGAGCGGCACTCGACGAACCAGTGCGGGTGGTACGCGCGCAGAATGGGCCAGCATCTCACACACGGGATCTCACACACGGAGAAACAAAGCCGATGAAAAATCGACAGATTATCCTGGTGACGCGCCCGGAAGGCCTGCCCAAAGCAGCCGACTTCCGATTGATCGAGTCCGAAATGCGGGCACCCGACGAAGGGCAGTTCCTGGTCAGAACCGAGTTCCTGTCGGTTGACCCGTATATGCGGGGGCGGATCGGCGACCAGGAATCGTACGCCGAGCCCGTGGCACTGGGCGATGTGATGGTGGGGGGCACCGTCGGCACGGTGCTGGAATCCAGGCATCCCGATTACCACGCGGGTGACGTCGTCGTCGGGTACTGGGGGTGGCAGGAGTACACCATCTCGGACGGCCACGACATCCAGCGATTCGATACCAGTCTGGCTCCGATGTCCACCGCCTTGGGCGTGCTGGGTATGCCGGGCATGACCGCCTACTTCGGACTCCTCGACATCGGCCAGCCGGAGCCGGGCGAGACGGTCTTCGTCTCCGGGGCAGCTGGCGCCGTCGGCTCGATGGTGGGACAGATCGCCAAAATCAAAGGGTGTATCGTGGCCGGATCGGCCGGATCCCAAGCCAAGGTGCAGCACCTCCTGACCGACCTGGGTTTCGATGCGGCGTTCAGCTACAAGGACGTCACCGACTACACAACCTGGCTGCGCGAGATGTGCCCCCAGGGCATCGACGTGTATTATGACAACGTGGGCGGCCCCCTTACGGACGCTGTGTTCACACACATCAATCAGCGGGCCCGGATCGTCGTCTGCGGCCAGATCGATCAGTACAACGCCACGCGGCCCGCGCGAGGACCACGGCTGCTGTGGCACCTGATCGTCAAGCGAGCCCGTGCCGAGGGGTTCCTGGTCTTCGACTTCGCCCACCGTTACCGCGAGGCCCAGGAGCAGATCGCCCAGTGGCTTCAGGAGGGAAAGGTGAAGTACAGGGAGACGATCGTGGACGGATTGGAGTCTGCCCCTGAAGCGTTCATCGGCCTGTTCCGCGGCGACAACCTGGGCAAACAGTTGGTGCGCGTCGCCAGCGAATGATCTGGAGCCATCAACCAGAACGCACGGCGCTTCACCGCGTGGTCAACTCCAGCGTTGCATACGATTTCAGATGGTGCTGTCCGAGCCCACCGCGAGCCGCCCATTGCCGGCCGGGCCCCGGAAGCCCGGCCGCGGCTGCTTTTGATCTCGGTCTCGGTCTCGGTCTCGGAGGCCGCCGGTTCAGCGCGGCGTCTCTGGCTCGACCGACATGTTCACGGGCACGCATACCCACGGGTAGCGCCGCGAGGCGCGGTAAAGAACAGCGGACAAGCAGACAACCGGCCGGCGAGCGAACACTCCCGGGGTCACGACGCCGGCACAAACGTGACCGCGCCGTCGCGACTCTGGCGGAGTGTCCCCAGGGTCGTGCGCCGCTGGCCGCTGTCGCGCAGCGGCAGCAGGGATCCGTACTCGCGGGCGTTCCCGAACCCAAACAGCATGTCGTGCACCAGCCCCACAGATATCTGCAGATCGCGGTCCCGCGCTCCTGCGGGCAGGGTGAAGCGGAACTCGTCTTCGTAGCTGCCCGGCGCCACAATCGCAGCGGCCCGTTCGGACTGGACCGAGAGCAGCGTCGCATCGGCGTCGTGTACGTCACAGAAGGCAAAGGTGCCGCCAGGCAACACGTTCCGGACCTGCCAGGTAACCGGCAGTACTACCTGCTCCCCGCTCTGAGCCGGCTGGCCGGCGCGCACGTCATATTCGCCTGTCACAGACACCTTCCCCACAGGGTAACGCCGCTGGCCGTCGCCGCCGTCCAGCGGCAGGGCAATGCGCGGTGTCCCATCGATGTCGCCCACCGACACACGCAGTTCCAGGTCGCCCGCCGGCAGATCATAGGGGAGCATCAGGGTAGACCTTTGTACCACCGTCTGCGCCGCGCCCGGCACACCTACCGGCAGATCGCTCAGGCTGGCGCCCGGATCGGTCATGCACGCAAGCGTATGGCCGTCCGCATCCACCAGCCAGTAGGTCACGTAGCTGGGAGGCAGGCAGGGTGCCACGCCGACATTACTCCAGGTTGCCTGCACCTCCAGCGTGCCTGCACTGGTTACAGTGGGCGCCCACGCCAGTTCCACCAGATTCAGGCGGTATCCCAACCGGCGGTTGATGGCCGACACAACCTGCGGGTGATCACGAAAGATCTCGGCGGGCGGGCCGTGGATCGACACGTAGCTGGCATGATAGGCTTCCACATCCGCCAGGTAGCGGTCGAAATGTTCCATCAGCCCCGGCCGCGGCTGGATGTGCCAATAGTGGCCCATTTCCAGAATCACCGGCCTGTCCGGCCAGAAAGGCTGGGCCAGATCGGCGGTCTTGTGCACTTGCGGGTCTTCGTAAACGAGAATCGAGTTGTCCCGGAATGTAGCTCCCACGCTACGACCGTATTCGAGAGGACTCATCTGACCCGGCTCGCTGACCCACCGATCGGCATCGTCGTTGATCACCAACAGCGCGCGGGGGAAACAGCGGCGATGCAGGTCCACATGCTGCCGGAACATCGTCATGCCGTACTTGCGTGCGATGGGATGCATTTCACCCCAGATGCCGAAGCTCCCCACATCCACAAACGCCAGGTGCGGGCTGCCGTCGTAGCGCGCTCCGGCAGCGCGGAGGAACTGCTCCAGCTTGGCCATGAATATCGGGTCTTCGTAATCCGGTTCCCAGGCCGTGCGGCCATCGGCATGCACCTCGCTCCCCTTGGCGCCGGCGTCCCGCACCCACATTGGCGTACCCTGATGAGGCGTCCCCTCGAAACAGGTCAGGCACAGCGCAAAACTCTTGCCGGCCGCCGCATAGCGTTGAATGACCGTATCCAGCACGGACCAGCGGAACTGGTTCTCGCGCGGTTCCAGGACCGACCACGGCAGCCGCAGATAGGCGACCGTGCAGCCTGGAAAGTCGTTGGTGACGTAAGCCGGACCGAGCGGCGCGCCATAGGCATTGAGCGCATTGTCGTAGTGGTGAAACACCCAGCCCATGCCGGGGTTCTCCAGCGCCGCACCATTGTCGGCAAACCGGGCCACCGTGAACGTCTGCGCGGTCGCTCCCGCTTCCTCTTCCGCGCCGGCTCCCAGAGACTCGCCCGCGCAATACACGAGCGCCGCCGACACGAATGCCAGCATCAACCCTCGGCACGCTCCGCCGCGGCGACGCCCCACACACGCCGCGCGGCATGCGCCGCCCTGCCACGTTCCACTCGTTGTCCAGCAATGTCCGTCGTACACGTGATGAGCCCTCATCGCTGCCAATCGACACGGTCCAGGTAAGCGTGGGGCCGCGGCGCCGCGACCGGCCGGTCGCCCTCCGCCCCGCGCGCTGGAACCAACCTATCAGCTCCCCTCCACGGCAACAATCGGATGGACCGCGCGTGGCGTCGCGCGCGGCACATGCCGCATGAGACGGGCCACGGTTTGTTTCGGTCTCGGGCACATGCCGGTGTGATGGTGTGTCGCGGATCAGGAGAACGGTGGCTACCTGCGATCGAACGTCCCTGTTGTGAAACGCCTTCGGCGTATCCTGCGAAATGGGTACGGAACCCAGGGGCGGAGGGCAGGTATGTCATGGGTGCGTCACTGTGTCTGCGGTAGCGGGTGGCCGCGGGTCGGCGCTGCCTCGGATGGGCACGGTGCGGCGCTGGCCATCGCTGAGGTCCACCGCCACGTAAGTCACTTCGGCCTCGGTCAGGTGCGTGATCTCGCCGTAGCGGTCGGCCTCGACATCCACGTGCATGGTGATGGAGGAGCGTCCCACATGCACCAGGCGTGTCCAGAAGCTCACCGTGTCGCCAACGAACACGGGGCGGTGGAACTCCACGCTTTTCATGGCCACCGAAACGAGCGTCTGATGAGGCCAGCCCGCGCGGCGGATCTCATGGTGGGCGCCGACCGCGCCCGCCTGATCGGTGTAGCTCAGGATCACGCCGCCGAAGATCGTGCCGTGGGGATTGGTATCGCGGGGCATCATCACGACTTTGATGGCCAGATACCGGTCTGCAGGCTGCGTGTCTGACACGAGTCCACCACACTTTCTCTGCGGGGCACAATCCCGTTCTGCGGATCGCACACTCCTGCTCCGCGGGGCACATCCCGGCACCGGGCGGCACGCTCCGCCCATGATACGACGCGTGCCTCCCGCGCAGAAGCCCCGGGGATCCGGTCGGAGCGCCGGCGGGAAACGGGTCGCACCACTGCTTGACACGCCCCCCTGAGATGTAGGACGATCCAATCAGGTTTCAGGTGCCGGTTGCGCCGCATTCTGCCCCGCGGCACTGCCCACCCCATCCCTGCCCGCCAGGTCACACCAAGGAGAACAACTATGCCGGACAAATCGGCTTTCTCACGTCGGCGATTTCTCAAGACGGCTGTCGGGGCCAGTGCTTTGATGGCCGCCCCCTGTATCGTACCCGCCTCCGCCCTGGGCAAAGACGGCGCGGTGGCACCGAGCGAGCGAATCATCGCTGGTGGCATCGGCATTCACGGTCGTGGCATGTACGACGTCCAGTGGATCATGCGGCACCCGGATGTGCAGTTCGTGGCGATCTGCGACCTGCAGAAGAAACAGCGGCTGGCGGTCAAGGAGTACGTCGACAAGCATTACGGCAACCAAGACTGTGCCATGTACCCGGAGATCAACGAGTTCCTGGAAGTGCGTCCGGACATCGATGTCGTCGTGATCGCCACCGGCGACCACTGGCACGCCCTGGCCTCGATCCTGGCCATGCGGGCCGGGAAGGATGTGTATAGCGAGAAGCCCTCGTGCATGACGATTGCCGAAGGGCGCGCGGTGGTGGAGACGGCCCGCCGCTATGCGCGTGTCTATCAGACGGGCACGCAGCGGCTGAGCGAGCCCAACCATGTGTTCTGCATCGAGATGGCTCGGACCGGCCGGCTGGGCAAGGTCCACACGGCGTACGCTCACATTGCCCCTTGGGATGCGGCCGAGATGCGGCACGACTGGCTTCCGGAAGCGCCGGAGCCACCTAAAGACGAAGCCGACTGGGACGCGTGGCTGGGCTCCTGCCCCTGGCGCCCGTATAACCCCAGTTACGTGTCCGGCGGGTGGCGGGGCTTCTATGACTTCCACACCAGTTGCATCGGCGAGTGGGGGGCGCACACGTTCGCACAGGCCCAGGCCGGACTGGATTGCGGCGAGTCGTCACCGGTCGAATACGAATACGTGGCCAACGACAGCGGCGATGGGATGGTGACCCACTTCGCCAACGGCGTGCGGATGATCCTCTCACGCGGCGAGAAGTACTGGTACGGCTCGTGCGGGGAACGGTTCGACGGGCCCGAAGGCTGGGTCGCCGCCGCCGATGGCTATACGCAGCCCGACGTGTCATCCCCCGCGCTGCTGAGCGAGTTCCAGCGCGTCATCGGCCAGTACGTGGCCCGCACCGGCCGCTCGCTCGACCATATGCAGAACTTCCTCGACTGCGTCCGGAGCCGTGAACGGACGGTGGCCAATCCTGAGGTCATGCATCATTCGATGACCACTGTGCATGCCGCCAACATCTGCATGTGGCTCAAGCGGAGCCTCAAGTTCGATCCGGTCAAAGAAGAGTTCGTGGGGGACGAGGAGGCGAACCGCCTCCGCTCACGCGCCATGCGGGAACCGTACGTTTACTGATCCGCCCATGGAGCCAGCTGGCTGGCCCATCCCGGTTTGCTCACCGTCTAGGAGAATTCACCACCATGTGGAAGACACATCACACATATCTGGTCGTGGCCGCCGCGCTGCTGGCCACGATGACTACTCTCGCACCGGCTCAGGAAGCTGAGCTGTTGGCTGTGCTCCGTTCGGACGCGACGATCCAGGAGAAGTCGACCGCCTGCCGCGAGCTGGCGCGCATCGCCACTCACGAGGCGGTGCCGACGCTGGCGGCGTTGCTGGGCGACGAAAAACTCTCGCACATGGCCCGCTACGCCCTGGAAACGATCCCGGACCCCTCAGTCGATGCGGCCCTCCGCGACGCGCTCGGCAAAGTCCAGGGCCGGCCGCAGTTGGGAGTGATCGGCAGCCTGGGTGCCCGGCGTGACGGCCAGGCGGTGCCGGCGCTGGCTGCCCTGCTCACCGGTGCCGACGGCGAGACCGTGCAGGCGGCAGCGCGCGCCTTGGGCTGCATCGGCACGCCGGAGGCCGCCGCGGCACTGCAGCAGGTGCTGCCAGGCGCAGCCGGCCGCAACCAGACGGCGATCTGCGAAGGGCTGTTCCGCTGTGCCGAGGCCTTGGCGCACGCCGGTCAGGCAGCGGCAGCGCAGGCGATCTACGACGACGTGCGCGCGGTGGCGGACGCCCCGGCCCAGGTGCGTGTGGCGGCCTTGCGCGGGGCGATCCTCACCCGCGGCCAGGACGGGATTCCGCTCCTGGTGGAGGCCATCCTGGGTCCGGACTACGCGCTGGCCGCCGCCGCGGTGCGGGCCGCCATGGAGTCGCCGGGGCCGGAAGTCACCGCCGCGTTACTGGACACGCTGCCCAAGGCCGCCGTCGAGCGGCAGGGGCTGCTGATCCTGGCATTGGCCGATCGGGGCGCGTCCGAGGTATTGCCGGCCGTGCTCGAGGCGGCGCGGAGCACCGACCAGCAACTGCGCGTCACCGCGCTCCGCGCGCTCAAACGTGTCGGCGATGCCTCGTGCGTCCCCGCGCTGCTGGCCGCGGCAGTCGAAGGCAGCGCCGAGGTGGCGCCGGCCGCGCTCGACGCGCTCGAAAGCCTGCAGGACCCGGCGGTGGACGAGCAGCTGGTGAAGCAGCTGGCCGAGGCGCAGGGCAAGACGCGGACCGTGCTCATCGAGCTGGCGACGCGGCGGCGTACCACTGCCGCTGCGCCGGCGCTGTGGCAGGCCGCCGACGACCCCAACGTGGAAGTGCGGGCGGCCGCCCTGGCCGGGCTGGGTGCCATGCTCGATACCGCCGACCTGCCCAAACTGATCGCGCGTCTGAACGTGATCCATGAGGAGCCGGAGGCCGTGGCGTTGGACAACGCCATTCGCGCCATCTGCCTGCGGGCGGCGGATCGCGACGCCGTGGCCACCCAGATGGCCGACGCGTTGCAGGCCGCCAGCGAACCGGCCAAGCCCCGGATCCTGCAGACACTGGCCGTCATCGGCGGCGCCAAGTCACTCGATGCCGTGGCCGCTGCCGCGCGAGCCGAGGACGAGACGCTGCGCGACCCGGCCTTCCAGGTGCTCGGACAGTGGGGCTCGGCAGACGCCGCCCCCGTCCTGCTCGAACTGCACAACACCATCCAGGACGAGCGACTCAGGTCCCGCGCGATCCGGGCTTACATCCGTATCGCCCGGCAGTTCGACATGGAGGCTCCGCAGCGTGCGGCCATGTGTCGCACCGCCCTGGAGGTGGCCGATCGTGACGCCGACAAGCGGCTGGTGCTGGAGGTCCTCCTGCGCTATCCCAGCGACGAGATGCAGGCGATTGCCGAAGAGGCCGCCCAGTTCCCGGCGCTCAAGGATGAAGCCATGCTCGTCGTGGCGGGCATGGCCAGCCAGGGTATCAACCGAGCGGAACTCGGCCGCGCCCTGGCCCAGGCCGGCCACCAGCCCGTGGAGTTGGAAATCATCAAGGCCGAATACGGCGCCGGGGACAAGATGAAGGACGTCACGGCGGAACTCCGCCAGTACGCCAAGAACTACCGTATCATCTTCCTGCCAAACGCCTCGTACAACGAGAGTCTGGGCGGCGACCCTGTTCCAAACGTGGCGAAGCAGCTCAAGATCAAGTACAAGGTCGACGGCAAGGAAGGCGAAGTCACGCTCACCGAGAACGCGCCGGTCGTGCT
>Ga0123333_10003958_pt1 | contig 14129 bp, 13 predicted proteins | sample BioC12SIPDNA_3_FD_89957 | JGI IMG/M metagenome (GOLD analysis project Ga0123333, IMG submission 89957) | Anaerobic biogas reactor microbial communites from Washington, USA - Biogas_R2_B C12 SIP DNA | ecosystem: Engineered > Bioreactor > Anaerobic > Unclassified | place: Washington, USA... | reverse complement strand
TGCGCCTCAAGGAAGAACTCAACGGCATCCTTGCCCGGCATACGGGCCAGCCGGTCGAACGTATCGCTGAAGACACCGAGCGCGACCGGTACATGACTGCCGAGCAGGCTAAGACTTATGGCCTGCTGGATGAGGTCTTGCACCCATTGGAGCTTAAAGGGGCCAAGAAGTAAGTGACAGGTAAGGTTAAGGTCGACGTCGAGCGTTGTTCCTTCTGCCATCGCGATCAGAGCCAGGTTCGCCGTCTCATCGCTGGCCCGGATGGGGTCTTCATCTGCGATGAGTGCGTCACGCTGTGCCAGGAAGTGCTGGAAGAAGATGGCGTTCAGGCGGAGTCCGTCGCGCCGGACCCGGGCTGGCGGTTGGTCTCGCCGAAGGAGATCATGGCCCAGCTCGACGAGTACGTTGTCGGGCAGACGCGGGCCAAGAAGGTGCTTTCGGTTGCAGTCTACAATCACTACAAACGCATCGCATCCGGAGCTTCGCAGGACGACGTCGAGCTCGAGAAGAGCAACATCCTGTTGATTGGCCCCACGGGCTGCGGCAAGACGCTCCTGGCGCGCACGCTGGCGAAGATCCTGGATGTGCCCTTCACCATCGCGGATGCCACAGGCTTGACCGAGGCGGGCTACGTCGGCGAAGATGTCGAGAACATTCTCGTCCAGCTGCTGCATGCTGCCGACTGGAACGTCGATCGTGCATCCGTAGGGATCATCTACGTGGATGAGATCGACAAGATCGCGCGCAAGAGCGGCGATAACCCATCGATCACGCGCGATGTGTCGGGTGAGGGCGTTCAGCAAGGGCTGCTCAAGATCATCGAGGGCTCTGTGGCCAACGTTCCTCCCCAGGGCGGGCGCAAGCATCCGAACCAGGAGTTCGTGCGCCTCGACACGCGCAACATCCTCTTCATCTGCGGCGGCGCTTTCTCGACGCTGGAGGATATCGTCGGCCAGCGCGTTGGCGTGAAGGGCCGCGTAGGTTTCCAGACCACGGGTGAAGCGCCGCGGACCAAGGAAGCGCAGAGTGCAGAGCTGCTCGCGCAAGTCACTGCGGATGACCTGCTGAAATTCGGCATGATTCCTGAGTTTGTGGGCCGGCTGCCGGTCACGGTCAGCGTCGAGCCTTTGGACGAGGACGCGCTGGTCGCCGTGCTGACGGAGCCCAAGAATGCAGTGGTGAAGCAGTTTGCCCGGCTGGTCGGGCTGGACAATGTCGAGCTGGTTTTCACGCCCGAAGCACTGCGCGCCGCGGCGCGCGAAGCCATGAAGCTGAAGACCGGTGCTCGCGGGCTGCGCACGATCATCGAGAGCGCGTTGCTCGATGTGATGTATGAGATTCCTTCGCATTCCGAGGTGGTGAAGTGCGTCGTGAATGCGGAGTGCATCACGCGCGGTGCACAGCCGATCCTTCTGACCGAGGATGGCCAGGCGATCGCCTGGGGTGAAGGACTCAGCAAGAAGTCGGCTTAGGCTGTCGAGGTTGTCATGAAGGGCCAGGTTTCTCTCGGGGGAAGCCTGGCCTTCTTTTTGTCATCCTCCGGCCCGCTGCAGGTGAGTCCGGCAGTTGGCGCGGCTCCGCCTGCGACACCAACTGCTGAACTGCTGAACTGCTGAAGTGCCAACATGGATGTCAGCAGTTCGACGCACTCACAACGCCGAACTGCCGAATCGCCGACGTGCCGAACCTCGGCGTACATGTCGGCAGTTCGATGCATAGAAGCACCGAACCAGCGCCTGGACGGCAAGCTCGCTGATGAACATCAACAAATTACCCGTGTCATCCGACCGCATCCGTCGCCACGACGCCTGCGGTTGAAACCGGCAGGCTGCTACACGCCAAACCTGCTCGCGCAGGTTCACCGAAGTGGTGAAGCCGCTCAATCAGTGCGCCTCGGCGCACTGATTGAGCGGCAGTACGGCGTGGGTACCGGCATTGCCCGGAAATTCATGGACTTCATGGTCGCCGGGTGGTCTCTATACATATATATCTCACAGTATTAACTACCACTACTACCATTGTTACTACTACTGAGTCAAATTAAGTTCAATAAACGAATTAAGTAAGCGCGCGAAGACCCATATGTGACGGCGGGGTGAGCGGACATGCTCGAACTGCTGACAAAATGAGAGGGTATCTGCAGTTCTGCAGTTCAGCAGTTCAGCAGTTCGACTAGGCGGCCGGCTGGCACGCAGGACAGATGAAGCTGCTCGTGCCGCCGGTCTTGATCTTGACGATCGACGCGCCGCACCGGCGGCAGGGCTCACCCTCGCGGTACCCTACGGCGATGTCCTCCATCATAAAGCCACCCTTCTCCCCGCGCAGGCTCACCTCATAGAACGCGCCGCCTTTCTCCAGGCTGGGGCGCAAGCCATCCTGGACGCCCTGCCACAGCCGGCCGATTTCTTCATCCGAGAGCGTGTTCAGCTTGCGCAGCGGGTGGATCTTTGCGAGCCAGAGGATGTCGTGGACGTAGGCATTGCCGATGCCGGCCAGCCGCGTCTGGTCCAGGAGGAAGGCTTTGACGCCGCTCTTCTGCCCGCGCACCATCTCGTGGAACTGCTTTTGGGAGACATCGAGCACATTTGGGCCGAGCTTCGCGATCTGTTCGTGAGCTTCCAAAGGTCCTGGTGGCAGATAGTGGGCAGAGCCGAACCACCAGAAGTTCACAGCGAAGCAGGTGGCGTCGGTGAAGTCGAAGATCAGCCGGTGTTTCTCGGGCAGATGCGCACGGTCGACCAGCAGCAGCTCGCCTCCCATGCCCATGTTGAACAGCAGCCAACCCCGGGACGTATCGGTTGCCAACCACTTGCCGCGTTGGATCGTGCCGCGCAACTCAGCTCCGGCCAAAGCTTCCTTGAACTGTTCCTCAGAGATGTTCAGGCACTTCGGCTGCAAGACCTCCACGGCGGCAATCGTCTTGCCGACCAGCAGCTCATTCATCTCGCGGGCTCGCGCAGCGATTTCCGGGTATTCTGGCATCGTTCACCTCCCCGGCACAGTATAGCCGTGATCTTGCGGATTGGGGAGCCGATGTGCGTTGCGTGGCAAAGATTCCTCGGTTACAATGGCGCCCATGAGCGAATTGACCCATCTGGACGAGCATGGCCAGGCGCGCATGGTGGATGTGGGCGCCAAGCCGGAGACCGCGCGCGAGGCAGTGGCAACCGGCCGCGTGCGCATGCAGGGGGAGACGCTGAGGCAATTGCGTGAGGGCAATCTGCCCAAGGGCGATGTGTTGGGCACGGCACGCGTGGCTGGGATCATGGCTGCCAAGCGCACGAGCGAGCTGATTCCACTGTGCCACCCGCTGCTCCTGACCAATGTGACCGTCGATTTCAGCTTCGACGACGCGCTTTCGGCGGTGGAGATTGTGGCCACTGTCAAGTGCCGGGGCCAGACGGGCGTCGAGATGGAGGCGCTGACCGCTGTGAGCGTGGCTGCCCTGACCATCTACGATATGGCGAAGGCCATTGAGCGCGGGATGGTGATCGAAGGCATCCGTCTGCTGGATAAGCGCGGCGGCAAGAGCGGGCACTGGACCGCCGGCTGAGAATAGTTGACGTAATATTGAGAATCGTGCATGCGCGGCGTGCAGGGAGTGAACACTGATGCAGGTTCGGGTGCGTTTTTTTGCAGCTATGCGCGAGCGCTTCGGCGCCAGCGAGGTGAAGCTTGGGCTGCCTGACGGGACGACCGTTGCGGAGGTCCTCGCACGGCTGAATGCGGATTATCCCGCCGTCCGCCTGATGCAGCAGCGTTTCACCGTGGCAGTCAACCGGTCCTTTGCCAAGCACGATAGGGTGCTCGTCGATGGGGACGAAGTGGCATTGATCCCGCCGGTGAGCGGCGGCGCAGCCAAGCTGTTTGAAATCGTTCAGGCCCCGATTTCCCTGGACGACGTGGCGCAGCGCGTGCTTGCGCCCGAGCGCGGCGGAGTGACCGTCTTTGCAGGCACAGTGCGGGGCATCACCGGCGAGCAGCAGACCGACTACCTGGAATACGAGGCCTATCCGGAGATGGCCGAAGCGTCATTTGCCGGCATCGCCGGCGAAGCCCAGGCGCGATGGCCCGATGTCAGCGCGATTTCCGTGGTGCACCGGGTGGGACGGTTGGAGGTGGGCGATGTCTCGATTGTCATCGCGGTTGCGGCGGCGCACCGCGCGAACATTTTTGACGCGTGCCACTACATCATTGACCGGATCAAGCAAATCTCGCCCATCTGGAAGAAAGAAGTAGGTCCAGATGGCACGGCATGGATCGAGGGACCCGAATCGGTGGTGTGACATCCAGAGCATAGCGCGGAGAGGAGTACATGTGATGGAAGGCGAACGGACCCCAACGAAGATTGCCATAGTGGGTGGTGCAGGGGCGGTAGGCGCAAGCGCGGCTTATGCGCTCATGATCAGCGGCCTGGCCAGCGAGATCGTGCTGGTCGATGTGAATGAGCGGAGAGCTGAAGGCGAGGCCATGGACCTGGCGCAGGGCGCGCCATTTGTGCGGCCGGTGATCGTGCGACACGGCACTTATGCGGACTGTGCAGGCTGCCATATTGTGGTCATCACTGCGGGCGCCGCGCAGAAGCCGGGCGAAACCCGGCTCGACCTTGTCAAGAAGAATACCGCCATCTTCCAGAGCATGATTCCGCAGATTGCCGCGGCTGCTTCCAACGCCATTCTGCTGGTCGTGGCGAATCCGGTGGATGTCCTGACTCTTGCGGCGCTGAGATTTTCGGGTTTTCCGACGGGTCGCGTCGTCGGGTCCGGTACTGTGCTTGACACAGGCCGGCTGCGGTCGCTGATCGGCCAGAAACTCGAGGTGGATCCGCGCAGCGTACATGGCTACGTGATCGGCGAGCACGGGGACAGCGAGCTGGTGGTCTGGAGCCGGACCACGGTGGGCAGCATGCCCATTGCAGACTTCTGCGTCCAGCGCGGGCGCCCCTTCGACGCCTACATCCAGGAGAGGATCGCAGACGAGGTGTGCCACGCAGCCTATGAGATCATCGAGCGCAAGGGCGCAACCTACTATGCTATCGGTCTCGCGATCCGCCACATCGTCGAAGCGATACTTCGCGACCAGAATACTATCCTGACCGTTTCCACCCTTCTGAACGGACAATATGGACTCTCCGATGTCTGCCTGAGCCTTCCATCGATCGTAGATCATAATGGCGTCGAAGTGGTTCTGGAGCCGCCGCTGAGCAAGGATGAGCTGGATGCGCTCCAACGCTCGGCTGAGGTGCTGAGCGAGACCGCGCGGGCAGCAGGACTGTAGGCCTGCGAGACCTGGGGGCTTTTGATCGTGCGAGCACTCATCCAGAGAGTGAGCCAGGCAGCGGTCACAGTCGACGATGAGATCGTCGGCCGGATCGGACGTGGGTTTGTCGTTTTGTTGGGTGTGACCCACGCAGATGGCCAGCGCGAGGCTGCCTGGCTGGCGCACAAGATCGCGGGTCTGCGCGTGTTCGACGACGCGGCCGGCAAGATGAATCTCGGGCTTTCGGATGTTTCCGGCGAGGTGCTCGTCGTATCGCAGTTTACGTTGTACGGCGATGCACGCAAGGGACGTCGTCCGGACTTCCTCCAGGCGGCCCGGCCCGAGCAGGCCGAGCCGCTGGTGGATTACTTTGTAGAGCAGCTGCGCGCGGATGGGCTGCCTGTTCAGACCGGCCAGTTCCGCGCTTTGATGCAGGTCAGCCTGGTAAACGATGGACCGGTGACGCTCTGGCTGGACACAGCCGGTCTGCTTCCGCCGGCCCCTTAAGGGTCACCCCTCGGCGCAAGGGGACGGGCGCCGCACCTCCGCAACAACCATGCCCGCCAGGATCAGTGCACACCCCAGCAACTGCCTGGGACCCAGGATCTCTCCGATCAGCAGGAAGCTGAAGAGCCCGGCGAACACCGGCTCCGCCGAAAAGATCAGCGCGGTGTGCGTGCTCGTGGTGAAACGCTGCGCGACGGTTTGAATGCCAAATGCGGCAGCGGTGGCCAGGAGGCCGGTGAACGCAGCCGCGCCGATGACACCGGAGTCGAGCCTCCCTGCAAGCCCGGGCAGCCCGGACTCGGGCACATCGAAGAGCAGAGCGGCTGCTGCGCTAAGCAGCGCGACGGTCAGCACCTGGCCCATCGTCAGCAGAAGCGGATCGTGCCGCGGGGCAAAGTGGCCGGTGAGCAGGATGTGCGCGGCGAACGAGAACGCGCACCCCAGCACCAGGAGGTCGCCCAGGTCGATGCGCAGGCCCGACGTCAACGAGAGGAGGGCCAGGCCAGTCGTCGCCAGCGCCACACCTAACCATGCACTGCGACCGGGCGATTGGTGCAGGAGCAGCGCTGCAGCCAGCGGCACGATTGCCACAGACAGCCCCGTGATGAAGCCTGCCTTGGCCGGCGTGGTCAGCGTCAGACCCGTGGTCTGCAAGGCGTACCCCGCGAACAGTGCACCGCCGATCAACAGCGACGACAATGCCAGCCGTCTGAACCGCAGCCAGGTCCACCTGCGCCTGCCGAATGGTCCTGCCGGGTTTTCGGCTGCCAGTTGGCGCCGCCGCCAGATCGTAATGGGCGCCAGCGAAGCCGCTGCCAGTGTGAAGCGAAGCGCCATGAAGCTGAACACCGGGAACGCGCTGACCGCGTCCTTGACCATGACGAAGGTCGCGCCCCAGACCAGCGTGACCAGAAGCAGCCCAAAGTCGGCGACGAGCTGCCGGCGCGGGGCCAGGCCGTTGCCCAAACGCGACGCTGGGGTCGCTTTCGCAACCCCAGCGTCATCGCCAAGTAGCGTGTCTGGTCCCTGTTGCATGGTGAGTTACAGGAGGCGGCTGCCGCTCGACGCTGCGCCGGGAACTTCCGGCAGATCCTTGCCTGGCTCGGTCAGCCTCGGCGGCACATCTTCGCGTTCGCCTGGTTTCAGGCTCAGCTCCTGGCGCACCGTCTTCAGTAGGGCTTCTGCCTTGAGCTCGGGCAGCGTGTAGCAGGGGCCGCCGAGGTGGTTCGCCAGCTCTTGAGCGAGGCCCCGGTCGAAAGCAGGGTGCTCCATGTTGATGATGACCGTACGGAAGTGGGCGTCGTGGATCATTTCGGCCATGCGCCTGGCTTCTTCCTGCGGCGGCATCCCGGTCACGGAGACATTGCCTGCGCCATCCGTCAGGATGATGATCAGCGGCTTGATCTCCGGGTTGCGGCGCGTGGCCGCGGTGCACACGCGGAAGGCGGCGAGCAACCCCGCGGACAGCGGCGTCTTACCGCCCACCGGCACGTTGCGGAGTGCCTGCTGCGCCAGCTCGACACTGGACGTGGGCGGCAGGACGATTCGCGCCTCTTCCCGCTGGAACACGATGAGTCCGACCTGGTCGCGGCGCTGGTATGCGTCGTGCAGCAGAGAAAGCACCGCGCCCTTGGTGGCTTCGATGCGTTCCGCTGCTGCCATGCTCCACGAAGCATCGACCACAAAAAGAACGAGGTTGGCAGCGCGACGGACGCGCACTTTCTTCTGCAGATCTTGCCGCTTGACGACGAAGGCAAGCTTGCGCGAAGCACGTTCTTCCGACCGGCTGCGCTGAAACGGGGCAGCGGTCCGGATGGTAGCATCGAAGGCCAAATCGTCCGGCCGTCCGTGCATGGGACGCGCGCGAATGTAACGGCCGCGCTTGCGATCGGTCAGGGTCGAGCTGCGTTTGCCTGCAGAGGAACGCGTGAGCTTGTCCAGGGGCGTGTCAAGCCGCTTGGCCTGGAAACTATCGCCTATCTTGACCTGGCGTTGCGCCGACGGCCCCTGGTTGGAGGCCTGCGACTGTGCGCCATCATCGGTGGGTTCGCCGCTAGCGGAGGTGGTTGCCTGGTCCGTTAGCGGCTCAGTGCTTTTTTTACACTGGGCGCCGTGTCACCCGAGTCTGACTTTGCGGGGATCTTCTGATCCGGCGGCGCTTCCGCGCGTGCTTTCTTCAGCCGGTCTTCGAGCTGGCCCGCGTCCATCGCGGCCTCCTCGAACGGCTGGCGCTTCAGGCGGTGCGGCAGTGCCAACTCCGCAGCCAGCAGGATATCTTGTTCTGCAACAGCCATGCGGCCTTGCCACGCAGCGTGTGCGCGCGCCGTCTTCAAAATCACGATGTCCGCGCGATGGCCGTCCACGCGGAACGAGGTGGTCAATTGGGCGATCGTGTAGAGGTCGCGCTGTGTGTGATGGACCCCCGGCAGCCGGCTGCGTGCCTCGGCAATCTCCTGGGAGAGGTGCTCCTCGTGAGGCAGCCACTCCTGGTAGAAACCGTCGGGATCGCTTTCGTAAGCGACCCGCCGCTCAACGATGGCGACGCGCTGGCGGGGATCGGAGATGCCGCGCATATCCACGCAGAGGGCAAACCGGTCCAGAAGCTGCGGCCGGAGGTCACCCTCCTCGGGGTTCATGGTGCCGACCAGCATGAAACGCGCCGGGTGGCTGAAGCTGATGCCCTCGCGTTCCACCACATTGACGCCCATCGCGGCTGAGTCGAGCAGCAGATCGACGACGTGATCGTCCAGCAGATTCACCTCATCGACATAAAGTAACCCGCGGTTAGCCGCGGCCAGGACGCCGGGCTCGAAGTGTCGCTCGCCCTGCTGGATCGCCTTCTCGATATCCAGGGTGCCGACCACGCGGTCTTCGGTCGCACTGACAGGCAGGTCGACAAAACGCGTGCGGCGCTTGGCAGTCGCCAGGACTTCGCCGCTTGCCAACCGGTCGCGGCAAATATCGCACAGGTTGTCGGTGCTGTTGGGGTCGCAGCCGAACGGGCAGTCGGACACGACTTCGATCTCGGGAAGCAGCGCAGCCAGCGCGCGCGCTGCCGTTGACTTGGCCGTACCGCGCTCGCCACGAATCAGGACGCCGCCGATCTGAGAGGAGATCGCGTTCAAGATAAGGGCCCGTTTCATCTTGTCCTGGCCCACGATGGCGGTAAACGGATAGGGTCGAATGTTTGCCAAAGGAATGCTCCGTACGCGAGTTAACGTACGAATTTTAGCACCGCAGACAAAAACGCAGAAACCGCGTCGACATGACTACTTCTACTCTCTCCTCTCCCCCCCTTTTAAGGGGGGGAGAGGAGAGAGAGTAGAGTAGAGTCGATTGGTTGTGTGTGGAAACTGGACCAGGTGTTACGCGGAGGTGTGCTTGTCTTCACAACAGCCGCGCGATGACGAGCCGCTGCATCTCGCTCGTGCCTTCACCGATCGTCATCAGGCGGGCATCCCGATAGATGCGTTCCACCGGATACTCCTGGCTGTATCCGTATCCGCCGTGCACCTGCAGCGCGTTGCGCGCCACCCGCTCGGCCATCTCGGTGGCGAACAGCTTGGCGATCGATGCTTCCCTGGTGTATGGCCGCCCGCAATCACGCAGCCAGGCAGCCCGGTAGACCAGCCACCGCGCGGCTTCGATGTCCACGGCCATGTCAGCCAGCATGAAGGCGATCGCCTGGTGCTCTGCAAGCGGCTGGCCGAATGCCTTGCGCGTGCCGGCGTAGGTTCGCGCTGCGTCGAAGGCGGCTTGCGCCAGCCCGAGGCTGAGCGCCGCGATCCCGATCCGGCCGCCATCCAGCACCTGCAGCGTCTGCTGGAGCCCGCGCCCCTCGGCACCCAGCAGGTTCTCCACCGGAACGTGTACGTCTTCCAGTGCCACCGCATAGGTGTGCGAGCCATGCAGCCCCATCTTCTTCTCAGGCGGGCCGAAGCCAAGGCCGGGCGTATTGGCCGGCACGATGAGGTGGCTGAACCGTTCGCCGGTGCGACAAAGCAGCAGGACAACCCCCGCCTCGGCGCCATTGGTCAACCACATCTTGTCGCCGTTGATGACCCACTCATCGCCCTGGCGCACCGCGCTGGTGCGCACCGCGCGCAGGTCGGAGCCGGCTCCCGTCTCCGTGAGGCCCAGGCAGCCGAGCGTTTTGCCGCGCGCCATGGGCACGAGCCAACGCTTCTTCTGTGCTTCGGTGCCGAACGCAGCCAGCGGGCCGCAGGCCAGTCCGAGATGGGCTGCCACGATGAGCGCCAGCGAGCCGCAGCCCCGGCCCAGCTCCTCGATGAGGATCGCTGCGCTCAGCGCATCCGCGCCCCCGCCCCCGTATTCCTCCGGGATGTTCAGGCCGAGCATCCCAAGCTTCGCCAGCGCGTTAAGCGATTCCCAGGGGAATTCGCCGGTCTCGTCCACATGGCGCGCGCGGGGGGCGACCTCGGCTTCTACAAACTCACGCAGTGTCGAGCGCAGCATGCGGTGTTCTTCAGACAGGTCGAAGTCCATCGTAACCTCCTCTACCGCCCGATCAGCATCCCCTGCGGATCCAGCTCGCGAAGCAGCCGGCGTTCGGACTCGGTGGGGGCCGGACTGATCGTCAAGTCCTCCGCGACGGATATGGCGAAGCAGCTGTTCGCCTGAACATCGTCGAGCGACACCTCCGGGTGGAGCGCCAGGAGGCGCATCCGGCAGGAGACGGGGTCAAAGTCGTAGACGCCAAGCTGGGTGATGACGCGATATGGCCCGCTGTTGGCCGGCAGGCCGGCTTGCTCCCTGGCGCCAGGCCCTGTGAGGTAGCCGGGTGTGGTCAGGAAGTCCAGGTGCTCCACGAACTTGCGGCGATCCTGCCGCATGATGGTGATGGTGCGGTGGCTGAAAGACCCCACGTCATTGGCGCCGCCGCTGCCGGGCAGGCGCGCCTGCGGCTGCTCGTGGGGCCCGATAACCGTCGTGTTGATGTTGCCGTAGGGGTCGATCTGCGCCGCGCCCAGGAAACCGTAGTCCAGGTATCCCGCCTGTGAAATCGACATCACGTCGTGCATGCTGCTCGCTGCCACCGCCTTGTGAAAGGTACGTGAGTCGCCCACGGAGATCGGTAACACGGGTATCTGCGGCCCGATTCCGCCTGCTTCGAAGACGATCAGCAGGCCGGGGGCGTGGGTTCTTTGTGCGAGCATGGCCGCGATCATCGGCAAGCCGGTGCCCACGAAGACCGAGCGGCGGTCCTCAAGAAGGCGCGCGGCCACACACGCCAACAACTCGGTGGGGGAGTAGGCTGCCATGTAACTGACTCCTCGTTTTGGCTTGGGCGTCCTTAGGTGCCGGGCACTTCGAAAGTGCCCGGCACCTAAAGGCGCCTCTACCCGCGCAGCTGCTCTACCTTTTTGAGGTGATGCAGCTGTTTGAGACCTCCCACCTTATCCAGGTAGGCATCGAAGTCCGGCACGCCGAACACATACTCCTCAAAGTACGCGTCTGCGCCCACGGCCGTTTTCGAGCACTGCATCCAGGCCCGGATATGGTCTTCGTCGAAGTAGTAGCGGCGGGGCATCTGGCATGGATGTGCGCCGTGGGGCATCTCGACCACGGCGTCTACCAGGAAGAACGGGATGACCGTGCGCCAGGGTTCCGCGCGGATCTGTTCGTCGGGTATGACCTCTTCGGTCGTCAGGATCAGCCGCCGGGCAGCGCGCGCCAACTCGAAATCCTCGACCATGGTGCCGTCTATCTGCGCATTGCCGTACATGTCGCAGCGGCTGACATGGATCAGCGCTACATCCGGGTAGCATGCAGGCAGCAGGCAGATGGGCTTGCCGCTCCAGGGGTCAGCCACCACTTTGGCAGAGCTGTGGGCAAGGGTGTCGGTTCCGAGCAGGTTGCGGGAGGGAATGAAAGGCAGTCCCATGGCCGCGGCCATGAAGCGCCACTGGTAGCCGGCGTTGCTCGTCTCGGCCACCACCCGGCAATGGCCTTCCTCCACCATCCGCCGCGAGGCGGGCGAGAGCCCGCGGATCTCGTGGCCGAAGGTGTAGGCAACTTCGACGCGATCCACGCACCCCGAGGCGATCAGCAAGTCGCCATCGTGCACCGCGGTCTTGCCTGCCAGCACCAGGTGTCGCCGTCTCTGGCGTATGATTTCGTAGATGCCCGCCATGGCCACGCGCACATGGCCGAATCCGCCGGAAGCCACGAGATCGCCGTCGCGGACGAAGCGCGCCACCGCCTCCGCGATGGTGGTCTGCTTGTCATGCAAGTCGCGGGGCTTGTTTTCGAGCACCCACTGCCGGTTCTCGTCAGGATCGTGCCAGCCGATCAGCTGACCCTGGCCTTCTTGCAGAATCTGCATCGCATGCCTCCCCAGGGTGGCTTGCGCGGGCCGGAAGGCATCACATCATCCGGCCCGTCTTCCTCTTCATGTCAATGGCGATCATGGCAGCGGATAGAAGTAGACGTCGGTTGGCTTGAACTTGCTGTTACGGCGGAAGCGCAGCCCGACGCGCAAGCCGATCCAGTCCAGGGTGGGCGAATCGGGATCGACACCGATCAGCCGGCCAAGGAACAAGGTGTGGGCGCCCTCGAACTCGATAAGAGCGAGGACGAACGGGCACTCAGGCAGGAACTCCTCGGAGCCGAAGTAGCACACGGTGAAGGCGTGAACGCGCGCCGGCCGCCGGGTCAAGTCTACCCAGTCGGTCTCGGCCCCAGTCGTCATGTCATGGCCGCGCGGGGTGGCATAGGTGTAGCCGCTGGTGGGGTCCATGCGGCCGAGCAGCCGCCCGTTTGCCAGGCCGGCAAAGAAGGGGCTATCCTGCCCGTAGGAGTGGATGTAGTCGATCGCGTAGGGCTGCTTGACGATGATCGGCGCCATGGACTTCAGGCCTGCGAGCGTCTCCTTGTTGAGCTCGCTCGGGAACGGCACGCTGAAGAGAGTTGCCCCGTCGTCGGTCTCGGGAAGCTTGGTAGGGAAACGCGGCTCGGTCATGACCCTATCTCCTTTGCATGCGGTGCGCTCTCCCGCTCGAGAATGCTCACGGTGACATACGTGCCGGTGCCGGCGTGGCTGTGAATGGCGCCGCAACGGGCGTCCCTGATCTGGAGGGTGTCATCCTTGAAATGCTTCGCCACGGTCCCCTGGAGCTGCCAGAATGCGAACACCGCTTGCATCAGCCCTGTTGCGCCCACGGGATGGCCGCACGCGATGAGCCCGCCGCTTGGATTGACCGCACAGGCCCCTACCTGGTCCCCGTCGCTGAACGCCAGCCCGTAGTCCACGTTGGCCAGGAATGGCTTGCCGGAGGCCGCGAACGGACCACCCTCACCATAGCGGCACAGGCCCATGTCTTCGTAGGTCTGGATCTCAGAGGAGGTGTATGCGTCGTGCAGCTCGACGAAGTCGATCTCCTCCAGCGGCTCGTTGATGCCAGCGCGGGCATACGCAGCTTTGCTGGCCATCCGGCCTGCGCGGAAAGAGTGCACGCCGGGGTAGCGAAAGCCGCGATCCCAGAGGTCGCGATAGTAGGCCCGGGTTTCGGCCGTGTCCTCGCAGGGGAGCAGGTTCTGCCGGAGAAACTGCTCGTAGGATTGGTGTGGACGGTCGGCCATGCGCATGGCATCGGTGCCGCGGCCGATCCCGGAAACCTTCACGAGCGGATCAAGTCGCCGGCCAGTCGCCTTCTCCAGCCTGGCCAGTCCCTCTTCGCTGGCGAGAATGGCGACTGCAGCACCGTCCGACATCACGCAGATATCGAGGCGCGTCAGCGGCCAGGCGACCATCGGCGCGTTCCGCACGTCTTCCACGGTCAGCCGCTCGTGCTTCTGGCTGTATGGATTATGGTATGCGTTGCGGTGGTTCTTTACCGACACGTAGGCCAGTTGCTCGGCCGTGGTGCCGAATTCCTTCATGTGCCGCGTGACCATCATGGCGTAATAGCCTGAGTAGAATCCGCCGACGGGATAGTCGAAACTGACATCGGATGCCAGCGCGATGAATTCGTTGCCTTTCCAGGTGTTCACATGGCTCATCGTTTCGAAGCCGTAGGCAAGACAGATGTCCATATCGCCCGATGCCACCGACTTCCAGGCTTCCTGGAAGCAGATTCCGCCGGTGGCGCCGCCGCCTTCCACGCGGTGGCCCGGTTTGGGGCATAGTCCCAGGTAGTCCTGGATCATGATGCCGGCCATGAGTTGGCGGGCGAAGTGGTCGGAGAAGTAGGAGGCTACGGAGCCATCCACCAGATCTATGAATTGGTGATGCTCCAGTCCGAGGTCGCTGATCGCGTAATCGTAGGCTTCTTTGACAACCGGTTGGAAAGTCTTGTCGGGTCGTGCTTTCGCGAACTTGCTGACTCCACCAGATACGACGT
>Ga0123333_10003956_pt1 | contig 14131 bp, 7 predicted proteins | sample BioC12SIPDNA_3_FD_89957 | JGI IMG/M metagenome (GOLD analysis project Ga0123333, IMG submission 89957) | Anaerobic biogas reactor microbial communites from Washington, USA - Biogas_R2_B C12 SIP DNA | ecosystem: Engineered > Bioreactor > Anaerobic > Unclassified | place: Washington, USA... | reverse complement strand
GAGGCGCGCTTCGCGGCGGCGCTCGTCAGGAGGCTCGCGCGCACGCGCATGTGGCGCTTCAACGACATCCGCGTGCTCTGCCCGAGCATGGACGCGTACCGGGAGCCGCTGCGCGAGGCGTTCGCGGCGTGCAAAGTTCCGATCTTCCTGTCCGAGGGACGCCCGTGCTCGCGCCACGCGCTGATCGAGTGCCTTTTGACGGCGCTGAAATTGATCTCCGGCGGCTTCCGCGACGACGACCTGTTCGCGTTCCTGTCGACCGGCTACCCCGACCTCTCCCCGGACGACGCCGACCGGCTCAAGAACTATACAATCGGCTACGGAATCCGCGCGGGCTCGTTTTTTAGGCCGTTCCGCCGCGGGCCGGAGGCGCTCGTCTCCGCGCTCGAGCCGCTGCGCCGGCGCGCGATGGAGCCGGTCGTCAGGCTTCGCGGGGCGCTCCGGGAGGCGAAGGACCTCCGCGGGCAGTTGACCGCCGTGTTTCAATTCCTCGAGGACATCGGCGGCTGGGAAAAGGGCATGCTGCGTCAAAAACAGCTCGCGGACGGGGGGCTGTTCGAGCTCGCGGGCGAGGAGGCGCAGGTGTGGAACCGGCTGCTCGGCGCGCTCGACCAGATGGACGCGCTGCTGGGCGGCGCGAAGCTCAGGACCGCCGAGCTCGCCGAACGGCTGTCGGAGTCGCTTGACGCGTCGGTCGTGAAGCCGCTGCCGCAGTCCGGCGACGCGGTGTACGCGCAGGATCTGTCGCGGCTCTCGATGCTGCCGGCGAAGGCGGTGCTCGTGTTGGGCCAGGTCGACCGCGCGGCGGGGGCGCCGGAGGGCCTGCTGACCGACCGGCAGGTGGAAGCGCTCTCCGAGGCCGCCGGCAAGTACGTCGGCCCGACCGCCGCCGACGCCTCGCGCAGCCGGCTGTTCTACATCAAGGCCGGCGTCGAGATGGCGACCGACTATGTGCTCGTCAGCTTCCCGCTGTCCGGGATCGACGCCGCCGCCGAGCGCCCCGGCCCGGTCGTCCAACAGTTGAAGCAGATCTTCCCGGCGCTCCGCGCGCGCGGCGGCGTCGGGGGGGACGGGCGCGCCGAGGAGGTGCTCTACGAGGCCCCCGGCGCGGCGCTTCGGCAGATCGCGCCGGCGCTGTCGGAGGGGGCGCTCTCCGCGAAGCACAGGCGGGCGCTCGCGGCGCTCGCGGGCATCCCGGACGCGCGCGAAGGATTGAAAAAGCTCTCCGGCGCGCTGAAACTGCGCTCGGCGGTCGATCGGCTCAACCCGGACACCGCAAACGCAATCTACCGGGGGCTGCAGCGGGCGAGCGTTTCACGGCTGGAATCGTTTGCGCAGTGCCCGTTCCAGCACTTCATCGACTACGGGCTGAAGCCGATCGTCGTCGAGCCGTACGCGCTGACGCCGCGCGACGAGGGCGTGTTCTTCCACGACGCGGTGCGCTCGTTCCTCGCGCGCGCGATGGACGGCGAGGGCTTCGACCCCGAGGTTGCCGAGGCGCGGATGGAGCGCGTGGCCGAGGTGCTGCTCTCGTCGATGCGCGAGGGCCCGCTCGGGCAGTCCGCCGTGTCGCTCGCCGGGGAGAGGCGGCTGAAGGACGTCGCGCGCACCGCCGCGAAATTGATCGCCGAGCAGCTTGACGGGAGCCGCTTCCGCCCGGTCGGATTGGAGCTGCGCTTCGGGCCGGAGGACGGCGACGCGGCGCTGCTCGTCGGCTCGGGCGCGGACTGCGCGCTGTACGGCTCGATCGACCGCGTCGACGAGTGGGAGGAAGACGGCAAATACCTGCGCATACTCGACTACAAGCGCGGGTCGCACGCGTTCGACCTCGCGGAGGCATACTTGGGATTGCAGTTGCAGCTTCTCGTCTACCTCGCGGCGGCGGCGAAGAAGCGCGGCGGTTTGCCCGCCGGGGCGTTCTACTTCCGGCTCGACGACGGATATGTGGCGACGCAGGAAGTCGACCCGGCGGCGGTCGACGCCAAGCGGCACATGGACCTGCGCATGGAGGGGCTGCTGCCCGAGGACGGCCGCCTGCTCGAGGCTCTGTCCCCCGACTGCAAGCGCTTCTTCAAGAAGGGCTTCTCCGCGGACATCGACGCGATCCAGAGGCTCGCCCGGCACGCGCTCGTGATGGCGGGGCGGCACGTCGACGGCATCCGCTCCGGCGAGGCCGCGCCGTCCCCCGCGCGCACGAAAAAGACCGACGCCTGCGAGTGGTGCGACTGGAAGCGCGCGTGCCTGTTCGACGAAGAGCTCGACCGGGGCCGCGTCCGGCGCGCGTCGGCGGAGCCGGAGCAACTCGCGGAGCTGCTCGACGGTGATAGATAATGTCACAATTGGCTGGTATAATGATTCGGAGGGGCGCGCAATGAGGCCGATTCGCGAGATGCTCGACGCCCAACAGGGCCGGACGCGCTTTCACATGCCGGGGCACAAGGGCAGGCTCGGCCCCATCGACCCGGCGCGCGACGTGACCGAGCTCATGGGCACCGACGACCTGTTCGCGCCGTCCGGGGCGATCGCCGGGGCGGAAACATTGCTCGCGAAGTCCTGCGGCGCGGGCGCTTCGATCCTCCTGACCGGCGGCGCGACCGCGGGCATGCACGCGATGGCGCTGACCTTTCTGCGCCCGGGGGACAGGCTTCTTTTGAAGCGGAGCGCGCACCACTCGGCGCTGTCCGCCTGCGTGCTCGCGGGCGCGGAGCCGGTGTTCGCGCCGCCGGACGCCGACCTCGCCGCCGCCGCGCGGGAGCTCCATCCGGACGCGGTGCTCGTGACGAGGCCGGACTACTTCGGGCGCGTCGAGGCGCTGCCGGATGTCTCCGTCCCCGTGCTCGTCGACGCGGCGCACGGCGCGCACTTCAACTGGTGGGAATCCCCGCCCTCCGCGATGCGCGCGGGCGCGACCGCGGCGGTCGAGAGCGCGCACAAGACGCTGGGCGCCCTGACCGGCGGCGCGTGGATGCACTTTCGGGATCAGGACATCGCGCGGCGCGCGCGGCAGATGCTGCGCATTGTCATGAGCTCGAGCCCGTCCTACCTGGTGCTCCAGTCGCTCGACGACGCGCGCGCGTGGATGGACGAATTCGGCCGGCCGGCGCTTTCCGAAACGGCGGAGCTGTGCGAACAGGCCCGCGCCGAGATCGCGAAGATGCCGGGGCTTATCTCAAAAAACCTCGGCGACCCGACGCGGCTGTACGTCGAAACGCGCGGCCTCGGGCTCTCCGGCTGGTCGGCGTATAAGCGACTGCGGGAGATGGGCGTCGAGCTCGAGCTCGCCGACGCGGGCGGCGTGCTCGCGATCGCGACCGCGTACGACCGCCCGGAGGATTTTCACCGCCTGACGGGCGCGCTCCGGCGGCTCCGGGGCGACGGCTCCGCGCCCCCAAATCTGCCCGCGCCGGCCTGCGGCGAGCCCTGCGCTTCCCTTCGGGCCGCGGCGCTCGCGCGGACGAAGCGCGTAGAGCTCAAGGACGCCGCGGGGGAAATCTCCGCGCGCTCGGTCGGCGCGTACCCGCCGGGCTCGGCGATCGTCGCGCCGGGGGAAAAATTCACGGAAGCCGCCATTGAATATCTGCTCCAAATGGACTCGCTCGGCGCGCAGCTTTTCGGCGCGGAGGGCGGCTCCGTCGAGGCGGCGGACAAGGAGGATGCGCTTCATGCGCCCATTTGACTACGTGTTGTTCGACCTCGACGGGACGCTGACGGAATCCGGCGAGGGCATCAAAAACTGCGTGGCCCACGCGATCGAAAGGATGGGCTTTCCCGCGCTTCCGGACGAGCGGCTCGCCGCGTTTGTCGGCCCGCCGCTGATCCCGATGTTCGTCGGGGCGTGCGGGATGACCGAGGCGGAGGCGTTCCGGGCGGTCGTATTTTACCGCGAGCGCTTCGAGGCCGTCGGCTGGGCCGAAAACAGCGTGTACCCGGGCATCCCGGCGCTCCTGAAGGCGCTCAAATCGGCGGGCAAGTATGTCGCGCTCGCGACCGCGAAGCCGGAGCCGTTCGCCGTGCGCATCGCGGAGCACTTCGGCATTTTGCCGTTCCTCGACCGCGTTTCGGGCGCGTCGATGGACGAGCGCCACGCGGACAAGGCGGAATTGATTCGGAGCGCGCTGCCGGAGGGCGCGGAGCTGTCCCGCGCGGCGATGGTCGGCGACCGGCGCTTCGACATCGACGGCGCGCGGAGGGCCGGCATCCGCGCGGTCGGCGTCGGCTACGGCTACGGCACCTTCGAGGAACTCGAGGCGGCCGGGCCGGACGCGATCGCCGAAACCGTCTCCGGGCTGTTCCCGATTCTCGGCGCCTCCCGTCCGCGCGGGCGCTTCGTCACGTTCGAGGGCACCGACGGCTGCGGAAAATCGACGCAGCAGCATCTGCTCGCGGAATGGCTGCAGCTGCGCGGATACGAGGTCGTCGTGACGCGCGAGCCGGGCGGCTGCCCGATCTCCGAGCGCATCCGCGAACTCGTGCTCGACGTGGGGGCCCTCGGCATGACCGACGAGTGCGAGGCGCTGCTCTTCGCCGCGGCGCGCGCCCAGCACGTCCACGACGTGATCCTCCCGGCGCTCGATTCCGGCAAAATCGTGCTCTGCGACCGCTTTCTCGACTCGTCGATCGCCTATCAGGCGCACGGCCGTGAACTTGGAGAGACTTTTGTACGTCAAATAAACGCGCCCGCCGAAAAGGTCAGGCCCGACTGCACGCTTGTCTACGCGCTGGACGCGGAAACCGCGAAGGAGCGCATGCTCTCCCAGAGCGCCCCGGACCGCATCGAGGTCGAAAAGGGCGAGTACTTCGCCCGCGTCGAGCGCGCGTATTCGGACATCGCGCGCCGGGAGCCGGAGCGCGTCCGGGTCGTCAACGCAAACGGCACGATCGAGGAGGTATTTGAAAAGACCCTCGAGCTTGCCAAGGACTTCCTTCAGAAGGAGTGAACCCCATGGCATATGAAAATCTGTGTATGTACTGCTTTGAGGACCACGGCGGCCAGACGGTCTGCCCGCACTGCGGCCGCGATTCGCGCGCCGCGGTTCCGCAGATTCAGCTTCTGCCCGGCACGCTTCTGTACCGCGGCCGCTTTCTCGTGGGCCGCGCGATGGGGCAGGACGCCGGCGGCATCGTCTACATGGCCTACGACACGAAGAAGCAGGCGAAGCTGCGCATCCGCGAGTTTCTGCCGCGCGACAGCGCCCGGCGCCTGAACGACGGCTCGGTCGTGCCCGCCGCCGGACAGGAGGACGCGTTTTCGAAGGGGCTCGCGCGCCTGAAGGCGAGCGTCGAGGCCGTCGAGGACCCGAAAAAGCGCCACTTCTTCTTCGAGGAAAACGGCACCGGTTACATCGCGCAGCGCAAATCCGCCTCCGCCGCGTCCGCGGTCTCCGAGGACGAACGGCCGGAGCGGACGGCCAAGCAGTGGGTGATGATCGTCGGCGTCGCGGTCGCGGTTGTGGCCGCGGTCGTGATTCTCCTGACCGTGGTCCTGCCCAAGACGCTCGACCGCTCCGACGACAGCGTCGCGACCCCGACGCCCTCCGCGGACGCGCTGTGGATTCCGGACGCGACGCCGTCGCCGACGCCGTACGTCGTGGGAACCTACGCGCCGATCAAGGACCCGGAGCTCTCGTGGAAGGAATACACCTACGGCGGCAACGTAAACCACGAGTACGACGCGCTCGATGGCCAGTCCAAGACGCCCCGGCCGACCGCCGCGACGCCGCGCCCGACGAGCCAGGTCGTCAACGGAAGCTCGACCGCCGCGGAGATCGCGAACCTCCAGTGGCAGCTCATCGAGCTCGGCTGGCTCGACTACCAGAAGGCCAACGGCAAGTACGACAGCGCCACGAAGCAGGCCGTGAAGGACTTCCAGCAGTATATGAACAACACCTACGCGATCAACCCGAAGCTGAGCGTGGACGGCATCGCGGGCCCGGCGACGCTCACGTGGCTCGACCGGTACGAGGTCTCCCGCAGGCCCACCCCGACGCCGACGCTGCCCGTCAAGGTCACGCCGACGCCCGGCGGCACGGTCGTCAACGAGAACTCGTCGAAGCAGGCGATACAGTACGTGCAGCAGAAGCTGATCATACTGGGCATGATTGAAAAGGGCTCGGACGACGGCATCTACGGCGCGGCGACGCGCGGCGGCGTCTGGGAGTTCCAGGCGCTGGTCAACCAAAAGCTCGGCCGCGAGGTGCTGAAGATCACCGGCGAGGTCGACCCGCTGACGATGTCGTACCTGCAATACTACGCCGACTGGTGGCAGAGCAGGAACACGCCGACGCCCGGCCCGACCGTGACCGTGACCCCTACGCCGACCCCGACCGAGGGGCCCGTCGTCGACCAGAATTCGCCGCGCGAGTCGATCCTCTACGTGCAGAACCAGCTGATGACGCTGACTCTGCTCGACAAGGCGGACGGCGTGTACGGCCCGGCGACCGTGCAGGCGGTCAAGAACTTCCAGATTGGCGTCAACGAGCGGCAGGGCCGGGATGTCCTGAACATCACCGGCGTGTGCGACAGCCTGACGCTTTCCTACCTCGAGTACTACGTCGACAGGGCCCCGACGTCCCCGCCGAGCGAGGCTCCGACGTCCCCGCCGCCGACGGACAAGCCGACGCTCGAGCCGAGCCTGCCGCCCGACCCGACCGAGGACCCCGGCGAGGGCGACGAGGACGACATCATCGCCGTCGACGAGAATTCGCCGAGGGAATCCGTCGAGCGCCTGCAGGAGATGCTCGTCGAGCTCGGGCTTCTGAACAAGGCGGACGGCGTGTTCGGCCCGGCGACCGTGCAGGCGGTCAAGACCTTCCAGCAATTGGTCAACCAATATGAGAGCCGCGAGGTGCTCAACGCCGAGGGCCGGTGCGACATGCGAACGATTCAGTACCTCGAGAGCTACTACGAGCGCAAGCTCTCCGAAAAGACGCCCCCGCCCGCCGTCGGCGAGATCGGCGACCCGTCGATCTCCTTCAGCGACGCGGCGGACTTCGACGAGGGCATATACTTCGTCGACCGCGATTTCAGGATTTCCTGGGCGGCGGACGGCGACGTCGACGCCTACCGCGTGGTCATCGAGGGCGACGGCGGCCGCCAGTACGTCGACCGCACGACGAGCGAGACGTACATCGACGTCCGGGTCGGCACGCTGACGGCCGGCGAGATCTACGAGATCAGCGTGTCCGCGATCCCGATCAACGGAACCGCCGCCGACTGGCTCACGACCGTATCCTACTTCGCGCTCGAATCCGCTCCGCCGACCGAAGCCCCGACCGCGACGCCGAAGCCGACGGCCGTGCCGGTCACGACGCCGGTCATCGACGTCGGCAACATCGGCTACGTCGACGGCGGCGTGAGCTACGTGCTCGGCGACACGCGCATCTCCTGGCACGCCGACGGCGACCTCAAGACCTACCACGTGCGCATCACCGACGACACCGGCCGCGAGATCGTAAAGAGCGCGACCGACAAGGAGTTCATCGACATCGAGGCGTCGAAGATGTCGCCCGGCAGGATCTACACGATCCAGATCGGCGCGGAGCCCGCCGAGGGAGGCGAAGGGCCCGTCGCGAGCGCCAGCTTCGCGCTCGACGTTCCGGCGACCGAGGCGCCCACCGAGGCGCCGCCGACCCCGACGCCCGCGCCGACGGCCGGAAGCGTCTCGCATCCGTCGGTCGACCTGAGCTCCGTCGGCTACGTCGAGGACGACGTGCAATTCGTCACCGGCGACACGCGCATCTCCTGGCACGCCGACGGCGACCTCGAGTTCTACTACGTGCGCGTCACCGACGCGAACGGAAACGAGATCCTCGACTACCAGACCGACAAGGAGTTCCTCGACGTCACCAGGGCGAAGATGACCCCCGGCCTGGTCTACACGGTGAGGATCGGCGCGAAGCCCATCAACGGCACGAACGACGACGTGCGCGTCACGACCATCCGCTTCGCGCTCGAGCCGGAGCCGACCGAAAGGCCGACCGAGACCCCGACCGAGAGGCCGACCGATACCCCGACCGAGAGGCCGCAGATGCCCTCGACCGTCGACAGGACGACCCCGACGGCCTTCGTGTTCGAGATGCAGACGAAGCTGTACGAGCTCGGCTACCTGCTGAAGGCCGAGAACCCGCAGAAGGGCGTCTACGACGAGGCGACCCGCAGCGCCGTGCTCCGCTTCCAGCAGAACTACAACGCCACGAGCGGCGGCGCGCCGCTGATCGAGATCGACCCCGCCGACCCGGACGCGGTCGTCGACGCGACGACGCTGGCGATCCTGATGAACAGCGCGACGTAGCGGCGGGTTCTCCGCGGGAATTTGGGCGGCCTGGGAAAATTCCCGGCCGCCCCGGTTGTTATATTTTATGCACTGGGGGCAAAGGGGCATGGTTGCGGAAATTCTCTCCGTGGGCACGGAACTTCTGATGGGGCAGATCGCGAACACCGACGCGCAGTACCTCTCGCGCAGGCTCTCGGAGCTCGGCGTGGCGCTCTACCGCCACACGACCGTCGGCGACAACCCGGCGCGCGTGAAGGCCGCGATCGCCGAGGGGCTCTCGCGCGCGGACATCGTGATCACGACCGGCGGGCTCGGGCCGACCGAGGACGACCTGACGAAGGAGATGGTCGGCGAGTTCTTCGGGCTTCCGATGGAGCTGCACGACGAGAGTCTGGCGGCGATCGAGGAGCGCATGCGGCGCATCGGCCGCGAGATGACCGAAAACAACCGAAAGCAGGCGTACTTTCCGCGCGGCGCGGCCGTCATGCCGAATTTTCAGGGCACCGCGCCGGGCTGCATCGTGGAATCGGGCGGAAAGGCGGTCGCGGTGCTGCCGGGTCCACCGAGGGAACTGATCGACATGTTCGAGCGCCAGCTCGCGCCGTACCTCAGGGAGCGCTCCGGCGCGCACATCGAGTCGCGGTTTTTGCGCATCTTCGGCGTCGGCGAGTCGATGGTCGAGACGAAGCTCATCGACCTGTTCCACAGCGGGAACCCGACGCTCGCGCTCTACTGCAGCCCCGGCGAGGTGACGGCCCGGATCAGCGCCCGGGTCGAACCGGGCGCGGACGCGGCCGGCATGATCGCGCCGCTGGAGGAGGAGATTCGCCGCCGGCTCGGGAACGCCGTCTACGCCGAGGGCATCGACGCGAGCCTTTCGAAGGCGGTGCTCTCGCTTCTGACCGCGCGCAATGAGACCGTCGCGTTCGCCGAGAGCTGCACCGGCGGCAGGCTCATCGCCTCGATGGTCGACTGCCCCGGCGCGAGCGCGGCGGTCGTCGAGGGCCGCGTCGTCTACGCGAACGCGGCGAAAGAGCGCGCGCTCGGCGTGCGGCGGGAGACGCTCGCGGCGTTCGGCGCGGTGAGCCCGGAGTGCGCGGTCGAGATGGCCGAGGGCGTTCGCAAAATCAGCGGCGCGGCGTGGGCGCTCTCGACGACCGGCGTCGCGGGGCCGTCCGGCGGAACCGCCGAAAAGCCGGTGGGACTGGTATACGTCGGCGTCGCCGGGCCGACCGGCGCGCGCGCGGAAAAATTCCAGTTCCGCGGCGACCGCGACTGGGTCAGGACGCTCGCGTGCCAGAACGCGCTGAACCTGCTCAGGCTCGAGCTCGAAAAATCCTGACGCCTCCCTTCCAGATTCTCCCGCGGGGGACGCGCATCCGGGGCGGTTTCAGAGGTCTAAAAAAATCCCCCGGCGCAAAATTTTGGAATAAACCTCCTTTCGCGGGGCATGATAATCCCATCACGCCGGGCAAACCCGGCGGAAAAGGAGTGGGAAAACATGCTGGATCGTACATCGTTGGTCATCACCATCCTCGGAGCCATCAACTGGCTGCTGGTGGGGCTTTTCCAGTTTGACCTCGTCGCCTACATCTGTGGAGGGCAGGCCGCGGTCGTCAGCCGCGTCGTCTACACGATCGTGGGCATCGCGGGCCTGTGGTGCATTTCGCTTCTGTTCCGGGAGCGCGGCGCCGTCCGGGAAGGGGACTGATCGAGGCATCGAAAAACTCCGTTTTTCGATGCGCCAGGGGCCGGTCGCCTGAAATTCTCACAAATTTCCGTGCGGCGACCGGAGCGGGTAAGCATTTCCCTCCACAAGCGCAAGCACTTGCTCCCGGGAAATGCGCGAAACCGACGCACATGTCGTCGGTTTCGATTTTACAGGAGGTTCTGCAATCCTTGGTCGACAATCGAGGCCGCGCAAAAAAGGCGCGGCCTTGAAATTTTTGTGCGTTTGTCGTACATTCGTTTACAAGCCCCCTCGGGTATGCTAGAATTGCCATAGGGGGTGTTGTGTATGGGAAAGCTGCGTTGGAAGGCGCTCGTCGGCGTCGCGCTCGCGCTCGTTTTTCTGACGGCCCCGCTCTCGGCCCTCGCGGCTGCGAAAACCGTCAACATCCTGAAGGTCTCGGCCGACGGCGCGAGGCTGCGCGACGCGGCGAGCGGGGGCGAGGTGCTGACGACGCTTCCGAAGGGCGCGAAGGTGTTCTACCTCGGGCGCAGCGGCGGCATGGCCTACGTCTGCACCGAGCGCGGCGTCAAGGGCTATGTGTACGCGGGCTATCTGGAGGCCTACGGGGCCGTCCGGCTCGCGAACATCTACTACGTCAAGAGCACGTCGCTCGCCGTCTATCAGTCCGCGAGCGCGAGCTCGAAGCGGCTCGGCTCGATCCCGAAGAACGGATACATACTGCTCTACAAGGCCGACGGCAACTGGGGCTACATCAAGACGCTCTCCGGAAGGGCGGGGTATGTGCTCCTGAGCGGGCTCAAGAAAGCCGCATAGACCCGGAAAAACCGCCGGCGTTGCGCCGGCGGTTTTTGTTACAGCAACTCGATTCCGTTCTCCTTTAGACTTTCGGGAACCCCCTCCGGCCAGACCGAGCACTGGACCTCGCCGATGTGCGCCTTCCGCAACAGCAGCATGCACAGCCGGCTCTGGCCGATGCCGCCGCCGATCGTCAGCGGCAGCCGGTCCTCCATGACGGCGCGGTGGAACGGCAGGTCCATGCGGTCGCGCGCGCCGGCGAAGTTCAGCTGCTTGAACATGCTCGCGGCGTCGACGCGCACGCCCATCGAGCTTATCTCGAGCGCGCAGTCGAGCTCCGGGTGGTAGTAGATCAAATCGCCGTTGATCGCCCAGTCGTCGTAGTCCGGAGCGCGCACGCCGTGCGGCCTGCCGTCCATGAGCGGCCAGCCGATGCGCTCGACGAACACCGCGCGGTGCTTCTTCACAAACGCCTGCTCGCGCTCCTCGGGCGTCAGGACCGGGTACGTCCCCTGCAATTCCTCGCTCGTCACGAACGTGAGCTCCGCCGGGAGCCTGGGCTGCAGTTCCGGATAGCGGCTGTGCAGCACGGTTTCCGCCTCGAGCACGGCGGCGTGTATGCGCTGGGCGGTGCGCTCGAGCGTGTCGATCGTGCGGTCGTCGCGTGTCAGAATCTTCTCCCAGTCCCACTGGTCGACGTAGATCGAGTGCAAGTTGTCGGTCTCCTCGTCGCGGCGGATCGCGTTCATGTCGGTGTACAGCCCGTAGCCGACCGGATAGCGGTACTTGCCCAGCGCGAACCGCTTCCACTTCGCCAGCGACTGCACGACCTGCACCTCGTCGCCGGGCGCATCGAGCCGGTCGAACGACACCTTGCGCTCGACGCCGCAGAGGTCGTCGTTCAGGCCCGTGTCCCTGCGCACGAACAGCGGCGCGGACACGCGCGTGAGGTTCAGCGCCGCGCTCAGTTGCTGCTGAAAGCAGTCCTTGAGAATCTTGATGGCCTGCTGCGTCGCTCGCAGGTCGAGCACGCTTTTGTACCCCTTCGGACAGATGTGCTTCATTTGCAATCCCCCTTCGTCTTTCCGCACGTGTTGGCATATGGGCAGCTGTCGCACGCGCTCTGCCCCTTCGTTCGGATGAACCGGACGACGCCCTTCACCGCGATCCACGCGGCGGCCAGGAGCACAAGTCCCGCGAGCGCATAGGCAATCCAGGTCATTTTCTCACCCCGCAAACAGCCGGCCGACTTGGTAGACGATCAGCGCGACGATGTACGCCGTCCCGGTCTGCAGCCCGATCGACAGGAGCGTCAGCCTCCACGAGCCGATCTCGCGGCGGATCGCGGCGATCGCGGACACGCAGGGCACGTACAAGAGCGTGAACACGAGGAACGCGTACGCCGAGAGCGGCGTGAATTTCGTCGCGAGCACGGCGCCGAGCCTCTGCGTCGTCTCCGCCGAATAGAGCACCTGCATCGTCGAGACGACCGCCTCCTTCGCGATCGTCCCGGAGAGCAGCGCGACGCTCTTCTCCCACTCGCCGAAGCCGAGCGGCCTGAAGATCGGGGCGATCGCGGCGCCGATCCTGCCGAAGATCGACTGCGCGGAGTCCGCGACCATCTTAAAGTCCGGCGAGAACGACTGCAAAAACCACACGACGACGCTCATCGCGAAGATGATCGTGCCGGCGCGGGTCAGGAAGTCCTTCGCGCGGTCCCAGAGACGCCGCGAGACGTTTTTGACGGTCGGCATCCGGTAGTTCGGGAGCTCCATCACAAACGGCGTGTCGCCGCGGCGAAACGCGGTCTTGCGAAGCAACAGTCCGACGGCGATCATCATCATCATGCCGAGCACGTAGAGGCTCAATACGCACAGACCGCGATTTCCCGGGAAAAACGCGGCCGTGAACAGCGCGTACACCGGCAGCTTCGCGCCGCAGCTCATGAACGGCGTCAAGAGGATCGTCATCTTCCGGTCGCGCTCGTTCTCGACGCCGCGCGCGGCGATGACCGCCGTCGTCGTGCAGCCAAAGCCCATCAGCATCGGTATGAACGAGCGCCCGGAGAGCCCGAGCTTTCGGAGCAGCCGGTCGGTGATGAACGCCGCGCGGCTCATGTAGCCGCTGTCCTCGAGCACCGACATGAACAGGAAGATGATCAATATCTGCGGCAGGAACACGAGCACGCCGCCGACGCCCGCCATCACGCCGTCGACGATCAGCGAGCGTATCCACGCGGGCGAGCCGACCGCCCGGAGCGCCGCGCCCGCGCCGTCGCTCAAAAGCGCCATCATCTCCTCGGTCAGCCCCGAGAGCGTCGAGCCGACGGAGCCGAACGTCAGGAAGAACATGAGCGCCATGAGGAGCAGGAAAATCGGGAACGCGAGCACTTTGTGCGTGAGCACCCTGTCGATCCTGTCCGACAGCGAGACCTCGCGCTCCTCCCTGCGCGGAAAGCCCGCCTCCCTAAGCGTCCGCTCGATCGCCTCGTAGCGCGCGTCGACGACGAGCGTCAGTTGGTCGATGCCGGGGTGGATCGTCCGCCCGTGCGCGACGTAGGCATCGATGGCCTTTCGAATCCGCCTTTTCTGCGCCGGGGAGAGCTGCGCGGCGCCGGCGATCTCCTCGTCGCCCTCGAGGATCTTCAGCGCGACCCACGTCGTCGGCGGCGCGAAGTCGCGGTCGCCCTCGTCGTGGTAGCCGCCGATGTGCCGGTGCTCGGCGAACGGCGTGTGGTCGTCGTCGCGCTCCTCCTCGTCGCGGTGGGCGCGGTGCTCGTCCAGGTCGAACGCGCTGTGGCTCGAGAGGCCGCCGAGCGCCGCAACGATCTCGTTGATCGCCGCGCGCGTCGCCTCGTCGTAGCGCCGGGCGGGGTAGGAGACGACCGGGCTGTGCGCCTGCTGGTAGACCGCGGCGAACAGGCCGTCGAAGCCCTGCTTCTTCTTCGCCGAGATCGGCACGACCGGGACGCCGAGCAGCGCCGAGAGCCTCCTGCAGTCGACCTTCACGCCCTGCCGTTCGAGCTCGTCGATCAGGTTCAGCGCGACGACGACCGGGCGCTCGAGCTCCATCAGCTGCAGCGTCAGGTAGAGGTTTCGCTCGATGTTCGTCGCGTCGACGATGTTGATGACGACGTCCGGCGCGTGCTGCGCGATGAAGTGGCGGGTGATGTTCTCCTCCAAGGAGTACGGGGACAGTGAGTAGACGCCGGGCAGGTCGACGAGCGTCGCCTCCTCGCCCTCGATCTGAAAGCGCGCCTCCTTGCGCTCGACCGTCACGCCCGGCCAGTTGCCGACGTATTGGTTCGAGCCGGTCAGCGCGTTGAAGAGCGTGGTCTTGCCGCTGTTCGGATTGCCCGCGAGCGCGATCGT
>Ga0123333_10003954_pt1 | contig 14138 bp, 14 predicted proteins | sample BioC12SIPDNA_3_FD_89957 | JGI IMG/M metagenome (GOLD analysis project Ga0123333, IMG submission 89957) | Anaerobic biogas reactor microbial communites from Washington, USA - Biogas_R2_B C12 SIP DNA | ecosystem: Engineered > Bioreactor > Anaerobic > Unclassified | place: Washington, USA... | reverse complement strand
TCCACCGACGCGGGCGTTTCCTGGTCGTCCCCCTACCGCTGCCTCGTCAACAGCCCCCATGGCCCGATCCAGCTGGCGGATGGCCGGCTGCTGTATGCCGGTAAGGCTTTGTGGGATGTGACACCGGAATATGGTGAGGGGCGGACCGGGGTGTGCGAATCGACCGACGATGGTGTCACCTGGCGCTGGCTGGCTGATCTGCCAGTGCGGCCGGGTGACACGGCCGACAACTATCACGAACTGCACGCCGTGGAGACCGCGGGGGGCACGATCGTGCTGCAGATCCGCAACCACAACACGGCGCACGCGTCCGAGACGCTGCAGAGCGAATCGTCTGACGGCGGTCGGACCTGGAGCGTGCCGCATCCGATCGGCGTCTGGGGGCTGCCGTCGCACCTGCTGCGGCTTCGCAACGGCCATCTGCTCATGACCTACGGTTATCGTCGCCCGCCGTATGGCAACCAGGCGCGCGTGAGCAGCGATGACGGGGGCACGTGGTCCGAGCCGCTGACCATCTCGGACGATGGAGCTGGCCACGATCTCGGATACCCGTCCACTGTGGAACTCGACGATGGCACGCTGGTCAGCGTCTGGTACGAAGCGCTGGCCGGTGAACCGCGCGCCGTGCTGCGTCAGGCCACCTGGACACTCGAATAGTGCGCATCGTGATGGCCGGCGTGCCTCCGGCATCAGGCCACTGCCCGGTGCTGGATGGCGGCGCCTGCAGCCAGTTGTTCCACGATCCGCTGCGCATCGTGCCGGTGGCGCCAGGTGGCTGCAAAGAGCCTGGCGCTGGCGCGATAGTGCGGATAGTGCTCGCGCACGTTGCGCACCAGCAGCGGCAGCTGGTGCACGTCGGCGTAGGCCAACCCGACCTGCCCGGCCGGATAGGAAGCAGCGCCGCTGGCGGGAGCGCCCAGCAGGCAGATCTCGGCGTGGCGGACCGACACCCACGCGTCGTCGTAGGCATTGCTCAGACTCAGCCGGACACGCTCGGTGCCACCCTCCAGGGCCACGAATGTCGAAACAGGCTTGTCCACCGCACGCGGGCCGAGAATGGCCACGGTCGCCCGCGTCGTGGCATCCCCCACCGTCCCCGCCGGCTGGACCGCCACACGGATGTACGTCCCCGGCGGTGTGGCCGGATCCCAGGTGAAGCTGACCAGCGCCGCACGTGCCTCGCGCACCACCTCCACTTCACAGGCTGCAGCTGCCGCAGCGTTCCCGAAGACCGGACCGGCACCGTTTCGACCTGCCGGGACACACAGGTGCCACGCCGCCGTGTCCAGCTGCTGAAGGGCCCGAATCGACGCTGCCGCGCGCAGCGCGTCGAGATACTCGTAGTTCGGCTCCGCGACCTGATCGGAGAGCCAGGAACCGGCGGGCACCAGTACCGGCACGCCCCCGGCCAGCATCTCCACCAGCACGCCACTGCACTGCGTGTAATAGGCCCGACCGTCATGCAGGAAAACCGCGATGTCGGCCTGCCGAATCAGATTCAGATACGCTTCGTGTACCAGCGGGTGCTGCAACCATACAATAGACGCCGCATCGTCGCGCTGCAGACTTGATCGGAAGACCAGCGGGACGTCCATCCGTGGCGCAATCATCCGCCGGGCCTGCCGGCGGTTGGTCTGTACCACCAACTGCATGTTTCCCGACGCCAACTCCTGATCCCAGATCTCCTCGACAAACTGGCGCGCAACCGCTTTGCCTTTCTCCCGCCGCAGAAAACCGGCGCACATGAGCCGCAGCCGCTGCGGCGTCCCGGCCGTGTCGTCCGGCAGCGTCTGCAGGTCGACCGGAAACGGAAGCACCTGGAATTCCAATTGGGCCAGCCGATTGAACTGGTCCACCAGCTTCTGCGAGGTGCCGTACAGTCTCAATCGCCCGGGCGGAATGTGCTGAACCAGATACTCCAGCTGCCGGCGCATGGTGCGTTCCACCGATGCCTGCGCTGCATACTCCGGTTCGCGTCCCTGCAGAAACCCCCGGTGAAACAGCCCATGCCATGTCACCCCTGTCAGGTCCGGAACTGTGGCAAGAAAGCGAGCCACACCGAGCAAGTCGAAGAACGAGGTGGAGGGAAGGAATACATGGTCACCAGCCTCCAATCCGACCGCCATGTCGATCGCCTGGCACGCGGCAGCAAAGCGTTCCAGTCGCCGGCGGCGTTTCTCCCCACACCGCCACCGCCTCACCGCCCGGAGGCCACGGCCCAAATCCAGCCCCGCCCAGCCGCCACGCGCCGGCAGGCTCGACACGGACAGGGACCGACCGGCCAGGTCGACCGGATAGCCAGGGTCGTAGCCGAACGAGTCGTCGGCAAACACGGGCAACACCCGCCAGTGGCGCGGTAACAGATCCCCGTACCGAAAGCGACGGTGCGTGCCCAGCACCGGTTCGTAACCGCAGCGATCCGCGGCCTGCAGTGTCCGAACGGCCAGCTCATAATAGTGGCCACCCAGGCACGTGAGCGAAGGATCAAGCACAAGGAGCTTCGCCATAACGCAGGCAATCTCGACAGAATCAGGCAAGGTATTCGCTGGGGAAATGCGCCAACACTCAACCTCGCAACGGGGCGATAGTAAGAATTCGTCATATAAGCGTCAACATCAGTCCGGAGTTTCGGGGAGGGGGGAGAGGGAGCGGAGGGACGGCGGAAACGGCCGGAAAATTGACGTTGCCGTGTCCAGCGTCCTGGGTTACGCTTGCCGCCGCGCGAGGGAACGCGAGAACACCATCAGTACGGCCAAGGGGTAGGCGAGCATGAAAAGCAACTTGGACACCGATCGACCGATCCGCCGGATCCTGTTGGAGTGCACCGACACGTACTTCTCGGACTGGAACACAGGCATTCAGCGCGTGGTGCGGAACGTGGCTCGTGAGTCGACCGCGATCGGCCGGCAATGCGGCATCGAATGCAAGCCGATCGTGCGTATTGGCGATCGGTTCCTGGCACTCCCCTGGACGCCGCGGATCAGCCGGCCGCAGCGCAACTGGAAGGAGTCCCTGGCGCGCTGGTGGCCGACGCAGGACATGTGGGACAGTCGGCCTGTATTGCGCCTGTTGCGCCGGTGCGGCATTCGACTGCGGAAGTTATTCTATCCGCGCACGCTGGTCCGCAAGCTGACGTACATGCGTTGGTCGCTCAAGGGGGAGACGATCATTCCGGGCGAGGGGGACACGTTGGTCCTGCTGGATGCCTGGTGGAACCGCAACAACTGGCTGGCCGTCTCGCAGGCCCGGCACCACGGGGCGGCGATCGGGGTGGTCATGTACGACCTGCTGCCAGTCACTCATCCCGAGTTCTTCAAGTCCAACGTGACGGAGCCGTTTTCCGCGGCGTTGCAGATCGCGTTGGAGCAGGGGGACTATTTCGTCGCCATTTCGGATGCCGTGCGGGATGCCTTGCGCGAGTATGCGGAGCAGCACGGTCCGCGGCGCAGGCTGCATCCGTCATCCTTCGTTTCGTTCCGGCTGGGATCGACACTCGACCTGATTCGTCGCAATGGGCAGGTGCGTGAACCTCTGCAGCGCGCATTCAATCGCCCCGGGGCTCAACCTCCGTATCTGACGGTGGGCACGATCGAGCCGCGGAAGAACCACGTGTTGCTGCTGGACGCGTTCGACCAGATCTGGCCCCGGTTCCCCGGCGCCGGGCTCTGCATCGTCGGGCGGATTGGCTGGCTGTGCGAGGACCTGGTGCAGCGGATCGTGCGGCACCCTCAGTACGGCCGCGCGCTGTTCATGTTCAACGATCTGTCCGATTCCGAGCTGGCGTACTGTTACCAGCATGCCAAGGGGCTGCTCTTCCCGTCGCACGCTGAAGGATTTGGTCTGCCCGTGGTGGAAGCGTTGCAGCACCGGCTGCCGGTACTGGTGAGTGACATCCCGATCCACCGGGAGGTCGGCCGCGACTTCTGTACCTACTTCGATCCTCTGTCCCCTGCCGCGCTGACGCGACTGGTGTGCGACATCGAGGCGACGGGAACGTTCCCGGCCGTGCGTCAACCGGACGACTTTGCGTTGCCGAGCTGGAAGGAAAGCACGCGGGAGTTCCTGAACAAGTGCCTGCTCGCCTGCGGCCGCAACCAGAGTCAGCAATCGGCCACGAGCAGGGCCGCCTGAACAGCGACTCACCACCTGTGCCCTGCGGCTACCAGCGGGGCTGGCCGGTGGTGGCCAGGACGCCGGTCCACAGCATGTCGTCGAGATCGACACTCTTGCGCTGACCGATAATCGTGCGGATGGGGATGTGCACGAAGTGGCTGTACCAGGACGCGATCAGCACATCGCTCTTGCCGCACATCGCTGCGTGCACAGCGTGCCGCGCCATCTGATCGCTGAGGACCATGTCCCACGCGGTGGCCGGAATGCTGCGGATCAGATAGCTGGGATCCAGATACTTCAGGCTGATGGGGATATTGCGCCGCGCGAAATGATCCTGGATGCGTTCCCGCAGGAAGAGGCCGATGTCCTCGTGGATGGCGTTGCCCGACGCGTCGGTGCGTGGCGTGACGCCGGCAAACAGGTGCTGGCCGGCCCCTTCCGCCACCACGATCAGGGCGTGGGCGCGCCGGAGAATGCGCCGTTCGAGTGCCGCCAGCAGGCCGTCTTCGCCGTCGAGCGGGAACGGGACTTCCGGGATCAGCACGAAATTCGCCTCCTGGCTGACCAGCGCCGCCCCGGCGGCGATGAACCCGGCATCGCGCCCCATCAGCCGGACGAGCCCGATCCCGTTGACCGCCTGGCGGGCTTCGGTGTGTGCCCCGCGGAGCACTTCTTCGGCCTTGGACAAGGCGGTTGCGTAGCCGAACGTGGTGGTCACGTGCGCGATATCGTTGTCGATCGTCTTCGGAATTCCCACCACCGCCTTGGTCAGGCCACGGCGCCGCACCTCCCGGAAGATGGCCTGCGCGCCACGTTGCGTGCCGTCCCCTCCCACACAGAAGAGCATGTCAATCTGTTCCCGCTCCAGGAAATCGACCATCAACTCGGGCGACTGCGGGCCGCGTGAACTGCCCAGGACCGTGCCACCCAGGTAGTGAATACGTTCCACATATTCCGGCGTCAGTTCGATGGGCGGATCCCCGACCTGCGGATTCAAACCGCGAAACCCGTACCGGATTCCCAGCACGCGTTTCACACCGTAGTTGAAGATCAGTTCCAGCGTGGCAGAGCGAATGACGTTGTTGAGTCCGGGACACAGTCCGCCGCAGGTGACGATCGCGGCGGTCGTCCGGGAAGGCTGGAAGAAGATCCGCTTGCGCGGGCCCGCTTTTTCGAAGGCCACCGAAGGGTCCAGCGGCTCTTCGTCGCTCACCTCAGCCTGCTGCAGGATGCGTGCGGAGTCGGACACGAATCCGCCTTCCCGCGCGGGGCGCAGCGGCGAGTCGAACCTGCACGGGCCCAGACTCGTGATGACAACGTCTTCCGGTTTCAACATGGAACACTCCTTGCATTGAGCCTCACCAGCTGCCCCCCGGGGCACGAGTCTACCACATGACATGTTCGGATGGTAAGCTCATGGCGACAGCCGTTGGGGGCGTTTCGACTGTGCCTGTCAGGGAGTCACTGCGATGAACAAGATTGCCATTTCTGCCATCCTCAGCTCCTGTGTGCTTTGGATCTGCGCCTGCACCTGTGCCGGAGAGGTTCCGAAACCGAACTACGACGAGACGAAAGTGCCCGCGTACGTGCTGCCCGAGCTGCTGACGATGGCCAGTGGCGCGCCGGTGACGGACGCGGCCGCCTGGCAGACCCGCCGGACGGAAATCCTCGAGATGTTTCGCACGCAGATGTACGGGCGGAGTCCGGGCCGTCCGCCGGCCCTGCAGTTCGAACTGTGCGAGCAGGACGCCCAGGCGCTGGGGGGGAAGGCCATCCGCAAGCAGGTCACCGTGTACTTCGGGCCGGATCGAGCCGGGCCGTCGATGGACATTCTGATCTACCTGCCAGCCGCAGCGCGCCGTCCGGTGCCGCTGTTCGTGGGGCTCAACTTCCACGGTAACCACGCGATTCACACCGATCCCGGCATCCGCCTGTCGCAGCGTTGGATGCCCGAATGGGGCAAGGGGGTGGTGGACCACCGCGCGACGGAGTCGGCACGTGGCACGGCGGCCAGTCGCTGGCCGGTCGAGACGATTCTGCAGCGCGGCTACGGACTGGCCACAATCTACTACGGCGACATCGATCCGGACTTCGACGACGGGTTCCAGAACGGCGTGCACCCGTTGTTCTACGAGCCGGGTCAGACCCGGCCGGCGGACGACCAGTGGGGATCGATTGCCGCCTGGGCCTGGGGGCTGAGTCGGGCGATGGACTATTTCGAAACGGATGGCGACATTGCCGCGCAGCGTGTCGCCGTCCTGGGCCATTCTCGGCTCGGAAAGACGGCGTTGTGGGCCGGCGCGGAGGACCCGCGGTTTGCCCTGGTGATCTCGAACAACTCAGGATGTGGCGGCGCGGCGCTGAGTCGGCGCTGTTTCGGGGAGACGGTCGCGCGGATCAACACGTCATTCCCCCACTGGTTCTGCGGCAACTTCAAGCAGTACAACGGCCGGGAGGACCAGTTACCGATCGACCAGCACATGCTCGTGGCGCTCATGGCTCCGCGCCCGGTGTACATTGCCAGCGCGGAGGAGGACCAGTGGGCCGATCCTCGGGGCGAGTTCCTCGCAGCGCGGCACGCGGCGCCGGTCTATGAGTTGCTGGGATTGCCCGGCCTGCCGGCCCTGGAGATGCCGGCGGTCGACACGCCGGTGGCCGGGACGATCGGATACCACATCCGCCGCGGAAAGCACGACGTCACCGACTACGACTGGCAGCAGTACCTGGATTTCGCCGACCGCCACTTCGCCACCCGCTGACGTTCCGGTCGGATATACCCGGCATGACGGCTGTACGATGCCCACCCGCACCGCCGACCGGACCATTACATTTCCTTCCGTTGCGGGCGCAGCTATACTGGGTCTGTTCGGTGCAACCTCCGCGCAGGGCACCGAGAACGTGGCTGTATTTCCGGGAGAAACGCGATGAGTCGCCGTAGTCTGTCGATCGGTGTCGGGGTGCTGCTGGTGCTCGCTGTGTCCGTAGCTCAGGCGCAGCGCCGAGAGCGGGGTGACGAGCGGGAGGCGCCGGATGCGGCGGCGATCGGGGCGGCGGACGCCGGCGCGGTTCCAGGGGCCGCGGCGACCGTGAATCCGCTCATGCAGGTGCTCGACATCGACGGCGACGGGACGCTGTCGAAGAAGGAGATCGGTGCCGCCGCGAAATCGCTCCGCAAGCTGGACACCAATCGTGACGGGAAGTTGACACCTGACGAGTTGCAGCCGGTCGAGGCGGCCGGGATAAACATGGGTGGCAATGCCGTCCCGGGATTCGGCGTGCCGGGTGCGGCGGACGACGCGGCGGACGACGCGGGGATCGCGGCGGACGGGGCCGCCAACGGCGCGGCGGGGAACACGTTTGGCGGGGCAGGCGGCTTTGCACGCCCCGGCAACGGCCTGCCGTTGCAGTCCAATCAGCTGATGAGCTTTGACAAGAACCGGGACGGCCGCCTGACGCGTGACGAGTTGCCGCCACAGATGCAGGTCCTGCTCAACCGTCTGGATCTCAACCGCGACGGCGCCCTGGACGTGCGTGAGCTGCGCGCGGCGGTGGGACGCGGCGGCCATTGACGCCTCGGCACACCGCATCGCGCGCCCGGGGCCACGGCAGGGCAGCGCTGGTCTTCCGCACCTTGCGCATCCGAGCGTTGCGCTGATTGATCTGACCGCCACATGAGTAACGTTGGCATAGCCCTCCTGGCGATCGTGAGCTGGGTCGCCGTGAACCTGCTGGTCCGGGGTTCGCTCGACGTCTGGCCGGTCAACCTGGCAGGCGTCCTGGGCCGGATGGTCACCGTATCGATCCTGGGGGTCTGGATCGGTGCGACGGGTTCCGGCTGGCGGCGACTGCGTCCAGGCGCGTGTACGGGCTGGCTGCTGCTGATGGGTATCGTGGCCATCGCGCTGAACCTGCTCTGGTACAACGCGATGTACTGGACGACTGCGACCAATGCGGCGCTGCTGTTCCGTCTGGACCTGGTGTTCGTCGTGCTGCTGGGCACCTGCCTGGGGCTGGAGCGGATCCGGGCATCGCAACTGGGACTGCTGGGGGTGATGCTGCTGGGGCTGGCCTTGTTCCTGGAGGTGCAACGGTTCGATCTCAGTGGTCACCTGGTGGGGGACGCCATGGTGTTGGGCGCTGCCTGTGGCTACGCCGTCAACGCATTCATCATCCGGCACATTCTGGCGACGATGGACGAAATGGCTGTCTCGCTATACAACCTGACTTTCAGCGGGCTGGGCTTCGCGGCCGTCGCCTGGGTGCGCGGCGACTACGGTCAGTTGGCTCGCGTCGGGGCCCAGCCGGGTGCCTGGTGGTGGATCGCAGGGCTCGGCGTGATGACCGCCATTTCCCTGCCGCTGTACTACGCGGCGCTCCGTCGTATGCCGATCTGGAAGCTGCGGACGTGGATGCTCCTGGCTCCACTGCTGGTGGCCGCTGTCGAAGGGCCGGTGTGGGGTATCTCCATCTCGCCTGTGCGGGCAGTCGGCGGCGCAGTGATGCTCCTGGGACTGGCGGGGCTAATCCGTCTCGAACGGGCCCAGCCGTAGCCGTTACAATAGCGGTCGGCACAATAGGAGGCTCGGTACAATACGAGGCGTGGTGTCGGCGGGTGCGCCGCCTGGCACGGCCTGTGATTGTTTCTTGGTTTCTTGCCAGAGGAGTCCGGAACATGGTCCACGACACAGACCCGTCGCCGCACCCGATTTCCCGCCGTGCTCTGCTGCGGCGCAGCGCGGCCTTCGCCGGCTCGCTGGCCCTCCCCGCGATCGTCCCCGCGTCGGTGTTCGGCGCGCGTGCGCCGAGCAATCGGATCCAAGTGGCGTGCATCGGGACGGGCAATCAGGGGATCGGCATCCTGCGGCGGTTTCTCAGGAACGAGGATGTACAGATCGTGGCGGTGTGCGACGTGAACACCGGGAGCCACGGATACAAGACGGACGATCAGTACCTGGGGCGCGAGCCGGCGCGTCAGGAAGTCGACGCGCACTATGCGCAGCTCGCGCGGTCCGGGTCCTACACGGGCTGTACCCCCTACATCGATTTCCGCGAGGTGCTGGACCGCGACGATGTGGATGCCGTGACTATCGTTGTGCCGGACCACTGGCACGCCATCATGACGGTCCAGGCGGCTGAGCGGGGGAAGGACATCTACTGGTAGAACCCGACAACTTATCGCATCCGGTCAACCACATATCCAGCCGTAGGTGGACCACGCCGCGTTCCAACTCGTACCGCCGAGGGGACCGCCGCTTGGACCACACCTCGACCTTTTCGATGCACATTGCCAGCAGTTCCCTTTGCTTGACCACGGGTGCCGCTGTCGCCGTCGCACGCAGCGTGCACAGCATGTCAACCAGCTTCGTGATTCTCTGGTCCAAGTCGCCGGCGTCGCGTCCTGGTGGCTTCTGTGCGTTCTGGACGGATGCGTTCAGCCGGTCGCGTTCCTGTCGCAGTTCCCGTACCACGGCTTCGTAGTCGTGTCGCAGGTCGTCACTGTCAGCCAGTGCCATGTTCCGACGTGCCGTCGCCAAGTCGGCGTCTTTCTTCGCCAGTTGCTTTCGCAGGTCATCCACGTGGGTTATCTTCGTGCGTTGCTTGACCGTGCTGGACATGGTGGCACGCAACCGCTGGACAACGTCGGCATCTTGGAAGTGTCGTTCAATGGCACGCAACACCGCGTCCAGCAGCTCGGCTTGGTTGGCACTGTTCCGATTGCAGTTTCCCTTGGTGGTCCCAGAGTGACACCGATACCGGATGCCGCCACCTGATTGAATCCCGTACATCGGACCGTGACACTTGCCACACTCACACATTCCGGTCAGCAGGAAGGCGCCGCCGTCTCGGTGTGGTGTGGTTGTCTTCTGACGTTCCACCAACCGCCGCTGAACCGCGTCGAACGTCACTCGGTCGATGACTGCCGGGTGCCAGTTCTCGAACACGAACGCGTCACCATTGCGACCGTGCCGCGTGTCCGTGGACACTTCCCCGTTGCGGAACGTGTGATACTTGCCGCTTTGCCGGTCACCCCACGCATACCGTCCGATGTACGCCACGTTCGTTAGCACGTCTTTGACCCGGTCGCCGTCCCACAGCTTACCGCGTGCCGTCTTGATACCCTCGGCGTTCATTTCCATTGCAATGGCCCGCAACGAATGACCGCTGACGTACATACGGAACAGTCGCACGACCAACGCGACCGCTTGCGGGTCACCCAACACCAGCCGCTTGTTCTCGACGCGGTAGCCGAGGGGTGGCGGGGACAGCCACTCACCGCGTCGTGCCGCTGCGATACGACCACGCAGCGTGTTGCGGGACAAGTCGACCAAGTATGCGTGCTTGCCTTCCTGCTGGACGTTGTAAATCAATCGACCGGCGAACGACGACCAATCGACCGTACCTTGTGCGACCGTCACCAGCTTGACGCCGGCTTGCCGTAGGGGGTGGATGTAGAACCCGGCTTCCACGCTGTCGAACCGTCCGAATCGGTCCTGGTCCCAGCAGAGAACCGCTTGGAACTTTCCACCAGCAGCGTCGCGTATCATCCGCTGGAAGCCGTGCCGCTTGTCGGTCCGGTCGCCGGACACCGCGTCGTCAAAGTATTCACCGACCAGGTGGAAGCCGTCGCGGTCCGCCAGCTTCGCCACTTCGTCGCGTTGCTGTTGGGGTGACGCGTCCTGCTTGTCGCTGGACATGCGAACGTAGGAAACCGCTGGGATGCCGCGACCGTTGCCGTTAGAATGTGGCTTAGACATGGCTTGTATCCTCATTACAAGTTGTGTTCAGAGCCGTCATGGTGTCTCAATCACCGTGGCGGCTTGTTCATTGTGCCGCCACTGCTAGCACTTTGTCAACTCGCCGGCTTGTGGATGGCGGATTCCGGCACGTTCAGACCGAAGTCGGCACCCTTCGGTATCACGTGGTACACCCACTCGACGCCGTGGAAGCCGCGTGCATTTTCCCCCGGTTCGTAGCCGATTATCCGGCACGCCACGTCCTGCTTGCCGATGCTGACCACGGCTTGCTGTCCTGGTCGAAATCGCGGTTCTGTCATCGTTCGTTCTCGTGTGACCGCTGTTGTTGTTGTTGTCCGAGTTCAGACCCCACGTGCGGAAAACTCCTGAACAGCACCCGGAATGACCCCCAGGTAGCAGGGCCGAAGGACCCGAGGGAAAATCACCCCGCCGGCCGCACAATGGACGAAACGACCGGCGGGGGTGCGACCGCCCAAGGATAAACGGCCGCAACCACAAAGGAGTATTCAGCGGTGTTCGGTCCTCTGGCTCAGCACAACCGAAGTGTTGTCGTCGGCACCATGACTCACGAACGCGAATCCTTTCAAGATGCTTTGCGTGATGTGATACGCCGGACCGCCGATGTGGCGACCGTTAACCTGAATAACGTCGTCAGCCGTCAACCGGGTCGCCCTGACCGGAACGGCTTCAATGCTGGCTTGCCACTGGAAACCTTTGGCAATCGACCGTTCCACTTCGTCGCAGTGTGCGGTCGCCGCGTTCAGGTCGGTCGTCAACATCAGTGAACCATTCGACGTGTCGTGTGCGATGACGTTGCCGACACGCTTGGTCTGGTCGTGGTCCAGGTTCGCCACCAGTGAATTGCCGTAGGTCATCCCCTGCAAGTCCAAGACGATTGGCAGGTCATAGCCGGCAACGTACATCTTCACACCCGTGTACGCCTTGACCAGCAGCCGCAATACAGGTTCGTGTTGTGACGCCATAGTGTCACTCCTCAATCATCTGTTGATGAATCGCCTTGCTTTCGGCGAGTGCTTCAGCCAGTTCGGTTTCGGCCGCGGCGATTTCCGCCTGCCAACGCGATTGGCGACGGGTGGCCTGTCGCACAACCGACTTATCGACCGGACTAGGTGTGGGGTCAAAATACGGACCACGGTCAATCTTTCCCACCGGCTGGCCGGCCGTAAGAAAAGCATTGTCGGCGGCCGTCAGCCAGCGTTTGGCGTCTTCCAATCGTGCCTCGGCAAACTTGACCCGCCGCTTGGCGACGAACAGCCGCACCAGCAGCTCGGGGTTGGCTACGTCATCATGGGCGAGCACAAACGCAATGGGCAGCTCACGCAACGATTCCTGCAACGGTCCCATCAGCTTGTGAACGGCCGCCGCCTCCCGCCGTGCATCGGCAACGGCCTTCTCCACCGACTTTGTCTTGTCCACAATCTGTTGCTGCAAGCCGGCACGCTTCGCGGACAGCTTCTCGCTCGGTGCATCGGCCATCTGCTCAATCAGTGCGTCCATCTCCGTACGCAACGCCGCAACTTCGGCCTCATGGTTGGCCGTTAGATTGGCGATGCGATTCTCGACGCCCGCCGCTTCGGACCGCAGCCGCAGCAGGTCCTGCTCGATACACTTCCGTCTTGTCAGTTGGCGTTTGAGTTCGCGACGTTTCGCCAGCCGTGTCAGTTCGTCGCTGTCGAGACTCACCGCCGCTTTGATGGTTTGCACGATGCTCACGGGTTCTCCTTTCGTTGTGGAATGGCTCGGATGACGCCTGCACCGGACAGGTCGTCCAGGTCGGCGTTGCTCGTGACAGGCAGTGCGAGAATCGCCAGCCGCCGGAACCAGCGTCGACCCTCGGCGTCGGTCCGCCAGAGTACGAGACTCTTGTTCGCCAGCCCGGCGTCAATCTGCTGTGCCGTCAGCGTCGCTTCGGACACAAATTCCAGTTCGGTCGGTAGGTCGGACATAATGGTTGTTCCTTTCAATGGTCATCGTAGGGTAGCGGTGAATCGTTCATGCCGAGAATCGGCAACTCGGGGTCGAACACAACGAGGAACCGCGTGCCACACTCGCGACACGTGTACTTGCGGGACACGCTGTTGTCGCCGCCGTCTTCCGACCGCGTCAGCAGCGGGGTGCGGAACGTGCCGCAGCTCGGACACCGCAGACGCGGCAGGAACAGCATCGGCACGTCCTGCCACCTGGTCATCTCATCACCCGTCGATACGCTCGTTCGATGGCTCGGATGCTACGCTGCTTGCCGGTGTGACAGAACACTGTCAGTGGTCGTAGTCGGCGGTCGTCGTACCAGTCCCATTCACCGGCGGAAATTGCCACCGCCACCGAGCCGGCGTGGGTCGGTGTCGCTCGTTGCAACTCGGCGTGCATGTCGTCGTAGCCGACCCAGTACGACGCTTCGGCGGCTTCCGAGTATTCGGCTGTGAAGACCTCGGCGGGTGGTTCGTGCTTGACAGGGTCGTGCAACACCTGGTAGCCGGCCGGACGAATCGCGTATGCGGTCGTGCCATGAACGTCCGATGCCGACCCGACCCAGTTGCGGACCAGTGCCGGCAGTATCATATCTTCCAACAGCCGGCACCGCCTGGATGCCTCGGGGTACGGTTTGTCCTTCGGCTGGCAGCCGGCCAACTGGTATTCCGCAACGCAGTCAACCGCCATCGTGCCGACCAACATCGCACCCAATTTGACGTGTCCGGCAATCGCCATCATGGCCGCCACCGTCTGCCAGTAGCCGTAGCCGCCGGTCTGTCGTCGCAACCGCCAGTCAGTCGTATCGGACAGCCGCCAGTGGGTGCGACGCTTGCGACGTCGGACCACGACCACGTGGCGACTGGCCGCCACCTCGGTCAACCAGCGTTCTCGCCTCTTGCGGTCGGCCTGGTCGGACCCCTCGGTCGCGTCGCTGGGGATCGGCAGACCCAGCGTCCGGTACTGCTGTTGTAGGTCCCACGTGGCGACTACCGAACGGTTGTCCGTCCAGTCGCGTGTCGGCAAAAACAGGCGGTCAATCTGGCCCAGCAGTCGCAGTAGCATTTCGTCCATAGTGTCAACCTAGTGTCACAATGTCACACTGTCCCCCTCGGGTCCCAACGCGTGCTGGGGGTGGGAAACTACGCGCCCGCCCCCAGGAAGGACCCATATTTAATCCGCCGCCGCCGGCAGCGCCCGCCGCCGTGAGGCGACCACCGGCGAGCGGGGTTGATAAACCGATCTTGGGTCTAATAACGTGTCCGCCGTCACGCACCGTGT
>Ga0123333_10003953_pt1 | contig 14139 bp, 12 predicted proteins | sample BioC12SIPDNA_3_FD_89957 | JGI IMG/M metagenome (GOLD analysis project Ga0123333, IMG submission 89957) | Anaerobic biogas reactor microbial communites from Washington, USA - Biogas_R2_B C12 SIP DNA | ecosystem: Engineered > Bioreactor > Anaerobic > Unclassified | place: Washington, USA... | reverse complement strand
TCGTCGTGGTCGGGCCCGCGCTGTTCGTCGTGGACCGGGCGCTGCGCCGCCGGGCGGGCCTCGCCCGCGGCCTCGCGTGGCCCCTCGTCGTGTTCGGCGCTGGCTGCGTCGCGACGGTCGCGGCGCTCGTGTGGTACCTCGTCGCGATCGCGCGTCTCGCGCTCGAGTACGAGCGCAACGCCCTCGTGGTCCAGGGTGGCTGGATCGCGGTGCGGCTCGTGGGCCTCGTGACCGTGGTCGCGCTCGCGATCCTCGCCGAGCGCGCCCGCACGCTGCGCGCCGAGCCCCACGGGCGAGCCACCTCGAGCCCGCTCGCGCTCGCGGGCACGTGGACCGTGCTCGCAGGCGGCGGGCTGCTCCTGCTCACGCTCGCCTACTGGGGAGCCTTCCAGCTCGGCATCTGACACCCGTGCCAGATAACCTGGGTCCATGGGTGCCGCGAGGCACAAGACCGAGGTCGAGCTCGTCGAGGTCGCGGCTTCGACGCCGCCCCCGCGCGGCCCCGAGGCACCCGGGCGCCCGGCTCGAGGGCTCGCCCTGACGCTCCTCGTGGTCGCGGTGCTGCTCGCGATCGGCGGTCTCGTCGACTCCGTGGTCGAGCGGCGCCACCGCGAGGGCCTGGCCCTGCTCGCCTCGAGCGACGTGACGCTCGGTGAGGTCGACGCCCAGGTCGCACCGCGCTGGCGGGTCGCGACCCCCGTCCCCGAGCTGCTGTGGGTCGACGACGACGTCCTCGTCACGGTCGCGCACGTGCGCGGGAGCCAGGTGGTCGTGGGACGCGACCTGGTGACGGGTGCCCAGCGGTGGCGTGCGACCTTCGTCTCGCGGCTCGGCACCTCGCGCTGCACGGGCCAGCTCGACCTCACGCGCGTACGTCCCGAGGGTGAGCGACAGCTGCTCGTGTGCGCCCTGCGGGCCAACCCGCGCCTGCTCGGCACTCACGAGGCCGGCACGAGCCTCCACGTGCGCTCGGTGCGCACGGGCGAGGTGCTCGCCGAGCGGCACGACGACGGCGCGCTCGCGGGTGCCCGGCTCGTGGGCACCGACCTGCTCGGGGTGTGGGCCGTGGACGGCACGCTCGAGGTGCGCCGCGAGGACGCCCTCACGGGTTCCCCCGTCTGGCGTCTTCCCCTCCCGACCCACGACCCGGTGCTCGCCTCGGCGTGGGTCGAGGTCGACGCCGCGGGCGGCCTGCTGCTCGTGGGCACGGCGCGCGAGGTGTTCGCGGTCGACCCTGCGGGGACGGTCGTGTTCTCGCACGCGGTCGCCCCGCCGCGCCAGCCGATGCGACTCTCGGTGCAGCCCGTCGGCGAGGACCTCTTCGCGGTGTGGCAGCGACGCGGACGCACGTGGCTCCCCGCGGACCTGCGCGCCGCCGACGGCGGGGTGCTCATCGCAGGCGTCGGCGAGCCGCGCCGCCTCGTGGCCGACGACGGCTCGCTCGGCGAGGTCCTGCTGACCCGTCACCCCGACGGCGACATCCTGTGGGACCTGGGTACCCGCACGAAGCTGTGGCTCGCACGAGGTGAGGTCCGTGGCGCCGTCGTCGTCGACGGGATCGTCGTGCTCGAGGGTGAGGAAGGTCTCGAGGCGGTCGACCCCGCGCGCCGCGCGCCCGTGTGGCGCGTCGCGGGCGTCGAGCACGTCGTCGGCATCGCGAGGTCCGGCGAGCTCGTCGCGAGCCTCGCGGGCGAGCAGCTCGTGCTCGTCGGGCTCGAGCCCTCGACCGGTCGCGAGCTGTGGCGTGCGGCGACCGGGATCGACGCCCCCGTGCGGACGGCCGTCGTCGACGGTGCCCTCTTCGCGGTCGAGCCGCGCGCGGTGAGCCTGCTCGCGAGCCGCGAGGGCTAGCCTGCACGCATGGCGGAGCAAGGCCGCAAGCTCGAGGTCGAGCTCGTCGAGGGTGGGCTCGATCTCGAGCTCGACCAGCCGGAGACTCCCGGCGCGCCGCGTGAGGCGTGGTCCGCGCGGCGGCTCGTGCGCGCTTGGCCCCTCGCGCTTCTCGTGCTCGTGGTCGCCGCGACCTACGGTGTGGTCGCGCTGCGCGAGCGGGCCGCGCACGAGCGCCTGCTCGAGGTGCTCGCAGACCAACCAGGCTTCGTCGCGGACCTCTCGACGCCCTTGCGCCCGCTGTGGACGAACGGCTCGGGGCTCGTGGACCTCACGACGGCGGTCGGGGACCTCGGTGTGGGGCTGACGTGGACCGCAGAGGCCTCCGCCGTCGTCGCGATCGACCTGCGCACAGGCGTCGAGCAGTGGCGTCGTCCGTCCGCGGAGGATCTGTCCACGGCGTGCGTCGGGACCGCCGAGGTCGAGGGCCGGACCGTGCTCGTGTGCCAGGCGAGCTCGTACGGGGCGGGGTCGGACGCCGGCACACCGGTCGTGCTCGAGCATCTCGACCCCGTGACGGGCGAGGTGATCGCGCGCGGCGAGCCGCACGCCGTGCACGCAGCGGGTGTCCTCGACGCGGGTCTCGTCGAGCTCGTCGTCGAGGAGGGGGTGACGCGTCTGCAGCACCGGCTCGTCGACGGCACCGTCGTGTGGGACACCGAGCTGATCGCGTCCGAGCCGGCGAAGGGCGCGCCGACCTGGCTGTACGTCGAGGACCGGTTCACGGGGGTGCTCGCGGGGACGCGGGTCTTCGTCGTGGACGGTGCGGGGCACGTCGTGCTCGAGCACGAGTTCGACGTCGACCGGGTCCCGGACCTCGGCGTCGCCCTGGACGAGATCTGGCTCGGCACCGTCGAGATCGTGCCGCAGGGAGGCTTCGTGGTCCGCGAGGATGCCACGAACAGGGTCTGGGTCTACGGGCGCGACGGGACGCTGCGCGCCTCGTCCACGGGCGGGGGCGGCGCAGCGGCCTCGCCCGACGACGGCTCCCTCGGCGACGTCGTGGTGCTCGGGGGCGCGGGCGTCAAGGTCCTCGACCTCGGCACGGGCGAGGTGGTCTTCGAGGACCCGCGGTGGCACGTCTACCGCGGCCTCGTGCTCGACGGCGTCCTCGTGGGAGCAGACGGTGTCGGGGCCCGCGCGATCGACCCCCGCAGCGGTGAGGAGCTGTGGCGGGTCGATCGGGTGTCGGACCTGCACGGGACTGACGGGCGTGCGGTGCTCGTGACGCTGCGGGGCGAGGACGGGTCGTACCTCGCGGCGCTCGACGCAGCCACGGGTCAGGAGCGCTGGCGCGTCCTGCTCCCCGAGAACGCGTGGGCCTATGTCGCGCACGCGGGCGTCAACGTCATCGACCCCGGGGCGAGCCAGGACGGGTACGCGATCACGCGATACGGCCCGTGAGGTCCGATCCGGTCCCGCACACACGGACGGTAGCCTGCGTGGATGACGCGGTTGGGGCGCAAGGTCGAGGTCGAGCTGGTCGACGGCGGCAGCGACGCCTCAGATCGTCGGGGCGCGCCGCCCGTCGAGGCTGCCCCGAGCGCGTCGTCGGCGGGCGGACCTGGGCGCGCGCGGCGCCGCCTCGTGAGGGCCTGGCCGATCGCCGTCGTCGTCGTGCTCGTGGGGGCCGCATACGGCGTGCGGGGCATGGTCGACGCCGCGGCACGTGAGGCGCTGCACGAGACGCTCGCGGGGCAGCCCGGGTACGTCGAGGACCTGTCGCGGCCCTTGCGCCCCGTGTGGACGCACGAGACGAGCCTGGCCTACGTCGGTGCCGTGCACGGTGACGTCGCGATCGCGGAGACGTGGGGAGGGGACGAGGTCGAGCTCACGGCGATCGACGTGCGCACGGGGACCGCACTGTGGTCGCTCACGCCTGAGCCAGGCACCCACCGCGGCTGCTGGTCGTCCCTGACTGACATGCCCCCGACGAGTCCCGTGGTCGCGTGCCTCGTGACTGGAGAGATGGACGAGAACTCGAGCACGAACGTGCTTCGCGAGCACCGGCTCGAGCACCGCGACCTGGCGACCGGTGCCCTGCTCGCCCGGAGCAGCACGCGGTACGCGCTCGCGGCAAGCGCGTGGGGGGACGGTCTCGTCGAGCTCGTCGCCGAGGACGGGGTGACCCTCCAGCGTGTCGACGTCGAGGGGCAGCTGCGCTGGAGCACCCGACTCTCGGCGGCTGGCGACCCGGCCGCCTCCCTCAGCAGCGTCGCGGTCCGCGACGACACGGCGCTGGTCGTGCACGGCGACCACGCGTGGGTCGTCGACGCGAGCGGCCAGGTCGTGATCGAGCACCGCTTCGCACCGCGCGACGAGGGCAGCGCCGAGCAGGCGAGTGCGGGGGCCTGGTTCTTCGGGGACGTCGAGCTCTTGCCCTCGGGTGGCTATGCGTTCGCCGACCACGGGCTCGCCGAGACGACTCTCTACGACGCGGACGGCCAACGGGTCCGCAGCGTGGCGTACGGGTGGCCGGCCACGCCGGTCGACGACGGTTCGCTCGGGTCCGTCGTGGTTCTCGTGAACGAGGAGGTCCGCGTGCTCGACCCGAGGACCGGCGAGGAGCTGTTCCGTGACGAGGGCTCTGTGGTCGGTGCGATCCGCGACGGCGCGGTCATCCTGGGCGGTCGCGGCAAGATCCGCAGCGTGGGCATCTCGAGCCGCGAGGAGGAGTGGTCGGTCCCTGCGGGGGACGTCCTGGGCACCGACGGCACGACGCTCCTCGTGCACGAGGGGGACGGTCAGGGGTACCTCGCCCGCGGGCTCGACGTGCGGACGGGGTCCGAGCAGTGGCGCGTCGACGTCGGCTCCGGAAGCTGGCTCACCGTGACCGACGGGCACGTGTTCATCAACGGGACCTCGGGGATCACGCTCCTGCGCCCGTGAGACGGCGGGCCCCGACGGGCTGGCGGCGCGCTAGGATGGCGGCCATGCGCGCGTCCGCGCAGCACGTGCTGCTCCTTCGTCGCCGCGGCGAGGCCTTCTGAGGCCGATCCTCGCCGCGGTGGTTGGTGTGCCGGCCGAGGAACCCGGACGAGACGAAGGACCACGACGATGAGCACGACCACGAGGTACAACCCGGACGCGAGCCCCCAGCAGCCCTCGGGCATGCCGGTGCACAAGTACCGCCCCTTCCACGAGCAGATCACTGTCGACCTGCCCGACCGGACCTGGCCGAGCAAGCGCATGGAGACCGCACCGCGCTGGTGCGCGGTCGACCTGCGCGACGGCAACCAGGCCCTGATCGAGCCGATGGACCCCCAGCGCAAGCTGCGCATGTTCGAGCTCCTCGTGCAGATGGGCTTCAAGGAGATCGAGGTCGGCTTCCCCTCGGCCTCCCAGACCGACTACGACTTCGTGCGGATGCTCATCGAGGAGGACCGCATCCCCGACGACGTCGTCATCCAGGTCCTCACGCAGGCACGCGAGCACCTCATCGAGCGCACCTACGAGTCGCTGCGCGGTGCCAAGCGCGCGATCGTGCACCTGTACAACTCGACCTCGATCCTTCAGCGCGAGGTCGTGTTCCGTTCCGACGAGGACGGCATCCTCGACATCGCCGTGAGCGGCGCGCACCTGTGCAAGAAGTACGAAGAGCTCATCCCTGACACCGAGATCCAGTACGAGTACTCCCCGGAGTCCTTCACGGGCACCGAGCTCGAGTACGCGCTGCGCGTGTGCAACGCCGTGATCGACGTGTTCGGGCCGACGCCCGAGAACAAGGTCATCATCAACCTGCCCGCGACCGTCGAGATGGCGACCCCCAACGTCTACGCCGACTCGATCGAGTGGATGAGCCGCAACCTGCACGAGCGCGAGAACGTCGTGCTCTCGCTGCACCCGCACAACGACCGCGGCACCGCCGTGGCCGCCGCAGAGCTCGGCTACCTCGCGGGCGCGGACCGTATCGAGGGCTGCCTGTTCGGCAACGGCGAGCGGACGGGCAACGTGTGCCTCGTGACGCTCGGCATGAACCTGCTGAGCCAGGGCATCGACCCCGAGCTCGACTTCTCCGACATCGACACGATCCGCCGCACGGTCGAGTACTGCAACCAGCTTCCCGTGCACGAGCGTCACCCCTACGGTGGCGACCTCGTCTTCACGGCGTTCTCGGGCTCGCACCAGGACGCGATCAAGAAGGGCTTCGAGTCGATGGAGGCCAAGGCGCAGGCCGCCGGCAAGTCCGTCGACGACCTCGTGTGGGCCGTGCCGTACCTGCCGATCGACCCGCGCGACGTGGGCCGGACCTACGAGGCGGTGATCCGGGTCAACTCCCAGTCGGGCAAGGGCGGGGTCGCCTACCTGCTGCGCACCGACCACCACCTCGACCTGCCGCGTCGCCTGCAGATCGAGTTCTCGGGGGTCGTCCAGGAGCACACCGACGCGACCGGCGCCGAGGTCACGTCCGAGGAGCTGTGGCGGATCTTCGTCGACGAGTACCTGCCGGCCCCGCACGACGCCCCGCTCGAGCCCTGGGGCCGGTTCGCGCTGCGCTCGACCCAGGCCTCGAGCAGCGAGCACGGCCCGGACACCCTCACGGTCGAGCTCACCGACGGCGGTGAGCCCGTGACGCTCTACGGCGAGGGCAACGGCCCGATCGCGGCCTTCGTCGCGGCGCTCGCGAGCCACGGGGTCAAGGTCTCGGTGCTCGACTACGCCGAGCACGCGCTGTCCGAGGGCGGTGACGCGACCGCGGCGGCCTATGTCGAGTGCGCCGTCGGCGACGACGTCCTGTGGGGCGTCGGCATCGATCCGTCCATCACGACGGCGTCGCTCAAGGCGATCATCTCCGCCGTCAACCGTTCGCTGCGCTAGCGGTGTCTCACCCTGGTACGTGGTCGACCCAGGCGCGCTGGAGGTAGGTGGTGAAGCCGGTGACTGTGGGCTCCGTGATCTCGTGCTCGGGATCATCAAGATCGACCTGCTCGGTGCCGACCAGTTCGCCCGTCCCGCGGTCGATCAGCAGAACGAGTACCCGGGCATAGCCGTCATCAGGGACCGGCGGGAAGGCGATGGCTTCAGCCTCTCGGCCGACCCTGTCGGTGACGCTCCCGAGGGTGGAGACTCCGGACGTCGTGGCGAGCATCTGCCACAAAGCGGCATTCAGGTCGCGGGGGACGACGGCGAAAGTATGGAGGTCGCTGATCTCCGTGAACAGGCACCACGCGTGTGTCGCAGGATCGGCGGTGCAGTCCAGCCCGCTGAGTCGCTTGAGCAGCTCGGCGCGCAGCGACTCCGGGTCACGCGGTAGATCGGCGGGCGTGGACACGTCGATCGTGCCGGGGGGCAGGACATCCTCGGCTTCAGAAGGCGCGCCCTGTTCGGGCGTCTGAGTCAGCCGACCGCGCGCGTCGAGGGCGCTCCCCCGATGCTCGCGATAGATCAGTGACCCGTCAGGACTGAGCCACGACTGCCTGGCCGTTGGGTAGATGTATGTCTCGCGAGTGCCGTCGTCGTTGAGGGTCGTGTGACGAAGCCAGTTGGCGGTGTGGATGAACTGGATCTCCGCATCTCTGGGCAACGGGGGAGACGCGTCGACCTGAGCGGCGAGCTCCAGGAGCACACTGGAGGCGGATGGCGCGCCTCCGTCGAACATCGCTGTGGGTGACGTCGAGTAGCCGAGCATTCGTGGCGTCCCGGTGGCTGCGGCTGGGCCGGACCACCAGCCGAGCGGAATCGCCACTGAGGCGATCAGGGCGAAGGCGGCGGCCGCAACTAGTGATGCAGTCCAGCGACGGCGTGCTGGCGCGCCCGTGGGCGTGCTCGCGTCTGACCGCTCGCTGCCCGCCGACTCTGTGCGCGGCTGGTCGAGCACCCAAGCGAGGATCTCATCGTCTCGACGACGGCGCTCGGAACTGAGCTCAGGGGGAGGCAGAACTAGGTCGGCGTCTTGAGCGAAGCGCCGGATCGAGGCGTCAAAGTCGTTGGCTGTCATGGTTCCCTCCCTTCGAGCGCGTGGTCGTGGTCGGTGGTGATCAGGGGCCGCAGGCGGGCGCGCGCACGGCTCAACCTGGTGCGGATCGTCGCTGGCGTGGTGCCCTCGAGTACCGCGATCTGGGTAGGACTGAGGTCGGCAGCGACGAACAGGGTGAAGGCGGCCCGTTCGGCAGCAGGCAGGACATCGAGGAGTTCCCATACCCTCGCCCGCTCCGCGTGATGCTCCGCGATGTCCGCCCCGAAGAGCGGTGGCCAGCGCTGAGCTTTCACCTCGACGGCGCGAGTCTTCGCGCGGGCGCGGAGTACCTGCCGACCGATGTTGCGGGCGATGCCGAACACCCAGGCTCGTCGCTCGGCCGAGTTCGGCGACAGTGAGTCGATGCGCCGCCAGACAACGAGGAAGGTCTCCGCGAGAATCTCATCCGCAACCTCGTGCCCGTGGTGGTATGCAGCCCACCGTCGGACCTGGGGTGCGAGCTCACGGAACAGCCGGGTCACGGTGGCCGCATCCCGATGCCGCCCAGGGTTCTCCGCATCGTCCCCCGCATCGTCTTCCACCCACCCAGCCTGCCCGACGGCCGTCAGGTTGTTCAACAGGTGGAGGTGGTGAGTAGTCGAGCGGAACGGCTCGCCAGAGCACTGATCGAAGACTTGCTTCCCGGGAGGACGCACGTCGAGGTACCTGTGCCGTTGAGCCCGGAGTAGACACGTGCAGCCTTGCTGCTCCGGTTCCAGACGGACTTTGCGATCGTGATCCCTGTGTTGGTGGCGGTGCTCGACGTCGTTGACCAGAAGGCTCCGGTGTAGCCGTTGCCGCTCCAGAGGCAGAGTTGGGTCGACCCGCACTGCGAGTCGCTCGTTGGGGACTGGGTGGCTTGGGCTGGGGTGGCCCCCAAGAGTGCCAGGGCCAGGATGAGGGTGAGTCGGGCAGCAGCCCATGGGGTGGGGTTCGTCATGTCCAGATATGGCACCGCTGCGCCGTAGCATGACCTTGCTTACCGAAGTGTGACGCACGTCACAGGAGCCGTGCGTCACGTTCAGTCGGCCGTCTGCCATCTACGATTACACCGGTCCAGCGCGGACTGGCAACCCACCACAAGGAGCCTGGCCATGAGACGGACCAGAAGGTCTACCGCAGCGTTCGTGACAACGGTGATGCTGATTCTCACCGTGATGACAGTCAGCGCGCCCGCGGCGAGCGCAGCACTCCCCTCCGGCTGCTCGATTGCAGTCACGGTCCCCTCGACTGACGGGGTCTTCGTCACGTCGAGCACGAAGATCACTTGCAGCGCTTCGTACGCTCTGTGGGCGAGAGCAGCGGTAGATGAGAAGATCGGCGCGGTCTGGAACAACGTCCAGGGTGGTTGGAGCACCGAGGCGTCCACCTCCGGGACGACCGTCACGGCCTACAAGTCTTTCAACTGCAATGGTCACGGTACGGACGTCTGGCGTGGGCGAGGTAAGGGCGGGACTGGAACGAACACGACTGAGACAACGAGCGGTTCCGTGAGTTTGACGTGCTGACCCGAAGGTGGGTCACGCGGAGCGCCGTCTCCTGGACTACGGCGATCGCGCTGACGGCGATACTCGCTGGTTGCGGAAGTGGGGAGCCCGGGCCGATTGTCACTGGAGAGGTGACACTCGCGCAGTATCGTGGCGCCGTTGAGCGGGCGCGTGACTGCGTCGCGCGGGAGGGGTTCGAAGTCTCGGAGATCAACGACGGGAACGCGGGTGGCTTACTCCTGACGTTCAGCTTCGAGTCGGGCGCTGATCCGAACGATCCGAATGGTCCTTCAGCAGCCTTTGATTCCTGCTATGCCGAGCATGTCGAGGAGATTGAGCGAGCGTGGTTCTGGGGCAACGTACCCACCGGTGCGCAGCGCGACGCGATGTACGCGGAGTTCCTCGTGTGTCTGGCGGACGCCGGGATCGACGTCACACCTCTCACGCCTAGCTCCACGAAGGAGCAGGTGACGGGTGTCATCCTGGGCGCCCCCGAGGATGACGCGGTGAGCTCGGGGCTCTGGTGTCTGGACGACTTCCTCGTCCTCTACCCGGACGGAATGTTCCCCGAGTGAGACGTGGAGGAGTCGCCGTCATGGTGTTTACCAGTCTGGCCACATTGGTCTGTGCCGGAGTCTTCATGTACGCATGGTTGATCGGCCGACCGGTTCCGGTCGAGGTGGAACCGACGAGGGGTGATCAGTACGCGGTCGTGGAAGGTGTTGACTTCGACGGCAATCAGCCCGCCGTGCTGCGGGTCACCTTGGAGCCGGGCGGGACTGTCTTGGCGCCGGGAGAGACCGGGCTCGTGACCGAGGTCGCAGTGCGACCTGGAGATGAGATCACCCAAGGCACTCGGATCTTCTCGGTCGATGGGGCAGGGGTCTACGCCTATCTTTCCGACTCTCCGCTCTACCGATCTCTCGGTGTGGGCGACAAGGGGCCAGACGTGATGACGGTCCAAGGTTTCCTAGCCAGTGTTCTCGGCATCGAGGTCAAGCCCGACGGGGTCTTCGGGGCACAGACCCAGCAGCTAGTCAGGCAGTGGCAGAAGACCGAGGGACTGACCGTCAACGGTCGGCTCGAGGTGTCGCGCTTCGCGCGTATCCCTCGTGAACTAAGCGTCGGGGAGGTCTCGCTCCTGGTCGGGAAGGGGGCGCCGGAACTTGGTGCCGTGGTTGTTCGGGAGTCCGCTCGGCTCGCTGGGCTCACTCTCGCCGGAGCCGATGCCCTTCTCGAGCGCTCAGAGCGACTCTTCTTCATCGCAGAAGGTGTGCGTATCGAGTTGGTAGATCAAGGTGAGAAGTGGGCCGCCACGGAGCCTGACGCAGTACTTCGGCTGCTCTCCCCTGCGGAGGCCACACCAGGTGAAGGGGCCGGGATTGGAACTGCCGAGGCGACGTCCTCTGATCCAGTGGTGAGGACTGAGAGGGAGCTCGCTGGTCGGGTCATGCTGGTCGAGCCGGTACCAGCTGCGGCGGTGCCAGCGAGCGCCCTGCTCGTGGGCCGCGGCGGCAAGGCGTGCGTCTGGGTGCGCGGGGCGGACGGGTCGCGTGAGCTGATCAGTGGGATCGCGGTCCTGGGTACCTCTGTCTCAGGTGCGGCGGTGACGGACGCAGTGGACCTGGTCGGGCATGAGGTGCTGCTCGGTGCACAGGCGGTGGAGCACGCCCCGCCGTGTCCTTGACCGCCACCGGGCTGAAGTTTCGCTACCCGTCCGGTCCGTTGCTGCTGGATGGGCTCGACCTGGAAGTCGCTAGCGGGTGCTCTGCCGTCGTCATGGCACCGTCCGGAGTGGGCAAGTCCACCTTGCTGGCGGTCCTCGGCGGGCTTCGCCGGCCCGAGTCGGGGACGGTCACGATCGCCCGTGACGGTGCGGACGTCAACCATGGTGTTGAGCAGACGGAGTCAGCCACCATGATCTCTTGGGTATTCCAGGCGATGCATCTGTTGCCGCAACGCACGGCACTGGAGAATGTAGCCGTCGCGGCGATGCCTCGAGGACTGCGGCGGTCCCAGGCAGAGCAACTCGCGGCCATCGAGCTGGAGCGGTTCACGGTGGGAGAGCTGGCGCGACGCCAAGTTCGCACCCTGTCCGGGGGGCAGTGTCAGAGAGTCGCCCTGGCCAGGGCTTCGGTGGCCGACCCGTGCGTGGTGTTCGCCGACGAGCCGACGGCGAACCTCGACCCGGCGAACGCCGCCGCCGTTGCTCGCGTCCTCGTCACGGGCTTTCCGCGTGCCGCGGTTGTCATCGCGACGCACGACCCCGACGTCGCGGCAATGGCTGATGTGGCCTACCGGCTTGACGGCGGTCGTCTGGTCCCGGTGCCGCGATGAGGCGAAGGTCACGGTCCGCCACGCCGTCCCGCGCCGGCTGGTACGTAGCCGATCTCGTCGAGGAGGCCGGGCGGCGCCTGCGGGTGCGCGATCTGATCGTTGCGGCGGTGTGCGCGGCCTTGGCTGCTGGGATCGTTTTGCTGAACGGCCTCGATCTACAGCGGGCGATCGCTTCGAACCGCGACCAGCTCGCGGCGGGAGTCACCGTCTTCTCCGTCGAACCTGAAGACCCGCAGACCAAGGGGCTCGATCCGCGCGCATGCGCGAGAATGACGCGCAGTTCGTCGGTCTTGGCTGCGGGAGCCGTCAAGGGCGAGGCGGTTTCCGTCGACGCCCGGTGGAGTCCCAGCGGCGTACCGGTCGTGGTTTGGGATCTCACTCCCGAGGCGCTGCGGGTTTGGTGGCCCGACATGCCGGCTGCAGGCGGGTTGTTTGCAGGGCACGATCTCGGCCAACAAATCGGACTGGCGCCGGGCGTCTCGGTCGAGATTGATGGGCGGCTAGTCGAGATCGAGGCTGTGCTGCCCGAGACTGTCCGCCCCGCCACCTGGCAGGCGACCGTGGTCCGGACCGTGCCGGCCGTCGGGCGCGGGGGGTGGGAGTGCTGGTTCCGGGTCGGACATGGAGGCATCGCCAGCGCCCCCGAGATTGCCGCGACAGCCTTTCCTGGTGACCGATACACCCTGCGTCCGTTCTTCCGGACCGACGAGCTGAGCGTCAGCCCAATGACTCTGCTGCGGGACGGTCCCGGCCCATGGTCGTGGATGGCCGCGCTGAGCATCGCGGTGGTGCTGCAGCTAATCGTCTCGCTCACGGGTCGGGCCGAGGCAGGCGTCTACCGGGCGACCGGGACACGGCTCTCTGAGCTGTGGTTCATGTCTCTCGTCCGTACGGTCATGATCGGAGCGGGTGCCACGGCGCTCGGCGCGATGGCTGCCGCGGTGTGGCTCGCCCTCCAGCCGGCCAACGTCATTTCGGCCGCGGGGCTCTGGTATGCCCTCCAACCAGTAGTCCTCTTCGCTACTGGGCTCCTCGTCGTCCTACCCGCGCTCGACACCCTCTCGGTAGCGGGGTCGGTGGCCGATAGACTCACCGCCTGAGTCCGATCGCCTCGGGGTGTGGCGCAACAACGGTTGTCCTGCACGTGGGGGAGAATGGTTCGGTGAGGACGTACCGGGACGAGGGGGTGGTCCTGCGCACCCACAAGCTGGGTGAGGCGGACCGCATCGTCACGCTGCTCACGCGCGAGCACGGCGTCGTCCGGGCCGTCGCGAAGGGGGTGCGCCGCACGTCGTCGAAGTTCGGTGCACGGCTCGAACCGTTCATGCACGTCGACCTCCAGCTGCACGTGGGGCGCAACCTCGACATCGTGACGCAGGTCGAGATGATCGGGCCCTACGCGCGCGCGATCGTCGCGGACTACGCGATGTACACCTCGGGCACCGTGATGCTCGAGACGGCCGAGCGGCTCGTCGACGAGCGGGAGGCCTCCCTCCAGCAGTTCCGCCTCCTCGCGGGCGGGGTCCGCTCGCTCGCCGCGGGTGAGCACGCACCCTCGCTCGTGCTCGACTCCTACCTGCTGCGCGCGCTCGCGATCGCGGGCTGGGCGCCGAGCTTCTCGGAGTGCGCCCGCTGCGGGGCGCCGGGCCCGCACCACTCCTTCGCGGTCGCGCTCGGCGGCTCGGTGTGCCTGCGCTGCCGCCCGCCCGGTGCCGCGAGCCCCGCGCCCGAGACCGTCACGCTGCTCGCGGCGCTGCTCGCGGGTGACTGGGAGGTCGCCGACGCGAGCCAGGAGCGGCACCGCCGCGAGGCGAGCGGGCTCGTCGCCGCGTACAGCCAGTTCCACCTCGAGCGCCGCCTGCGCTCGCTCCCGCACGTCGAGAGGGTCTGATGCCCGTCCCGCCCCCGCCGCACCCCTCGGGTGCCACGCCGCCCGTGCTCCCGCCCGAGCGTGTCCCGCGGCACGTCGCGATCGTCATGGACGGCAACGGCCGCTGGGCCAACGAGCGTGGCCTGCCGCGCACGGCTGGGCACGCCGCGGGGGAGGCTGCGTTGCTCGACGTCGTCGCGGGGGCGATCGAGATCGGGGTCACGCACGTCTCGGCGTACGCGTTCTCGACCGAGAACTGGAAGCGCTCGCCCGAGGAGGTGCGCTTCCTCATGGGCTTCAACCGGGACGTGCTGCGGCGCCGCCGCGACGTCATGAACGAGTGGGGCGTGCGGGTGCGGTGGGCGGGGCGGCGCCCTCGGCTGTGGCGATCGGTCGTCGACGAGCTCGAGACTGCGGAGGAGCTCACGCGGCACAACACGACGTGCACCTTGACGATGTGCGTCAACTACGGCGGGCGCGCCGAGATCGCCGACGCCGCACGGGCGATCGCGCGCGAGGTCGCGGCGGGGCGGCTCGACCCGGAGAAGGTCACCGAGAAGACCGTCGCGCGGTTCCTCGACGAGCCGGACCTGCCCGAC